>WBZO01000159.1_pt1 | contig 177403 bp, 158 predicted proteins | sample 5204261 | NCBI WGS metagenome assembly WBZO01 (sample SAMN12412400, study PRJNA552823) | activated sludge metagenome | isolation source: activated sludge from anammox sidestream of wastewater treatment plant... | place: USA: North Carolina | collected 2017-09 | reverse complement strand
CGCTGGGGCGCGACCCATAATGCGCCGATGGGCAGCACCTACCTCTGGCTGAAGGCGTTTCACATCGTCTTCATCGCCGCCTGGTTCGCAGGGCTCTTCTACCTGCCGCGCATCTTCGTCAACCTGGCGATGGTCGCCCCGGACAGCCACGCCGAGCGCGAGCGCCTGCTGCTGATGGCGCGCAAGCTCTACCGCTTCTCCAACCTGCTGATGCTGCTGGCGCTGGCGCTGGGCCTGGTGCTGTGGCTGGGATATGGCGTGGGGCTGGGTGCGGGCAACGGCTGGATGCACGCCAAGCTGCTTCTGGTGCTGGCGACCATCGGCTACCAGCACATGTGCCTTCGGCTCATGCGCGACTTCGAGCGCATGGCCAACCATCGCAGCCACCGCTGGTACCGTGTCTTCAACGAGATCACGGTGCTGCTGTTCGCGGCCATCGTGGTGCTCGTGGTGGTGAAGCCCTTCTGAGGTCGGCGCATCCGCGCCGCGCACCATGACCGCGCGTCATCGCAGCCTGGCCACGCCGCTGGCGCTGGCGATGCTGGCGCTCGTCGTCTACGCCAGCCTCTACCCCTTCACGGGCTGGCGCTGGCCGGCGGGGAACACGCCGTGGGCGCTGCTCGCCCTGCCCTGGCCGCCATGGCTGACGCCGCTGGACGAGGCGCTGAACTTCGCCGGCTACCTGCCGCTGGGCCTGCTGCTGGCGGTGGCGGCGCTGCACAGCGGCTGGCGCATGCACCGCAGCCTGCTGCTCGCGCTGCTGCTGCCGGCGCTGCTGTCGTATGCGAACGAGGTGGTGCAGCACTTCCTGCCCGGGCGTCATCCGTCGCTCAAGGACTGGGCGATGAACACGCTCGGCGCCGCCGCCGGCGCCTTGCTGGCCGCGGCGCTGCACGCCGGCGGCGTGCTGCGGCGCCTGCAGTCGCTGCGCCAGCGCTGGTTCCTGCGCGGCGGTTCGGGCGCACTCGCGTTGCTGGCGCTGTGGCCGCTGGCGCTGCTGTTCCCGACACCCGTGCCCTGGGGGCTGGGGCAGATCGGGGGCCGCCTGCGCGAGCTGGCGCTGGCGGCGTTCGAGGACGTGCCCTGGGCCGACGGCGTGACGGCACTGCTCGCGGCGCCGGCGCAGGCGCTGCCGCCACTGTCGCCGCTGGCCGAACGGCTGGCGTCGATGCTGGGACTTCTGGCCCCGGTGCTGCTGGCCTATTCGGTGGTGCGCCCCGGACCGCGCCGGCTGGTGTTGGCACTCGGCGCGCTGGCGATCGGCTTCTCCGCAATGGCCTTGTCGACGCTGCTCAACTTCGGGCCCATCCACATGCTGGCCTGGTTGACGCCCGCGGCCAAGGTGGGCGCCATCGCCGCCGCCGTCGTCGCCGTGCCCACGGCGCTGCTGCCGCGGCGACTCGTGATGGCGCTGGCGCTGATCGTGCTCGCAGTGCTGGTGGCACTGGTGCAGCAGGCGCCGACCGACCCCTACTACGCGCTCACGCTGCAGGCCTGGGAACTCGGGCGCTGGGTGCATTTCCATGGCCTGGCGCAGTGGCTGGCCTGGCTATGGCCCTTCTTCGCTGTGGGCTGGCTGCTCGCGCGGCTGTCTGCGCGCGACGGCCTTTCCTAGAATCGAGACATGAGCTACTACAAGCACCATGTGTTCTTCTGCCTCAACGCGCGCGAGAACGGCGAGAACTGCTGCGCGCAGCACGGCGCGCAGGCCGCTTTCGAGCATTGCGCCAAGAGCGTGAAGAGCGCCGGCCTGATGGGGCCGGGCGGCATACGCATCAACAAGGCCGGCTGCCTGAACCGCTGCGCGGGCGCGCCGGTGATCGTCGTCTACCCCGACGAGACCTGGTACACCTACGTCGACGAGAGCGACATCGACGAGATCGTCGAATCGCACCTGAAGAACGGCAAGGTGGTCGAGCGCTTGCTGTTGCCGCCGGACGTCGGCCGCTGGTGAGCGACGGCCCAGGGGCGGCACGGATGAACGCGCACACGCGGCGCAGCACGATCGCCGGCCCGGCGGGCGCGATCGAGTGCGCCCTGGACGAACCGGGCGACGGCGTCGTGCGCGGCGTGGCCGTGCTGTGCCATCCGCATCCGCAGCACGGCGGCGCGCTCGAGAACAAGGTCGTGCAAACGCTGGCGCGCGCCTTCGTGCAACTGGGCTGGCGCGCGGTGCGCTTCAACTTCCGCGGTGTCGGCGGCTCGCAGGGCGAGTGGGACGAAGGCCGCGGCGAGGTCGACGACGCGCTGGCGGTGATCGCCGCGCACCGCGACCCGGCGTTGCCGCTGGCGATCGGCGGCTTTTCCTTCGGCGGCTACGTCGCCACGCAGGCGCAGGCGCGCCTGCCCGAGGGCGCGAAAGCCGCGCGCCTTGTGCTGATCGCGCCGGCGGCGCGGAACTTCCCGCTGGCGGCGGTACCTCAGGACACGATCGTCATCCACGGCGAGGCCGACGACGTCGTCCCGCTCGCGGCCGTGCTCGACTGGGCGCGCCCGCAGGTCTTGCCGGTCGTCGTCGTGCCCGCGACCGGGCACTTCTTCCACGGGCAGTTGCCGCTGCTCAGGCAACTCGTCGTCGGCGCCTGGCACTGACGGCAGACCACCGCAGCGGCTTCGGCGCCACCCCCGCTTCCTCGCTCCCCTGCTTCCGATGCGCTTCCTCATCCTGCTGGCCACGCTGACCGGCCTGGCCCTCCCTGTTCGTGCCCAGGCTCCGCAGCCGCCCGAGGTGGCGGCGCGCCAGTACATCCTCGTCGACCTGGCAAGCCAGCGCGTGCTCGCCGAGCGCGACGCCGACGCGCAAGCCGACCCGGCCTCCCTGACCAAGCTGATGACGGCGTATCTGGCCTTCAACGCCATCCGCGACGGCCAGCTCACGCTGCAGCAGGAGGTGCCGGTGTCGATGCGCGCCTGGGCCGAGCGCAAGGGCGGCGGCTCGCTGATGTTCATCGACACCACGATGCACCCCAAGGTCGAGGAACTGCTCAAGGGGGTGATCGTGCAAAGCGGCAACGACGCCTCGGTGGCGCTGGCCGAGGCCGTGGGCGGCACGCTCGAACGCTTCGTCGACATGATGAACCGCCAGGCCCAGGCCTGGGGCCTGAGGAACACGCAGTTCCGCAACGTCACCGGCCTCACCGAGCCCGGCCACCACAGCAGCGCGCGCGACGTGGCGACGATGGCGGCCAAGATCATCACCGAGCACCCGCGGTTCTACGCGCTCTACTCGACGCGCCAGTACACCTACAACCGCATCAAGCAGGACAACCGCAACCTGCTGCTGGGCCGCGACCCGAGCGTGGACGGCATGAAGACCGGCTACACCGAGGCTGCCGGCTATTGCCTCGTGGCCAGCGCCGAACGCGACATGCCCTCGGGCAAGCGCCGGCTGCTGAGCGTGGTGATGGGAACGGCCTCGCGCGAGGCGCGCGCCGCCGAGAGCCAGAAGCTGCTGAACTGGGGCTATTCCGCCTGGGACGCACTGCGTCTTTACGACGCCGGCGCCGCCGTGGCGACGGTGCCCGTGTGGAAGGGCGCGGCCAAGGAGGTGCGCCTGGGCACGCCCGAGGCCATCGTCGTCACCGTGCCTCGGGGCGAGGGCGGCAAGCTGCAGACGACGATCGAGCGCACCGATCCGCTGGTGGCGCCCCTCGTCGCCGGCCAGCGCGTGGGCACACTGAAGGTGAATACGTCCAGCGGCGCGCCGGTGGCCGAGATCCCGCTCACCGTGCTCGAGCCCGTGTCGCTGGCGGGCGTCTTCGGCCGCGCCTGGGACGCGGTGCGGCTCTGGATCAAGTAGCCGCGCGCCGGGGACGCGAGCGCCCGACCGTCGCCCGCGCGGCGCCGGACCGTGGACCGCGTGCCAGAATGACCGCCCCGCTTCGAAGCACCGCGAAGGAGCCTGCGCATGAGCGACAACCTCTGCTTCCTCAACGGCGAATTCCTGCCGCTGTCACAGGCCAGGATCAGCGTGCTCGACCGCGGCTTCATCTTCGGCGACGGCATCTACGAGGTGACGCCCGTCTACGGCCGGCGCCTGTTCCGCTTCGACGAGCACATGGCGCGCATGCAGCGCGGGCTGGACAAGGTCCGCATCCCCAACCCGGCCACGCGCGAGCGCTGGCTGCAGTGCTGCCGGCGCCTGGTGGCCGCGCTGGCCGAGGCCACCGGCGCGGAGGACCAGGTCGTCTACCTCCAGGTCACGCGCGGCGTGGCGCCGCGCGACCACGTGATGCCCAAGGACATCGTGCCGACCGTCTTCATGATGAGCAACCCGATGAAGCCGGTTCCCGCCGAGATGCGCCACCAGGGCGCGGCCTGCGTCACCGCGATCGACTTCCGCTGGGCGCGCGGCGACATCAAGAGCACGAGTCTGCTGGGCGCGGTGCTGGCGCGGCAGATTTCGGCCGATGCCGGCGCCACCGAAACCATCCTGCTGCGCGAGGGCATGCTGACCGAGGCCTCGGCGAGCAACGTCTGGATCGTCAAGGACGGCGCGCTGCTCGGGCCGCCGAAGAGCGAGCACGTGCTGGAGGGCATCCGCGTGGAGCTGCTGCGCGAACTGTGCGAGGAGGTGGGCATCGCCTACAACCTGCGCCCGATCACCGAGGCCGACCTGCGCAGCGCCGACGAGGTGCTGCTCTCGAGTGCGACCAAGGAGGTGCTGGCGGTGACCAGGATCGACGGCGAGGCCGTCGGCCATGGCGCGATGCGCGGCAAGCCCGGGCCGGTGTACGCCAGGCTGTACGAGGCCTACCAGCAGGCCAAGCTGACGATGTGCATCTGAGCATGCGCGACATCCCGCCGGAAGAAAGCCTGATCGAGTACCCCAGCGCCTTCCCGATCAAGGTGATGGGGGCGCAGGTGGAGGGCTTCGTCGATGCCGTCGTCGCCGTCGTGCGCGCCTTCGATCCCGGCTTCGACCCCGCCACCATCGAGCACCGACCGAGCCGCGCCGGCAACTACCTCGGCCTCACCGTCACCATCACCGCCACCAGCCGCGAGCAGCTCGACGAGCTCTACCGCACGCTCTCCACGCACCCGATGGTGAAGGTGGTGCTGTAGGCGAAGGGGCCGGGGCCGACGGCCGGCAGCGATGCGCCGCCCGTCATCGGCCGTAGGGATCGGCAAAGCCCAGCGCCTGCAGGATCTCGCGCTCGCGCGCTTCCATGCGCCGCGCTTGCGCCGCGCGCCGGTGGTCCATGCCCTGCGCATGCAGGACGCCGTGCACGAGGAGGTGTGCATAGTGCGCGTCGAGCGTCTTCCCCTGCTGCTTCGCCTCGCGCTCGACGACCGGGGCGCAAAGCACGATGTCGGCCACCACCACGGGCGCGCGCTCGTAGTCGAAGGTGAGCACGTTGGTGGCGTGGTCCTGGCCGCGCCAGTCGCGGTTGAGCGTGCGCCCCTCGGCCTCGTCCACGATGCGCACCGCGATCCGCGCGGGCGCGGACAGGGCCGCGCGCATCCAGCGCCCGACGCGGTGCCGCGGCAGCCGTGCACGGTGCCTGGCGTCGGCGAAGCTCAGCGAGAGCTGCAGCGCGGGCTTCACCGGCCACCTTCGGTCGGCGTACTCGGCGCACTCGGCGCGGAAGGCACGTCGGCGGCGTCACCCGCGGCATCGGCCGCCTGCGCCGTTTGCTGCGGACCGGGGCCGCGCTGCTCGCGGCGGCGCGCGCTGTCGTAGGCGCGCACGATGCGTGCCACCAGCGGATGGCGCACGACGTCGGCGGCGCTGAAGTGCGTGAAGGCGATGCCTTGCACCCGTGCCAGCACGCGCGCGGCGTCGACGAGGCCGCTTTCGGTGCCGCGCGGCAGGTCGACCTGGCTCGTGTCGCCGGTGACCACGCAGCTGCTGCCGTAGCCCATGCGCGTGAGGAACATCTGCATCTGCTCGCGCGTGGTGTTCTGCGCCTCGTCGAGGATGACGAAGGCGTGGTTGAGCGTGCGCCCGCGCATGAAGGCCAGCGGCGCGATCTCGATCTGCCCCTTCTCGAAGGCGCGCCCGACCCGCTCGAATCCCATCAGGTCGTAGAGCGCGTCGTAGAGCGGGCGCAGGTAGGGGTCGACCTTCTGCGCCAGGTCGCCCGGAAGAAAGCCCAGGCGTTCGCCGGCCTCGACCGCCGGGCGAGTGAGCACGATGCGCTGCACCGCCTGGCGCTCGAGCGCGTCGACGGCGCAGGCCACGGCGAGATAGGTCTTGCCCGTGCCCGCCGGCCCGATGCCGAAGCTCACGTCGTGCGTCAGCATCCGGCGCAGGTAGCCGCCCTGGTTGGGCGTGCGTCCGGTGACCTCGCCGTGACGCATGCGCAGCACGATCGGCGCATCCGCGTCGGGCAGGACGGCCAGGGCCCGGGGCTCGCCCTGCAGCAGCTGCTCGAGCCGGGGCGCGTCGATCGGCCGCTGCGCCTGCGCATGCAAGGCGTCGAGCACGCGCACGGCGCGCTCGACGGCCGCCTTCGTCGGCGCCTCGACGCGGAACTGGTGCTGTCGACGCGTGAGCGTCACGCCGAGCGCCTGCTCGATGCGCCGCAGGTTGGCGTCCAGCGGGCCGCAAAGGTGCGCCAGGCGCTCGTTGTCGGCATCCGCGAGGGTGTGGCGGCGAATCACGTCGGGGCTGGCCTCTTGCACGGGAACGGGGCAAGTGTGCATTGTCGCAGCGCCCGCACCCCTCCCGCAGGCGGCAGCGGTGCCTGCGGGGAGGCCCCGGGGCGACAATCCGGCGCCGCCATGACGCCCCTCCCTCAGCCCCCTTCCCCCGCCGCAACGGACGGCAGTCCCCCGCTACGGCCGTTGCCGCCGCGACGCGTCTGCATGTGGCTGCTCCGGGGGCTTTTCCTGTTGCTGGCGTTGGCGCCACCATTTGCGCCGCCGGCCCTGGCCCAACCCCTCATCACCCTCGTCGGCGAAGGGCTGCGCGCCGAGGGCGACGGGCCGCACTTTCCGCAGGACTCCAGGGCCCAACGCGTCACGCTGCCCGACGACTGGGCGCGTTCGCGGCCGGCGGCCGGATCCCCGGTCTGGTATCGCGTCGCCTTCACGTTGCCGGCGGCACCGCAGGCCTTGTCGGCGGTGCAGATCGCGCGCGCCTGCGCGAGCTTCGAACTTCGGCTCAACGGCCACTTGCTGCACCGCAGCGGACGCATGACCGAGCCCTACACGCTCGATTGCGATCGCCCGCATCTCGTGAGCTTGCCGCCGGCGCTGCTGCGCACGGGGGAGAACGTCCTCGACCTGCGCCTCGTGGGCTATCCGCTGGCCGCGGTGGCCGCGCGCAGTCGCGCCGCCGCACTCTCGCCGCTGGCCATCGGCCCGCTGGAACCGCTGCAGGCGCGCCAGCGCCTGCAGGCGACCCTGCAGATGCGCCTGCCGCAGGCCCTGGGGGCGACGCTGCTGCTGACCGGCGGCTTCATGTTCGTGCTCGGCTTCCTCAATCGCCGCGAGAGCCACCTGGCCTACTTCGGCGCGCTCTCGGTGGGCTGGGCGCTGCTGGACGCGCAGCTCTGGGTGCAGCAATGGCCGCTGCCGCATGCGGCAGTGGAGCTGATGCTGGCCGCGCTGCTGCCGCTGCTGGCGTGGGCGGCGGTGCAGTTCCTGCTGCGCTACGCGCACTGGCGCCATCGCGCCATCGACCTCGCGCTGCCGCTGCAGGCGCTGCTCATGCCCTCGACGCTGCTGGCGGCAGGGCCGCAACGGCTGCATGGGCCGGTGCTGGCGTGGTCGGCGCTGCTCGCGCTCGAGGTCGCCGCGGCGGCGCTCTTCTACCTGCAACGGCAATGGCGCGAGCGCTCGCCCTCGTTCTGGCTCATGGGGGCGCTGCTGCTGGTGGTGGCCATCTGCGGCGGCGTCGATCTGGCGGCGCAGTTCACGCACCTGCCGGAGCTTGCGCAGGCGCTGTCGCGCCTGGCGCTGCCGCTGATGCTGGTGCTCGTCGGGCTGCGCCTGGTGCAGCAGCATTCGCTGGCGCGCCAGCAGGCCGAGGTCAGCCGCACCCTGCTCGAGCAGCGCGTGCGCGAGGCCGCCGCCGAGATCGAGCGCAACTTCCGCCAGCTTGCCGAGTTGAAGGTGGAGCAGGTCACCGAGCGCGAGCGCAAGCGCATCGCGGCCGACCTGCACGACGACCTGGGCGCCAAGCTGCTGACGATCGTGCACACCAGCGAGAGCGACCGCATCAGCACGCTGGCGCGCGAGGCGTTGGAGGAGATGCGGCTCTCGGTGCGCGGCCTCACCGGCCGCGCCGTGCGCCTGGCCGACGCGCTCGGCGACTGGCGCGCCGAAGTGGTGTCACGGCTGGCGCAGGCGGGCATCGAGACCGACTGGTCGGCGCCCGAGGACCTGCCGCAGACGCTGTCGGCGCGCGCCTACGTGCAGACGACGCGCATCCTGCGCGAGGCCACGAGCAACATCATCAAGCACAGCGGTGCGAGCTTGTGCGCGGTGCACTGCCAGGTGCGCGACGGCGACTTCCAGCTCGTCGTGCGCGACAACGGCGAGGGCATCTCGAGCGAGCCCGACGGCCGGCTGGACCGCGGCCACGGCATGGCGACGATGAAGCAGCGCGCCAAGCAGTTGCAGGGGCAGTGCCTGATCGAGTCGGGTCCCGGCTTCGGAACCGTGATCCGCCTCACGCTTCCGCTCGAGCGCGCCCTCGAGCTGCCCTGACCGCGGCCGATATGCCGATAGCATGAACTGCTGCGGCAACGCCTGAGCCATGAAGAACATCCTTTTGCTCGAGGATCTGCCCGAGATCCGCGCCTGGCTGCGCAAGCTCGTGCTGCAGGTCTTCCCGACGGCACAGATCGCCGAGGGGGCGCGCGTGGCCGACGCGCTGGCGCTGGTCACGGCGGTGAAATTCGATCTTGCGCTGGTCGACCTCGGCCTGCCCGACGGCTCGGGAGTCGACGTGGTGACCAAGCTGCGCGACGTGCAGCCCGAATGCCAGTCGGTGGTGGTGACCATCCACGACGACGACGAGCACCTCTTCCCCGCGCTGCAGGCCGGCGCCTTCGGCTACATCCTCAAGGAGCAGCCGCGCGAGCTCATCACCGAGCAGTTGCAGCGCATCAGCCAGGGCGAGCCGCCGCTGTCGCCGAGCATCGCGCGGCGCGTGATGGCGCACTTCGCCAGCACCGCCAAGCCGCGCGCCGACGCCACCCTCATCAACGTCTCGCTCACCGAGCGCGAATCCGAGGTGCTGCTGCGCGTGGCCAAGGGTTACACGCTGCCGGAGATCGGCGTGCAGCTGGGCCTCTCGCGCCACACCATCGCGGACTACGTGAAGCAGATCTACCGCAAGCTCAACGTCAGCTCGCGCGCCGAGGCCGCGCTGGAGGCGCAGCGCCTGGGTCTGTTCGGGCGCTGATCAGACGCGCTCGAGCACCATCGCGATACCCTGGCCGACGCCGATGCACATGGTGCACAGGGCGTAGCGGCCACCGCCCTGGTGGAGCTGGTTGACCGCGGTGGCGACGAGGCGTGCGCCGCTGGCGCCCAGCGGGTGGCCCAGCGCGATCGCGCCGCCGTTGGGGTTGACGCGCGCGTCGTCGTCGGCCAGGCCGAGTTCGCGCAGCACCGCCAGGCCCTGCGCGGCGAAGGCTTCGTTGAGCTCGATGACGTCCATCTGCGCCAGCGTCAGGCCGCAGCCCGCGAGCAGCTTGCGCGTGGCCGGCACCGGGCCGATGCCCATGACGCGTGGCGCCACGCCCGCCGTGGCCATGCCGACGATGCGCGCGCGCGGCGTCAGGCCGTGGCGCGTGGCCGCGGCCTCGCTGGCCAGCAGCAGCGCGCAGGCGCCGTCGTTGACGCCGCTGGCGTTGCCCGCGGTCACGGTGCCCTCCGGGCGCACGATGGGCTTGAGCTTGGCCAGCGCTTCCAGGCTTGTGGCGCGCGGGTGCTCGTCCTGGCGCACGACCAGCGGCTCGCCCTTCTTCTGCGCGATCGTCACCGGACAGATCTCGGCGTCGAAGAAGCCGCGCTGCTGCGCCGCCAGCGTCTTCTGCTGGCTCGCCAGCGCCATGCGGTCCTGCGCCTCGCGCTCGATGCGGTACTCGGTGGCGACGTTCTCGGCCGTCTCCGGCATCGAGTCGACGCCGTAGCGCTCCTTCATCAGCTTGTTGACGAAGCGCCAGCCGATGGTCGAGTCGTAGACGGCGTTGCTGCGCGCGAAGGCGCTGTCGGCCTTGGGCATCACGAAAGGCGCGCGGCTCATGCTCTCCACGCCGCCGGCAAGGCCCAGCTGCGCCTCTCCGGCGACGATCGCGCGCGCCAGCGTGCCCACGGCGTCCATTCCCGAGCCGCAGAGGCGGTTGACGGTGGCACCGGGCACCTCCACCGGCAGGCCGGCGAGCAGCGCGGCCATGCGCGCGACGTTGCGGTTGTCCTCGCCGGCCTGGTTGGCGCAGCCGAGGATGACCTCGTCCAGCGCCGCCCAATCGACGCCGGGGTTGCGCGCCATCAGCGCCTTGATCGGGATCGCGGCCAGATCGTCGGCACGCACCGACGCAAGGGCACCGCCGTAGCGGCCGATGGGCGTGCGCTGGGCGTCACAGATGAAAGCCTGGGTGCGGTGGTCGCTCATGACGGGGAACCTCGTGGACGTGGCCCGCGCATTCTGCGTCAGCGCGCTCGGCGGTCATCTGCGGCGTGACAAAGGTCGCGCAGGCTCGGTTGCGGCGGATCGCGATTCAAGTCGCGCGCCGCTGCTGCCGAAAGCGCCTGCATCGACCCTGCGGCGCTCCGACCGCGGCGGCCGGTCCTCCTGCAGCACCCACGTCATGCCCCGCACCATTGCCGTCGAAGACCTGAAGGTCGGGATGTTCATCCGGCTCGACCTGGGCTGGCTGAAGCACCCTTTCCCGCTCTCGCGCTTTCGCATCGCCAGCGTCGAGCAGATCGCGATCATCCGCGGACTGGGCCTGCGCGAGCTGAGCTGGTATCCCGAGAAGAGCGCGCTGGCCGATCCGCAGCCGGATGCGACGGCGTCGGCGCAAGCGGCAGCCGACGGCGAAACCGCTGCGGGCACCGGCGGCGCGGATACATCCCTGCAAGCGCAGGGACGCAACCCGGCCGACGCCGCAGCCTCGCGGCGTGCGCGCCTGACGCAGGAGCGCGCGGCGCTGCAGCACAGCCAGGCGCTCTACGACGAGGCGGCGAAGGTGCTGCAGGAAACCAGTGCACTCGTGACGCGCGAACCCAGGACGGCGGCGCAGCAGGCGCAGGCGCTCGCCGGCGCCATGCTCGAGAAGATGCTCGTGCAGGGGGATCTCTGCGTGCGCCTGCTCTCGGCGGCGACGAGCGACCGCGTCGCCGCGCATGCCCTCAACGTCACCGTGATCGCGCTCCTGATGGGGCGCGCGCTCGGCCTGACGCAGAACGAACTGCTCGACCTCGGCACCGGTGCCCTGTTGCACGACGTCGGCAAGCTCGACCTGCCCGCGCGCGTGCACTTCCCGGAAGACAGCTTCGGCAGCGTCGAGCTCAAGGCCTACCGCGACCACGTCGCGCTCGGCATCGCGCGCGGGCGGCAGATGGAGCTGGCACCGGGTGCGCTGGCGGTACTGGCGCAACACCACGAGATGGCCGACGGCAGCGGCTTCCCCGAGCGTCTGGCGCTGGACGCGATCACGCCCGCGGCGCGCCTGGTGGCCCTGGTCAACCGCTACGACAACCTCTGCAACCCGGGGCCGCGCGGCGTGCCGCTGACGCCGCACGAGGCGATCTCGGTGCTCTTCGCGCAGAACCGGGGCCGCTTCGACATGCCGATCCTGAACGGCTTCATCCGCATGATGGGGATCTACCCTCCGGGCTCGGTCGTGCAGCTCACCGACGACCGCTACGCCCTCGTCATGCAGGTCAACGCCAGCCGCCCGCTGAAGCCGCGCGTGCTCGTGCACGACGTCGGCGTGCCGCGCGACGAAGCGCTGCTGCTCGACCTCGAGCACGAAGCCGATCTCGGCATTCGACGCAGCCTGGCGCCGGCCAAGCTGCCGGCCGCGGCCGCGAGCTATCTCGCACCGCACGCGCGCGTGGGCTACTACTTCGACGTCGCCGCGCAAACCCCAGCGACCCGGGAGCCCGAGCTGGCCGAAGCGCCATGATCCGCCGCATCCGGTCCGCCCGCGCCGCGAGAAGGGACGCACGGTGAGCGTGAGCCGGCCGCGGACGCTCTCGGTCGTGGCGCGCGCGGCCACGCCCGGCCGGGGCGGGAAAGCGCTGCTGGAGGCGATGCCGCTGCCGGCCTGGCTGGTAGAGGGCGGCAGCGGCAGTGTCGTTGCCGTCAACGCCGCGGCCTGCGAGCTGTTCGGCCGCAGCGCCGAAGAGCTCCGCGGCACCGCCGCGGCGGCGATGCTGGCCACGCCCGAAGACCTCGTCTACTGGGAGACGCTGGACGCCGCGGCGCCGACCGGCCTGCACTCGCACACGCTGCTGTGCGCCGCGCAGGACCGCCGGCTGCACGTCGAGCGCTGGATCCGCCCGCTGCCGGACGGCATGCTGCTCGTGACGCTGCGCGACCGCAGTGCGGAACAGCAGGCGAGCGACGAACTGGAGAGCACGCTCGCCGAGCTGCGCGCGACGCTGGAAGCCACCGCCGACGGCATCCTCGTCACCGATCTCGCCGGACGCATCCGTAGCTTCAACCAGCGCTTCGCGCATCTCTGGGGCATCCCCGCAGCACTGCTCGAAGCCGCCGACGGCGCCAAGGTCTACGACTGGATGCGTCGCAGCGTGGCCGACCCCGAGAGCTACCAGCAGCGGCTGGCGGTGATCGAGGACGCCGTGCTGCTGGCCTGCACGGACCGCCTCGAACTGCTCGCCGGCGCCGTGCTCGAACGCGTCAGCCGGCCGCTGTGGCAGCGCGGACGCCCGGCCGGGCGCGTCTACAGCTTCCGCGACCTGACGCACCAGATCGCGGCCGACCGTCGCATCGACGAGCTCACGCACACCGATGCCTTGACCGGGCTGCCGAACCGCCGTCACCTCGCCGAGCGCGTGCTCGAAGCCGGCACGCACTCGCGACGCACCGGGAGCAGCTTCGCGCTGCTTCTGGTCGACCTCGATCGCTTCCGGCAGATCAACGACAGCCTCGGTCACGGCGCCGGCGACCAGGTGCTGCGCGACGTCGCGCGCCGGCTGCAGGAGTGCCTGCGCAGCGGCGACGACGTGGCGCGCATGGGCGGCGACCAGTTCGCGATGCTGGCCCAGGGCGTCGACGAGGACGCCGCCGAGACGCTGGCGCGCCGCGTGCTCAATGCCGTGGGGCAGGTCGGCGGCGGCGACGAGATGCCGTTCACGCTGACCTGCAGCATCGGCGTGGCGCTGTGCCCGCAGCATGGGCGCAGCATCGACGACCTGGTGCGCCATGCCGAAGGGGCGATGCGCGCGGTCAAGGGCGCCGGGCGCGCGAACTACCGCCTGCATCAGGCGCGCGTGCAGGGCGATGTGCGCCGCGCCATGCGCCTGGACCATGCGATGCGCCAGGCGCTCGTCAGCGGCCGGCTGCGCCTGAACTACCAGCCGCAGGTGGTTCTGGAGAGCGGCGCCGTGGTCGGCGCCGAAGCACTGATCCGCTGGCGCGACCCCGAGCTCGGCGAGGTCTCGCCGGCCGAGTTCATCCCCGTCGCCGAGGACACCGGCTTCATCGTCGCCATCGGCGACTGGGTGCTGTCGCAGGCGCTGCGCCAGGCGGCGCTGTGGCACGAGCGCGGCACACCGCTGCCGGTTGCGGTCAATGTCTCGGCACTGCAGTTCCGCCAGACCCACTTCGTCGACCGCGTGGCCAGCATGCTGGCGGTCAGCGGCCTGCCGCCGCACCTCCTCGAACTCGAGCTCACCGAGTCGATCCTCGTGCGCGACGCCGACGAGGCCTTGTCGCGCCTGCAGGCCTTGTCGCGCCTGGGCGTGCAGCTGTCGATCGACGACTTCGGGACCGGCTACTCGAACCTGGCCTACCTGAAGCGCTTCCCGATCGACAAGCTGAAGATCGACCGCAGCTTCGTCAACGGACTGCCGGGCGACGAGAGCGACGTCGGCATCGTGCGCGCGATCCTGCAGATGGCGCGCGCCCTGGGCATGCAGGTCATCGCCGAAGGGGTGGAGACCGAGCCGCAACGCGCCTTCCTGCTCGCCGAAGGCTGCGCGCTGTTCCAGGGCCACCTGTTCTCGCCCGCGATCGACGCGCTCAGCTTCGAGCACCGCCTGCTGCGAGCGACGACACCCACGCCGCCCACGCTCCCGACTGCCTCGACGCCCTGAGGCGCTGCGGCCGCGGCGACGGCGGCGACGCACAATCGGGGCACCGGCGCCCGATGGCGGCGCTGCCCCCGAGGCGATCGCGGATGATCTACAAGTTCAGGAGCAAGGCCGGCGCGGACCTCATCATGCTGGGCGCCAACGGCGACGAAATGCTGCGTCTGCTCGGGCGCGAGCCCACGGCCAGGGGCATCATCGAACCCGCCGACATGCCCGCGGCACGACAGGCGCTCGAGGCGGCGCTGGCGGCGGCGGATGCGGCCGCGGCCCAAGCGCGCGCCCAGGGCGGCGGCGCAGGGTCGCGCGAAGATCGAAACGATGCCGAGCGCGACGAATGCGAACGCCGCGCCGTCGGTCTGCGCCAGCGGTTGTGGCCGATGCTGCAATTGCTCGAACGCGCCTCGGCGCAGCGCGAACCCATCGTCTGGGGCGTTTGAGCGGCGTGAGCGATCCGGACGGCGCGGCGTCGACCCGCGTGATCGCCGTGCGCCACGGCGAGACCGCGTGGAACGCCCAGACGCGCATCCAGGGGCACACCGACATCGCGCTCAACGCGCGCGGCCGCTGGCAGGCCGAGCGGCTGGCGGTGGCGCTGGCGCACGAGACCGTGCACGCGATCTACAGCAGCGACCTGCAGCGCGCCCACGACACGGCGCTGCCCTTCGCACGCTCGGCGGGCCTCACGGTGCAGATCGCGCCGGGGCTGCGCGAGCGCGGCTTCGGCGCCTTCGAGGGCCTGAGCTTCGCCGAGATCGAGAGTCGCTGGCCCGAAGACGCGCGGCGCTGGCGTCGGCGCGAGCCGCAGTTCGCGCCCGCCGGCGGCGAGGCATTGGCCGACTTCCACGCCCGCTGCGTGGGCGCGTGCGCCGCGCTGGCCGAACGCCACCGCGGCCAGACCATCCTGCTGCTGTCGCACGGCGGCGTGCTCGACTGCCTGTACCGCGCCGCGACGCGCGCCGCCGCCGACGCGCCGCGAAGCTGGCCGATCGGCAACGCCACCGTCAACCGTCTGCTTCACAGCGAGACCGGTTTCACGCTGGTGGGCTGGGCCGACACCGGCCACCTGGACGAGGAGCCCGACGACGGCCGGCGTCTTGGCGAGGCCGGCATCGCGTAGCGACGCGGCGGAGAGCCCTTGACCGGCGGCCTACTTCCAGCACGAGGCCAGCGCGGCCGTGCCGCTGCGGCCACGCACGTTGGCCTGGTCGATGCTGAGCGTGCCGCAGCCGGTGTCGCGCGTGGCCTGCACGCCTTGCGGCGTGGCGTTGATGGTGAAGGTCCGCTCCTGCGGCTGGCCGCTGGCAAAGGCCAGCGTGTAGACGCCGCTGAGCTCGCCCCGGCATGCCGTGGCCGGCAGCACGGTGGGGCTGGCGGCGTTCACGTCGTAGCGCACGTTGCCCGCATAGACGCGTTCCATGAACTGCGCCATCTCCAGCAGGCAGCCGGCCGCCGCGGCGCGACGCGTGCGCACCACGTGCTGCAGGTAGCTCGGGTAGGCCACCGAGGCCAGGATGGCGATGATGGCCACCGTGATCATCATCTCGATCAAGGTGAAGCCCCGGCGGCTTCGACGGGCGCGGTACGCGTTCATTGGCCGATCACCTCGCGCCACGTGATGCGGCCGGTGCGGATGTTGTTCTGGACGCCGGGCGTGCGCAGGCCACCGTCGGTGCCGCCGCTGGTGCCGCTGACGACCAGGCGGCCGCCGATCAGCACACCGTCGCTGGTGAGGTTGTTGCCCGGGTTGATCGAACCCACCACCGCCGTGCCCAGCAGGTCGGACGCGTTGAAGCTGAGGTCGTTGTTGACGTCGAAGTAGGTGGACGACAGGCTGCCCCCGGTGAAGGGGTCGATGGCGTTGATGTTGCCTTCGCCGCCGGGCGTGCAGGGGTCGCTGCTGGGGATGATGCTGGTGGCCACGAGCACGTCGCCGAAGTACTTGTGCTCGCCGATGAAGCGCTCGCCCTCGGCGCCGCTGGCCGGTGAGGTCATGTCGATCACCCAGCCGCGCTTGCCCGTCATGTCGCCCGCGGTGGCGGTGGAGAAGGCGCGCACGCGGGTGCCCGACACAGTGCCTTCGGCGACGATGCTGCGCACCTTCAGGTCGCTGCGCACGACCGCCGTGGTGTTGTCATCGATGATGCCGTACCAGCTCTGCTCGCTCAGGTCGGTGACGTCGCTGGTGGTGATGTAGCGGCCGCTGCCGAAGAAGACGTAGCGCTTGCCGAAGTTGGGGTCGCCCCGGCGCAGGTTGATGGCCACGCCGGGCATGCCGGTGATGGGCTGGCGGTTGCTCGATGCGTCCCTGGCCACGAACATCGGCGCCGGCGCGCCGCCGGAGTAGTAGGCCGAGTCCCACGACGCGGCGGTTCCCGAAGACAGGTCGAACTTCCACAGGTTGCCCAGCAGGTCGCCGGCGTACAGCAGGTCCAGCGTGCCGTTGCCGTCGTTGTCCCAGCCGCGCGGCGAGGCCATGCCGTTGGTGGCCGCCGCGCTGCCGGCCTGGGTGTCGATCTTGCGGATCAGCGAGCCGTCGAGGATGTTGATGACGAACAGCACCGCGCGCTCATTGCTGCTGTTGTAGCCGTTGCCGACGATGACCGCGGTCTGCCCGGTGTTGAGCCTGGCGATGATGGGGCGGCTCATCGTCAGGCCGAGGTCGGGGTCGGTGAACTCCCACATCACCTTGCCGGCGTCGAAGGCCGCGGGGTTGGTCACGTCCAGCGCGTACAGCGCCTTGCCGCCGCGGCCCAGCGAGCCCACCAGGATGTTGCGTCCCGCGGTTTCGGTGGTGGTGGACACCGCGATGTCGCCGTCCACGTAGTAGTTGTGGCTGTAGTTGGCGGCCGTGAGCTTGTGGAGGTTGGGCACGACGGCGTTGGGCACGAAGGCGAACAGCTCGGCCCCGGTGGTGGCGTTGAACGCGTGCAGCATGCCGTCGTTGGCGCCGACGAACAGCGTATCCGTGCCCTTCACGTAATAGGGCGAGGAGCTGATGATGTCGCCCAGCAGCTTGTTGCGCCGGCGCAAGGGGTTGCCCTCCAGGCTGCGGTCGCCGCGCAGCCAGTCGATGCGCGCCTGCGCGCAGGCCGCGCCGATCAGCGTGGCGCTGCAGTTGGTGGCGGCCAACGCGGCCTGCTGCGCGCTGCTCAGGTCGGTCAGCGTCCTGAACTCGACGCCGCCGCTGCCGGGCTTGAGCGTGTAGACCTTGCGGCTGCCCCAGGCGGCGAACTGTCCGGGGGTGTCGGTGCTCCACAGCGGCGTGACGGTGCCGTCGACCTCGGGCCGCACGCCGACGAGTTCGCCCGACCAGTCGGTGCTGTCGAAGCGGCCCTGGTAGACGCGGCTGCCGGTGTTGATGGCGGTCGAGTTCTGCGACACCGAGCCGAAGGCCGACGACTTCCTGAACACGTCGTTGAAGATGCTGTCGAACGCGGCCTGCAGGCTGGCGGCGTCGTCGGCCAGGTAGGCCGCCGTGGTGCCGCCGGCGCTGGCGATCTGGTCCAGCGTGGCGGGGTTGGTGCCGTAAGGCAATGCGAAGCCGATGATGTAGGTCTCGACGCCGTCGGCCTTGAGCTGCGCCGCAGCGGCGGCGGCATCGGCCAGCGCCTGCGCCGGGTTGGCCACGGCCACGCCGGTCTTGCTGGTCGACGGCAGGCCGTCCGTCAGCAGCACGACGAAGTTCTTGCCGCACGACGTGGGCAGCGGGTAGCAGCCCGCCGTGTAGCCCTCGGCGGCGTTGTTCCAGGTGCCCTTGTAGTAGTCGCGCGCGGTCAGCAGCGTGCCCTCGATCGGCGTCAAGCCCGCGTTCCTGATGCCCGCGGCGGTGCAGGGTGCGGGATTGCCGGGCACGTTGCAGGCCAGCTTGGCCTTGATGGCGGCGGCCTGGGTGGTGGTCAGGTCGCCCAGCCGCACGTGCAGGTAGCCGCGGCCGGGCGAGTCGTTGCGGAACCAGGTGGGCCCGACGTAGTTCCAGGTGAGGAAGCGGCCGAAGTCGAGGATGCCCTGCGCGTAGTCGCTGTCGGTGGGCGAGAGCACGCCGTTGTAGAAGTTGCTGGTCCAGCCCAGGGCGGCTTCGGTGCCGGCGGTGGGCAGCGTGTCGGAGATGCCGGCCTTGTTGCGGAAGCAGCGGTAGCTGTCCCAGGGGCCGGTGGGCGAGCCACCGCTGTTGAAGTCGTTGCTGGCGTCGGCGGTGCCGGAGTAGCAGTACGCGTTGCCCTGGTTGCTGCCGGCATAGAACGGCAGCGCCACGTTGTAGTGGATGTGGTTGCCCGGCGAGGTCGGGTTCGGCGTACGGAAACGCTTCGTCGTGCTGGCGCGCGGCCCGCTGAACGCCGGGTCGTAGTTCGCCGGGTTGAAGCTCACGTCATACGGCGAGTTGTGCAGCGAGTACGAAGCCGGTGTGTTCTGCCGATAGGCCATCAGGCCCAGGTTGACGCGGCCGATGTAGTTGTCGGCGATGTTGCGGATCACGCCGCGCGCGATCTCGCTCTTGCTGGCGGCGTTGTTGCTGCCCACGGCCGAGCCGTTGGGCGCTTCGTCCATGCTGTTGGAGTTGTCCAGCGTGATCAGCACGTTGGCCTTGCCCACCACCAGGAACAGCGGGTTGTTGCCGATGGTGAGCGCGCCGTGCACGGGCAGGGCCGCGGCAAGGGCCAGCGCGGCGGCAAGCGCGGGGCGCAGGATCGGAAGGCGAAGGCGCAGCATGGCGGAGTCTCCGGCGGGTGGGGTCAGGGAGCAGAGAACTGGCTTTGCACCAGCACCGAGGCGCGGCCATCGGCAACGCTGCGGGCGCTGACGAGGAAGCGCGGCGTCATGCAGTTGGGCAGGCGCGGAATCGCGTACTGGCAGCCGGGGATGTTCGGTCCCTCGCCCTGGTCTTCGATGATGACCTCCGGCGTCGGCGCATCGGCCGGCACGGGAGCGGTGGCGGCCTGCCAGCCGGTGAAGCTGTCGTCGATCCAGCGCGGCGTGTCGGTCAGCAGCGGCTGGGCGCACAGGCCGGTCCCGTCGCAGGTGCCCACGGGAGGGAAGCTGGCCGTGCTGAGACCTGCGGCGCGCGTCTCGGCCTCGCGCAGCGCCGCCTCGGCAGCCTGGAAGGCCAGGTTGCGGTCGTGCGCGCTGCCGCTCATGCGGCTCTGCAGCACCACGCCGCGCATGCTGGCCAGCGCCACCAGCGTGGCCACGATCAGCAGGACCAGGCTGACGATGAGCGAGATGCCCTGTTGGCGATGCCGTGGGCTGCGGTTGCGGCTGGTCATGACTGCTGGTTGCGGAGGTTGACGGTGAACGACACCGGCCGCTGCAGGCGAGCCGTGGGGCTGGTGGTGGCCGCTCCGGTGTCCGGGCCTTCGAAGACAAGGTCGAAGCGCACCGCGGTGACCAGGCTCCAGTTGGTGACCGCGGCGGCGGCCACGTAGTCGGCGTTGCCGACCTGCAGATAGCTCAGTTGCATGTCGCGCATGCCGTCGGCGACTTCCTCGGCGCCGTCGCGCGTCACCCGGTACAGCGAACGCCCGCCGGTGGCGCTGCGGCCGTTGTTGCCGATGTACCAGCCGGCGGCGACGAAGCGCCCGACCAGCGAGCCCGCGACGAACTCGTAGCTCGCGCCGGCAGCGCAGTTCAGCGGCACGCCCAGGCCCGCCGTGCAGTTGCCCGGCGAACCCGCTGAGGCCGTGTGCGTGAAGGTGCCGGCGGCGGCATTGGCCGTGGCGGCCTGGACGATCGCGCCCTGGCCGTAGTTGCACAGCATCAGCAGGTCTCCCGCGGCGATGCCGTTGTTGGTGCGGTTGGTGGCGACGGTGGCCGTTGCCGTCGTGTGAGACGCCACCGCCAGGCCGTCGACGGGTTGGCCGTAGCGCACCGTCAGCGCCTGCGTGCCGGCCACGCGCTCGCCCACCGCGGTGCCGAAGGGCGCGCCGCCGAAGGCCGTGCCGCCGTCGAAGCCGCGAACCGGCTCGTCCCAGATCGCCCACCACGTCGGCGTGACGCCCTGGGCGTTGTTCAGCACGTTGGTGACGACGAGCCGGGCGTCACACGGCGTGCCGCCGGCTTCGCGCACTTCGCGCGCCATCAAGTCGTAGCTGGTGCGCACCGATTCCTGGATGCGAGACAGGTTTTCGGTGCTGACGCTGGCCTGACGCGTGGCGGTGAACAGCATCGTGGCGCCGCCCACCACCACCAGGCCCAGTGCCAGCGACACCATCATCTCCACCAGGCCGAAGCCGCGCTGCGCCTGCATCGCCGCGGTCCTCTTCACAGCTGCGCCCTCAGCGCCAGCGTCTGCGCGCTGTCACCGTCGGTGGCTCGGGAATCGTCCCAGCGGACCTGTACCGTGCAGTCGCGCGCGGCGGTGCATGCGATCTGGCCGCAGGCACTGGAATTGATCTGGCGCTGCAGGTTGACGATCCAGCGCCCGACGTCGCTCGAGGCCAGGCTGGCATTGGTCGGCGCGCTGCACACCCAGCCGCCGCTGTTGTATGCACCGGTGATGACGCCGGCGAGGTTGGCGCGCATGGCGTCGAAGATGTCCTGCGTGAGGATGGTGGTCTGTGTGCGCTCGTAGGCGCCCTGGTTGTTGCGCAGCGCGCTGGCCTGCAGTGCCGCGGCACCCAGCAGGCCGATGCCGGCCACCACCACCGACACCAGCACCTCGATGAGGCCGACGCCGCGCTGCTTGCGCCGCGCGCCCCCGCGGCCGTGTACTTGCTTCATGGGCCGGGCCCTCAGGTATCGGAAGGGATGCTGCAGAGGCCGCCGCCGCTTGCGCGTGCCAGCGCGGTGCGGCTGCCGAAGGCAAGGCTGACCAGGCGCACGTTCTGCGCCGGTTGCGTGGTGGGTATGCACACCGACAAGGTGCCCGCGAGCAAGGTGCCGGTGGCTGTTCTCGCGGTGCCGTCGCCTCGGAAGGTGAAGCGCTGGGCGCCGCTGCTGACGGCATTGCTGGACAGCAGTTGCAGCGGGCTGTCGATGGTGCCCGCCTTGATCACCGGCTCGGCGCTGTCGCGCGCGCCGTTGCCGTTGGCGTCCATGAAGACGATCCAGCCGCCCCAATCGCCGGCCGCGGTGTCGCAACTGCTGCCGTCGTCGCTGCGGCACAGCACGACGCGGCGGTTGAAGCGGATGGCCTCGCTGCGCGCGAGCTGCAATGCCGCGGTCACCTCGCCGGCGGCGCTGCTGAGCTTGTTGCCGTTGATCGCCTCGACGAACGACGGACTGCCCAGCGCGATCAGCACCGCGGCGACCGACAGCCCGACCATCAGCTCGATCAGCGTGACCCCGCGGCTCGACTTTCGATTCATGGGCGTACGCCCCCCGTGTCTCTACTGACCAGGGGTTTCGGCCGCCGCCTGCTGCCACTTGACACCGAATAGATGATCAAACGTAAACGATGTCACGAACGGCTGCCGAGCAGGGCAGGCGACCTGCGCCGCTTCGAGGCCAACTGCGCGCCGCGCGCTGCGCGCTGCTCGGCGTCGCGCGCACGCAATGGCCCTCGCTGTCAGAACAAGTCGCCGTCGCGTTCGGGCGGCAGCAGGCCCAGATGGCGCCAGGCCGCCTGCGTGGCCACGCGCCCGCGCGGCGTGCGCTGCAGGTAGCCCTGCTGGATGAGGAAGGGCTCGATCACGTCCTCGATCGTTCCCGCCTCCTCGCCGATCGCCGCGGCGACGTTCTCCAGTCCCACCGGCCCGCCGTCGAAGCGCTGGATCACCGCCTCCAGCAGCTTGCGGTCCATCAGGTCGAAGCCTTGCGGGTCGACGTCGAGCATCGCCAGCGCACGGTCGGCGGTGGGCGCGTCGATGGCGCCGCTGCCCTTGACCTGCGCGTAGTCGCGCACGCGACGCAGCAGCCGGTTGGCGATGCGCGGCGTGCCGCGGCTGCGGCGCGCGATCTCGAGCGCGCCGGCGGGGTCGATCGGCACCTCGAGCAGCGCCGCCGAGCGCGCGACGATGCGCGTCAGTTCCTCCGCGCTGTAGAACTCCAGCCGCGCGACGATGCCGAAGCGGTCGCGCAGCGGGTTCGTCAGCATGCCCGCGCGCGTGGTCGCTCCCACCAGGGTGAACGGCTGCAGCTCGAGCTTGATCGAGCGCGCAGCCGGTCCCTCGCCGATCATGATGTCGATCTGGTAGTCCTCGAGCGCCGGGTAGAGGATCTCCTCGACCACCGGCGAGAGGCGGTGGATCTCGTCGATGAAGAGGACGTCGTTCTTCTCGAGGTTGGTGAGCAGCGCGGCCAGGTCCTTGGGCTTCTCCAGCACCGGTCCGCTGGTCTGGCGCAGCTTGACGCCGAGCTCGGCGGCGATGATGTGCGAGAGCGTCGTCTTGCCCAGGCCCGGCGGACCGAAGAGCAGCACATGGTCCAGCGCCTCGCCGCGGTGGCGTGCCGCGCCGATGAAGATCCCGAGCTGTTCGCGCGCCTTCGCCTGGCCGACGTAGTCCTGCAGCGCCTTGGGCCGCAGCGCGCGCTCGATCGCCTCCTCGCCCGGCGACGCCGGTGCTGCACTGACGACGCGGCGCGCGCGCGGCACCTCGGGCTGCAGATCGTCCGTCTGGATGGCCATACAGTGATTATCGGGTGCCTGCCGGTCGAAGGCCCGGCTCGCGTCTGCGCTGGGCAGCACCGGCAGGGCCCGATAGACTCGCGCCCGTGATCGCCTCGCGCCCGCTTCGCCACCCCGGCCGCCCTGCCGCGCCGGCGCTGCACGCGCTGCGGCAGGCGCGCCCACCCTGGCTGCTGGCGCTGGCCGCAGCGCTCGTGCTCGCGCTTGCGCCTACGCTCTCGCGGGCACTCGCCGCCACGGCGCAAGCCGCGGCCTGGTCACAGGTCTGCACGCCTCGCGGCCTTCAGGGCGAACCCGTGGACGGAGCCCCCTTGCCGGCGGCCCACGCCGATGCCTGCGTCCTCTGCGCACTGGCCGCGGCCGCCGCGCCGCCACCGGCCGACGCCGCCGTGCACCCCTGGCCTGTGGCGGGCTCACGGATCGTGTCGCATGCGGCGCCGCCACCGCCCCCGCGCCCGGGCTGGCGCGGCGCCGCGCCGCGCGGCCCGCCGGCACGGGGCTGATCCCCCCCGCGCCCTCTCTCGCCTTCGCTGCGTGCCGTGCCGCGCGCCGGCCGGCTCGCCCATTCGTTCGCACGCGCGTTCCCGGGCCCGCTCCCGCGCCCGCTCCCGAACGCAGCTCACTACAGGAAACCGATTCATGAATCCGATTCGTCCATTGCGCCTTCTGGCCCTGGCCCTGCTGTCCGCGAGCGCTCTTGCAGCGTTCGCGCAAACGACCGTCGACAGCGCCTGGGTGCGCGCCACCGTGCCTCAGCAAAAGGCCACCGGCCTGTTCGCACACATCACCTCCACACAAGGCGGCCGGCTCGTCGCCGTGAGCTCGCCGCTGGCGGGCATCGCCGAGATTCACGAAATGGCGATGGAAGGCCAGGTGATGCGCATGCGCGCACTGCCCGCGGGCCTGGAGCTGCCGGCCGGAAAGACCGTGAAGCTCGAGCCCGGCGGCTACCACATCATGCTGATGGAGTTGAAGCAGCAGGTGAAGGATGGCCAGACCGTACCGGTGACGCTGGTCGTCGAAGGCAGCGACGGCAGGAAGGAGACGCTCGAGGTCGTGGCCCCGGTGCGGCCGCTGAATGCCGCCGCGCCGATGGGCGCACACAAGCACTGAGCGGCCGAAGGGGCTGAGGGGACCGCGGTGCCTGCTATGCCACACTCGGTCTCACCCCCACGACGCCCGAAGGCCATGTCCGAGCTCGATGTCCAGGTGCGCGACGGTGTCGCCACCCTCACCCTCGACCACCCTGCCTCGCGCAACGCGCTCTCGCTGTCGATGAAGGCGGCGCTCGCGGCTGCGGCCGCCGACGTTGCTGCCGACGCCGACGTGCGCGCGCTGGTGATCACGGGTGCCGGTGGCGCCTTCTGCGCCGGCGGCGATCTGCGCGGCATGGAGGAGCACCGCCCCGTGGCCACGGTGCAGAGCTGGCGCGAGCGCATGCGCGCGCTGCATCCGCTCATCCGCACGCTGGTGACGCTGGACAAGCCGCTCATCGCCGCCGTCGACGGCGCCGCCTACGGCGCCGGCTTCAGCCTCGCGCTGACAGCCGACTTCGTGCTCGCGAGCCCGCAGGCGCGCTTCTGCATGAGCTTCATGCGCATGGGCCTGGTGCCGGACTTCGCCGCCATGTACACGCTGCCGCGCGTGGTCGGCGTGCAGCGCGCCAGGGAACTGATGCTCTCGGCACGCGAGCTCGGCGCGCAGGAGGCGCAGCAACTGGGAATCGTCCTCGAAATCGTGCCCGCGCCTGCCCTGCTGGCGCGCGCGCACGAGATCGCCGCCGGCTTCGTCGGCGCATCGCCGCTGGCGGTCTCGCACATCAAGGCCGGCCTCGGCATGAGCCTGGCGACCGACCTCGACCGCGCCCTTGCCGATGAGGCCGACCACCAGGCGCTTTGCTTCGAGACCGAATCGCATCGCGATGCGGTGCGGCGCTTCCTCGCCAAGGAGCCCGCGGCGTTTCGCTGGCCGCCGCCGCGCAGCACCGGCGCTTGATCGTCGTGCGCCGCGTCGCTCGCGTCAGCGCGTCAGCGCCTTCAACGCCAGCTTGATGCCTTCGGCCACGCCGACGCCGCGGGGGAGCGCCTTCAGCGCGCTGGCGGCCTCCTTTTCGTTGTAGCCCAGCGCCAGCAGCGCCTGCACGATGTCGCCGCCGTCATCACCGGCGGCGGCGGTGCCGCCTGGCGGCGCCGGATGGGCACCGAGCTTGCCCTTGAGCTCCAGCAGCAGGCGCTCGGCGGTCTTCTTGCCGATGCCCGGCACCTTCACGAGACGTGCCCCCTGCTGCGCCGCGACCGCGTGCGCGAGTTCGGCGACCGACAGTCCCGAGAGCACCGCCAGCGCGGTGCGCGGGCCCACGCCGCTGATCTTCACCAGCAGGCGGAAGGCATCGCGCTCGGCGGCGGTGAGGAAGCCGTACAGCAGTTGCGCATCCTCGCGCACGACGAAGTGCGTCAGCAGCACCACGCCTTGCCCGAGCTCGGGCAGGTTGAAGAAGGTGCTCATCGGCACGTCGAGCTCGTAGCCCACCCCGCCCACGTCCACCAGCACCTGCGGCGGTGCCTTGCCGACCAACTGACCGCTGAGTCGTCCGATCATGATGGCGCGGATTATTCGCCGGGCGCGACGTGCGCGCGCGAAACCCGTCCGGCCCGCGGTCCGATACCCGCGGCGGGCGAGTGCGAATGGGCCGCACCGGGGTCTGCGATCATGGGCACTCTGCATAATGCCGCGAACCACCGGAACACGAGGAGACGAAGCATGCGCACCCAGGTTGCGATCATCGGCGCCGGCCCTTCGGGCCTGATCCTCGGCGCCTTGCTGCACAAGGCGGGGATCGACAACGTCATCCTCGAGCAGCGCAGCGGCGACTACGTGCTCTCGCGCATCCGCGCCGGCGTGCTCGAGCAGGTCTGCGTCGACCTGCTCGACGAAGCGGGCGTGGGCGAGCGCATGCACAAGGAGGGCTTGCCGCACGACGGCTTCGACATGGTCTTTGCCGGCCAGCGCCGCCGCATCGACCTCTTCGCCCTCACCGGCAAGCGCGTCATGGTCTACGGCCAGACCGAGGTCACGCGCGACCTGATGGACCACCGCGCCGCGATCGGCCGCCCGACCGTCTACGAGGCCGAGAACGTGCGCATCCACGACTTCGACGGCGGCAAGCCCTGGGTCACCTACGTGCACCAGGGCAAGGAGGAGCGGCTGGACTGCGACTTCATCGCCGGCTGCGACGGCTTCCACGGCATCTGCCGCGCCAGCGTGCCCGGGCGCGCGATCACGAACCACGAGAAGGTCTACCCCTTCGGCTGGCTCGGCCTGCTCGCCGACGTGCCGCCGGTGCACCACGAACTGATCTACGGCCACACCGAGCGCGGCTTCATGCTCGCCAGCATGCGCAGCCACACGCGCGTGCGCTACTACATCCAGTGCGGCCTGCACGAGAAGGTCGAGGACTGGTCGGACGAGGCCTTCTACGACGAGTTCCGCCGTCGCCTGCCGGCCGAGGACGCGGCGCGGCTCATCGCCGGGCCGTCGATCGAGAAGAGCATCGCGCCGTTGCGCAGCTTCGTCGCCGAGCCGCTGCGCTTCGGCCGCCTGTTCCTCGCCGGTGACGCCGGGCACATCGTTCCGCCCACCGGCGCCAAGGGCCTGAACCTGGCGGCCAGCGACGTCGCGCTGCTCGCGCGCGGCCTCGTCGAGCACTACGCCGAGCGCAGCAGCGCGGGCCTGGACGACTATTCGCGCCGTGCGCTCTCGCGCATCTGGAAGGCCGAGCGCTTCTCGTGGTGGTTCACGCAGCTCATGCACCTCTTCCCCGAGACCGGCAGCTTCGGCCTGAAGATGCAGATGGCCGAACTCGACTACCTTTTCAGCAGCGAGTCGGCGCAGCGCGTGGTGGCGGAAAACTACGTCGGCCTGCCGATCTGAGCCCAGGCACCCGGGCGCGGCCGCGGCAGGCGGCCCGCTGCGCTGCGGAAGCGACGATCGACGCGGCAGAATCGCCGCTGCATCCCGAATCCCTGGAGCCTTGAATGACCCGTCCTACATCGCGCAGCCGCCGTCGCCTCGGTCTGGCTGCCTGCGGCCTGCTGGCTGCTTCGATCGCCCCCGCAACCGTCCTCGCGCAAGGCGCCGCCTGGCCGACGAAGACCGTTCGCCTGCTGGTCGGCTTCCCAGCGGGATCGACCCCGGACATCTCGGCGCGCATCCTGGCCGAAGGCCTGGCCAAGCGCCTGGGGCAGTCGGTGGTCGTCGAGAACCGGCCCGGCGCCAGCGGCAACATCGCCGCCGACCAGGTCGCCAAGGCCGCCGACGACCACACGCTGGGCGTCGTCATCAACGGCAACCTGACCTCGGCCAAGCTGCTCAACCCCAAGCTGCCCTACGACCCGGCCAAGGACTTCAGCCTGCTCTCGCTGCTGACCACGGCGCCGCTGGTGCTCGTGGCGCCGCCCAACCTGCCATCGGGCGCGGCCTTCTTCCTCGCCGCACGCAAGGCCGGCGACCAGTGGAGCTACGGCTCGGTGGGCATCGGCTCCGTCGGTCACCTGGGAGTGGAGTACCTGAAGCTGCGCGCAGGCAACTTCGACGCCGTGCACGTGCCCTACAACGGCAATCCCGCCGTCATCACGGCGCTGATCCAGGGCCAGATCCAGATGGCGCTGGTACCGCCGGGCCTGGCACTGCCGCAAGTGAAGGCGGGCAAGCTGCAGGCGATCGGCCTCACGGCCGGGCGCAGCACGCTGGCGCCCGAGACGCCCTCGCTGCGCGACGCCGGCATCGACGACTTCGATCTCGAGGTCTGGACCGCCCTCGTCGGCCCGGCGCGGCTGAGCAAGGCCGCGCAGGAGCGCCTGGCGCAGGAGGTGCCCGCCTTGCTGCGCGACGGCGAGGCAAGGCAGAAGCTCTTCGCCGCCGGCTGGCAGGCGCAGGGCACGGCACCGGAAGCCTTGCGCACGCGCGTGCGCAGCGAGGCGGCGATCCTCGGCGGCATCATCCAGATGCGCGGCATCAAGAACCAGTGAACGGTGCGCCGCGGGTCCGCGAGCCGGCGCGCGACACCGAAGTCCTTGCCGAAGTCGATGTCTGCGTGCTCGGTGGCGGCCCGGCCGGAATGGCGGCCGCAGTGGCCGCCGCGCGCGGCGGTGCGCGCACGCTGCTCGTCGAGCGCTACGGCTTCCTCGGCGGCATGGGAACGGCCGGCGGCGTCACCAGCTTCGCCGGCCTCTACGGACGCCGGCAAGGCCGCATGCAGCAGATCGTGCGCGGTGCCGCCGACGAGGTCCTCGAACGCATCGCCCATCTGGGCGGGCTCAACGTGCCGCAGGACGGCCTGCAGGGCCGCATCCGCGTGCGCAGCTACGACACCTCGGCCTACAAGTGCGCGGCCGATGCGTGGCTGCGCTCGGCCGGCGTGCAAATCCTCTTTCACGCGCTCGCCGTCGGCTGCATCGACGACGCCGGGCACGACGCCAGGCGCCTCGAGGCCGTGCTCGTCGAGACGCGCTCGGGCCGGCGCGCGATCCGCGCGCGCGAGTTCATCGACGCCAGCGGCGACGCCGACCTGGCGCACTTCGCCGCCGCGCCCTACGAGCTCGGCGACGGCCGCGGCGGCGCGCTCTTCCCGAGCACGATGGCGCGCATCGGCAACGTCGATGCCGGGCGCGCGCTCGCCGCGGTGGGCGACTTCAAGGCCATCGACGCGCTCATGGAAGCGGCCGCGGAGCGCTATCGCTTCGCGCGCCGCGGCGCCATCCTGCGGCCGCAGCGCAACCCGCGCGAGTGGCGCGCCAACGTGACGCAGGTCGCCAACGCACAGGGCAAGGCGGTGGACGCCACCGACGCGCAGCAGCTCAGCGACGGCGAGATCGAAGGGCGACGCCAGCTCGTCGAATACCTGCGCTTCCTGCGCGCCGAGGTGCCCGGTTTCGAGGCCGCCGAGCTCGTCGAGATCGCGCCGCAGCTCGGCATCCGCGAATCGAGGCGCATCGTCGGCGAGCGCGTGCTCAGCGGCGAAGACGTTCTCGGCGGCGCGCGCTTTGCCGACGTCATCGGCCTCAACGGCTGGCCCGCCGAGCAGCACGTGGCCGGGCGCATCGAGTGGGCCTTCCCGCGCGACGCCGACAACGCCTACAACCACCTGCCCTTTGCGATGCTGCTGCCCCGCGGCGTGTCCAACCTCCTCGTTGCCGGACGCTGCGCGTCGATGGACCACGTCGGCCAGAGCGCCGCGCGCGCCAGCGGCGCCTGCTTCGCGATGGGCCAGGCCGCCGGCAGTGCTGCGGCCCTGCGCGTGGCGGGGCGCTTCTCGGTCGCGGAATTGCAGCGCGTGCTGCGCGGCGACGGAGCGGACCTCGACGACGCGCGCTGAACGCGGCATCGGAAGGCGCCTCATGCTGATCCGCGAACTCGGCCGCCTGCCCTACGCCGGCATCGAGCTGTCGATGCGCGAATTCACCGCCGCACGCAGCGCGGACACCGTCGACGAGCTCTGGCTCGTCGAGCACGAGCCGGTGTTCACCCTCGGGCTCGCCGGCCGGCGCGAGCATCTGCTCGCGCCGGGCGAGATCCCGGTCGTGCAGACGCAGCGCGGCGGGCAGGTGACCTACCACGGGCCGGGACAGGTCACGGCCTACCCGCTCGTGGACCTGACGCGCATCGGCATCTACGTGAAGGAATACGTGCACCGGCTGGAGGAGGCGATCCTGCGCACGCTCGGATCCTTCGGCGTCACCGGCCACCGCGTGCGCGGCGCGCCGGGGATTTACGTGCGCGTCGCCGACCCCTTCGATCATGCCGTGCTGCCGCCGGCGCAGCCGGGGCAGGATCCGTTCGCGGGACTGGCCAAGATCGCGGCGCTGGGAATCAAGGTCACGCGCGGCTGCGCCTACCACGGCCTGGCGCTGAACGTGGCCATGGACCTCGAGCCCTTCACGCGCATCGACCCCTGCGGCTACGCCGGGTTGCCGACCACGGACCTGCGCGCGCTGGGCGTCGCGGCGCAGTGGAACGACGCTGCCGCGCGCCTGGCGGCCGAACTGCAGCGGCTGCTGCAGCCGCGCTGAGACGGGACGGCGGCGCATCCGCCGCGCGCGCCCACCTCATGCCGCGGCGAGCCTGGCCTCCACCGCGCGCACGAAGAAGGCCGCGCCCAGCGGAAGAGCTTCGTCGTTGAAATCGTAGCCGGGGTTGTGCACCTCGCAGCCGCCTTCCCCGTCGCCGTTGCCGATGTTGATGTAGCAGCCCGGCACCTGCTCGAGCATGAAGGAGAAGTCCTCGCTCGCCATGATCAGCGGCGGATTGCGGTCGACGTTCGCCGCGCCGACGAGCGCGGTGCAGATGCCGGCCGCGAACTCGGCCTGTTCGGCGTCGTTGATGGTCGGCGCGAAGGGCACGCGGAAGTCCAGCGTGGCCGTGGCGCCGAAGGCGGCGGCCGTGCCCTCGGCGATGCGGCGCAGATGACCTTCGATCGCCTCCATCGTCTTGCGCGAAAACGCGCGCACGGTGCCGCCGAGCTCCGCCGTCTGCGGGATCACGTTGTAAGCGTCCCCGGCATGGATGCGCGTGGCCGAGACGACGGCGTTGTCCAGCGCCGAGAGGTTGCGCGCGACGATGCTCTGGACGGCGACCGCGGTCTGCGCAACCACGAGCGCTGCATCGACACTGCTCTCGGGCCGCGCGCCGTGCGCGCCGCGGCCGGTGACGCGGATGTCGAAGAAGCCGCCGCCGGCCATCATCGGCCCGCTCTTCACGGCAAAGCGTCCGAGGCCGAGCCTGGGCCGGTTGTGCATGCCGAAGATGCTGTCGCAGGGGAAGCGCTCGAAGAGCCCGTCCTCGACCATTGCCTTCGCGCCGCCCAGGCCCTCCTCCGCGGGCTGGAAGATGAAGTGCACCGTGCCGTCGAAGCGGCGCGTGCGCGCCAGCTGCACCGCCGCCCCGAGCAGCATGGCGGTGTGGCCGTCGTGGCCGCAGGCGTGCATCACGCCCGCGTTCGTCGAGCGGTGGGCGAAGGCGTTGCCTTCCTGGATCGGCAGCGCGTCCATGTCGGCACGCAGGCCGATGCTGCGTGTGCTGCTACCGGCCTTCAGCGTGCCCACGAGCCCGGTGCGCCCGACACCGCGCGTGACCGCGATGCCCGCGGCCTCCAGCAGCGCCGCCACGCGGCCGCCGGTGCGCGTCTCCTGGAAGCCGAGCTCCGGATGGGCGTGAAAGTCACGCCGCCAGCCGGTCATCTCGGCGTGCAGCGGCAACAGGGTTTCGCGGGTGGTGCGCATGGGCGGGCTCCGGTCAGCGGCTCACGCCGCGCATCGTAGCCCGCGCGATGGCGTTGGCGGGGAGCCGGTTGCCCGCCAAGCCGCTACTGCACCAGCGGCGTCGTGCTGCCCTCGAGGTCCACGCCTTGCAGCTCCGCTTCGGCAGCGAGCACCTGCAGGTACTGGCGCAGGGCGATGGTCCAGCTGTGCTGCTGCAGCGCGGTGCGCACGGCTTGGCGCACCTGCTCGTAGGCCAGGGGTTCGCCGCCTTCGCGCGCCAGCACTTCGACCACGTGCAGGCCGAAGCGGCTGTGCACCAGGCGCGGCAGCACGCCGACGTCGCTCTTGCCAAAGACCTCGCGCGCGAACTCGGGCGCGCAGTCGCGCGCCAGCAGCCAGCCCAGGGCGCCGCCCTCGGCGCCGCTCGGGCAGTTGGAGAGGGTGGCTGCGCGCTCGGCGAAGAGCGCGCCCTTGTCGTCGCAGCGCACTTCGAGCAGGGTCTGCTCGGCGCGCGAGCGCAAGGCCGTGAGGTCCACGCCCGGCGTCACGGCAAAGAGGATGTGGCGCAGCTGCACGCGCTCGTCGCGGCAGTAGCGCGCGGCGTGGGCGGCGTGGTGGCGGCGGCAGGCCTGGTCGTCGGGCTCGGGCACGCGCAGCTCGCGTTCCAGCAGCGCTTCGATGGCGTCGCTGGCAGCCTGGCTGGGTACGCCGTCCTCGGCGCTCGCGTCCGCCTCGCTGAGCAGGCCCGCGGCCTGTGCCGCCTGGCGCAGCAGCTCGGTGCAGGCGCGCTGGCGCAACTCGGCGGGCGCGAGCGTTTCGCCGCGGCGGTGCAGCGCCCGTCCATTGACGCGTGCCATCGCGTCGATCGTCTCGGTGTTCATCGCATCCGCTCCGGCAGGCCTCACAGCACGCGCTGCGGGGTGTTGTGATCGGTCGGCAGGTTCAGGCGCCGCGAGCGCACGAGCTGGTAGGGCCGCAGCACGTAGGTGATGGACGCCAGTCCGCTCCAGATGTGCACGAGGCGGCTGAAGGGGAAGAGCAGGAAGATCGTCATGCCCAGCACCATGTGCACCTTGTAGGGCCAGGCCAGCTCGATCAGGTTGGCCGCCAGCGGGCGGAAGGTGACGATGCGCTGCGCCCAGTCGGCGAGGATGAGCATGACGCTGCCGTCGGCATGCTGCAGCGAGAAGGGCAGCGTCACCAGGCCGAGACTGAGCTGCACCCACAGGATGACGAGGATGGCGATGTCGGTGCGGTGGCTGGTGAGGCGGATGCGCGGATCGAAGAGGCGCCGCCACAGCAGCATGCTCAGTCCGATGAAGCACAGGAAGCCGGCGATGCCGCCGGCCACCACGGCCAGCATCTGCTTCTGGGCCGGCGTCACGAAGGGCTCGTAGAGCGCATGCGGCGTCAGCATGCCCACCGAGTGACCGACGAAGAGGAAGAGGATGCCGCCGTGGAAGAGGTTGCTGCCCCAGCGCAGCGTGCCGCGGCGCAGCAGCTGCGAGGAATCGCTCTTCCACGTGTACTGGTCGCGGTCGAAGCGCGCCAGGCTGCCCATGAAGAACACGCCCAGGCAGATGTAGGGGTAGACCGTGAAGAAGAAGTCGTGCAGGTAGGCGCTGACGGGCGAGGTGTTCATTGGATGGCTCCGTGGGCGGCGGTGGAGGACGAGGCGGCTGGGCTGGCGTCGGCACGGCGGCGCGTGACGTGCACGCCCTTGCGCGGCCGGCTGCCTTGCGCGGCGGCGGCGGCGCTGCTGCAGCCGTCGAAGGCCGCAGGCTCTTCCCAGAGCTCGTCGATGGGGGCTTCGGCGGGCAGCTCGACGGCCTGCGCGGGCACGCCGGCCAGATCGAGCAGTGCGCCCATGACGCTGGCGTAGCGGCTGCCGCGCTGCTCGAGGGCGGCGAAGATGACGTTGACGAGGTGCGCGATCTCCCCGAGGAAGGAGGCGGCCTCGCGTGGCGGCTGCGTCGAGGCGAACTCGAGCGCCACCGGCAGGTGGTCGGGCATCTGCCCGGGGGCCAGATGGAGGCCGGCGCGCTCGTAGGTCTGCGCCAGGTCGATCAGCGCCGGCCCGCGCTCGCGCGAGTCGCCGTGCACGTGCTCGAAGAGGTGCAGCGCGGTGCGGCGGCCGCTGTCGAAGAGCTGCACGTAGTCGGCTTCGGCGTCCAGCGGGTCCTGCCTGGCGAGCTGGGCGAGCAGGGCTTCGATCTCGGCCAGGCGCGAGGCCGACAGCGCGCCTTCCTCGCGCAGCGTGGCGCGAAGGAGCGGCAGGTGCGCGCGCAGCACGGCGTCGGGGTAGGCGAGCAGGCGCGCCAGCACGCGCAGCGTGCGCGCCATCGGGCGCGGTGCGGTCCTGAAGAGGCCCATGTTCAGATCTCCGCCTTGATGGGGATGGTGCGCCGCTTCTCGCTGCCGAAGAGGCTGGTCTCGCCGATGCCCTCGCTGCAGCCGTTGCCGAAGCTGAAGCCGCAGCCGCCGCGCACGTTGAAGGCGTTCTCGGCGTACTCGCGGTGCGTGGTCGGGATGACGAAGCGGTCCTCGTAGTTGGCGATCGCCATGACGCGATACATGTCCTCGACCTCGTGCTCGCTCAGCCCGACCTGCTCGAGCACCTTGTCGTTGACGACGCCGTCGACGTGCTTGCTGCGGTTGAAGGCGCGCATGGCGAGCATGCGCTCGAGCGCGCGCACCACCGGCTGCGTGTCGCCCGCGGTGAGCAGGTTGGTCAGGTAGCGCACCGGGATGCGCAGCGAGCCGACGTCCGGGATGTGCCCGTTGACGCCGACGTGGCCGGCCTGCGCGGCCGAGGTGATGGGCGACAGCGGCGGCACGTACCAGACCATGGGCAGGGTGCGGTACTCGGGGTGCAGCGGCAGCGCGACCTTCCACTCCATCGCCATCTTCCACACCGGGCTCTTGCGCGCGGCCTCCATCCAGGCGTCGGGGATGCCGTCCTTGCGCGCCTGCTCGATGACCTTGGGGTCGTTCGGGTCGAGGAAGAGGTCGAGCTGCGCCTGGTAGAGGTCCTTGTCGTGCTCGACGCCGGCGGCCTGCTGGATGCGGTCGGCGTCGTAGAGCAGCACGCCCAGGTAGCGGATGCGCCCGACGCAGGTCTCGCTGCACACGGTGGGCTGGCCGGCCTCGATGCGCGGGTAGCAGAAGATGCACTTCTCGGCCTTGCCGCTCTTCCAGTTGTAGTAGATCTTCTTGTAGGGGCAGCCCGAGACGCACATGCGCCAGCCGCGGCACTTGTCCTGGTCGATGAGGACGATGCCGTCCTCCTCGCGCTTGTAGATGCTGCCCGAGGGACAGGAAGCCACGCACGCCGGGTTGAGGCAGTGCTCGCACAGGCGCGGCAGGTAAATCATGAAGGTGTTCTCGAACTCGCCGTACATCTGCTTCTGCACGTCGTCGAAGTTCCTGTCCTTGCTGCGCTTGGCGAACTCGCCGCCGAGGATCTCCTCCCAGTTCGGGCCCCAGACGATCTTGTCCATCTGCTGCCCGGTGATGAGGCTGCGCGGCCGCGCCGTCGGGCTGGCCTTCATCTCCGGTGCGCTCTGCAGGTGGTCGTAGTCGAAGGTGAAGGGCTCGTAGTAGTCGTCGATCTCCGGCAGGTTGGGGTTGGCGAAGATGTTCATCAGCAGCCGCCACTTGCCGCCCTGGCGCGGCACGATGGAGCCGTCGGCGCGGCGCACCCAGCCGCCGTTCCACTTGTCCTGGTTCTCCCACTCCTTGGGGTAGCCGATGCCGGGCTTGGTCTCGACGTTGTTGAACCAGGCGTACTCCATGCCCGGGCGGCTGGTCCAGACGTTCTTGCAGGTGACCGAACAGGTGTGGCAGCCGATGCACTTGTCCAGGTTCAGCACCATGCCGATTTGGGCTCTGATCTTCATGCGTTCTCTCCATGGGCTTGCACCGGGACGATGCGCTCGGCGCCCACGGGGGTGTCGAGCCAGTCGATCCTCTTCATCTTGCGCACGACGACGAACTCGTCGCGGTTGGTGCCGATCGTTCCGTAGTAGTTGAAGCCGTAGGCCAGCTGCGCGTAGCCGCCGACCATGTGCGTGGGCTTGAGCACGATGCGCGTCACCGAGTTGTGGATGCCGCCGCGCACGTTCGTGATCTCGCTGCCGGGCGTGTTCACGATCTTCTCCTGGGCGTGGTACATCATCACCATGCCCTCCTTGACGCGCTGGCTGACGACCGCGCGTGCGGCAATCGCGCCGTTGACGTTGAAGAGCTCGACCCAGTCGTTGTCCTCGACGCCGATCTTGCGCGCGTCGACCTCGGACAGCCAGATGATGGGCCCGCCGCGCGAGAGCGTGAGCATCATCAGGTTGTCGGTGTAGGTCGAGTGGATGCCCCACTTCTGGTGCGGGGTGATGAAGTTCAGCAGGATCTCGGGGTTGCCGTTGCTGCGCTGCTGGTGCATGGGCGCGGTGGCCTTCACGTCCACCGGCGGACGGTAGGTGCTGAAGCCCTCGCCGAAGGCGATCATCCAGGCGTGGTCCTGGTAGAACTGCTGGCGCCCGGTGAGCGTGCGCCAGGGAATCAGTTCGTGCACGTTGGTGTAGCCGGCGTTGTAGGAGACGTTCTCGCTCTCGATGCCGCTCCAGGTCGGCGAGCTGATGATCTTGCGCGGCTGCGCCTGGATGTCGCGGTAGCGGATCTTCTCGTCCTCGCGGTAGAGCGCCAGGTGCTCGTGCTCGCGTCCGGTGGCCTTGGACAACGCCTGCCAGGCCTTGACGGCGACGTGGCCGTTGGTCTCGGGCGCCAGCTGCAGCACGACCTCGCAGGCGTCGATGTCGGTGTCGATGCGCGGCATGCCCTTGGTCGCGCCCTCCTCGCGCACCAGGCCGTTGAGCTCGCCCAGTTGCTTGACCTCGGTCTGCGTGTTCCAGGCGATGCCCTTGCCGCCATTGCCGACCTTGTTCATCAAGGGGCCCAGCGCCGTGAAGCGCTTGAAGACGTTGGGGTAGTCGCGCTCGACGACGGCGATGGAGGGCGCCGTCTTGCCGGGCACGAACTCGCACTCGCCGCGCTTCCAGTCGCGCACGTCCAGCGCCTGGCCGAGCTCGCCGGGGCTGTCGTGCATGAGCGGCGTGAGCACGATCTCCTTCTCCACGCCCAGGTGGCCGACGCAGACCTCGCTGAACTTCTTCGCGAAGCCCTTGTAGATCTCCCAGTCGCTCCTGGCCTCCCAGGCCGGATCGACGGCGGCCGAGAGCGGGTGGATGAAGGGGTGCATGTCGCTGGTGTTGAGGTCGTTCTTCTCGTACCAGGTCGCGGTGGGCAGCACGATGTCGCTGTAGAGGCAGGTCGTGCTCATGCGGAAGTCCAGCGTCACCAGCAGGTCGAGCTTGCCCTCGGGCGCCTGCGCGTGCCACTTCACCTCGCTGGGCTTGGCCTCCTGCGGCCCCAGGTCCTTGCCCTGCACGCCGTTGCTGGTGCCCAGCAGGTGCTTGAGGAAGTACTCGTGCCCCTTGCCGCTGGAGCCCAGGATGTTGCTGCGCCAGACGAACATGTTGCGCGGCCAGTTGGCGGGCGCGTCCGGGTCGTGGCAGGCGAAGTCGAGCTTGCCCGCAGCCAGCTGCTGCGCGACGTAGTCCTTGCCGTCCAGGCCGGCGGCGGCGGCTTCCTTGGCCAGCGTGAGCGGGTTGCGGTCGAGCTGCGGCGCGCTGGGCAGCCAGCCCATGCGCTCGGCGCGCACGTTGAAGTCGATCGCGCTGCCGGCGTAGGCCTTCCTGTCGGCCAGCGGCGAGAGCACCTCGTCCATGCCCAGCTTCTCGTAGCGCCACTGGTCGGTGTGGGCGTAGAAGAAGCTGGTCGAGTTCTGCTGCCGCGGCGGGCGGATCCAGTCGAGCGCGAAGGCCAGCGCCGTCCAGCCGGTCTGCGGGCGCAGCTTCTCCTGGCCCACGTAGTGCGACCAGCCGCCGCCGCTCTTGCCGATGCAGCCGCACATCATCAGCATGTTGATGACGCCGCGGTAGTTCATGTCGCTGTGGTACCAGTGGTTCATGGCCGCGCCGATGATGACCATGGAACGGCCCTCGGTCTTCTCGGCGGTCTCGGCGAACTGGCGCGCCACGGTGATGACCTGCTCGCGCGGCACGCCGGTGATGCGCTCCTGCCAGGCCGGGGTGTAGGGCGCGTCGTCGTCGTAGCTCCTGGCGCCGCTGCCCAGGCCGCGGTCGATGCCGTACTGCGCGGCCTGCAGGTCGAAGACGGTGGCCACGCGCGCGCGCTGGCCGTTGGCGAGTTCGAGCTCGACCACCGGCAGCTTCATGCGGCGCACGTCGCCGCCCTGATCGTTGGCGGTGAAGTGCGGGTTGGGCCGGCCGCCGAAGTAGGGGAAGGCGACGTCGGCGATGCGGTGTGCCTGCGCGCCGTCCTCGAGCAGCGAGAGCTTCAGGCGCACGGTGTCGTCGCCACGCGCGTCCTTCTCCTCGAGGTTCCAGCGCCCGGCGTCGGCGCGACCCTCGGCCCCCCAGCGAAAGCCGATCGAGCCGTTGGGCACGCTGATGCGGCCGGCGGTGTCGAAGGCCAGCGTCTTCCACTGCGCGTTGTTGTCCTGCCCCAGCGCGCCGCTGAGGTCGCTGGCGCGCAGGAAGCGCCCGGGGACGAGGGCGCGGCTGCCGTCGGGGAGCTGCTGCTCGTCCAGCAGCACCAGCATCGGCAGGTCGGTGTAGCGGCGCGCGTAGTCGTCGAAGTAGGCGGCGCGGCGCTCGAAGTAGAACTCCTTGAGGATGACGTGGCCCATGGCCATCGCCACCGCGGCGTCGGTGCCCTGCTTGGGGTGCATCCAGAGGTCGGCGAGCTTGGCGACCTCGGAGTAGTCGGGCGTCACCGCCACCGTCTTCGTGCCCTTGTAGCGCACCTCGGTGAAGAAGTGCGCGTCGGGCGTGCGCGTCTGCGGGACGTTGGAGCCCCAGGCGATGATGAAGTCGCTGTTGTACCAGTCCGCACTCTCGGGCACGTCGGTCTGCTCGCCCCAGACCTGCGGGCTGGAGGGCGGCAGGTCGCAGTACCAGTCGTAGAAGCTCATGCACACGCCGCCGATGAGCGAGAGGTAGCGCGAGCCCGCGGCGTAGCTGACCATGCTCATCGCCGGGATCGGCGAGAAGCCGATGACGCGGTCCGGCCCGTGCGTCTTGATGGTGTGGACGTTGGCCGCGGCGACGATCTCGTTGACCTCGTCCCAGCTCGAGCGCACGAAGCCGCCCAGGCCGCGCACCTTCTGGTAGTCGCGCCGCTTGGCCTCGTCGGCCTGGATCGAGGCCCAGGCGTCGACCGGGTCGTGCGTGAGGCGCGCCTGGCGCCAGTGCTTGAGCAGCCGCGCGCGCACCATCGGGTGCTTGACGCGGTTGGCGCTGTAGAGGTACCAGCTGTAGCTGGCGCCGCGCGCGCAGCCGCGCGGCTCGTGGTTGGGCAGGTCCGGCCGCGTGCGCGGGTAGTCGGTCTGCTGCGTCTCCCAGGTGACGATGCCGCCCTTGACGTAGATCTTCCACGAGCAGCTGCCGGTGCAGTTCACGCCGTGCGTGCTGCGCACGATCTTGTCGTGCGCCCAGCGGTTGCGGTAGGCGTCCTCCCAGGTGCGGTCCTCGCCGGTGGTGCGGCCATGGCCTTCGGCAAAGCTCTCACGCGGCAGCGAGAAGTAGTTCAGGCGGTCGAGAAAGTGACTCATGGCATCGTCCTCACGGGTTCTTGATGTAGGCGTTGGGGCGCAGGTAGAACCACCAGTTCAGCAGCAGGCAGGCGGCGTAGAAGACGGCGAATCCGTACATCGCGATCTCGGGCGTGCCGGCCTTGATCTGGTCGCCGATGACGATCGGTGCGACGAAGGCGCCATAGGCGGCCACCGCCGAGGTCCAGCCGAGCACCGGTCCGGCGCGGTCGCGGTCGAAGATGACGCCGATGGTGCGGAAGGTCGAGCCGTTGCCGATGCCGCTGGCGGCGAAGAGCACCAGGAAGAGGCCGAGGAAGGCCGGGAAGTAGACCTCGGGCGTGGCCGACGAATAGGCCAGCTTCATCACGTAGCCCACCGCCACCGAGGCCGCCACCATCACCACCGAGATGATCTGCGTGACGATGGAGCCGCCCCACTTGTCGGAGATCCAGCCGCCGATGGGCCGCACCGCGGCGCCGACGAAGGGGCCGATCCAGGCGAAGGCGAGGATCGGCAGCGCGTTCGGGTTGTGCTGCGTGTGCTGCATGACGCCGTTGGCGTCGGGGATGTGGACGACGTCGAAGATCACCTTCATCGCCAGCGGCAGCGCCATCGAGAAGCCGATGAAGGAGCCGAAGGTGACGATGTAGAGCGCGGTCAGGCTCCAGGTGTGCTTGTCCCTGAAGATCGCGTACTGCTTGACCACCGCCTCCTTCATCGGGCCGAAGGCCGCCAGGCGCATGATGGTGAGCGCGAGGATGATGTCCAGCGGGATGGCGATCCACATGCTGATCAGCCCCAGGCCCGTGGGCGGGGGCAGATACAGCCAGAGACCGAAGAGCGCGGGGATGAAGGCCAGCGTGTAGAGCCAGGTGACCTTGGCGAAGGCGACGATCGGCGTGCCGGTGGAGGGCGAGATCGTCTTCAGATTGTTCATGCCGAACCAGCACAGCACGGCCAGCGGCACGAGGGAGAACACCCAGGCGAAGCCCGCATTCTGGATCCAGGTCTGCGTGCCCGCGGGGATCTTGCCGAAGATCCAGCCGCTCTCCTTGAGCAGCGTCTCGGGCGCGCCGCCCAGCGCACCCAGCAGCGGCACGGTCATCACCAGCGGCACGACGATCTGCATCGTCGTCACGCCGAAGTTACCCAGGCCTGCGTTCAAGCCCAGCGCCGTGCCCTGCAGGCGCTTGGGGAAGAAGGTGCTGATGTTGGACATCGAGGACGCGAAGTTGCCCCCGCCCACGCCACACCACAGCGCCATGAGCTGGAAGGCCCACAGCGGCCATTCGGGATGCTGCAGCACGATGCCGGTGCCCAGCGCCGGCGCCAGCAGCATCGCCGTGGTGAGGAAGATGGTGTTGCGTCCGCCGGCCAGGCGGATGAAGAACGACGACGGGATGCGCATCGTCGCGCCGGCGATGCCGGCGATCGCGGTGAGCGTGAAGAGCTCGGCCTGGGTGAAGGGGAAGCCCAGGTTGAGCATCTGCACCGTGATGATTCCCCACATGCCCCAGACCGCGAAGCCGCACAGCAGCGCCGGCACCGAGATCCAGAGGTTGCGGTAGGCGATGCGCTTGCCGGTCTGCTCCCAGAAGGCTTCGTCCTCCGGGTGCCACTCGGCGATGTCGGCGCCACGGCCTGCGCGCGCGGGCGCACTGCCGCCGGAGAGGGTGGTCGAGTTCATGATCCTGCTTTCTCCTGGAGGATTCGGGAGGCGTGGCGTCCGGTCCGCTCAGCGGGCGAAGGACTTCGAGAAGGGCGCCGGCGGCGCGTTGCTGCCCATCAGTTCGGTGCGGCGGACCTCGGTCCAGTACATCCAGATGAGCGACACCCAGACCACGCCGTACATGAGCATGAAGGCGCTGGATCGCAGGCCGGTGAAGTCCATCAGCGCGCCGAACATGATCGGCAGCACGAAGCCGCCGAGGCCGCCGGCCAGCCCGACGATTCCGCTCACGGCGCCGATGTTGTCGGCGTACTCGTCGCTGATGTACTTGAAGACGCTCGCCTTGCCGAAGGCCCAGGCCACGCCCAGCACCCCCATCAGCGCGGTGAAGACGAACACGTTGAGACCGATGTGGAAGGTCTTCGGGCCGTCGACCGTGAGCACGGTGAAGTCGGTCTGCGGGTAGGAAAGCAGGAACAGGCAGACCCAGCTCACCCACATCACCCACCAGGTGACCTTGTGCGCGCCATGCCGGTCCGACAGCCAGCCGCCGATGGCGCGCAGCACGCCGCCGGGCAGCGAGAAGCAGGCCGCGAGCAGCGCCGCGGTGCGGATCTCGAGTCCGTACTCGCCGACGTAGTACTGCACCATCCACAGGCTCAGCGCGACGTAGCCGCCGAAGACGATGCTGTAGTACTGGCAGTACTTGAGCACGCGCGGATCCTTCAGGAGGCGAAGCTGGTCCGTGAAGCGCACGCTGGCGTCGACCCGGTGCGCCGGATCGCTGTGGCTGAAGAGCCAGAAGAGGATGAGCGTGCCCAGCATGACCGCGGCATAGACCTGCGGCACCATGGTCCAGCCGAAGGCCACCACCAGACCCGGGGCGATGAACTTGTTCACCGCCGCCCCTGAGTTGCCGGCGCCGTAGACGCCCATCGCGAAGCCCTGGCGGTTCTTCGGGAACCAGCGCGCGACGTAGGGCGTGCCGACCGAGAAGGAACCGCCGGCCAGGCCGACGAAGAGGCCGATGACGAGGAACTGCCAGTACTGCGTGGCGTAGGCCATGAGCCAGATCGCGGGAATCGTGCAGGCCATCAGCACCGCCATCACGATCCGGCCGCCGTAGCGGTCGGTCCAGATCCCGAGCGGAACGCGCACCAGCGAGCCGGTGAGCACCGGCATCGCCGTGAGCAGGCCGAACTCGGTCGCGTTCAAACCCAGCTGCTTCTTCAGCGGAATGCCGATGACGCCGAACATCATCCAGACCATGAAGCACACGGTGAAGGCCAGCGTGCTCACCACAAGCACCGACAACGCCTGACTCTGCTTGCTTCTCATGAGGCCTCCTGCATCATCGCCAGCCGATGCTAGGAAGCCGCACCCGATCGCAACATCCGCCGAACCGACGCCGGCGCGCGGCAGACGAACGATGGCGCCACAGTCGCCCATCGTTCGAACGAACTAGGGGTGGCGCATTTCGACGGGTGTTTGCGTCAGATCAAGGCGATCGACCCCGACTGGTCGTTCCCGAACGCCACGGTCGTACCGCCGCCCCGATGCGCTCTGGCGCCGGCGCAGCTGTAGGCCGAACCGATCCTCGGCTGCATCTGCAACACACTCCCGGCCTTGGGACGGTCAGCGCGCCAGCACCGGCGCCAGCGCCTGGCCGGTGTGCGTGCCGGCGGCGACGATCTGCTCGGGCGTGCCCTGGGCGACGATGCGGCCGCCGGCGCTGCCGCCTTCGGGGCCGAGGTCGATGACCCAGTCGGCCTCGGCGATGAGGTCCAGGTCGTGCTCGATCACGAGCACGCTGTGGCCGCCGTCGACGAGGCGGTGCAGCACGCGGATGAGCTTCTCGACGTCGGCCATGTGCAGGCCCACCGTCGGCTCGTCGAGCACGTAGAGGGTGTGCGGCGCCTTGTTGCCGCGGCGCGTGAGCTCGTCGCGCACCTTGGCCAGCTCGGTGACGAGCTTGATGCGCTGCGCCTCGCCGCCGGAGAGCGTGGGCGAGGGCTGGCCGAGCGTGAGATAGCCCAGGCCCACGTCCTGCAGCAACTGCAGCGGGTGGCCGATGTGGGGCATGCTGGCGAAGAAGTCGACCGCCTCGTCGACCTCCATGCGCAGCACGTCGCCGATGTTGCGGCCGCGCCAGGTGACGGCCAGGGTCTGCGGGTTGAAGCGCTGGCCGTGGCAGACGTCGCAAGGCAGCTTGACGTCGGGCAGGAAGCTCATCGCGATCGTGCGCATCCCCTGCCCATCGCAGGCCGGGCAGCGGCCGTCGCCGGTGTTGAAGGAGAAGCGCGCCGGGCCGTAGCCGCGCGCCTTGGCCTCGAGCGTCTCGGTGAAGAGCTTGCGGATCGCGTCCCAGAAGCCGACGTAGGTCGCCGGGCAGCTGCGCGGCGTCTTGCCGATCGGCGTCTGGTCGACTTCGAGCACGCGCGCGAGCGCCTCGTGACCGTGCAGCCCGCGGCAGCCGACGAGCGGCTGCAGCAAAGCCGCCGTCTCGCCGCGCCCCTTGCCGCTGCGGCCGGCTTGCGCGCCCACGAGCGCCTGCACGTTGGCCAGCAGCACCTCGCGCGCCAGCGTGCTCTTGCCCGAGCCGCTGACGCCGGTGATGGCCACCAGGCGCTGCAGCGGCACATGCACGTCCAGGTGCTGCAGGTTGTGCAGATGCGCACCGCGGACGTCGAGCGCGGGCGCCTCGGGCGCCACCGCCCGCCGCGCCTGCAGCGGGTGCACGAGCGGTGCGGCGAGAAGTCGGCCGGTGAGTGAATCGGCGTGCGCGGCCAGCTCCGCCACCGTGCCTTGCGCCACCAGGCGTCCGCCGCGCTTGCCGGCGCCGGGGCCGATGTCGATGACGTGGTCGGCGCGGCGGATGGTGTCCTCGTCGTGCTCGACGACGACCAGGGTGTTGCCCTTCGCGCCCAGCTTGTGCAGCGCCGAGAGCAGGATGCCGTTGTCGCGCGGGTGCAGGCCGATCGTCGGCTCGTCGAGCACGTAGCACACGCCCTGCAGATTGCTGCCCAGTTGCGCGGCCAGGCGGATGCGCTGCGCCTCGCCGCCCGAGAGCGTGGGCGCGGCTCGGTCCAGCGTCAGATAGCCCAGGCCCACGTCCTGCAGGAACGCGAGCCGGCTGCGCACCTCGGCGACGACGTCGCGCGCGATCTCGGCGTCACGCCCGGCGAGGCGGAGGCCCTCGATCCAGCGCGCAACCTCCTGCACCGACAACCGTGCCACCGCGCCGATCGCGCGCGCATCGAAGGTGACGGCGCGCGCCGCGCTGTTCAGGCGCGTTCCCTGGCACTCGGGGCAGGGTTCGTCAGCGAGTCCCTCGACTTCGGGCTCCTCGGCAGGGAAGCCTTGCTCGCGCCCCTGGGGGTCGTCCTTCACGATGGAGTCGTCGAAGGCCTTGCGCTGCTCGCGCGTCAGCGCCAGGCCGGTCCCCACGCAGTGCGGGCACCAGCCATGCTTGCTGTTGTAGCTGAACATGCGCGGGTCCAGCTCCGGGTAGCTCGTGCCGCACTGCGGGCAGGCGCGCTTGGTGCTGAAGACCTGGAGCCGGCCGATGCCCGCGGTGGGCTGGGCGCCGTCCATGGCCGCCGCCAGGCCGTCCAGCGGCTGCAGCAGGTGCACCACGCCCTTGCCGTGGTCGAGCGCGCGCGCCAGCAGCGCGCGCAGCTCTCCTTCGGCGGCGGCGTCGACGACGAGGTCCCCCACCGGCAGCTCGATCGTGTGCTCCTTGAAGCGGTCGATGCGCGGGAAGGGGTCGACCGGGACGAACTCGCTGTCCACGCGCAAGTGCGTGTGGCCGCGCGCCTTGGCCCACTTGGCGAGGTCGGTGTAGACGCCCTTGCGGTGGACGACCAGCGGCGCCAGCAGGCCGACGTGGCGGCCGGCGTGCTCGCGCAGGATCTGCGCGGCGATGCTCTCGGCGCTCTGCGCGCGCACCGGGCTGCCGTCGTGCACGCAGTGCTGCACGCCCAGCTTCACCCACAGCAGGCGCAGGAAGTGCCAGACCTCGGTGGTGGTGGCGACCGTGCTCTTGCGTCCGCCGCGCGAGAGGCGCTGCTCGATCGCCACCGTGGGCGGGATGCCGTAGACGGCGTCGACCTCGGGCCGCCCGGCCGGCTGCACGATGCTGCGCGCGTAGGCGTTGAGGCTCTCCAGATAGCGGCGCTGGCCTTCGTTGAAGAGGATGTCGAAGGCGAGCGTGCTCTTGCCCGAGCCGCTGACGCCGGTGATGACGTTGAAGCGCCCGCGCGGGATGTCGACGCTGAGGCTCTTGAGGTTGTGCTCGCGTGCGTTGACGATGGCGATGGCTTCGTGGGCGGGGTGAGGGTGCAGCCTCACCACCACCCCCCTTTCGGCAGCCATCGGCAGCGAGAGCCCAAGCGCCTGTTCGTACTCGCGCAGCGCCTGCCCGGTGTGCGAGCCGGGGTGCGCCTTCACGTCGTCGGGCGTGCCGCTGCAGACGATCTTGCCGCCGCCTTCGCCGCCCTCGGGCCCGAGGTCGACGATCCAGTCTGCCGCCCGGATCACGTCCAGGTTGTGCTCGATGACGAGCAGCGAATGCCCGGCGTCGAGCAGCTTGCGCAGCGCGCGCATGAGCTTGGCGATGTCGTCGAAGTGCAGGCCGGTGGTCGGCTCGTCGAAGAGGAAGAGCTTGCCCTTCCTCGCCGCCGGCTGGCGCGGCCCGGCGGCGGCCTCGGCGAGGAAGCCGGCGAGCTTGAGGCGCTGCGCCTCGCCGCCCGAGAGCGTGGGCACGGGCTGGCCCAGGCGCACGTAGTCCAGGCCGACGTCGAGGATGGGCTGCAGGCGCGCAATCACCTCGCGGTCGTTCTGGAACCAGTGCGCGGCCTCGGCCACGGTGAGTTCGAGCAGCTCGGCGACGCTGAAGCGCTCGGGGCCGCGCGTGAGCTTGACGTCCAGCACCTCGGCGCGAAAGCGGCGGCCGTCGCAATCGGGGCAGCGCAGGTAGACGTCGGAGAGGAACTGCATCTCCACGCGCTCGAAGCCGCTGCCGCCGCAGGTCGGGCAGCGGCCGTCGCCGGCGTTGAAGCTGAAGGTGCCGGCGCCGTAGCCGCGTTCGCGCGCCAGCGGCTGCTCGGCGAACAGCTTGCGGAACTCGTCGAAGGCGCCGACGTAGCTCGCCGGGTTGCTGCGCGCGGTCTTGCCGATCGGGCTCTGGTCGACGAAGACGGCGTCGGCCAGCTGCTCGGCGCCGAGCAGGCGCTCGAAGACGCCCGGTGCTTCGGTGGCCTTGCCGAAGTGGCGCGCCAGCGCCGGGTACAGCACGTCCTGCACCAGCGTGCTCTTGCCCGAGCCGCTGACGCCGGTGACGACGACCAGGCGCTGCAGCGGCAGCTCCAGCGTCACGCCCTGCAGGTTGTGCTCGCGCGCGCCTTCGAGCACGAGCCGCGGCGTGCCCGCCTGCACCGGGCGGCGAAAGCCCAGGCTCACCTGCTTGCGCGCGCCGAGGTAGGCGCCGGTGAGCGTGTCGGCGCGCCGCGCCGCGTCGGGCGTGCCGTCGAAGACGATGCGCCCGCCGCGCTCGCCGGGGCCGGGCCCCATGTCGAGCAGACGGTCCGCGGCCAGCATCACCGCCGGGTCGTGCTCGACCACCACCAGCGTGTTGCCGGCGTCGCGCAGGCGCTGCATCGCTTGCACGATGCGGTTCATGTCGCGCGGGTGCAGGCCGATGCTGGGCTCGTCGAGCACGAACAGCGTGTTCACGAGGCTGGTGCCCAGCGCCGTGGTGAGGTTGATGCGCTGCACCTCGCCGCCGGAGAGGGTGCGGCTCTGGCGGTCCAGCGTCAGGTAGCCGATGCCGACGTCGCACAAGTACTTCAGCCGCGTGCGCACCTCGGCCAGCAGCAGCGCCAGCGCCTCGTCGAGCAGGCCCGGCGGCAGGCGCAGGCCGTCGAAGAAGCGGCGCAGCCGCGCGATCGGCAGCTGCATCAAGTCGTGCAGGCACAGCCCGGGCAGCGCGTGCAGCTGCGCGCGCGTCCAGCGCACGCCGGTGGGCAGGAAGCGCTGCTGCGGCGCCAGCACGGCGTCGGCATCGGCGGCGCTGCCGAGGCGCCACAGCAGCGCCTCGGGCTTCAGCCGCGCGCCGCCGCAGGCGCTGCAGGGCGTGTAGCTGCGGTACTTGGACAAGAGCACGCGGATGTGCATCTTGTAGGCCTTGCTCTCCAGGTAGCCGAAGAAGCGGCGGATGCCGTACCACTGCCTGTTCCAGTCGCCCTTCCACTGCGGATCGCCCTCGATCACCCAGTCGCGCTGCGTCGGCGTGAGCTGGCTCCAGGCGGTATCGCGCGGGATGCCGGCCTCGCCGGCGTACTTGACGAGGTCGTCCTGGCACTCCTTCCAGGCCGGCGTCTGCAGCGGCTTGATGGCGCCGTTGCGCAGCGTCTTGCGGGCGTCGGGAATGACGAGGCCGAAGTCGACGCCGATGACGCGGCCGAAGCCGCGGCAGGTCTCGCAGGCGCCGAAGGCCGAGTTGAAGCTGAAGAGCGCGGGCTGCGGGTCGGCGTAGCGGCGCCCGCTCTCCGGGCAGTGCAGCCCGGTCGACCAGCGCCAGAGCTGCTGCAGCTCGTCGACGTGCACGTCGAGCCGGCCGCCGCCGCGCTTGAGCGCGGTCTCGATGGCCTCGGTGGCGCGCGCCGCCTCCACGCCGGCGAGGCGGAAGCGGTCGGCGACGACGGCAAGGATCTTGCGCTCGCCCTCGACGCGCTCGGCGTGCACGCGCGTGAAACCGCTGGCGGCCAGCCACTGCGCCTGCTGCTCGGCGCTGGTGTCGGCGGGCAGTTCGACCGGGAAGCTCAGCACCAGGCGCGGGTCGCCCGCGGCCTCGGCACGCTGGCGCAGGTCCGCGAGGATGGTCTGCGCGCTGTCGTGGCGCACCGGCAGCGCGGTGTCGGCGTCGAAGAGCTGCGCGGCGCGCGCGAACAGCAGCTTGAGGTGGTCGTTGAGCTCGGTCATCGTGCCGACCGTGCTGCGGCTGGTGCGCACCGGGTTGGTCTGGTCGATGGCGATGGCCGGCGGCACGCCGTCGACGCGGTCGACCGCGGGGCGGTCCATGCGGTCCAGGAACTGGCGCGCGTAGGCGCTGAAGGTCTCGACATAGCGCCGCTGCCCTTCGGCGTACAAGGTGTCGAAGACGAGGCTGGACTTGCCCGAACCGCTGACCCCGGTGACCACCGTCAGCTCCCCCGTGCGGATGTCGAGATCCAGGTTCTTCAGGTTGTGCTGACGCGCGCCGCGGATGCGGATGACACCGGATGACATGGCAGTGGAGGCCTCGAACGGCAAGGCGAACCTTTCATTCTAGGCAGCGCGCGGGTCGCGCCCGCGCGCCGCGACGGCGAGGCCGCAGCGCGGACGGACGAGGGTGCAAGGCCAGCAGGGGATCTATGGCCGCGTGCGACAGCGCGGCGGCGGCGCCCCGTAGCATCGGCGCTCGAACCCCATCCCCAACCCAACCCCGAAAAGGAGTCGACCATGTCCAGCGTGACCTTCAAAGGCAATCCCGTCAGCCTCGCCGGCAGCGTGCCGGCCGTGGGCAGCCAGGCCCCGGCGTTTGCGCTCGTGGCCGGCGATCTCTCGGACAAGACGCTGGCCGACTTCGCCGGCAAGCGCAAGGTGCTGAACATCTTTCCGAGCATCGACACGCCGGTGTGCGCGGCCTCGGTGCGCCACTTCAACCAGGACGCCGCGCGCCTTGCCAACACGGCGGTGCTGTGCATCTCGGCCGACCTGCCCTTCGCGCAGGGGCGCTTCTGCGGTGCCGAGGGCATCCAGAACGTGACCATGCTCTCGACGCTGCGCGGTGCGGGCTTCCTGCGCGACTACGGCGTGGCGATCGATGGCGGCCCGCTCACCGGCCTCGCCGCGCGTGCCGTGTTCGTGCTCGACGAGAAGGACAAGGTGCTGCACGCGCAACTCGTTCCCGAGATCGGACAGGAACCCGACTACGCGGCGGCGCTGGCGGCGCTTGGCTGAGCGTCCGGGCGTGGACGGCGGCGCGATCGGCGATCATCGCGCCCATGAAGGTCTTCGGAATCGCCGGCCATTCCGGCATGGGCAAGACGACGCTGCTCGAGCGGCTGGTTCCCGAACTGCGCGCACGGGGCCTCGTCGTCTCGCTCATCAAGCACAGCCACAAGGCGATCGAGATCGACCGCCCGGGCAAGGATTCGTGGCGCGCGCGCCAGGCCGGCTGCCAGGAGGTGCTGCTGCTCGGCGAGCAGCGCTGGGCGCTGATGCACGAACTGCGCGGCGACACCGAGCCGCCGCTGCCCTACCTGCTGTCGCGCATCCAGCGCTGCGACCTCGTGCTCGTCGAGGGCTTCAAGGGCGGCGACTTCCCCAAGCTCGAGGTCTGGCGCCAAACCGAGGACAGGCCGCCGTTGTGGCCGGACTGGCCGGGAATCGTCGCGCTGGCCGTTGAAGGTCAGCCGCCGGTGCAGCCGCCACGCCTGCTTCCCCTGTCGGATACGCAGCAGATCGCAGACTGCGTGCTGGAGCAGGCGGCACCGGTGGAGGGCGCCTGCTGCGGCTGATGCCCATTCGCCCCCGACCTCGGGACGCGAACGCGCATCGGACCTGCGCTCAGGCGGCCAGGAAGCGCTCGACGAGCGCGTACTGCTCCGGCGTGTTCAGCGCCGGCGCGTGACCGCAGCCGGGAATGGTGGCCACCACCGCGCGCGGGCCGCGCGTGCGCATGGCTTCGGCGACCTCGGGCAGCAGCAGGTCGGAGTTCTCGCCGCGCAGGCAGAGCACGGGAATCGTCAGGCCGTCCCAGGCCTGCCACTGCTCGTAGTCGCGCGGGTGGTGGATGAACTGCTGCACCATCGCCGGGTCGTAGTGCGGCGTCACGCGGCCGTCGGGCAGGCGGCGCATGCTGGTCTCGGTGAGCTGGCGCCACTGCGCGTCGGGCAGCCAGCCATAGGGCTGGTAGATGGTGCGGAAGTACTGCTCCAGCTCCTGCATCGTGGCAAAGGCCGGCGGGCTGCCGGCGTAGTCGCGGATGCGCGCCACCGCCGCTGCGGCGAGTTCGGGCCCGATGTCGTTGAGCACCAGCTTGCGGATGCGTCCGCGCAGCGCGCCCGCGGCCGCGCGCAGGCCGATGGCGCCGCCCATGCTCGTGCCCAGCCACAGGCAGTCGCGCACGCCCAGTTGGTCGAGCAGGGAGAGCGCAAGCCGTTCGTAGAAGGCCAGGCAGTACTCCTGCTGCGGCAGCGGGCTCCACTGGCTCAGGCCGCGCCCCAGGGTGTCCGGGCAGATGACGCGAAAGCGCGTCGCCAGGTGCGCGGCGATGGGGTCCATGTCGCGCCCGGTGCGCGCCAGGCCGTGCCAGGCGACGACGACCTCGGGCTGCTCCGCGCCCCACTCGGTGAAGTGGAGCTCGCGGCCTTCACAGCGCAGGTAACGGGAGGCAGGGCTCATCGCGCGCGTCCCCCGTCAAGCGCGGTGACGCAGCGCGAAGGCGCGCAGGCGTCCGACGATGCCGGTCGGGAAGTAGTAGACCGAGAGCACGAAGAGCACGCCCAGCCAGAGCAGCCAGCGGTCGGGCGAGACGATGCGCGAGAGCAGCGGCACGCCCTCGAACGCGGTCGCGCCGAGCGCAAGCAGGTCCTGCAGATAGTTCTGCGCCAGCACGAAGAGCGCCGCGCCCAGGGCCGCGCCGTACATCGTCCCCATGCCGCCGATGACGACGATGAGCAGGATGTCGAGCATGATCTCGAAGGACAGCGTCGTGTCCGGCCCCACGTAGCGCAGCCACAGCGCGAGCAGCGCGCCCGCGAGCGTGGCGAAGGCCGCCGAGAGCACGTTGCTCCAGGTGCGGTAGACGACGGTCGAGTAGCCGATCGCCTCGGCGCGGAAGTCGTTCTCGCGGATCGCCTGCAGCACGCGCCCGAAGGGCGAGTTGACGATGCGCAGCAGCGCCAGGAAGAGCAGCAGCACCGCCGCGAAGAGCAGGTAGTAGGTGAAGATCTTGCCGTCGACGTCCAGGCCCAGGATGGCGTTCTCGAAGGGCTCGAAGCTCGGCGAGAGCCACTCCGGGTTGCGGAAGGTGAGGCCGTCCTCGCCGCCGGTGAGCTCCGAGAGCTGCGAGGCCAGCGTCTGGAAGGCCGCCGCCACCGCCAGCGTGATCATGGCGTAGAAGATCGCCTTCACGCGCAGCGAAAAGAGGCCGATGACGAGCGAGAGCGCGAGCGACAGCAGCAGCGCCGCCGCGGTGCCGGCGAGCACCGCCGCCCAGCCTGCGCCCAGGCGCGTGCTCGCGATCGCGATGCCGTAGGCGCCGATGCCGAAGAACATCGTGTGCGCGAAGCTGACGATGCCGGTGTAGCCCAGCAGCAGGTCGAAGCTGGCGACGAGCAGGATGAAGACCAGCGTCTTCGCCGCCACGCTGAGCGCCTTCGCGCCCGGGAAGGCGAAGGGCGCGACGGCCAGCGCCAGCAGCACGACGACGAGCGCCAGCGCCAGCAGCCGGCTGCGCGGGCGGTCGTGGGAGAGGAGACGATCGAGCATGGCCCCGCTCATCGGTTCGTGACCGGATACAGGCCCTGCGGCCGCCAGAGCAGGATGGCGACCATGAGCGCGATGTTCGAGAACAGCGCCACCTTGGGCGCGAGAAAGCCGGTGTAGTTGGCCATCAGGCCCACCAGCAGCGCGCCGATGAAGCAGCCCAGCGTCGAGCCCAGGCCGCCGATGATGATGACGATGAAGATCAGGATGTTGACCTGCGCCCCGATCTGCGGCGACACCGACTGCTGGTAGAGCCCCCACATCACGCCGCCCATGCCGGCCAGGCCCGAGCCGGCGACGAAGACGCCGACGAAAAGGCGCCGGATGCGGTAGCCCAGGGCCTCGACCATCTCGCGGTCCTGCACGCCGGCACGGATCAGCAGGCCGACCTTGGTGCGTGCGAGCGTCCAGGCCAGCAGCGCGAACACCGCGAGCCCGACGATCGCGGCGACGATGCGGTACTTCTCGATCGCCGCGTCGCCGAGGTAGAAGGCGCCGCGCAGCGGCGCGGGCATCGGCAGCGCGATCTGCAGCGGACCCCAGAAGACCTTGATCAGCTCCTCGCCCACGATCATGCCGCCCATCGTGATGAGGATCTGCTTCAGGTGCAGGCCGTAGACCGGGCGCACGATGACGCGCTCGAACGCCAGGCCGACCGCGGCGGCGACCGCCATCGCCAACAGCATCGCCACGAAGATCGCCAGCAGCGCCTGCAGCGCGCCCTGGTCGGCGAAGGCCGCCATGCCGCCCATCACCGTCGTCGCCACGAAAGCGCCCAGGGCGATGAACAGGCCGTGACCGAAGTTGAGCACGTCCATGAGGCCGAAGATCAGCGTCAGGCCCGAGGCGATGACGAAGATGATGAGCCCCATCGCCAGCCCCGCGAAGGTCAGCGTGAGCCAGCTGCTGCCGCTGCCCACCGCCGGCAGCGCCGCCGCCATCAGCGCCAGCAGCAGCAGCACGGGCTTCCAGTCGAAGGCGCTCTTCGGGATCGCCAGCGGCGCGTCGGCCGGCACCGCGGTGCTCGTCGAACTCATTGGTGTGCTCCGAGCGACAGGCCGAGCAGCCGCCGCTGCAGGGCCTCGTCATCGGCCAGTGCCGCCATCGCCCCGGCGTGCACGACGCGGCCGTCGTCCATCACCGCCACCGTGTCGCCCAGCGCCCGGGCCATGAGGAAGTTCTGCTCCACGAGCAGGATGGTCGTGCGCTGCGCCTTCAGTTCGCGCAGCGCACCGATGAGGTTGCCGATGATGGCCGGCGCCAGGCCCTTGCTCGGTTCGTCGATGAGGATGAGGTCGCGCGGCTCGCAGATCGCGCGCGCGACGGCGAGCATCTGCTTCTGCCCGCCCGAGAGCTTGCCCGCCGGGTGCAGCCAGAAGGTCCGCAGCGCCGGGAAGAGGCCGAAGATCCACTGCAGCCGCGCGCGGTCGAGCTCGCCCTCGTGGCGCGCGCCGCGCGCGGCGAGCACCATGTTCTCCTTCACCGTGAGGTCGCTGAAGATGCCCATGCTCTCGGGCACGTAGGCGATGCCGGCGGCGGCGATCTCGGGCGTCGGACGATTGGCGATCGGCGCGCCGCGGAAGCCGATCGTGCCCTGCGACGCGCCCCACAGGCCCATGATGGTGCGCAGCGTCGTCGTCTTGCCGGCGCCGTTGCGGCCCAGCAGCATCGTCACCTGCCCCTCGGGGACGACGAGGTCGACACCGTGCAGGATGTGATAGGCACCGATGTGCGTGTGCACGCCGCGCAGCTCGAGGAGAGGGCCGCTCACGCCGCCTCCTCCGCCGCCATGCCCAGGTAGGCCTGCTGCACGACCGGCGAGGCGATGACGGTGGCCGGCTCGCCGTCGGCGACGAGCTGGCCGTTGTGCAGCACGATGATGCGGTCGGAGAGCTCGCGCACCACGTCCATCTTGTGCTCGACGAGCAGGATGACGATGTCCTTGCGCGCCTTGAGCGCGCGGATCAGGTCCAGCACCACCGGCACCTCGTCGACGCTCATGCCCGCGGTGGGCTCGTCGAACATGTAGACCCTGGGGTCCAGCGCCATCAGCAGCGCGACCTCGAGCTTGCGCTGGTCGCCGTGCGGCAGGCTGCTGGCGGGAACGCGCGCCTTCTCCGCCAGCCGCACCTGCTCGAGGATGCGGTCGGCCTCGGCGATCCACTCGCCGTGGTCGAGCCACACGCGCAGCATGTCGCGCACGAGGCCCAGGGCGCTGCGCCCGCGACCGGCTTCGCGCGCCTGGATCGCCAGGCGCACGTTCTCGTGCACGCTCAGGTTGGGGAAGAGCTGGGTGAGCTGGAATGCGCGCCCCAGGCCCCGGTGTGTGCGCTGCGGCGCGGGCAGCGCGGTGATGTCCTCGCCATCCAGCCGCACGCGCCCTTCACTCGCCGGCAACTGGCCGGAGACGAGGTTGAAGTAGGTCGTCTTCCCGGCGCCGTTGGGCCCGACGATGGCGGTCAGCGTGCCCGGCTCGAAACGGCACGAGACATGGTCGACGGCCACATGGCCGCCGAAGCGAATCGTGAGGTCCTGCGTTTCGAGCATCGGATTGGCAGGCAAGGATCGGGCAGCGGCCGCCAGGCGGCCGCGGGCGCAGACGATCAGCGCTTGTTGCGGATGGGGATGCGCAATTCGCTGGCCGGGATCACGCGCACGAGCTCGGGCACGCCCCAGGCGAAGGCCGGGTCGTTCTTGATGCGGAAGTGGTACATGTCCTGCATCGCCTGGTGATCTTCCTTGCGGAAGGTCATCCTGCCCTTGGGCGTGTCGAAGCTCATGCCTTCCATGGTGGCGATGAGCTTCTTCGTGTTCGTGTCGCCGCCGGTCTTCTTCAGCGCCTCGACCACCGCCATCGCCGCGCTCATGCCGCCGGCGGTGAAGAAGTCGGGCGGGGCCTTGAACTGCTTGTAGTGGTTGGCCACCAGCCACTCGTTGGCCGCGTTCTTCGGAATGCCGAAGTAGTAGTAGAGCGCGCCTTCCATGCCGGGGAAGTTCTTGTACGCGACCATCGCCGGCAGGATGTTGCCGCCGGTGGCGAGCTTGATGCCGTAGCGCTTCTCCAGCTCGAGGTCGGCGATCTTCGGGAACGGCGTGGGCGCACCCGACCAGCCCACCGAGAGGTACTTGTTGCCCTTCTCGTTCTTCAGCGCGTCGATGATGCGCTGCAGCCCGGCGGTGAAGTCGGTCGTGCCCACGGGCAGGTATTCCTCGTGGACGATCCTGGCCTTCTTCGTGAACTCCTTGGCCGCCTTCACGCCGTCGCGGCCGAAGGCGTTGTCGTTGGCGAGGATGGCGACGACGTTGCCGGGCTGGTCCAGCGCGGCGGCGTTGGCCGCGGCGTCCTGGCTGCTGTTGCGACCGGTGCGGAAGATGTACTGGTTCCACTTGTCGCCGGTGATGCTGTCGGCGACCGCCGGCTCCACCAGCAGGATCTTCTTGTACTCCTCTGCAACCGGCAGCATCGCCAGCGCCACCGGGCTCGCCGTCGGGCCGACGGCGATGTCGGCCTTGTCGTCGGCGTAGGCCGCGGCGAGAGCCGCCTTGCCCACGTCGGGCTTGCCCTGGTCGTCCTTCTCGATCACCACCAGCTTCTTGCCGGCCACGGCCATCGTGCCGCCGGTGGCGTAGTCGAGACCCATGTTGAAGCCGACGATCATCTGCTTGGCGTAGGCCTCCAGCGGGCCCGTCTTGCTCTGGATGACGGCGATCCTGATCTCGCCCTTGGACTGGGCGTGGGCGGCGGGGGCGAGCCCGGCCGCGGCGGCGGCAGCCAGAAGGCCGAGGACGAAGGGGCGGCGACGGTTCATGCAAGAGTCTCCTGTCGGAACGAATGCGATCCGTGAATGCAACGGCCGTGCCAGAACGGTCGAACACCGGGTATTCACGGATCAAGCCTGCGACTCGACCCGGCAGGCGACACAGTGAGCACCCGTTCCACCCGCCGGACCGGCATGTGCGAAGGGAGAATGCTCGAAATCAAGACAGACGGACTGTCTGGGATAAGGTCAATTCGCCTGAAATTTGGACACTCCTCTCGGTGTCATTCAGGCGAGACGGCGCCATTCGCATTCGTCTTCACTCGCGCCAAGTCCGGCCAGCGCGTCAGCCGCTCGTAGAGCGCCGCGCGCGACATCCGCAGCAGACGCGCAGCCGCCAGCTTGTTGCCGGCGGTGGCCTGGAGCGCCGCGGCAATGGCGCGGCGCTCGACGCCCTCGACCTGCTGCGCAAGCGGCAGCACCGAAGGGGCCTCAACCCCCCACGGCATGGGCTGGCCTCCGTCCCGGGCGGGCGCGGTGGCGGCCTGCAGCCGCAGCGCCGCGGTGAAGTGCGCCGGACCGAGCACGTGGTCGTCGGTCATGAGCGTCGCCTGCTCGAGCACGTTGCGCAGCTCGCGGATGTTCCCCGGCCAGGGCTGCGCGGCGAGCAGGTCCAGCGCCTCGGGCGTCAGGCTCTTCGGCGGCAGGCCGCTGCGCCGCGCGATGTCCTCTGTGAGCGCCTCGGCCAGCGCCTCCAGGTCGGAGAGGCGCTCGCGCAGCGGCGGCAGGTGGATCGGCAGCACGTTCAGTCGGTAGAAGAGGTCGGCGCGGAACTCCCCGCGGGCGACCATCGCGTCCAGATCGCGGCTGGTAGCGGCGACGATGCGCACGTCCACGCGCTCGACGCGATTGCTGCCCAGGGCCTCGAACTCCTGCTCCTGCAGCACGCGCAGCAGCTTGCCCTGCAGGACGAGCGGCATGTCGCCGATCTCGTCGAGGAAGAGCGTGCCGCCGTCGGCGAGCTTGAACTTGCCGTCGCGGCCCTTGCGCTCGGCGCCGGTGTAGGCCCCGGGCGCGACGCCGAAGAACTCGGCCTCGAGCAGCGTCTCGGGAACGGCAGCGATGTTCATGCCGACGAAGGGCCGCGCGGCACGGCTGCTGGCGGCGTGGATGGCGTGCGCGAGCAATTCCTTGCCGGTGCCGGTCTCGCCCAGCAGCAGCACGCTCGAGCCCGTCTGCGCCACGCGCCGCGCCGCGCGCTTGACCTCCAGCGCCGCGGCGCTGCTGCCGATGAAGCTGGCCACCGTGTACTTGGGGCGGCGCTGCTCGGCGAGTTGCGCGCGCGCCTTCTCGAGCTCGCCCTGCAGGCGCGCGAACTTCTGCATCAGCGGCTGCATGCGCGATTCGGGGTGGTCGAGCATCACCATGCCGAAGGCGCCGATGACCGCACCGGCCTCGTCGCGCAGCGGCAGGCGGCTGACGAGAAAGGTCCCGGCGTGGTTGCTGAGGAGGTCGACGAGGATGGCTTCGCCGCTGTCGATCACCTGCCCGAGCAGGGTGTTCGGGATCACCTCCTCGACGCGGCGGCCGACGAACTCCTGCTCGCTGCCAAAGCCCAGCGCCGGCAGGAAGCTCTTGTAGCCCTCGCTGATCCAGACGATGCGGTGATCGCGATCGACCACCAGCGTGCCCATCGCCGCCTGCGCGAAGGCATCGAACATGCTCTGCGCAGCCAGCCTCAGCACCTGCCCGGCCTCCAGCGGCAGGCGCGCGGCCTGCGTGCGGGCTTCGGCTCCGGGCGTCGTCGGCACCATGTCGCGGACTCTAGCGCGACCCGCAGCGGTGCCGCACGCGCCGCGGCGCACGTGGCAAGATGCCGCCCGCGGCAGGGCTGCATGCCGGCCGCGAGCCGGTTGCTGCCCCGCCAACCCCCCGCGACGCCTCGACGAACATGAGCAAAGGCAATCTCTTCACCGCGCTGCAAGGCGCCTTTCCCGCCGACCTCGACCAGGTGGCGGTCGAGACCGCCGACACGGCGACGCCGCTGTACTACACCTGGCGCGACCTCGAGCGCGGCACGGCGATGATCGCCAACCTGCTGCAGAGCCTGTCGCTGCCGCCGATGTCCCGCGTGGCGGTGCAGGTGGACAAGAGCGTCGAGGCCTTGATGCTCTACCTGGCGGTGCTGCGCGCCGGCCACGTCTACCTGCCGCTCAACAGCGCCTACCAGGCGGCCGAGATCGAGTACTTCATCGGCGACGCCGAGCCTGCGGTCGTCGTCTGCGCCAGCCGCGACTTCGGCTGGATGAGCACCCTGGCCTTCCGCCTGGGCACACGCAACGTCTTCACGCTCGACGACGACCGCAGCGGCTCGCTGCTCGCGCGCGCGGCGCTGCACGCCGACGTTCACGCGCCGGTGCACCGGCGCAGCGACGACCTCGCGGCCATCGTCTACACCAGCGGCACCACCGGGCGCAGCAAGGGCGCGATGCTGACGCACGGCAATCTGCTCTCCAACGCGCGCGTGCTCGAGGACGCCTGGGGATGGATCCCCGGCGACGTGCTGATCCACGCGCTGCCGATCTTCCACGTGCACGGCCTCTTCGTCGCCATCCACGGTGCGCTGCTCAACGCCAGCCGCATGATCTGGTTCGGCCGCTTCGATCCGAAGGGCGTGATCGCACGGCTGCCCGAGGCCACCGTCTTCATGGGTGTGCCCACGCTGTACGTGCGCATGCTGGCCGAGCCCGCGCTCACGCGCGAGGCCTGCCGCACGATGCGGCTCTTCATCAGCGGCTCGGCGCCGCTGCTGCCGGACACCTTCAGCGCGTGGCAGCAGCGCACCGGGCACACCCTCCTCGAGCGCTACGGCATGAGCGAGACGGTGATGCTGACCTCCAACCCGTATTCCCCGGCGAGCGCGCGCCGCCGCGGCACGGTCGGCTTCCCGCTGCCGGGCGTGGGCCTGCGCGTGCACGACGAGCACGAGCAGCCGCTGCCCGCGGGCGGCATCGGCGGCATCCAGGTCCGTGGCCCCAACGTCTTCTGCGGCTACTGGCGCATGCCCGAGAAGACGGCCGAGGAGTTCACCGCCGACGGCTGGTTCCGCACCGGCGACGTCGGCTTCGTCGACGCCGAGGGCTACGTCAGCATCGTCGGCCGCAGCAAGGACCTCGTCATCAGCGGCGGCTACAACGTCTACCCGGCGGAGATCGAAGGCTGGCTCAACGAGATGCCGGGCGTGGCCGAGAGCGCGGTCATCGGCGTGCCGCACCCCGACTTCGGCGAAGGCGTGGTCGCCGTCGTCGTGCCGCGCGCGGGCGCGGAGCTGGACGCGCAGGCGCTCATCGCCGCGCTGAAGGGCAGGATCGCGCACTTCAAGGTGCCCAAGGCGATCCTCCTCGCCGACGAACTGCCGCGCAACACCATGGGCAAGGTGCAGAAGAATCGGCTGCGCGAGCAGCACGCGGCCTTGTTTGCCGCGGCTTGAGGACTCCGGCCCATGAGCATCGCCCACCGGGTTCGCATCAAGAAGCGCGAAGTGCGCAGCGCGCAGTTCAACCGCCTCGTCAACGTCACCCTGGACTGGCAGCGCAGCGACGGCCGCTGGCAGGAGCAGCAGCGCGAGACGGTGGATCACGGCGACGCCGCCGCCATCCTGCTCTACGACCCCAGGCGGCGCACGGTGGTGCTGCTGCGCCAGCTGCGCGTGCCCAGCTTCGAGAACGGCTGCGACGAGCTCATGATCGAGGTGCCCGCGGGCCTGCTCGACGGCGCGACACCGGCCGCCTGCGCGCGCGCCGAGGCCGAGCAGGAGGTCGGCTACCGCGCGCGCGAACCGCGCTTCGTCTTCGACGCCTTCATGAGCCCGGGAACGCTGACCGAGCGCGTGCACGGCTTCGTCGCCGAATACGGCGAGGACGACCGCATCGCCGAAGGCGGCGGACTCGAGCACGAGGGCGAGGACATCGAGGTCTTCGAGCTGCCCTTCGACGAGGCCATGGCGATGGTCGCCGACGGCCGCATCCGCGACGCCAAGACCATCATGCTGCTGCAGCACGCGGCGCTGCACCTCTTCCCCACGCCCACGACCCCGGCGCCGACGCGGTGCTAAGCTGACCGGTCCCGCGACGCGCGCGGAACTGTCCCCTGGAGAATCCATGCCCGGCCTGCTGCCCCACGTCGACCCCGACGGTCTGCTCGAATACTCGGTCGTCTACACCGATCGCGCGCTCAACCACATGTCGACGAAGTTCCAGCACGTGATGCTGGACATGGCCTCGATGCTGGAAGAGGTCTACGGCGCGCACGCGTCCATCGTCATGCCCGGCAGCGGCACCTTCGGCATGGAGGCGGTGGCGCGCCAGTTCGCGCACGGCAAGAAGGTGATGGTGATCCGCAACGGCTGGTTCAGCTACCGCTGGTCGCAGATCTTCGAGATGGGCCGCATCCCCTCCGCGGAGATCGTGATGAAGGCCAGGCGTCTTGCGCCCGGCGCACAGCAGCCTTTCGTCCCGGCGCCCATCGACGAGGTGGTGGCGACGATCCGCCGCGAGCGCCCGGCGCTCGTCTTCGCGCCGCACGTGGAGACGGCCTCGGGAATGATCCTGCCCGACGACTACCTGCAGGCGCTCGCCGCCGCGGTGCGCGAGACGGACGGCCTCTTCGTGCTCGACTGCATCGCCTCGGGCGCGATGTGGGTCGACATGCGCGCCGCCGGCGTCGACATCCTCATCAGCGCGCCGCAAAAGGGCTGGACCGGCTCGCCGGGCTTCGCCTACGTGATGCTGTCCGAACGCGCGCGCGCCGCGATCGACGGCACCAGCAGCAGCAGCTTCGCCTGCGACCTGAAGAAGTGGCTGCAGATCATGCAGGCCTACAAGGACGGCGGCCACGCCTACCACGCGACCATGCCCACCGATGCGCTCACGGCCACGCGCGACGTCATGGCCGAGACGCGGGCGCTGGGCTTTGCCAGGCTGCAGGCGGCGCAGGCCGAACTGGGGCGGCAGGTGCGCGCGCTGCTCGAGCGCGAGGGATTTCCGAGTGTGGCCGCGGCGGGCTTTCAGGCGCCGGGCGTGGTCGTCAGCTACACCAGCGATGCCGAGCTCGCCAACGCCAAGGCCTTCGCCGAGCAGGGTCTGCAGACCGCCGCCGGCGTGCCGCTGCAGTGCGACGAAGGCGCGGACTTCCGCAGCTTTCGCATCGGGCTCTTCGGGCTGGAGAAGCTGCAGAACGTCGAGCGCACGGTCTCGACCCTGGAGCAGGCGCTGGCGCGCATCGCCGCCGCCCGCCGCAAGGCGGGCTGACCCGCTGCCCTGCCCGGAGCCGCGGCGCGGCGCCGCTCATGCACGGGCCGCCGCCACGCCGCTGCAGGCCCACACGGGTTGCGCGGCCTCGCTCGCGGCGAGATGGTCGATGCCGGCGAAGAGGCTGGTCGACACCAGCAGCGCCAGGGCCAGGGCGGTGAGGCGGGTGGTCACGGTGTTCGTCATGATGGGGCTCCGGTTGCCGACAGAGACCTTGTTGCTGTCGATGGCCGGCATGATGGATTTCGCCGCCGCCGCGCGCGAGCGGCTTGCGACGAACGACGCCCGCCGCCCGACGAAGCGCATACGCCGCGGACGAGCGGCGGCAGCGGCAGCGGCGCGATCAATACTGCACGCGCGCCAGATAGGTCTTCTGCGCCGCCTCGCGCGCCTGCGCCAGCGTGGTGATGCCCTGCGCCGCGAGCAACGGGATCATCTTCAGGAAGACTTCCGCCGTCACCATGGCGTCGCCCAGCGCCGTGTGGCGGCCGAGGATGGTCACGCCCAGGCGCTCGGCGATCGCCTCGAGGCTGTGGCTTTCCTGCTGCGGATGGATCACCGCCGAGAGCAGCAGCGTGTCCAGCACCGGCTGCGTGAAGCGCACGCCGCTGCCGGCTTCCTCGACCTGCAGGAAGGCCATGTCGAAGGCGGCGTTGTGCGCCACCAGCACCGTTTCCTGCGCGAAGGCGTGGAAGGCCGGCAGCACCTCGCCGATCCGGGGCTGGCCTTGCACCATCGCCGGTGTGATGCCGTGGATCGCGATGCCCGCGGCCGGAAGGTCGCGATCGGGATCGACGAGCTGCTCGAACGCCTCCTGGCGGCGCAGCTTGCCCGCGACGATGCGCGTGGCGCCGATCTGGATGATGCGGTCGCCCTCGCGCGGCGAAAGGCCCGTCGTCTCGGTGTCGAAGACCGTGTAGCTCAGCTCGGCGAGCGGCCGCTCGGCCAGCGCCGCACTGTCCTCGTGCGCACCGAAGAGGTCGAAGTCGTAGAACTCGGGCCGGCTGTCGCCGTGCAGCAGATCGTCGAGCTCGAGCGCCGTGCCTGCGGCGGCCAGCGGCAGCAGGAAGCGGAAGACGTTGGCGTGGCGCACGCGCTCGCGCTCGAACCAGAAGGCTCCGCCGTGGCGCTCGACGACGTCGCGCACGCTGAGCGCGGTGCCGGCGCCCTCGACGCGCATGGCGTCGCTCTCCCAGCCGGTGACGGTCTCGGTGCTGAGCCCGGCGCCGATCCACAGCAGGTCGAGCTGCGCGCGCCCTTCGCGCTCGCCCAGGCGCAGTTGCAGCAGCTTCACCTCGTACTCCTCGACCAGGCGCCCGGCGAGGTAGAGCAGCGCCTGCAGCAGCGAATAGCTGTCGACCTTCAGCCACAGCCCCGGCGTGATCTCGTCGATGGCGGTGCGGCAGCCCAGGCGTTCGCCGATGCGGCGCGCCGCGGTGGCGACGAGGTCGGCGCCGAGCATGTCCTCGAGCGGCCAGCGCGTCTTCATCGCCTGCGTCGTGTGCTGCGCGACCTCGCGGATGCGTTCGCTCATCGCCGCCACTTCCTCGCGCACCACGCCCTGGAAGCGCTCGCGCGTCGCGGCGTCGAGCTCGGGGTCATCGAGCAATTCCACCGCCGCCTGCAGGTTGCCCAGGCCCGCGCGGCTGGTCTCGGTGAGCTGGTGCAGCATGTGGTCGCGCGCGTTCTCGTCGGCGAAATCGCGCGTGATGTTCTCCAGCATCAGCACGAAGCCCAGCACCGACTCGGGTGCCGCCGGATCGCGCACCGGCGCCATCTGCACGCGCAGCAACTGGCCGCCACGCGTGCCCGTGACGAACTGCGCCGACGGGTTGGAGGCGCCGCGCTGCAGCCGCTGCTGCACGCTCTCGAGCGCATGCGCGACGAGCTCGCGGTCGAACACCGCGTAGATGCTGCGGCCGATGCCGACCAGCTCGGCCCCCGCGGCAACCGCGTCCGACAAGGCGCGGAACTGAAGCCGCGCGCGCGCGTTGTAGAGCAGGATGCGGCCGTCGAGGTTGCACACGACCACGCTTTGCGTCAGTTCGGCCATCAGGGCCGCGAGGCGGCTGCGCTCGAGCTCGATGTCGCGCGCTGCGGCGCGCACGCGCGCATCGACGTCCGATTGCAGCGCGCCGCGCTGGCGCACGAGTTCATTGATCGCGCGCTGCAGCGCCTGCACTTCGGCCGCGCCCGGCAGCGCGAGCTCGCGCTGCACCCCGCTCTCGACCAGCACCTGCGCCTGCTCGGCCAGGCGCGCGCCGGCAGCCACCCAGCGCAGCCAGGCGCGGCGCAGCAGCAGTCCAAGCGCAAGCGACACCAGCATCCAGGCCATCAGCACGAGCGCCATCCGTTCCTGCAGCAACCCCCACAGCAGCTGGCGCTCGGCCGCGGACAGCGTCGCCGAGAGCCCGAGCGCGAGCGCGAGCGTCCACAGCGCCAGCAGCAGCGCCGGCAGCAGCGCGGCGACGAACTCGCGTACGTCCTGCTTCATGCACTGCCCTGCGCCAGCAGCTCGCGCACGCGCGCGGCCAGCTCCTTGGTCGAGAACGGCTTCGTCATGTAGGCGTCGGCGCCCAGCGCCATGCCCTGCGCGACGTCGGTGTCGCGCCCCTTCGCGGTGAGCAGCATGATCTTCATGCCGGCGAAGGACTCGTCGGCGCGCACCGACTGGCAGACCTCGAAGCCGGTCTTGCCGGGCATCATGACGTCGAGCAGGACGAGCGCGGGCCGCTGCTCGCGGATCATCGCCAGCGCCTGCTCGCCGTCACGCGCGACCAGCACCTGGTGGCCCTCGCGCTTCATCAGGTACTCGAGCGAGATGACGATGTTCGGTTCGTCGTCGGCGATCAGGACCTTGTGCGTCATGGGCTGGCCTCCGGTGCGGTGAGTGGATGCTGCCACGGAAGCTCGAAACCGAAGCACGCGCCCTGCCCCGGCTCCGAGCGCAGCCACATGCGGCCGCCGAAATGCTCGACGATCTCGCGGCTGATCGGCAGGCCCAGGCCCGTGCCCTGCGGGCGATTGCCGGCATCGCCGCCCTGGCGGAACTTCTCGAACACCAGCGCCTGCTGCGCCGGCGGCACGCCCGGACCGTTGTCCTGTACCTCCACGCGCACGGCGTCGGCGTCGGCCCGCAGCCGCACCTCCACGCGCCCGCCGCTCGCGGGAACGAACTTGGCGGCGTTGGAAAGCAGGTTGAGCATGACCTGCAGCAGCCGGTCCGGGTCGGCGCGAAGCATCGGCACCGAGTCCGGAAGGTCGAGCACGAGGTCGGCGCCGCGTTCGCGGAAGAGCTCGACCGTCGTCACCGCGGCATGCTCGATGAGCGCACGCAGGTCGACGTCGGCGCTGCGCCACTCGGCGCGTCCGGATTCGATCTTGGCCATGTCCAGCACCTGGTTGACCAGGCGCGAGAGGCGCTCGCCCTCGCCGACGATGATGGAGAGGAACTGCTGGCGCTGCTCGGGTTCCATGTCCGGGTCGTCGCGCATCAGTTCGGCGAGCGCGCGGATGCTCGTCAGCGGCGTGCGCAACTCGTGCGTGACGCTGCTCATGAAGTCGTCCTTGAGCTTGTCCAGGCGCGCCAGTTCCTCGTTGACGTGGCGCAGCTCGGAGGCCTCCTCGACAATGCGCAGCACGTCGTCCAGCCCGAGCGCCTCCTCCTCGACGACCGAGGCCACCATCACGCGCGCCGAGGCACTGCCGATGGCGCCGGCGAGCTGCGTCTCGACCCACTGCACCGTCTGCGCATCGCCCGGCAGCGCCGCCGCTCCGGCGACGCCGCGCTCGCGCGCATGCGCCTCGAACAGCACGGCGGCGCGCTCGGGGCCGAGAAAGCGCCCGGCCAGCGCCTGCAGCTTCGGCACCTCGGCGCGGCCGCGCCAGAAGGTCTGCGTGCTCGCCTCGTGCTCGAAGACGTCGACGAAGCGCAGCGCCTGCGCCGCCTCGGTCGCACTCGGCGGCCGCCACAGCGAGACGCCGACGTAGAGGCCGACGTTGGCGAGCAGGCTCCAGAAGAGCGAGTGCGTCAGGTTGTCCATGCCGGAGAAGCCGAACATCGCCTCCGGGCGCAGCCAGGAGAGTCCGAGCAGGCCTTCGTGCAGGAAGGCATCGGGCATCCAGCCGCTTTTGGCGATGCTCGGCAGCATCAGCGTCCAGGCCCAGAGCACGGCGCCGGCGGCAAGGCCGGCGAGCGCACCGTTGCGCGTGCCACCCTTCCAGAACAGGCCGCCGAGCAGCGCCGGCGCGAACTGCCCCACCGCGGCGAAGCTGATGAGACCGATGCTGACCAGCGCGTAAGCCTCGCCGGCGACGCGAAAGTAGACGTAGCCCAGCAGCAGCAGCGTGACGATGACGCTGCGGCGGATCGCCAGCAGAACGCGCGTGAGGTCGCGCGCGGCGAAGCCCGGGCGCTTCAGCAGCCAGGGCAGCATGAGGTCGTTGCAGACCATGGTCGAGACCGCGATCGCCTCGACGATGACCATGCCGGTGGCCGCCGAGAGGCCGCCGATGAAGGCCGCGAGCGCGAGCCAGCCGGCGCCGCTTGCCAGCGGCAGGCTGAGGACGAAGGTCTCGGGGTCGGCGCCGCGGCCCTGGAAGAAGATCAGGCCGCCGAGCGCGATCGGCATCACGAAGACGTTGATCGCCAGCAGGTACGCGGGGAAGGCCCAGGATGCGCGGCGCACGTGCGCCTCGGCCACGTTCTCGACCACCATCACCTGGAACTGCCGCGGCAGCAGGATGACCGAGAGCATGGCCAGCAGCATGAGGCCGAACCACTGGTCGTAGGCGAAGGCCTGCCCCCCGCCGACGAGCACGCGCGCGACCTCGGGCGTGGCGGCGATGCGCGCCATCAGGGCCGAGGGGCCGTCGAACAGGCCCCAGGTGACGAAGACGCCGACGCCGAGGAACGCCAGCAGCTTGACCACCGACTCGGCGGCGATCGCCGCCACCATGCCCTCGTAGCGCTGCGTCGTGTCGAGGTGCCGCGTGCCGAAGACGATGGTGAAGCCCGCGAGCACGAGCGCGACGTAGAGCGTCGTGTCGGTCCACCAGGGTCCGGCCTCGCCGCCGGCGGCACCGCCGGTCATCAGCGCGTAGCCGCTGGACACCGCCTTGAGCTGCAACGCGACATAGGGGACGACACCGACGAGCGCGATCAGCGTCACCAGCGCCGCCAGCGCGCGGCTCTTGCCGTAGCGGCTGGAGATGAAATCGGCGATCGAGGTGATGCGCCAGGTGCGCGCGATGCGGATCATCTTGCGCAGCACTGCCCAGGCCAGCACCATCGCCAGCGTCGGCCCCAGATAGATCGGCAGGAACCACACGCCGGTGCTCGCGGCGCGGCCGACGCTGCCGAAGTAGGTCCAGGCGCTGCAGTAGACGCCCATCGAGAGCGCGTACACCCAGCCGTTGGCGATGACGCTGCGCCCCGCGTCGGCGCGGCGGTCGGCCCAGGCGGCGACCGCGAAGAGCGCCAGCAGGTAGGCGAAGGAGGCACCGACGACCAGCGCCGGCGACAAGACCAGGCCCGGCGCCGCGCGCGCGAGCGCCTCAGTCATCGTGCCGCTCCATGATCCAGGCCAGCGCCGCGATCACCGCCGCCCAGAGCGCGAACACGGCGATCGGTCGCTGCACCCAGAGCTGCGCCAGCGGGAAGTCGAAGGCCAGCCAGCCAGCGACGAACAGCGCCGACAGGCGTTGCACGACGGGGCTGCGCTTCACGGCAGGGTCTCCGCGCTAGAGCCGGTCGAGGTGGAAGTGCTGACGCAGGAAGCCGCGAAAGCGCTTCACGATCGCCAGCGCGTCGTGCAGCGGCTCGCGCTCGAGCGCGCCCAGCTCCGAGGGACGGACCTCGTTGCCCGGCAAGGCGCCGCCGGCGCGCTGGCGCAACTGGTGCGTCAGCCGCAGCGACATCAGGAAGTGCAGCGCATCGAGCAGGTCGCGCGCCAGCGCCTCGTCGATGCGTCCGGCCGCCTGCAGGGCTTGCAGTCGCGCCGAGGTGCCGGCCTCGCGCACGTGATACTGCAAGGCCAGCGCGCGCACGCCATGCACGATCGGGAAGGTGCCGAGCTTCTTCAGGTCCAGCGGCGTCTCGTCGCGCCCCTTGCGTCCGCCGGTCAGGCGCGACCAGAAGTTGCCCGGCTCCCTGAACTGATCGGCGGCGGCGGCGAAGCGCGCCAGGTACTGGTCCTGCCCCGTCAGCAGGCTGTCGAGGTGGTCACGTGCGGCCTCCAGCAGGCGGCCGTCGCCGGCGACGGCGGCGGCGTCGAAGAAGATCGCCAGGTTCATCGGGCCTTCGGGGTCGTGCCCGTAGAGCCATTGCCGCAGCGATTCGCGGAACGACGACAGCGGCTGGCGCCAGCGCGCCGACGTCACCATGATGCCGCCGGGGCAAGGCGGATAGCCGAACTCCGCCAGCGCCGCGGCGAAGTGCGTGGCCACGCCGTTCAGGCCCTCGAACTCGAAGCCGTCGCGCAGCAGCAGCGCGTTGTCCTGGTCGGTCTTGAGGATCTGCTCGCCGCGGCCCTCGCTTCCCATCACCAGCAGGCAGCTGTTGGCGGCAAGCTCGGGCGGCGCCAGCAAGGACCACAGCCGCGCGAACAGCCGCCGGTTGAGCTCGGTGACGATGCGCGCGATGCGTTCGACGCGCACGCCGCTGCCGTGCAGCAGGCCGATCATCTCGTCGATGCGCCGCGCCGCCGCACCGAGGTCGGCGACGCCTTGCGCGTGTTCGATCTGCTGCGCAGCCAGGTAGGAATGGTTGGCGACGAAGCTCACCAGGTCGAGCTGGCCGAGCAGGCCCAGCACCCGCTGGCCGTCGCGCACCAGCACGCGGTGCACCTGATGGTGCACCATCAGCCACAGCGCCTCGAAGACCTCGGCGTCGGCCTGCACCTCGATGAGATCGAAGCGCGCCGCCGCACGCAGCGGGAGTTGCTGCGGCGGCAGGTCATGCAGCAGCGCGTCGCGCAGGTCGGTGGTGGTGAAGATGCCCAGGCGCTCGACGCCACCCTGCGCGTCGCGCACCAGCGCCGCCGTCGCGCGCTGCGCCGCAAGCTCGCGGCAGGCACTGACGAGGTCGAGCGCGCCGTCGAGCACCGGCGGCTTGCGCACGAAGGTGTCGCGCACCCGCGCGGTCATCAGCGAGAGCATCTCGCGCTGGGAGTCGGTGTTCGTCATCGGAGCCGAGGCTGCCCGCAATGAAAACGGACCGCAGCACCCTTGCGGGCCTGCGGTCCCCCGTCATTGACGACGCGTCTGCGTCCTCAATGCCCTGACGCCCCGGCCGCGCCGATGCCCGTCTCCGAACGCACCTGCTGGGCGAGGAAGCCGGCCTTGTCGACGGCGGCGCGCTTGCTGTTGTCGAGCACCGAGAACAGCCAGATGCCGACGAAAGCGATCGTCATGCTGAAGAGCGCCGGGCTGGTGTAGGGGAACCAGGCCGAGCCCTTGGGATTGCCGAGCGTCGCTTCCCAGACGGCCGGCGAGACGACCGTCAGCACCACCGAGCTGATCAACCCCAGGAAGCCACCGATCACCGCACCGCGCGTCGTGCAGCCCTTCCACAGCACGCTCATCAGCAGCACCGGGAAGTTGGCCGAGGCGGCGATGGCGAAGGCAAGGCTCACCATGAAGGCGATGTTCTGCTTCTCGAAGGCGATGCCGAGGATGACCGCGATGATGCCCAGGACCACCGTCGTGATGCGCGAGACCCTGAGTTCGCTCGCGCTGTCGGACTTGCCGCCCTTGATCACCGTGCCGTAGAGGTCGTGCGAGACCGCGCTGGCGCCCGAGAGCGTGAGGCCGGCCACGACGGCGAGGATGGTCGCGAAGGCCACCGCCGAGATGAAGCCCAGGAACACGTTGCCGCCGACGGCGTTGGCCAGGTGCACCGCGGCCATGTTGCTGCCGCCGATGAGGCCGCCCTGCGCGTCGAGGAAGCCCGGATTGGTGAGCACGAAGACGATGGCGCCGAAGCCGATGATGAAGGTCAGCACGTAGAAGTAGCCGATCCAGGTCGTCGCCCAGAGCACCGACTTGCGCGCCTCCTTGGCGTTCGGGACGGTGAAGAATCGCATCAGGATGTGCGGGAGCCCGGCGGTGCCGAACATCAGCGCCATGCCGAAGCTGATGGCGCTGATCGGATCCTTCACGAAGCCGCCCGGCCCCATGATCGAGAAGCCGATCCGGGCCGCCTCCTCGGGCGACTTGCCGCTCTGCGCAGCGAGGTCGGTCTTGATCTGCACCGACCGGGCGAACATCGCCTCGGGGCTGAAGCCGAACTCGGCCATCACCATGAAGGCCATGAAGGTCGCGCCGGCGAGCAGCATGATGGCCTTGATGATCTGCACCCAGGTGGTCGCCGTCATGCCGCCGAAGAGCACGTAGATCATCATCAGCACGCCGACGATGACGACCGCGTACACGTAGTCCAGGCCGAAGAGCAGCTTGATGAGCTGCCCCGCACCGACCATCTGCGCGATCAGGTAGAAGGCGACCACGACCAGCGTGCCGCTGGCCGCGAAGACGCGCACCGGCGTCTGCGAGAAGCGGAAGGCGGCCACGTCGGCAAACGTGAACTTGCCCAGGTTGCGCAGCCGCTCGGCCAGCAGGAAGGTCACCACCGGCCAGCCGACGAGGAAGCCGATCGAGTAGATCAGGCCGTCGAAGCCGGTGGCCATGACCGCGGCCGAGATGCCGAGGAACGAGGCCGCCGACATGTAGTCGCCGGCGATCGCCAGTCCGTTCTGGAAGCCGGTGATGCCGCCGCCGGCGGTATAGAAGTCGGCCGCGCTCTTGGTGCGCGAAGCCGCCCACTTGGTGATCCACAGCGTGAAGAGGACGAACACGCCGAACATGCCGATGGCCGTCCAGTTGGTCGCCTGCTTCTCGGCCTGGCCGAGGTCGCCGCCGGCGGCCAGGGCCACGGAGGCAAAGGCGGCACCGCACAAGGCGGCGGCACCGAGAACGAGCTTGGAGGAGGATCTCACTTCAGCACCTCGCGGTTGATTTCGTCGGAGAGCTGGTCGAACTCGCTATTGGCGCGGCGCACGTAGATCGCCGTGATGCCGATCGTGAAGAGGATGACCGCCAGGCCGATCGGCATGCCCCAGGTCGTCACCCCCTGGCCGATGCGCGTGGCCAGCAACTCCTTGTCGAAGGCCACGAGCAGGATGAAGCCGTAGTACACGACCAGCATCGCCACGGTCAGCGCCCAGCCGAAGCTGCTTCGTTTGCCTTTCAGTTCCTGGTACTTGGGGTGCGCAGCGATTCGCTGCGTCAGGTCGGCTTGCATCGACGGTCTCCTTCCGGACAATGGGTCGGCATGGCACCAAACGGCCCTGCGCTGGGCGCGCATCTTTCAGCGAAGGACTGACCTTGCTCTGACGCGAAGCCAACGCAGGCTGACAAAGCTTGCCCTTTCCCGGCGGAAACCGGAATCCTTCTAGGGAAAACACCGAGCGCGCGGGAAAGCCGCAGGAGCAGCACCGCGAGTCCTGCCGCGGCGGGTTCTTCGCGATGGTCGGCGGGCGGCGCATCGACGGCATCGTCACGCTCGAGCCGGCCAGCGCGCTCGAGTCGCACCTTCAGGGCAGCCGCTGCACGCCCGGGCGCAGCGCGCCTTCGCGCGCCCACCCGGGGCCGTCGAACCAGGGATCACCGCGCAGCGCATCGGCGAGCATGGGCAGCGCGTCCAGACCCCAGAAAACGCGGCCGTCGAGCCCGAAGCTCGGCACGCCGAAGACGCCTTGTGCGATCGCTTCCTCGGTCGACTCCCGCAGTTCGTCCTTCACCTCCGCCAGGCCCGGGTCGCGCGCCGGCGCCAGCTCGGTCTGCAGGGCCGCCAGGCGCGCCGGATCGTTCGCGTCCTCGCCGCCGCGCCAGACATGGCGCAGGATGGCCTCGACGACGCGGCGCTTGGGTCCGCAGGCCAGCGCCAGGCGCAGCAGCGGCAGGGGGTTGAAGGGATGCACCGCGGGCGTGGCCATCGGGATGCCGTGGCGGTGGGCAAGCCAGTGCACGTGCCGGAAGGTCCAGGCGCGCTTGGGTTCGATTTCCGCCGGCCCCTTGCTGCCGTGCCGCTGCAGCAGCGCGGCCAGCAGCACCGGGCGGTAGACGACCTCGAAGCTGAGGCCTTGCAGTTCCTCGGGCAGGCGCTCGAACGCGAGGTAGGCGAAGGGCGAGATGGGGTCGAACCAGAAGATGATCTGTTTCATCGTCGGCAGGGTCAGCCTTCGGCACGAACGGCCTGTTGCGACGCCTCGGTTGCCCATTGAGCCGGCTTCTCGGGGGGCAGGTCTTGCTCCTGGCCGTCCGCCACGCAGTCCTTGACCGCCGCCGTGAACGCACGCCGCAATTCGGCCACGGTCCTGCTCACGCCTGCACGACGTCGTGCACCGGGGCGCCGGTCAGCGCCTGCAACTGCGCCGGCGAGAGCGGGAAGACGCCGTTTGGATGCCCGGCCGCGGCCCAGATGACATCGAAGCGGAACAGTTCGCGGTCGATCAGCGTCAGCGGCGGCGTGGCGTGCGCCAGCGGCGCGACGCCGCCGATCGAGAAGCCGGTGCGCGCCTTGACGAAATCGGCATCGGCGCGCGCCAGCGGCCCGGTGATCGCGGCCACGCGCTTCTCGTCGACGCGGCGGTCGCCCGAGGTGACGACCAGCACCGCACCGTCGTCGGCGCGGCGGCGGAAGATCACGCTCTTGGCGATCTGGCCGACCTGCACGCCCAGCGCGTCGGCCGCTTCCTGCGAGGTGCGCGCGCTCACCGCCAGCCACTGCGGCGCGTACGGGTGGCCGCGCTCGGCCAGCGCCTGCGTCACGCGGCGGAAGCCCTCGGGCCGGTCGTCGAGGGCGGTCATGCCGGCTCCGCCACCTCACGCTTGGCCAGCAGCGCCCGGCTGACGCGCGCGACCGGCGCACGGCCCAGCAGCCCCGAGATGAAGGCGGCGGCGTCGACGAGCGCATCGAGATCGATGCCGCTGTCGATTCCCATGCCGTGCAGCATGAAGACCACGTCCTCGGTGGCGACGTTGCCGCTCGCGCCCTTGGCGTAGGGGCAGCCGCCAAGACCCGCGACGCTCGTGTCGAAGCGCGCGATGCCCAGTTCGAGGCAGGCCAGGATGTTGGCCAGCGCCTGGCCGTAGGTGTCGTGGAAGTGCCCGCTGACCTCTGCCGGCGGGTAGTGCGCCAGTGCGCGCTCCATCACCGCCTGCGCCGCACGCGGCGTGCCGGTGCCGATGGTGTCCGCGATGCCGCAGTGGTCGATGCCGATACCCTTCATCGCGACGACGACGCGCTCGACCTCGCCGGCGTTCACCGCGCCCTGGTAGGGGCAGCCGAGCGCGCACGAGATCGCGCCGCGCACCTTCACGCCCGCCGCATGCGCCGCCTGCACGACGGGCACGAAACGCTCGAGGCTCTCGTCGATCGAGCAGTTGATGTTCCTGCGGCTGAAGGCCTCGGTCGCCGCGGCGAATACCACCACCTCGTCGACGCCTGCCGCCAGCGCGCCTTCGAGGCCCTTCAGGTTGGGCGTGAGCGCCGCGTAGCGCACGCCGGGCGCGCGCACGATGCCGGCCATCACCGCAGCGGCGTCGGCCATCTGCGGCACCCATTTCGGACTGACGAAGCTGGCGGCCTCGATCTCGGTGCAGCCCGCCGCCTGCAAACGGTGAACGAGCTCGATCTTGTGCGCCGTCGGGACCGGTCGCGCCTCGTTCTGCAGCCCGTCGCGCGGGCCGACTTCGACCAGGGTCACGCGTGCGGGGATCATGACGCGTCCGCCACCGCGGCCGGACCCGCGGCGGCAAGACTCAGCAGGTCCGCGCCTTCGGGCACCGGGTCGCCGGGGGCGAAGAAGAGATCCTGCACCTGGCCGTCGCGCGGGGCGCTGATCGTGTGCTCCATCTTCATCGCCTCGAGCACCGCCAGCGGCTGGCCGCGCCTGACCTTCTCGCCGACGACGACCAGGAAGCCGATGAGCTTGCCGGGCATCGGCGCGCCCAGACCGCCATCGTCCCCCGCCAGCTCGGCCGCGCGCGCCAGCGGGTCGGGCCGCAGCACCTGCACCGAGCCGGCGCTCGTGAAGACGCTGTAGTGCTCGCCCTCGGCATACACCGAAAGCCGCAGCTTCTGCGCGCCGAGCTGCACCTCGTGGTCGTCGCCGCCCAGGGCGCGCGCGCTGATCGGCCAGCGCTGCTCGCCGATCTGCAGCATGACGCTGCCGTCGTGCAGGCGCAGCAGCCGCGCCCCCAGGGGCTGGCCGTCGAGCACCAGATCCAGCCGACGCTGAGCGCCGCCGTGCAGGCGCCAGCCGTCGCGCCGCGACCAGGGATCGGCGTCCTGCAGCGCCTGCTCCGCGGCGCGCAGGTGCGCGAACACGCCGGCCGCGACCGCTTCGGGCGCCAGCGCCGGCGGGCCGAAGAGCTCGCTGCGTGAGCGCTCGATGAGCGCCGTGTCGAGGTCCGCGGTGGCGAAGGCGCGCGTGGCGACGACCCGGCGCAGGAAGCCGACGTTGCTGCTCAGCCCGACGACATGCGTGTCGCGCAGCGCCGCATCCAGGCGCGCCAGCGCCTGCGCCCGTGTCTGCCCCCAGACGATGAGCTTGGCAACCATCGAGTCGTAGTAAGCGCTCACCAGATCGCCCTCGCCGAAACCCGTGTCCACGCGCGGCAGCGTGGCGTCGGGAGTGAAGCGCACGTGCTCGGGCCAGCGCATCACGCGCAGCGTGCCGGTTGCGGGCAGGAAATCCTTCTCCGGGTTCTCGGCGCAGATGCGCGCCTCGATGGCATGGCCGCGCAGGCCGACCTGTTCCTGCGTCAGCGGCAGGCGCTCGCCGGCGGCGATGCGCAGCTGCCACTCGACGAGGTCCAGCCCGGTGACGGCCTCGGTCACCGGGTGCTCGACCTGCAGCCGCGTGTTCATCTCCATGAAGTAGGCCTGGAGGTCGCCGTCGTTGAGCTCCTCGGCGACGAACTCGACGGTTCCCGCGCCGACGTAGCCCACCGCCTTCGCCGCGGCCACCGCGGCCGCACCCATCTCGGCGCGGCGCTTCTCGCTCAGGCCGGGCGCGGGCGATTCCTCGAGCAGCTTCTGGTGGCGCCGCTGCACCGAGCAGTCGCGCTCGCCGAGGTGGATGACGTTGCCGTGGCTGTCGGCGAAGACCTGGATCTCGATGTGCCGCGGCCGCGTCACGTAGCGCTCGACGAGCACATGCGCGTTGCCGAAGGCGGCCTCGGCCTCGCGCTGGCAACTCGCCAGCGCGGCGGCGAAGTCGGCGGCGCGCTCGACGCGGCGCATGCCCTTGCCGCCGCCGCCGGCGCTGGCCTTGATGAGAACCGGGTAGCCGATGGCCTCGGCCTGCCGGGCAAGCAGTGCGGCGTCGTTGTCCTGCCCGTGGTAGCCGGGAACGAGCGGCACCCCCGCAGCGGCCATCAAGGCCTTGGCCGCGGACTTGTCCCCCATCGCCGCGATCGCCTGCGGCGGCGGCCCGATGAAGACCAGTCCGGCGTCGGCACAGGCGCGCGCGAACGCCTCGTTCTCGGAGAGAAAGCCGTAGCCCGGGTGCACCGCCTGCGCGCCGCTCGCGCGCGCGGCATCGAGGATGCGCCGCCAGACGAGATAGCTCTCGCGCGGCGCGCTGGCGCCGATGTGCACCGCCTCGTCGCAGGCGAGCACGTGGCGCGCGCGCGCGTCGGCGTCCGAGTACACGGCCACGGTGCGGATCGAAAGGCGGCGCGCGGTCGCCGCGATGCGACACGCGATCTCCCCGCGATTGGCGATCAGGATCTTCTGGAACATCGGCCTCACCTCGGCAGTGCTCGAATGGGCGCAGGATCGGCCGCGCGACCGCTGACCCGCCGCCACAGCACGCGCACGAACCTGAAGGTCAGCACGATCAGCGTCACCGCCAGGACGAGCGCCAGCGCCAGCGCCGCGAAGAACCAGAGCGGGTGCTCGAACGCCAGCCAAAGCAGCGCCGGCGCCGAGACATCGCCCAGCAGCGACATCCCCAGGTTCGAGAACGGTTCGGGCGAGGTGTTCACCGCCGCGCGCGTGCTCGCCTTGGCGGTGTGGGCGGTGGCTGCCAGCGTGCCGCCGAGCAGTCCGGCGACGACCGCCCAGGTGGCGTGGTCGCCGCCGAACGCGGCGGCCGCGAGCGCCGCACCGGCGGGGATGCGGATGAAGGTATGCACCGTATCCCAGATCGTGTCCAGTGCCGGGATCTTGTCGGCGAAGAACTCGAGCGCGACCATGACGCCGGCAACCGTCATCACGATCGGGTTCTGCAGCACCGCAAGCCCCGGTGGCAGCGCCACCCAGCCCAGTGCCCCGGCGGCACCGGTGAGGAAGACGACCGCGTACAAGCGCATGCCGCTGCCGAAGCCGAGCGCCGCGGCGAGCGCCGCGAGCTGCGTCATGTCGAGCGCGTTCAGGTGGCTTTCCACGGCGCGCTCACATGCGGAAGAGCCCGAAGGCCGGCTGCTCGGGGATCGGCGCGTTCAAGCTGGCCGAGACGGACAACGCCAGCACGCGGCGCGTATCCGCGGGGTCGATGACGCCGTCGTCCCACAGCCGCGCGCTGGCGTAGTACGGGTGGCCCTGGTGCTCGTACTGGGCGAGGATGGGCTGCTTGAACGCGGCCTCCTCCTCGGCGCTCCAGGTGCCGCCCTTGGCCTCGATGGCGTCGCGCTTGACGGTGGCCAGCACGTTGGCGGCCTGCTCGCCGCCCATCACCGAGACGCGCGCGCTGGGCCACATCCAGAGGAAGCGCGGCGAGTAGGCGCGCCCGCACATGCCGTAGTTGCCGGCACCGAAGCTGCCGCCGATGATGAGCGTGAACTTGGGCACCGTGGCCGTGGCGACCGCGGTCACCATCTTCGCGCCGTGGCGCGCGATGCCCTCGTTCTCGTAGCGCCGCCCGACCATGAAGCCGGTGATGTTCTGGATGAAGATGAGCGGCACGCGGCGCTGGCAGCACAGCTCGATGAAATGCGCGCCCTTCTGCGCGCTCTCCGAGAACAGGATGCCGTTGTTGGCGACGATGCCCACCGGCATCCCTTCGAGGTGCGCGAAGCCCGTCACCAGCGTGGTGCCGAAGCGCGCCTTGAACTCGTCGAACTCGCTGCCATCGACCACGCGCGCGATGACCTCGCGCACGTCGTAGGGTTTGCGCGGGTCGGCCGGGATGACGCCGTGCAACTCCTGCGGATCGTAGAGCGGCGACCGCGAAGGCTGCAGCACGAGCTGCTGCGGCTTGCGGCGGTTGAGGTTGCCGACGATGCGCCGCGCCAGCGCCAGCGCGTGCAGGTCGTTGTCGGCGAGGTGGTCGGCCACGCCCGAGAGCCGCGTGTGCACGTCGCCGCCGCCCAGCTCCTCGGCCGTGACGACCTCGCCGACGGCGGCCTTCACCAGCGGCGGCCCGCCGAGGAAGATCGTGCCCTGGTTGCGCACGATGATGGTCTCGTCGCTCATCGCCGGCACGTAGGCGCCGCCGGCGGTGCAGCTGCCCATGACGACGGCGATCTGCGGGATGCCCTTGGCGCTCAGGTTGGCCTGGTTGTAGAAGATGCGGCCGAAGTGCTCGCGGTCGGGAAAGACCTCGTCCTGCGTCGGCAGGTTGGCGCCGCCGGAGTCGACCAGGTAGATGCAGGGCAGGCGGTTGTGCTCGGCGATCTCCTGCGCGCGCAGGTGCTTCTTCACGGTGAGCGGGAAGTAGCTGCCGCCCTTGACGGTGGCGTCGTTGCAGACGATCACGCACTCGATGCCGGCGACGCGTCCGATGCCGGTGATGAGGCCCGCGCCCGGCGCGGCGTTGTCGTAGACGTTCAGTGCCGCAAGGGCACCGATCTCGAGGAAGGGCGTGTCGGGATCGAGCAGCATCTCCACGCGCTCGCGCGGCAGCAGCTTGCCGCGCGCGGCGTGGCGCGCGCGCGCCGCCGCGCCGCCGCCCTCGGCATTCTGCCGCAGCCGTGCGCCCAGGTCCGCCACCTGCTGCCGCATCTGCGTGCTCGCCGCCTTGAAGGCCTCGGAGCGGACGTTGATCTGGGAGCTGAGCGTGGGCATGGTGTCTCCGCGCCTGCGCACCCGGCCGGACGGCCGCATTCTTCACAGGCAGTGGCTGCTCGCGGCGGACCGGCCCGCGGCGCCGCCGGGCCGGCCATCGACGTGAACGCCGGTCGATTCTAGGTTCCGATCGGCGGCAGCGAAGAGCGCCGCTGCGGCGCCGCGCCATGCCCGACACTGTCGAACGACTTTACATTCCTTGCAGCCCCAGTCTTGACGGGCCCATGTCCATTCTTATGAATCAATGGCTTGGCGCAAAAGTCCAAACATGGCCCGGATGTTGCTTCTTCAATGCTGTCGCAACCGAGGGGGTTGCGCATCAACTGCAGAGGGGTACTCGAATGAAATTCAGGCTTTCCGTCGGCGCGCTGGCCGTCTTCGCGCTGGCTTCATCCGCTCAAGCGGCCGGCTTCATCAACGGCGGCTTCGAAGACGGCAACACCAATGGCTGGACCCTCGGCGGCGGCTACCGCGGCAGCATGCTCAACAACAACGCCAACTTCAACCCGGCGTACTTCCTGCCGGGCGGTGGCGGCTACAACGCCGGCATCGCGAACTCGCACTCGGCCGTCATCGGCACCGGCTACGTCGATCCGAACGTCGGTGCAGCGCTGGGCAGCACCGTGTATAGCGGCAACTACGCGATGCGCATCGAGGACACGACCTGGGGCGGCTATGCCTCGGTCCTGACCCAGACCGTCAGCAACTACACCGACGATTCCATCTACTTCGCCTGGAAGGCCGTGATGCTGGGCGCGCATGGCCTCAACGATGCGGCGACGATGGTCATCACGCTGACCGACCTGACGGCGGGCGATGAGGTGATCCGGCGCGAATACAACGCGGCGAGCGGTGGCGGCGGCGTCGATTCGCGCTTCAGCCTGCTGAACAACAATTACTACACCCCGGATTGGCAAATCGAGCAACTGTCCATCGACGCCAGCCGCAGTGGTCACGACTTCGTCCTGTCCGTGCTGGCCGCGGACTGCCAGCCGACCGGTCACTGGGGCTACGTCTACCTGGACGGCTTCGGTGCCGTGACGCCGCCGCCGGGTGACGTGCCCGAGCCCGCCGGGCTGGCGCTGGCCGGCCTTGCCCTGGCCGCCGCCGCAGCCGCCCGCCGCCGCAAGCAGCGCGGCTGACGCGGCCTGCGGCGCCGGCGGCCGTGAATCAGGCCGCCGGATAGCCGAAGTGCGCGACGAATGGCGCCAGTGCGGCCTGCACCGGCGCCATTTGCCTTTCGTAGCGCCGCCAGCGCGCCACCGAACTGCGGTACAGCGGCTGCGCCACCTGGTTGCGGCTGGGGCTGGCGACGTAGCGCCCGGCGGCCTGCCGGTGGAAGTCGATGACCTCGGGCCGCCAGTCGAGCCCGACGAACTCGAACAGCGGGCGGAACGTCCCCTCGAAATCGCTCACCGCATCCTCGTAGCGCAGCAGGCGCCAGCGCAGTGCCAGCCGCTCGCGGATCCGCAGCCAGAAGTCCATCACCTGCCCGTACAGCGACACCGTGTCGGCCAGGCGCAGCAGATGCACCGTGGCCGGCCCGGGCACCATGAGCTGCTGCACGCAGCTCAGGCAGACGTCGCGCGGGTCGCGCATCGCGAACAGCACCCGCGCGTCGGGGAACACGGTGTCGATCAGCCCCAGGTCGACGGTGTTGAGCGTGAACTTGTCGACGAACACGCCCTGGTCGCAGCTGGCGCCGTGGTGGCCGCGCGCCGCACTCCAGTAGGCCGCACGCAGGCGCGCGACGCCGGTCGCGTCCAGGCGCCCCAGCTTTTCGGGCACCGGCTCCGGGCCAGGCTGCATGCGCTGCAGTTCCTGCTGCACCGCATGCAGAAGGCCGACCTCGTCGGAGAGGAACACCCGCGGGTGTGCCCGCAACACCTCCTGCGCCAGGGTGGTCCCCGAGCGGTAGAAGCCGAGCACGAAAACCGGTGCCGACCCCGGCAGCGGCTGCCCGGCGAAACGGCCCGGCAGCGCGTCGCCGGCGAAGCCCGCGATGTTGGCGGCGATGGCGTCGGGCAGCAGCCGGCGCGAGACGCGGGCGTACTCGGGCAGCAGCGGCGCGATCTCGGCCGCGGCCTCGGCCTGCGCGAACGCCGCCTCGTACTCGCCGAGGGCATCGAGCACGCGCGCCAGTTCCTTCAGGCCGCGAAAGAGCGCGCGCAACTGCGCCACGGTGTCCGGCCCGGGCTGCGCCACCGCTTCGCCCAGGCGGTCGAGCAGCGGCTCCAGCCGGTCCCGCGCCGCGCCGTACTGCCGCGCATCGGCTTCGAGACTGGCACGCAGAACCTCGATGGCCGGGTCGCGCGGCGCAAGCGCCTGGGCGCGCCCGACCGCGGCCAGCGCCTCCTGCGTGAGGTTGACCTGACCGCAGATCACGGCCAGCAGATGCTGGGCGCTCGCGTCCCGCGGCAGGCGTTCGGCCAGCGCGCGGGCGATCGGTCGAGCCTGCTCGAAGCCGCCCCAGGACTGCAGCTGCGACAAGGTCTCGTAGATCATCGGCTGCACCGGCATCGGCCGCGCGGCGAAGTCGACGCGCGCCCCCGCGGCCGGCCGCAGCATGCGCTCGGCCGCCGCGGCCAGGTGCGGCAGGCCTTCGGCCCGACGACCCAGGTGGCACAGCGTCTGCCCGAACCACGCCCGGGCTTCGGCGTCGTCGGCATCGCCCTCGACGGCGCGCTGGAACCAGGGCAGGGCCGAGTGCGGATCCTGCCGGCGCAAGGCGTCCAGGCCGCGCTGCACGAAGGGCTTGCTCATCGGGCGATCCTGCTGTCGGGGAAGGCGACCATTGTTCGCATTGACGCAGCGCGTCTGCGCGCACCGGGAAGCAGGCGCCGCGAACCGGCTCGGCGCCAAGAGCCGCGGGGGTTCAGGAAGCCGGCGGTGTCGCCTGCGCGCCCGCATCGGCAGCCGCCGCGCGCGCGGTCGGCACGAAGGCGTCGGAGAAGCAGTACTGCTCGCCCAGGCCATGGGCGAGGAAGTCCGGCACCGCGGCCTGCACCATGCGCACCGAACCGCAGGCGTAGACCTCGTGCCCGCTCAGGTCGGGGTGATCGTCCAGCAGCGCCTGGTGCACGAAGCCGCGCCGGCCGTTCCAGGGGTCGTCCGGGTCGAGGTCGGAGAGCACGGGAACGTAGCGGAAGTGCGGCTGCTCGGCCTGCCAGCGTGCAAGCAGGTCCTGCAGGTAGAGGTCCGACTCCTTGCGCACGCCCCAGTAGAGCTCGATCGGGCGCTTGACGCCGCGGCGGAAGGCATCCTCGAGGATGCTCTTGATCGGCGCGAAGCCGGTGGCGCCGGCCACCATGAGGATCGGCCGCTCGCTGTCGTGCAGGGTGAAGCGGCCCAGCGGCCCTTCGAACTCGACGGCGTCGCCTTCCTTCATGCGCTCGAACACGTGCGTCGTATAGCGCCCGCCGGGAATGAGGCGGATGTGCAGTTCGATCACGTCGCCGGCGGTGGACGGCGGTGCCGAGCCCTCGCGCGGCGCGGCGGCGAAGGAGAACGCCCTCTTCTCCCCGTCCTCGAGGAGGATGTTGATGTACTGCCCGGCCTTGTAGTCCACGTGCTGGCCCGCAGGAAGTTCGAGCCAGACGAGCATCAGGTCGGGCGACAGGCGCTGCATGCGCTGCACGCGCGCGCTGTAGCGCTGCAATGCCTGGGCGTCTGCCGCGGCGAGCGAGGCCACGCCCTCGATCTCGATCTCCATGTCCTCGAGCGGCACGGCGCAGCACATCAGCGCCTGGCCGCGTGCGCGCATCGCGGCCGTCAGCGCCGCCTCCTGGTAAGGCCCATGGTCGAAGCGGCCGTTGAGCACCGTGCACACGCACACGCCGCACCCGCCGGCGCGGCAGTCGTAGGGCAGCGCCAGGCCGGCGCGCAAGCCCGCCTCCAGCAGCGTTTCGCCGTGGCGCGCGCCCACGCGCGCCGGGCCGGGGTGCATCGCCACCTGGCGCAGCGCGCGGCTGCCGCGCTTGGGGGGCAGCCAGGGCATCAGCATCAGGACCAGCGTGCCGCCGATGACCACCGCCCACACGACGGCGAGCGGCCCGGACTGGATGAACGGGAAGAGCGGCAGCAGGAACCAGTCCAGCGACAGCGTCGACGACGCCGAGTGCAGTTCCGCCGGACCCTGGCTGGCCACCGGGAGCACCAGCGCCAGGGCGACGAGCATGATGCCCATCGCGAGCGCGATCGGACGCGGCGGCTGCGTCGCCGCCTTGGGCACGCGCTGCACGTGCACCCACATCAGCAGCAGCGTCACGAGGGGTACGCCGATGTGGATGAAGACCAGCAGCGAGAACAGGCGGTCGCTGACATGCTCGGGCAGGATGAAGTTGCGGATCAGCCGCCCGCTGAATCCCGGCAGCCAGTCCAGCCACTCGAAGCTCGCCTGCGTGACGAACTGCGCCAGGCGGTCCCAGGGCAGCATGAAGCCGTTGATGCCGGCGATGTAGACCAGCCACAGCAGCACCACGCCGGTGAGCCATGAGACCCAGCGGAAGCCGCGCAGGCGATCGAAGGCGAAGTAGCGCAGCATGTGCATGAGCATCGTCAGCACCATCGCGTCCGAGGCGTAGCGGTGCACCGCGCGCAGGATGCTGCCCAGGCCGAACCCACCGGCGGTGATCGCCTCCACCGAACGGTAGGCCCCGCTGACGCTGGTGTCGAAGAAGGCGTAGAGGACGAGGCCCGTGGCACTGACGACCCAGAACAGGAAAAAGGTGATCGGCCCCAGGTGGTAGAGCGGGTTCATGCGGTCGCCGAAGGCACGGTTGAACACCGCTTCGGCCGCCATGAAGAGGCGGCGGATCAGCCGCTGCAACAGTTCGCTCATCACGCCCCCTCCGTGCGCGGGGCGCGCCCGGCATCCTCGATTCCTCGTCCGTCCCTGGGCGTGCGCATGGCGCGCAGCACGACGACGGCGAAGAGCAGCCCGCCGACGATGGCCAGCAGGCCCCCCAGGCCCATCAGGCCCATGCCGGCGACCTCGGCGGTGCTGCGCAGCACCTGCTCGGCGCCGGCCACCTTGCGCTGCACGCCATAGCCGCCCGACCACACCAGCCCGATGATGTGCAACAGTTGCCCGATGCCGTAGATCCAGGGCTGCGCCAGTGCCAGCCGGCCCGCCGGGGCGCCGTAGCCCAGTTCCGGCAGCAGCCGGTAGATGACGCCCATCAGCGCCAGCGTGACGCCGACGATGCAGCCGTGGTAGTGCGCCGGAATCTTGACGTTGCTGCCCTGGATCGTCACGCCGATCAGGCCGCCGGCGACGAAGAGCAGCATCGACGCCAGCAGCGCCGCGCGCAAGGGACGCTGCGTCGGGCCGAGCCGGCGATGCGGCAAGAGCGCCAGCAGGACCGCCAGCACCATCGGCGCGATCGCCAGGCCGCCCCCCACGCGCATCGCCCAGGTGTGCAGATCACGGTGCTCGACCGTCGTCACGTCGTGCATGAGGTAGGCCAGCGGCGTGACGAAGACGCTCACCAGTGCGATCGCGAAGAGCAGCAGCACGACGCGCGCGCTCAGCGGCACGCGCGCGCCGCAGGCGTGCGCCAGCGCCAGCCAGGAGACGAGCATCAGGAGCGTCCAGGTGAACTGCAGCGCGTGCCCGCCGCCCCAGTAGAGGATCTCGTAGTAGGCCTTGGGCGGCAGGTGCAGCGGCACGACGGCCAGCGACCAGGCGAAGGCGACCAGTGCCACGCCCGCCGCCACGGCGCTGGCGTGCAGCCCGAAGCGCAGCGCGCCGGTGCCGTCGACGGCGGTGCCGACCTTCTCCGCGCGCGTCAGGGCCAGCAGCACGAGCAGCAGCGCACCCGCGGCGAAGACCCACAGCGCGGCGCGGAAGGCCGTGCTGTCGAGCATCGGGATGTAGTTGGCCATCACCGCCTCGCCAGGGTCGACGAAGGCCGAGAGCGCCATTCCCAGCGCGCCCAGGCCGCAGAGCGCGATCGAGGCTTGCGCCACGCGCATGCCGCCGACGGGCAGCGCGCGCAGGTTCAGGCTCCACAGCAGGCCGGCGGTGGCGACGAACCAGACCAGCACCGAGAGGTCGACGTGCACCACGAGCGCGACGCGGAAGAAGTCCCCCGCGGGCAGCCAGGCATTCACGCCCGGCGTGCGCGCCAGTACCAGCAGCACCGAGAACAGCCCCGAACCGAGCAGCGCCGCCAGCGCCAGTGCGAGCCAGGCACGCGCCAGCCGCTGCCGCCCGGCGTCGACGGCGGGCAGCAGGTAGGCTGCCGGCATCGACGCCGTCTGCGGGCGCCCGGGCGATCCCGACCGGCTGCTCGACGCGGGATCGTGCAGCGAAAGCGATTCGGAGTTCATTGCAGCGTGATGCCGCCTTTCTCGGCGTCGAAGTCGATCACCAGCACCTGCCCGGCGGCGAGCTTGACCGTGGCCTCGCGCTCATGCGTCTCGGCGCCCGGGCGCACGTCGTCGTTGAGCCGCACGCGCAGGCGGTGCTCGCCGGCGGGCACGATCAGCCGCTCGTAGATCGAGGACGCGCCGTCCTTGGACAGGCCCGTGGGCGGCACGACGCGGCTGAGCACGCTGCTGCCATCGAGCTCGACATCGATCGACAGCGGCGAGCGCTCGCGCGGGCAGTCCATCGGCGCGCGCATGTTGGGCGGCATCTTCGCCAGTTCCTCCGCGGTGCGCTGGCGGCATTCGCCCACCGGCTTGCCGACGCGGCTGATGCTGACCTTGATCTGCGCCTGGCCGGCACCCATCGGATGGTAGAGGGGCCATTGGGAGAACACGCCCACGGTGAGCGCGAAGGCGCCGTAAAGCGCGAACTGGCCGATCCAACGCCCGGCGCCGGCGGGTGTCACAGGACGGTTCTTAGACACGGTGGATTCGTTGGCGGGTTTCATCGGGCTCGATTGTCATGGACTGCACCCGTTGGCGCAGGGTTTTCACCGACATCGCGAGCAGGGTTTCTTCCCCCGGTCCCGCGTGCACCAGTTCCACGCGCTCGGCGGGCACGTGCGCGCGCAGGTGCGGCTCGCGTTCACCGGCCAGGCGCTCGGCAGTCCAGCGGCCGCCGAGGCGGAACTCGCAGCCGTCCTCGGCGCACGGGGCGACCACCACACCGGCGGCGCCGTCGCGCAGCGCGTACTCGACGAACGAGGGCGGGAGCTGGCCGGCGCAGAGCAGGCTGAAGGGAATCACGTCGTCGCCGGCGACGGCGTCGACCGCTGCACCATGGTCACAACCATAGACGACCAGCGGCCGGCGCGCGCTCGATGAGGCGATCGCGCTGCGCAAACGCTGCCGCAGGACGTCGACCGGCAACTGCGGCATGTCGATGCCGGTGAGCAGCCGTTCGCCGCTGCGAAAAGGCGTCGACGACGGGCAGGCGCCGGCGCAGATGCCGCAGCCCACGCACAGATCCGGGTCGACCACGGCGAGCTGGCGACCCGGGCGCTGGTTCGGGTGCGCGATCATCGTCACCGCGGCGTAGGGACAGTCGACGAAGCAGCGCCTGCAGCCGTTGCAGTTGTCCGGGTCCACGAGCGCGGTCGCCGCGCGCTGCGGCTGCGGCAGGAAGGGCAGCGCGAACAGCAGCAGCATCGCGCCGAGGACCAGCGCCCAGGTGAAGGTCGGGGAAGTGATGTCGGTCAGGGGATGCAGCCACAGCAGCAGCCAGTCCAGGTGCAACGCCGCCGGCACGCGCCCGAGTGCCGCCGGCGCGTGGCTCGTCACCGGCTGCAACACGGCCAGAAGCGCGAGCGTCGCCGCGAGCCCGAGCGCCAGCGGGCGCGGCGGCAGCACCGCGACATGGCTCAGGCGCTGGATGTGGAACCACAGCCCGAACAGCAGCAGCAGCGGAACGCCGACGTGCACGAAGATGAAGAGCGAGAAGAGGCGGTCCCCCACCGCCGTGGCCGCGAGGAAGTTTCGCGCCAGCGGCGCCGCCAGCAGCGGCAGCGCATCCAGCCATTCGGCGGTGGACAGCGCCGAGTATTGCGCGAGTTCGTCCCAGATGAGCCAGAAGCCGCCGATCGCGCTGACGAAGACGAAGACCAGCAGCGGCACCCCGGTGAGCCAGTGGAAACGGCGCACGCCGCGCTCGTGGCCTTGCAGCCATTCGCGCAGGATGTGCAGCAGCAGCACGATCATCAGCAGGTCCGCGGCATAGCGGTGCAGGCCGCGCAGCAGCCGCCCAAGCCCCAGCGGCACATGCGCCAGGCCTTCGATCGATCGATAGGCGCCGTCGACCGAGGTGTCGAAGAGGGCGAACAGGAGGGTGCCGCTGGCCGCCAGCAGGCCGAACGCCAGCAGCCCGATCGACCCCAGGTGCCGCAGCGGGTTGCAGCGTCCCCCGACGAGGGCGTCGAGTCGACGCTCGAGCGCCCGCCAAGCGCTCAGGCCGTGTTGCCGGATACCGCGGACGGCAGGCTGCATGCCAGGCGCTCTTCACGCCGCCGACGGCGTTGCCGATGCCATTCGAGCAGGAAGTAGGCCGCCATCGAGAGGAAAAACATCAGCCCGCCGAAGATCTCGAGGATCAGCTTGAGGTCGTAGCGGTACTCGCCGGTGTCGGCGTCGTAGACGGTGCACAGGATGCGCACACGCTCGACGAGCGCCTCGAAGGCGTTCGGCGGTGTCGGCGCATGCCTGAGCAGGAGTTCGCGCAGCGGCACGCCGAGCTGGTCGGCGCGAAGCTTGTTCCCGAGCACCTGGCTGTGGATGCGCCCCTCGGCGTCGACGACCGTTACCCCCAGCAGGTGGTCGAATCCCGCGGGTGTGGCGACATAGCTGAAGCCGAAGTCGCGCGTCAGCTCCGGCACCTGCGCACGCGTCGGACTGAGAAAATTCCAGTTTCGATGGGCGATGCGATGCTGCGCCGCGAAGGAGCGCATCGCCTCGGGCGAATCGAAAGGCTGGTTGAAGCCGATGCTGACGACGTTGAACTGGCTCTCGCCGAGCATGCGGTCGAGCCCGCGCACCGCTTCGTAGAGCTCGCGCGTCTGTGCCGGACAGATCTGGAAGCAGCCGGTGTAGATGAAGCTCACGAGCAGCGGCTTGCCGCGGTAGTCGGACAAGCGCACCGGCTTGCCGTTGCGGTCGCGCAGGTCCATCTCGGGCACCATGCGTCCGATCGCCGCCTGCGACAGGCGCAAGGCCTCGCGTTCGTCGAGCGCGGGCACTTCGCCGGGTTGACGCGGCGCCGCGCCCGGGCTGTCCTGGGCCGCAGCCGTGCCGGCGACGAGCGCCAGCAGCGCAGCGGCAAGGCTGCGTCTCAGTCCGGCCGGGCGGCGACCCGACGCATCAGCGCAGGGTCGCATCGAGCAGCACCCCGACGATGAGGGCACTGAGCTGAACCATCGAGGCGAAGAAGGCCGACATCGCCGTCTCGCGCCTCGGATCACGTGCCAGCACGCGCGTCTTGCGCAGGAAATGCGCGCCCCCGAGCATGGCGCCGAGGGCATAGGCCCAGCCCGCGCCGAAGGCCAGCGGCGCCAGCGACACCGCGACGAGCGCGATCGCGTTGGCGTGCACGATGCGGGCGGCGCGCGCGCGGCCCACGACCACCGGAAGCATCGGCACGCCGGCCGCCGCGTACTGGTCCTCGTTGGCGATCGCCAGGCTCCAGAAGTGCGGCGGCGTCCAGAGGAAGAGCACCAGTGCCAGCAGCAGCGCCTGCGGCCCTATCGCCGGGTCCACCGCGGCGGCGCCGGCCAGCACCGCGAAGCTCCCCGCGAGACCACCGATGACGATGTTCCAGGGCGTGCGACGCTTCAGGCCCACCGTATACACGATGGCGTAGGTGAGCGCGCCCAGCAGCACGAAGAGGGCCGCGACGGCGTTGACCCACCAGGCTGCCGCGCCGACCGCGAGCACCAGCAGGCCGACGATGACCGCCATCCACATGCCGCTGCGCGGCAAGGCGCCGCTGGCGAACGCGCGCCCGCGGGTGCGCTTCATCAGGCGGTCGCTGTCGGCCTCGACGTACTGATTGAACGCCCCCGCGCTCGCCGACGCCACCAGCACCGACAGCGCGAGGATGACGGCCTGGGCGGCTCCGACCGAGCCCTCGGGGACGATGGCCAGGCCGGCGACGGCCGTGAGCATGATGAGCACGCCGATGCGCAGCTTGAACACGCCCAGCACCGTCCGCCAGCGCGCCCCGGGCGGCGGCACCGCATCCGCGGTGCCGGTCGCCAATGCGGGTTCGGCGAGCGGGTCGGGTCGGGTCATCGCCTCCTCCAGGTCGATCGTCTCGGGTTCGCGGCCGGGGCGGGCTTCAGCTCATGCCCCACAGGGTCGAGAGGTACTTCCAGTTGATGAAGTAGTAGAGCACGAAGGCGATCAGGAAGACCATCGCGAGCGCGAATGTCCCCGGCGCCGCGAAGCCCATCGAGCCGTAGGTCTGCGCCGCCACCGTCGGTGCGGCGCGCGGAACCGGGGTCGCGACGGCGCTGACCTTGCCCTCATCGAGCTTGCGGCCCCACAGCAGCGAACCGACGGTGACGTACACGAAGGCGATGCCGCCGAAGATCGCCGCCAGGCCGCCGATGCCCACGAGGCCCATCATCAGGTAGGCGGCTCCCGGCCACTCGTAGGCCAGCGCCGCCCCCTCGAAGGCCATGTCCCAGTGGCGGCGCGAGACGCCCAGCGTTCCCGCCCCCATCATCACGAGGCAGAAGAAGTACATCGAGAAGCCGAACAGGTAGATCTGCCAGAGCGCGAGCTTGGGCGCGATCATCTCGCGCTTGAACAGCACCGGGATCAGGTAGTAGGTGAGCGCCATGAAGGTCAGCGTCGTACCCACCACCACCGTGGCGTGGAAGTGCCCGGGGACGTAGATGGTGTTGTGGATGATCAGGTTGAGCTGCTCGGTGCCCATCATCACGCCGGTGATGCCGCCGAGGAAGCCGAAGCCGATGATGGAGATGAAGACACCGGCAAAGGTCGGATTGCCCCAGGGTGCCTTGCGCAGCCACTCGAAGAGGCCCTTGGTGTAGCCCTTCTGGCGCTGCGCGACCTCCATCGCGCCGGGCACCGTGAGGCCGTGCAGCATCGAGGCCAGCACCGCGGCGTACATGAAGTAGCTGGTGTTGACGACCTTCCATGCCGTGCCCACACCCGGGTCGGCGAGCAGGTGGTGCGCGCTGGCCAGTTGCAGGAAGAGGATGTAGAGCAGGAAGGCCATGCGGCTGACGCGCTCGCTCATGGGCTTGGCGCCCAGGGCGATGGCGGCCACGAGGTACCACACGGAGACGTGGGTGGCGACGTTGATCTGCTGCGAGGAGTGACCCAGCGCCCACCACACGGTACGGTAGATGAGCGGGTCGACGTTCATCAGCCCCAGCGACATCAGCCAGGCGGGGATGATGATGATCGCGCCCGAGAGCAGCGTGAAGACGGCGATGATGGCCGCCGTCAGCGCCCCGAAGGTGACCAGCGGCACCGAGCCCTCGTAGGTCTTCTCGCGCCTGGCGACGACGAGCGTGCCGAAGAAGACGAAGCAGCCGATGAGGGCGCCGACGGCGAAGAGGATGATGCCCAGGTAGAAGCTGGGCTCGGCCATCATCGGCACGTAGCTGGTCATCATCACGCTGGAGGCGCCGCGGAAGACCGCGACGTTGTTCATCACCGAGCCGACGACCATGAGCACGAAGGCCAGCCAGGCGATCTTGGGCGTGGCGATGCGACACCGCAACAGCGTCGATGAACAGAAGTAGAGGACGGCGATCTCGAAGAAGATGATCCAGAAGATCAGCATGTCCAGGCCGTGCGCGGTGAGCACCATGTAGAAGGTGTCGGCCTCGAGCCAGCGGATGGCCGGCCAGCGCGTGAGCACGACGCCGATGGCCAGGATGCCGCCGAAGGCCAGCCAGAGCACGGCGACGAAGGCGTTGGCCTTGATCAGCTTCTCCGCCTGGGCCTCGAATTGCAGGCCCGAGCGCGGGCAGGTACGGTAGGTGGTCGAAACGCTCATCTTGTTCTCCTCACTTCACGTACATGCGGCTGACCATGCGGTGGTGGCCGATGCCGCAGAACTCGTTGCAGACGAGTCCGTACGTGCCCGATTGGTTGGGCGTCACGGTGACGACGTGCTCGAAACCCGGGACCAGCTGGATGTTGATGTTCGCCGGCTGCAGCGAGAAGCCGTGGTTGTAGTCCATCGCCGTCAGGTGCAGGCGGTAGGTCTTGCCCTTCTCCAGTTCGAGGATGGGATAGAAGTTCCAGAGGCGGCCGAGCAGGTAGACGTCCGAGCCCGCCGGCGGCGCGACGACCGGGATCTCCTCCTCGGTCTCCTTGCGCACGGTGTACTTGTCGACCATCTCCTGCACCTTCGCCATGAACTGGTCGGGCCGGGTGCGATAGGTCTCGGTGGAGAGGTTCTGGCTGCCCCAGATGTGCCAGCCGACCATCATGAAGAAGAGGATCAGGCACCAAATCACCGCGATGGTGATCCATGTGCCCTCGACGCGGTCGATCGGATGCTTGTACCAGAGCCTCTCGGCGGGCGGAAGAATGGCGCTCATTTGGACTTGCTCCTGCGCTTTCGCTTATTGGGTGACGGGCAGAAGAAGGATCTCGACGACGCCCCACAGGTTGTAGACAACCATCGGGATCAGCACGCCCAGGAAGAGCAGGATGAACGGGCTGTCGAGCAGCTGTTGCATCATGGGCACGGGTTCGTTCGGATCGTCGTGATGGGGTGTGGACATGGCCGCTCCTTCGGTCGTACGTACGGGCAGGCGGGCCCGAGCGCCCTCCTCGCTGCGTTGCATTCTTTGACCTACCTGGACAGTAGGACATGAACCAGATCAAGGAATGACGATTGGGTCGGGCAACGATATCTTCGCCGCCGCCGTCGAGCCACAGGCACAACAGCGCGTTTCCCCGCATGGCCTCGTGCGGTCGGCTGTTGTAGGCGCGGCCCTGGGCGACCATCGCGTCCCCGGTGAGGCGGCGGGCTAGCATCGGCGCACCGCACAGCCCGATGCCGCCGACGATGCCCGTAGACCCCTCTCTTGCCCGTCGGCAGCGCGCGATACGCGTGCTGGCCTGCGTCGTGGCCGCGCTGATGCTGGCGACGGCCGTGCTCAGCGCCTACATGCGACTGGCGCAATCGGGCCTGGATTGCCAGCCTTGGCCGGCGTGCTTCGCGCAGGCGGCTGCGGGAACGGCGACGGCGGACGCCGGAGCGGGAATCGCGCTGGCACGGCTGGCACATCGCGTCGTCGCCTCGCTGGTGCTGGTGCTGGTCGTGCTGCTCGTCCTCGCGGCGCTGGCGATGCGGCCACGCCTGCGCGCCGAGGGCAGCGCCGCGCTGGTCCTGCTGCTGTTGACGCTGGCGCTGGCGCTGCTGGGCGCGACCATGCGGGGATCGACGCATGCGGCCGTGGTGCTCGGCAACCTGTTGGGCGGCTTCCTCATGCTCGCGGTCGCGACGCGCCTGGGTTGGCCCGCGCCGGCATGCGGGGGCGCGCTCACGGCACTGGCGCGGCTATCGCTGCTCCTGCTGCTGCTGGGAATCGCCCTCGGCGCCCTCCTCAGCGCCACGCGTTCGACGCTGGCCTGCGAAGGATTCGCCCACTGCCTGCAACAAGCGGGCGCGGTGGACTGGAACTGGCGACTGCTGGACCCCTGGAGCCGCGGCGTCTCGCCCGAATCCGGCGCGGCACGCGGGGCCTGGTTGCAGCTCTTGCACCGCGGCGCCGCGCTTGCCCTGCTGCCCGTGCTGGCGGCACTGATCGGCGCGCTCTGGCGCGCGGGGCGGCGCGCGGGCGGCGTCGCGCTGGCGCTGCTGTTCGCCCTGCAGTGGCTCGCCGGCAGCCTGCTGCCGGCAGCCGCTTGGCCGCTGGGACAGGTGCTGGCGCACAACCTCAGCGCGGCGTTGCTGCTGGCCCTGCTGCTGCGGCTGGCCTGAGCCTCGCAGCCGCATCCGCAACGCGCCCCGCGCGCGTTCGCGTGAGCAGCGCGCTGACGCAGACGATGGCGGCACCGGCGCCGCCGGTGTGCGCCAGCGCCGCCAGCATCGGCCAGCCGAGCACGACGTTGGAGAGGCCGCTGGCGAGTTGCCACGCCGCCAGCGCCAGCAGCGCCAGGCCCAGGCGCGAGACGAACGGATCGGCGACGCGACGCAGGCTCCACCCCAGCAGCAGCATGCACGCCAGCACCGCGTAGGCCGCCAGGCGATGCACGTAGTGGATCGCGGTCAGCGCCGCGAACGGCAGCAGGTCGCCGGCCGCCGTGGAGCCGAGGTCGCGCAGCACCGTGAATCCGTGCGCGAAATCCATCGGCGGCCACCACGAGCCCTGGCAGCGCGGGAACTCGCTGCAGGCGAGCACGGCGTAGTTGGTGCTGACCCAGCCGCCGAGCGCGGACTGCATGAACAGTAGCGCCAGCATCGCCCAGGCGGCATGGCGCAAGCCCGCAGGGATCGGGATCGCCGGCAACTGGCGGTCGCGCGCCAGCACGGTGATCAGCACGAGGCCGAGGTAGCCGCCCAGGAGGTGCAGCGTGACGATCGCCGGATAGAGCTTGAGCGTCACCGTCAAGGCGCCGAAGGCGCCCTGCACGCAGACCCAGACGAAGACCGCGGTGGCCCAGGCCGGCGACAGCGTCGAGTGCGGGTCGCGCCGGCGCTGCCACCACGCGGCGATCATCATCAGCGTGATGAGCGCGCCGATCGAGGTCGCCGCGTAGCGGTGGATCATCTCGATCCATGCCTTGCCGTGCGTCACCGGGCCGCCGGGCATCGCGGTCTCGGCGGCGATGATCTCGTGGCGCGCCCCCAGCGGGCTGGCGTTGCCGTAGCAGCCGGGCCAGTCGGGGCAGCCCAGGCCCGAATCGGTGAGCCGCGTGAAGGCGCCGAAGAGCACGAGGTCGAAGGTCAGGAACAGCAGCAGCCGCGCCAGCATCTGCCAGCGGTCGCCGCGCGTGCCGCCGCGGTGACGCACGAGGATCCAGACGAGCGGCAGCAGGGCAATGACGGCACCGACGAGCATCAGCTGCGCCACCGGGGCGAGGTCGTAGAGGGGCTGGGAGTCTTGCATGCGTTGCAAGACTAACCGCTCGGCGCCGCCCCCCCGGATCGGGCACACTCGGCGCATGAACGATGAAGTCACCGACCTGCGGGGAAGCATGGAAGCCGCGGCGACCTCGCCGGGAAGCGCGCGATGAGGCGCCGGCGCCTCGCGCTGGGAGCACTGGGCGCGCTCGCGGTCGCCGCAGTCGCGTTCTGGTTCAGCCTCGACAAGGAGACGCGCGGGCTGTTGGCGACGCTGCCGACCAACCGCGACCTGCTGTTCTGGAGCACGCCGCAGCGCGACGCGGCCTTCCGTGCGCTCGACCGCATTCCGCTGCTGGCGCGCGCGCACGTCGCGCAGCCCGGCGCGGCGGTGCGGCCGCTGCCGCCGGGGCCGCCGCTGGCGCTGCCGCTGGACATCGACGCCTACATGGCGGGCCAGCGCAGCGCGGCGCTGCTCGTGCTGCACCAGGGCCGCCTGCGCCTGGAACGCTACGGCCTGGGCTTCGACGCGCAGGGTCGCTGGACCAGTTTTTCGGTCGCCAAGTCCTTCACCTCGACGCTCGTCGGCGCGGCCCTGGCCGACGGACACATCCGCAGCATGGACGACAAGGTGAGCGACTACATCGCCGACATGAAGGGCTCGGCCTACGACGAGGTCAGCGTGCGCCAGCTGCTGACGATGACCTCGGGCGTGCAGTGGAACGAGGATTACGCCGACCCGGCCTCGGACGTCGCGCGCTTCAACAACCACAAGCCGGAGCCCGGCGTCGATGCGCTGGTGAGCTACATGCGCAAGCTGCCGCGCGCGGCGCCGCCGGGCGCGCGCTGGCACTACAGCACCGGCGAGACGAACCTGATCGGCATCCTCGTCACGCGCGCCACCGGCAAGCCGCTGGCGCAGTACCTGCAGGAGAAGGTGTGGCAGCACCTGGGCGTCGAGCAGCAGGCGACCTGGCTGCTGAGCAAGACGGGACAGGAGATCAGCGGCTGCTGCATCCAGGCCGGTGCGCGCGACTACGCGCGCTTCGGACAGTTCATCCTCGACGGCGCAACCATCGACGGCCGGCCCGTCGTACCCGCGGGCTGGCTCGACGAGGCCACGCGCAAGCAGGCCGACATCGGCGAGCCCGGGCGCGGCTACGGCTACCAGTGGTGGACCTACGACGACGGCAGCTTCGCCGCCCGCGGCATCTTCGGCCAGGGCATCTTCATCGACCCGAAGCGGCGCCTGGTCATCGTCTCCAACGCCGACTGGGGCGGCGGCGCGCGCGACCCGGTGGCGAGCCCGGCGCGCGAAGCCTTCTACCGCGCCGCGCAGAAGGCCATCGACGACGAAGCTGCCGCGCAGGCCGGTGGCTGAGCTTGGCCTATCATTTCGCACTTGATTTGTCTCAAGTGTCGAGGGCCGTCGGCACGAGCGATCACGTTCGAACAACCCTCGCGGCATCCTGAAGACGCCGTGCCCGTGGGCGCCGCCCGCGCAGAAGCCCAGCACGCCATGCAAGAACCGGTCCGCCCCGTCAGCGGCTTCAACCTGCCCCGGTACCTGTCGATGCAGCCGCTGTTCCAGGAGATGGATGCGCTGGAACTCGACCGGCTCGCCCAGGGCTGCTCGCTGCATCGCTACGCGCGCGGCGAGATGGTGTTTCGCGTCGGCGAACCCTGCAACGCCTTTCACGTCGCGGTCACCGGCCAAGTCAAGCTCTACGTCGTCTCGCCGGCCGGCGCCGAGAAGGTGATCGAGATCATCGGCCCCGGGCAGAGCTTCGCCGAGGCACTGATGTTCACCGACCGCCCCTACATCCTGAACGGGCAGGCGCTGGCGGACTCGCTCGTGCTCTCCATCGGCAAGGCCGCGGTGGTGGGCGAGGTCGAGCGCGATCCGCGCTTTGCCATGCGCATGCTGGCGGGCATCTCGCGCCGGCTGCACGGGCTGGTGCACGACGTCGAGAGCTACGCGCTGCACAGCGGCATGCAGCGCGTGATCGGCTAGCTGCTGCGCGACCAGGTCGCCGAGGACTGCGTCAGCGGCGAGGTGCTCACCGTCTCGCTCCCCGTCAGCAAGGCCACGATCGCCTCGCGCCTGTCGCTCACGCCCGAGTACTTCTCGCGCGTGCTGCACGAGCTCGAGGCCGAGGGCCTGGTGCGCATCGACAAGCGCGACGTGCACATCCTCGACGTGCACCGCCTGTCGACCTATCAGCCGCGCTGAGCGACGGCGCACCGGCCAAGCGCATGGCTCAGCGCGGCGGCAGCAAGCTCGCCTCGCGCAGGTCCAGGCGCAGCGGTGGGCCGCCATGCCGGTCCGGGACGACGAGCAGCCGGCGGCCCTCCTCGTCGAGCGCATACGCCCGCGCGAGGTCCGGATCGGCATCGAGCGCGAAGCGCGCGATCGGACGCCGCACGTCGAGATGCACGAGCGCGAGGCGGGCGCGCGGCGCCGTCGCACCGTGCTCCGCGGGCTCGTCGGCGGCGCGGCCGAGGACGTAGGCGCCGTCGCCCGCGAGCGCGTGCAGCGGCTGCTGCAGCCGCGTGCGCCGCACGCCGAGGAAGCCGGGCCTGGCGATCGCCTCGCCCATGCGGTAGTCGTGCACGTAGCCGTCGAAGATCGGCTCGGCGCGCGGGTCCAGCGGGATCTCCCACAGCTCGGGCAGGCCGTCGAAGGCGACGACGAAGCTGCGCCGCCCCGGCAGTGCGAGCAGCGCCGCAGGCCGCCCCGACTCGCGCGCGTCGAGCGACAGCGCAGGGAACTCGCGCCGCAACGGGCCGTCGAGCTGCTGCACGCGCACCGCCGCCTCGTCGGCGTCGAGCTGCCAGCGGCCGTCGGCCGAGCGCACGCTGGCCGGCAACGGACGCGCCCGCGCGTGCAGGACGTGGGCGCCGAGCAGCGCACCGAGCAGCACGGCTCGCCGCAGCGGGGAAGCGAGGGCATCCATCGGAATCATCCCCTGCCAAAGGCAAGGGGCCGAAGCGCTGCGCTGCGCTTCGGCCCCCGGGATCACGGCAACACCGTGATCAGTAGACGTCGTGCTGCGTGTTGTAGACGTTGAAGTGGCCGGTCGGCGTGATCAGACGCGGGTCCTTGATCACGGCCTTGAGCTTCAGCGTCTTGTCGTCGACGACCACGAGCGCGCTCTCCTTGTTCTTCGCGCTCCAGACCGCGAACCAGACCTCGTCGCCGGCCTTGTTGTACTCGGGCTGGACGATGCGCTTGGCGCCGTCGTCCTTCAGGTCCGCCCACTCGGCGATGGGCAGCACGCTGAAGCCCTTGTCGAGGTTCTTGATGTCGAACACCGCGACCGACTGCGACAGCTTGGGGTCGGGGTTGAGCGTCGTGTCGACATACAGGTTGGTCGACTTCGGGTGCGTCTTGATGAAGAGGTTGCCGCCGCCCTGGCCCTTCAACTGCGCGACCTGCTTGAAGGCGTACTGCTTGTGCTTCTTCGGGTCGGTGCCGATGAGCGAGATGGTCTCGTCGCCGAGGTGGCCGGTGGCCCAGACGGGACCGAACTTCGGGTGCACGAAGTTGGCGCCGCGGCCCGGGTGCGGGATCTTGCCGACCTCGGTCAGGCCGGCGAGCTTGCCGTCCTTGGTGTCGATCGCCGCGATCTTGTTGCTGTTGTTGGCCGCCACCATGAAGTAGCGCTTGGAGGCGTCCAGGCCACCGTCGTGCAGGAAGGGCGCGGAGCCGATCTCGGTCATCTTCAGCGCTTCGAGGTCGGAGTAGTCGACGAGCAGCGTCTTGCCCGTTTCCTTCACGTTGACGATGAACTCGGGCTTGTAGTGCGAGCCCAGGATCGAGGCCACGCGCGGCTCGGGGTGGTACTCCTGCGTGCCCACGACCATGCCGCGGGTGGCGACGATCTTCAGCGGCTCGAGCGTGTCGCCCTTCATGATCGTGAACTGCGGCGGCCAGTACGTGCCGGCGATCGCCAGCTTGTCCTGGTAGCCCTTGGCCTTGGAGGTCTCGACCGAGCGCGCCTCCAGACCGACGCGGATCTCGGCCACGTTGTCGGGCTTCTCCATCCACAGGTCGATCATGTTGACCTTGGCGTCGCGGCCGATCACGAACAGGTAGCGGCCCGAGGCCGACATGCGGCTGATGTGCACCGCGTAGCCGGTCTTGACGATGTTGATGATCTGCTTGGTGTCGCCGTCGATGAGCGCGATCTCGCCGGTGTCGCGCAGCGTGGTCGAGAAGATGTTGTCGATGTTGTAGTTGTTCATCTTCTTCGTCGGGCGCAGCTCCGGCGGCACGATGACCTTCCAGGTCTTCTTCATGTCGGCCAGGCTGTACTCCGGCGGCACCGGCGGATCCTGCTGGATGTAGCGCGCCATCATGTCGACGGTCTTCTCGTCCATCTCCCCCGAGGTCTGCCAGTTGGGCATGCCCGCGGGCGAGCCGTAGGCGATGAAGACCTTCAGGTAGTCGGTGCCGCGGCCCAGCGTGATGTCCGGCGTCAGCGGCTTGCCGGTGGCGCCCTTGCGCAGCACGCCGTGGCAGCCCGCGCAGCGCTCGAAGTAGATCTGGCGCGCGCGGTCGAACTCCTCCTGCGTCATCGGCGGCGCCTTGGGGTTCGTGCTCTGGTACATCGGCACGTCGCCCAGCGGCGACGATCCGGCCTGGTACATCACCTCGGTCTCGGACATGACCGGGGACTTGACGTTCTGCGCCACGACAGGCAGCGCAACGGCACCCGCCAGCGCGAGCAGCGCGGCGGCGATCGGATTCGGCTTTCGTTGGTTCACTTCGGAGACTCCACGGGACGAGGGCCACAAGATCAACAGCGGGCGATCATCGGGGCTGCAGCGACTCCGGGCCTTTAGCCAGATCAAGAATCGACGCGACCGGCAGGCTCAGCGCGCCGGAGCCGGCTGCTGGGCCAGCGGCTGGGCCAGCGGCCGATGCACGCGCAGCGTCCAACCCGCGGTGTCGATGCACGCGACGCCCGCGGCAGCACCGCCCACGCGAACGTAGAGCTCCCGCCCGTCCGCGCCGAAAGCCGCTTCGCGCACCGGGCCCGGCAGCGCCAGGCGCGACAAGGGCTGCAGCGTCCGGGTATCGATCGGCACCAGTTCGGCGCGCTCGGCCTGCGCCCTGGGCAGCGGCACCAGCGCCTGCACGCCGCGGTGCGCAAGCACGGCCGCCGGCGGCACGTCGGTGGGGATGCGCGCCTGCAGCGTCCAGTCGCCGGTACGCCAGCAGTCGACGGCGGCCACCCCCGCCACGGGCACCGCCATCCAGCCCGCGCCGTCGCGGGCGAACACGGCGGCCGAACCGGCGGCGCCCGGCTGCAGCCGCGGCGACCGCTGCACCACCCGGCGCACGTCGAGGTTGAACACCAGACCGCGACCGGCGAACTCGGTGTCCTCGGCATCCGCCGTGGCCGCCAGCAGCGGCTCGGGCAGGTTCATGCGACGCGGGTTGTGGAACCCGCGCTGCGCCACGCCTTCGCCCATGCGGAAATCGTGCACCAGGCCCTCGTAGAAATCCTCCGCACGCTCATCGTAGGAAATGACCCAGACCTGCGCCGGCGCCGTCAGGGCCAGCACGAACGCGCGCCGCCGCGGCGCATCGAGCAGCCATGCGACCGGCCCCGGCAGCGCCCAGGACTTGACCGTCACCAGCGCGGTGTCCAGCAACAGCAGTTCGGCACGCCCCGTGCGTTCGGCCGGCAGCACCAGATGCCACCTCCCGTCGGCACTGGTGGCCGCGCGGCAAGGCCCATCGCCCACCTTGCGCCAGGCCCGCGCGCGCCCGTCGGGCCGCAGCGCCAGCAGCCCGCCGTCGTCCCCACCGGCCAGCCCTGGCGCGGGAAACGCCGTCAGCCGTTGCGGCAGGGTCTGGCGACCCTGCTCGGAAAGGTCGCGCGCGTGCAGGGAAAGCAGCGTGCGGCCGTCGTCATCCAGCACGAACAGCGCCGGAGCCTGCGCGCCGGCGCGCACCGACGGGCAGCCGGACCAAGCCGCCGCCGCCAGCAGGGCCTGTCGGCGCGAGCAGGACCGAGCGCCGGGGGCTAGCCGCCGACGACGATCTCGCCCTTCATCTCGGGGTGCGGGCCGCACTCGTAGGGGTAGCGCCCGGCGCGCTCGAAGCGGCGCTCCCATTGCTCGCCGGGCATCATTCGCTCGCTCTCGATCCCTTCGGCCGGAAAGCGCACCGAGTGCGAGGTGCGCCGCTCGTCGTTGATCCAGCGCACCGTCGCGCCCGTTCCAACCGTCACCTTGGCCGGCTCGAAGCGGTTGGCGGCGATGCGCACCTCCACGACGACGGCGTCGACGGCACGCGCGACGGGGTGCGCGGCTTGCCCGACGAGGGCAAAGCCCAGGACGCGTGCAAACTCACGCCGACGCATCGCGCGCGCCGTCAGGGCTTCTTGGCGCTGATGTCGGCGTCGGTATCGATCCCCAGCGTGTAGCCAAGCGAGACGTGGTGGAAGCGGCCGATGGTGTAGTCGTCGTGGATCGCAAAACCGAAGTTGTAGGTCTTGCCGCTGGCCAGGGCGATGTCGCCGTCACCACCCGAGAACTTGCGCGTGAAGACGACTGCCCATTCGTCGCCCTTCTTCTCGCCCTTGGCCTCGAGCAGGGCCTTGCCGCCTTCCATCACGCGCTTGTCGGCGACGTAGCCGTCGAACTTGCCGCCCTTGCTCGTCCACTGCATCAGGTCGTAGTACTTGCCGCTGGCCAGCGCGCCATCCTTGACGTACTTGGTCTTCTTGTCGTCCTTGGCGTCGGGCATGGTGCGCGCGTCGGCGTGACAGGTCTCCCAGCAGCCCGACAGGTTGGCGCCCGGAACCTTGTTGTCCTCGAGCATGAACGCCAGCTTGACCTGGTTGTCCTTGTCCATCTTCTCGCCGCCGCCGGGCGGCTGCTTCCACGAGAAGCGCATGTACAGGTTGGCGCCGTCGTTCGCCGCCTGCACCTTCACGGGGATGAATCCCATCTTCCCCTTGATCGGCTTGGGTTCGATCTTCTGGCCGCTGGCCATCTTCTTGCCCATGTCGGCCGTTTCTTCATGGTGGCAGCCGGCACAACTCTCGCCCTTCCTGAGCGCACGTGCGCCGCCGTGCTCAGTACCCTTGGTGATCCATTCCAGCGGCGACACCCCGGGGTAGAAGACCGTGACCTCCTTCGCGGGCACCTTGCCCCAGTCGGGCGGGGCCGCCAGCGTCGGGCCGGCGAGCAGCGAGGCGGTGGCGGTCAGGATCAGCGCGTGCAGCTTGCTCATGGTCTCAGTCCTCGTCTTCCTTCATGCCCTTGGGCTTGTGGTGGGCGATGCCCTTGTGGCAGTCGATGCAGGTATCGCCCATCTTCACCGCGAGCTCGTGCGCCTTCCTGGCGCGGGGTTTCTGCTTCTCGGCGTCCATGCTCTCGTGCGAGTGGCAGTTGCGGCACTCCAGCGAGTCGTTGGCCTTCATGCGAGCCCATTCGCGCTCCGCCAGCTGCAGCCGCTTCTCCTCGAACTTCTCGCGCGTGTCGATGGTCCCCATGACCTTGCCGTAGAGCTCGCGCGAGGCCTGGATCTTGCGCAACATCTTCGGCCCCCACTCCTTGGGCACGTGGCAGTCCGGGCAGGTGGCGCGCACGCCGGTGCGATTGCTGTAGTGGATCGTGTTCTCGGAGTATTCCTTGTAGACGTTGTCACGCATCTCGTGGCAGCTGATGCAGAAGGCCTCTGTGTTGGTGGCCTCCACCGCGGTGTTGAACCCGCCCCAGAACAGCACGCCCAGGATCACGCCGACGAGCAGCAGCGTGAGCACGGACCACGTGTTCGAGGGGGACCGCAACCGACGCAGCAAGCCGCCGGACTTAGGGTTGTTCATGACCAATCCCCGTGGACGAGCGGCGACCCGGCCCGGGTCGCCGCGAGGTCGGCATCAGTAGATGTCGTGCTGCGTGTTCCAGACGTTGAACTTGCCGGTCGGCGTGACGATGCGCGGGTCGGTGATGACCTTCTTCAGCTTGAGGGTCTTGTCATCGTAAACGACGATCGCCGACTGGTCGGTCTTGCCGCCCCAGAGGCTGATCCACACCTCGTCCCCGGCCTCGTTGTACTCGGGATGCGTTGCGCGACGCAGCGCCTTGGTCTGCGGCAGGCCGGAGTCCTTGGCGACGTCGATCTTCACCGGCGCCTTGTTCAGGTCCTTGAGGCTGAACACGTACACCGATTCGGCGTTCTCGCGCTCGGGGTTCATCGGCATGTCGGCCCACAGGTTGGTGGACTTCGGATGCGTCTTCACGAACAGGTTGCCCGCGCCAGGCATCGGCAGCTCCTGCACGACCTTCCAATTGTGCGTCTTGAACTTGGCATCGGAAGCCTTCTCCGACGGCGTCGAGATCAGCGTGACCACGGCGTCGCCCAAGTGGCCGGTGGCCCACACGGGACCGAACGTCGGGTGCGTGAAGTTGGCACCGCGGCCCGGGTGCGGGATCTTCTTGGTGTCGACCAGCGCCGCCAGCTTGCCCGTCTTCGTGTCGACCGCAGCGATCTTGTTGGACGCGTTGGCTGCCACCAGGAAGTAGCGCTTGGAGGCGTCCCAGCCGCCGTCATGGAGGAACTTGGCCGATTCGATCGTGGTCGTCTTCAGGTTCTTGATGTCGGAGTAGTCCACCAGCATGATCTGGCCGGTCTCCTTCACATTCACCACCCACTCGGGCTTGATCATCGAGGAGACGATCGAGGCCACGCGCGGCTCGGGGTGGTAGTCGCCATCCACCGTGTTGCCGCGGGTCGAGACCACCTTCAGCGGCTTGAGCGTCTCGCCTTCCATGATCGAGTACTGGGGCGGCCAGTAGGTGCCACCGATCAGGTACTTGTCCTCGAAGCCCTTGAACTTGGAGGTATCGACCGAGCGCGCGTCGGCGCCGAGCTTGACGGTGGCCACCGTCGTCGGCGTCTCGTACCAGAGGTCGATCAGCGTCACCAAGCCATCGCGCCCCACCGTGTAGACGTAGCGACCCGACGCCGAGAGGCGCGAGATGTGCACCGCGTATCCGGTGTCGAGAATCTGCCAGATCTCCTTGGTGTCGCCGTCCACGAGGGCCAGCTTGCCGGCGTCGCGCAGCGTGATCGCGAAGACGTTCTTCAGGTTCACCTTGTGCATCTGCCGCTTCGGCCGCTCGGCCACCGGCACGATGAGCTTCCAGCTCTGCTCCATGTCCTTGAGGCTGAACTCGGGCGGAACATCCGGCGTCTGCTGGATGTAACGGGCCATGATGTTGATCTCTTCCTTGGTCAGGATGTCGTCGTAGTTGACCATCCCGCCCTCGGTGCCCAGCCCGATGATCCGCTCCAGTCGCTGCGTGCCGAGCTTGAGCGTGCCCCCCTCCTGCATGCTGCCGTCGGCACCCTTGGCAGTCCAGTGCGGCTCGAGGTTCTTGCCCGTCGCGCCCTTGCGCAGCACGCCGTGGCAACCGGCGCAGCGCTCGAAGTAGATCTTCTTGCCAGCCTCGAGCTCGGCCGCGGTCATCGGAGGTGCACTCGTGGCCGGCTGGGCGGCGGCGCCGAACGCCGCGAACGCCAGCGCCGACACCAGCATCGCCGGCATGCGCGCAAGTTGGGGGTGGGTCCTCATGATCATCCTCCGTTCCTGGTTGCCGCTCGGTCCCGGCGCCGTGCGCCAAGCCCTCCGGATGCGGCGTGGGTTGAGATCTTCGACGGGCCCAATCCTCGGCCCGAAGCGCATGCCGGTCCTTGAACTGGTTCAAGCCTTGCTGTCAATCGGGTCTTGGGATCAAAGAAAAACAAACCCAGGTCAAGGCGCGTTCGCATCCTCCCGATCATGCTTACGTCAACCTAACAACCGAGTCCGGAGATCGCCGTGTTCCCGCGTCACGCCGTGCCCCTGCTGCTGCCGATGGCGCTCGCCGCCGGCGCCGCGGCTCAACCCACCTCGCAGGACGCCCAGACCATCGTCGTCTCCGCCACGCGCCATGCCATGCCGCAGATCGACGCCCCGGCGGCGATCGACGTCATCACGCGCGCCGAAATCGAGGCGCGCGGCGCCGACAACATCTTCGAGGCGGTGCGCGGCCTGACGGGCATCTCGATCCAGGGCCGCACGGTGAGCGGGCGCCGCACCCTCAACCTGCGCGGCATGGACACGCGCCACACGCTGATGCTGGTGGACGGCAAGCGCATCGGCGCCAGCGACAGCTTCGTCGCCCACAGCGACTTCCAGTACGACTGGATCGCCGTCGACGACATCGAGCGCGTCGAGGTCATCCGCGGCCCGATGTCGGTGCTCTATGGCGCCGAGGCGCTGGGCGGCGTCGTCAACATCATCACGCGCAGCCCCGGCAGCGAGCGCTGGCGCCTGGGCGCGATGGTCGAAGGCAGCGCCGCCGAGGGCGGCATCGGCGGCAACGGACACCGCGCCTCGCTGCACGCCGACGGCCCGCTGGCCGCAGGCTTTCGCCTGGGCGCCAGCGTCTCGCAGCGTCGGCGCCAGGCGATCACCAATCGCGAGGACGAGCGCATCTCGGACCTCGAGGGGCACAAGAAGGGCGACGCCGCGGTGCGCCTGCACTGGGATCCGGCGCCCGGCCACGAGCTGGTGGCCGAGCACCGCGTCGGCGACGAGACGCGCTGGGCCGACCTGCGCGAGAAGAGCGGCCGCAAGCGCTACTACCAGAGCATCACGCCGGTGGAGCGCGCGCACAGTTCGCTCGGCTGGACGGGCGCCTTCGGCGGCGCGCTCGACGCGCGCGCCTCGCTGCGCATCTACCGCAGCACGCTGGACACCGGCAACACGCGCACCAACGGCGTCGCCTCGCTGCGGCCGCAGTCGCTCGACGACCGCGTCGGCGAGGGCCAGTTCTCCATCGTGCCGCTGGCAGGGCACTTGAGCACCGCGGGTTTCGAACTGCGGCGCGAGGGCGTCGAGAACGTCGGCCTGGCGGGCGGGCGCGGACGCGCCGAGAACCGCGCGCTCTACGTGGAGCACGAGGCGCCTCTGGCGCGCACGGTGACGCTCACCGCCGGCCTGCGCTACGACCACCACAGCCGCTTCGGCCACGAGTGGAGCCCGCGCGCCTACCTGGTGTGGAAGGCCGCGCCGGGCTGGACCGTCAAGGGCGGCTACGGCCACGGTTTCAAGGCCCCGACGCTGAAGCAGAACTCGGCCGACTACCTGGAGGACGAAGGCCCGTTCATGTTCCAGGGCAACGCGGCGCTGCGCCCGGAGAGCAACGACGCCGTCGAGGTCGGCGTCGGCTGGAACGCGCCGACGCTGGGCGTGCAGGCGATGCTGTTCCACAATCGCGTCACCGACCTCATCGTCACGCGCGCGATCGGCATGCTCGACGGCCGCGCGCTCTACACCTTCGAGAACACCGACAAGGCGACGCTGCAGGGACTGGAAACCTCCGCCACCTGGAAGCCAGCGAGCGGCTGGACGCTGGGCGCGAACTGGCAGTGGCTGGACGCCACCGACGGCCACGGCCAGCGCCTGGAGCGGCGCCCGCGGCACCAGTTCGGCCTGCGCGCGATCTGGACCGCCGGCCCCTGGCAGATCGGCGGCAACGTCGAGCGCTCGCAGGGCCAGATCCTGGCCGCACCGGTGGCCGGCGAGCCCGCGCAGCCGGTGCCCGGCATCACGATGATGTCGGCGCATGCCAGCGTGGCGCTGCCGCACGGCCTGGAACTGGGCCTCGGCGTGGCGAACCTCGGTGCCGTCAACCTGGCCGAGAAGTCGCCGCTGTTCCCGCATGCCGAGGTGCCGCGCACCTGGTGGCTGACGCTGCGCGGCCGCTGGTAGGGCCGTCGCTTCCCAAGCATCGAAGGAGATCCGCGTCCCGATGAGAGCACCCCTGCAGCCGCAGCGCCCGCTGTACGGCCGTTCCGACGATCCCTTCGAGATGCTCGAGACCTGCCACGATCGCGTGCGGCGGGCGCTGATCCGGATGGAATGGCTGGCAGCGCGGCTGCCCGTGCACGGCTGCGACGCAACGACGGCACAGAGCGCCCGGGACGTCATGCACCACTTCGACCTCGTCGCCCCCGCGCATCACGAGGACGAAGAGCGCCACATCCTGCCGCTGCTGCGCGCCGCCGGTGACGACGCCTTCGCGGCCCAGATCGAGCAGGAACACCACGAACTGCACCGGCTCTGGATCGAGCTGCGCAGGGGTCTGGCCGAGGTCGCCGCGGGCACCTGGATCGCCACCGGCCCGGCCGAGTTCGTCATCTGGGCGAAGTTCGCCGCGCTCTACCGCGCCCACATCGCAGCCGAAGAGGCCGTCGCCTTCCCCGCCGCGCGCGCCGCGCTCGACCCAGCGGCGATGGAAGCCATCTGCCGCGAGATGGCGGAGCGCCGCGGCCTGGCGTGAGCGTCGATGCGCGCGAGTGCGCGCCTACCAGCGGCAGCCGCCGTCGCGGAGCGCATCGACCGCCAGCGGCACGACCGCCAGCGCACCCATGCCGCCGTAGACCGTGCGGCAATCGGGCCTCGCGGCCTTCTCGATGCCTTCGGCCAGCGACGACCGGCGCTCGGGTGGCGGCGCCACGAGATTGAGCAGACGCGGCGCCGCCAGCGCGGGCGCCGGCGGGCGTGTCGGCGGCAACTCCAGGTTCAGGCGCGGATGCGCGCTCGGCGTCGGCGGCATCGTCGTCATGCCGGTCTCGGTCGGCGGCGCGGCCTGCCCCGCCGCACCCGCCGCCGACGGCCCCGGGGCCACGATCCGGACGTCGCCCAGCGAAGGCGACGCGGCGGGCGCCAGCAGCGCCGCAGGCAGGGTCTGCGCGTCCACCGGAGCCAGCGTCGGCTCCGGCACGCGCGGCAACGGCGGCGACGGCAAGGCTTGCGCCTCGCTCGGGCTGGAACGGCTGGATTGCAGCGGCTCGGGTGACGCCGGCGGCGTCAGGGTCCGGGGCAGGCTCAGCGGCACGCTCAGCGGGTCTGCCGGCATGGAACCCGGGGTCGCGGCAGCCGGCGGGGGAGACACCGTCGACGTCGACATCACGGGCGCGACTTCGACCCTTGGCGTCGCCATCTCGGGACTGGCCTGCAGCGGCCGCCGCAGCGCCGGCGCCTCGATGGTCGGCGTCGCCGCCAGATGCGGCGCGGTCGAAGGGGCGGCGGTGGGCGCGAGCGGTCGCGGCAGGCGCTCCGAGGTTGCCGGCAAAGGCAGGGGCTCACGCTCAAGCGCGGGCGTCGGCACGGGAAGCACCCCCTCGCCCGGCGCCGCCAGCGTCGGCGGCCGGGCCGTCGCGCTGCGGCTCTCGGGCAGGACGCGCGGCGGCGGCGCCGTCGGCATGGGTTCCTGCGTCGTTCGCGGCAGCCGCGCCCCGATCTCCGCCGCCCCCGCCTCGGGCGTCGGCAGCGGGTGCGCCTGCGGCGCCGTTCCGCCGTAGCGCGCTGCGGGAGCCTGCCCCGGAACGACGGGGACCGGCGCCGCGCGCTCGGCGCGTCCGCGCTCGTCCCCGCCGCGGGCACCACCCAGCCGGATGTGGATCGCCCCCCAGGAAGGGTCACCGAGCTGCACCCCGATTCCCGGCGCCGTACCCACCAGCGCCACGAGCAGCGCGTGCATCAGGCCCGCCAGGAGCAGGCACTGCCGCAGCGACGGCCGCACCCGCGCCGCGCCCTGTTCCCGGGGCGGCCGGACGAAGTCGCGCGGCAGGACCGTCGCAGCATGCATGGCGGTCATTCTGACCTCTGCCCCGCTGCAGCCGGCGGCGTCGCCGCCACCGCGGCGCGCCGGCCGCTTCAGGCGTCCAGCGTGGCGCGCGCCAGTCGCGCCACCTGCGCGACGAAGTCCTGGTCGCCGTAGGGCTTGCCCATCAGCACCGTGACGCCGACATCGCGGGCCGTGGCGGCAAGACGGTCGTCGGCCGAAGTGATCATGATCACCGGCAACTGCGCCGTGCGCGCATCGGCGCGCAGTCGTCGCGTCAACTCCAGGCCATCCAGCTGCGGCATCTCGACGTCGGTGACGAGCACTCGCGGCCGTTCCTGCTCGATCAAGGCCAGCGCCTGAACGCCATCCTCGGCCAGTGCCACGCGAAAGCCATGCGCGGCCAGCAGCCGGCTCGTCTTCACCCGCACCACCTTGGAGTCGTCGGCGACCATCACCAGCGGTGGCTCCTCGCTCGCCGCAGGTGCCTCGGATGTCGCCGGGCCGCGTGCTGCAGCATCTCTTGCCGCTTCGGCCTGTTCCTCGGCCAAACGCCGCTGCGCCCGCGCCGCCAGGCGCTGCGCTTCTTCGCGCGCGGCGGCTTCGGCGGCACGGCGCTCGGCCTGGGCACGCGCGGCGGCGGCCCGCTCGGCGGCGGCGCGTGCCGCCGCCTGCGCCGCCGCCTCGCGTTCGGCCGCCTGGCGCGCAGCGAGTTCGCGCCGGGCGCTCTCCTGCGCCTCCTGCAGCGCGGTCTCGGCGGCCGCGGCCGCCGCCCTTTCGGCGTCCGGATCCTGCGGCAGCGGCAGGGGCACGGGTACCGGCTCGGGCGCGGGCGCGAGCATCCGGTCCGCCTCGCGCTGCAGCGGCGGCGCCTCGCGCACACGCCTGCGCCGCGGCCAACCGGGTCGCCCCGCCAGCCACCACAGCACGATCGCCACCACGGGCAACCACCACCACCAGGTTTCGAACATCGCCTGCCGCCGCCTTCCGCAGGGAGCATAGCCGCGTCGCCTCCGGCCGTGCGGCTCGCTGGCGCAGATCACCCGGCGCCAAGGGGGCCCGCGTGACTCCCGACACGCCTGCACGCCGCCGCTGCGTGGCGCGCCGCTGACAAGCGGCACCGGCGACGCGCCGCGCTCCGGACCTCCGGCGCGGCGTCGGCCGCACAATGCGGCCATGAACGTCCTCGTCGTCGGCGCCAGCCGGGGTATCGGTCTGGAACTCGCGCGCCAGTACCGCGCCGCCGGCGCAGCCGTCAGCGCCAGCGCGCGCGACGACGCCGGACTGCAGCGTCTGGCGGCCCTCGGCGCCACGCCGCTGCGGCTGGACCTGGGCGATGCGGCCAGCGCCGCCGGCCTGGGCTGGGCCATCGACGGGCTCTCGCTCGACCTCGTGCTGCTGTGCGCGGGTATCTACGGCCCGCGCAGCGAGGGACTGCAGACGCCGAGCGCGGCCGACTTCGACGCCGTCATGCACACCAACGTGCTCGGTGCGATGCGCGTGCTGCCGCAGCTGGCCGAAGCGCTGGCGCCCGGCGCGCGCGTGGGCGTGCTGAGCTCGCGCATGGGCTCGATCGGCACGCGCAGCGGCAACGCCGGCTGGCTCTACCGCGCCTCCAAGGCGGCGCTGAACTCGGTGCTCAAGGACGCGGCGCTCGCCTGGGCCGGACGCGCGATCTGCGTCGCCCTGCATCCGGGCTGGGTTCGCACCGACATGGGCGGCGCAGGCGCCGATCTGGACGTCGCCGACAGCGCTGCGGGCATCCGCCGCGTCATGGCCGGCCTCACCCCGGCCGACCACGGCGGCTTCTTCGACGTCGACGGCACGCCGCTGTCGTGGTGAGCACCCGGAGGGCTTGACATGCTGCTCAGTGAGGACCATCGCGCCGTGCAGGACGCCGTGCGCCAGTACGTGCAGGCCGAGATCGCGCCGCACGCCGCGGCCTGGGACAAGAGCCACCACTTCCCCAAGGCGCAATTGCGCGGCCTGGCCGACCTCGGCTGCTACGGCGTCGCGGTGCCCGAGCGCTGGGGCGGCGCCGGCCTGGACTACCTGGCCTTGTCGCTGATCCTCGAGGAGATCGCCGCCGGCGACGGCGCCACCAGCACCGTGGTGAGCGTCAACAACTGCCCCGTGTGCTCCATCCTCACCGCCTTCGGCCGCGAGGCGCAGAAGACGCGCTTTCTCGTGCCGCTGGCGCGCGGCGACATGCTGGGCGCCTTCTGCCTGACCGAGCCGCACGTGGGCTCCGAGGCCGGCGGACTGCGCACCCGCGCCCGCCGCGTCGGCGACGAATACGTGATCGACGGCGTCAAGCAGTTCATCACCAGCGGCAAGAACGGCGACGTGGCCATCGTGCTGGCGGTGACCGACCCGGCCGCGGGCAAGAAGGGCATCAGCGCCTTCCTGGTGCCGACGAACACGCCCGGCTACACCGTGGCACGGCTCGAGGACAAGATGGGCCAGCACGCCAGCGACACGGCGCAGATCGTGTTCGAGGACTGCCGCGTGCCGCTGGACCAGCGCATCGGCGAGGAGGGCGAGGGCCTGAAGATCGCGCTCTCGGGGCTGGAGGGCGGGCGCATCGGCATCGCCAGCCAGAGCGTGGGCATGGCGCGCGCAGCCTTCGAGGCGGCGCTGCAGTACAGCAAGGAGCGGCGCGCCTTCGGCCAGCCCATCTTCGAGCACCAGGCGCTGCAGTTCAAGCTCGCCGAGATGGCGACCAAGCTCGAGGCCGCGCGCCAGCTCGTCCGGCATGCGGCCAGCCTCAAGGACGCCGGCCGCCCCTGCCTGAAGGAGGCGGCGATGGCCAAGCTCTTCGCCAGCGAGATGGCCGAGGCCGTGTGCTCGGCGGCGATCCAGGTCTTCGGCGGCTACGGCTACGTGAGCGACTTCCCGGTCGAGCGCATCTACCGCGACGTGCGGGTGACGCAGATCTACGAAGGCACCTCCGAAGTGCAGAAGATCCTCATCGGGCGCGCGCTGGCCTGATCCTGCGATGAACGCTCCCGCGACGATCGCCTTCGACGAGCGCAGCGCGCGCCAGGTGCTGCTGCTGCGCGCCTACGAGACCGCCGACCCGCCCGACGCGGCCTGGACCGCGGAGGACCGCGACTGGGCCACGCGCGTGGCGCGCGCCAGCCTGCCCGACGATGCGCCGCCGGCGCGTTTCATCGCCGAGCGCGCGCGCCACGCGATGCAGCGCCTGGCGCCGCACGAGACCGGCGTGCGCGCCGCGCTCGCAGCACACTTCGCCGGCCGCGCCTGGGTGCTGGTGGCGATGCTCTGCGGCTTCGCGATCGGTCTGGCCATAGACCACATCGGCGCCGCCCAGCGCATCAACCTGCTGGCGCCGCCGGTCTGGGCCCTGGTCGCCTGGAACCTGCTGGTGTACCTGGCGCTGATCGCGGCACCACTGCGCGGCCGGGATTCGGGCCGCTTTCGCCGCTGGCTGCGCGCGAGCTGGCAGCCCAAGGGCGGACGCTGGGGGCGGCACGCCACGCTGGCGCGCTTTGCGCTCGACTGGACGCGCGCGGCCGCGCCGCTGGACGGCGCGCGCGCCGCGCTCGTGCTGCACCTGGGTTCGGCGGCGCTGGCGCTGGGCGTCGTCTGCAGCCTCTACGTGCGCGGCCTCGTGCTCGACTACCTCGCCGGCTGGGAGAGCACCTTCCTCGGCGCCGACGCCGTGCACGCGCTGCTGGCGACACTGCTCGCGCCAGCAGCGGCAGTCACCGGAATCCCGGTGCCCGACACCGCGGCGCTGGCGGCGATGCAGATCGGCCCGGCGCAACCGGCGCAGGCCAGCGCCGCACCGTGGATCCACCTCTATGCGGCAACCCTCGGCCTGTTCGTGATCGGCCCGCGGCTGCTGCTGGCCGGCCTGGCACGGCTGCAGGCCTGGAGGCTGCAGCGTCGGCTGCCGCTGCCGGCCGGCGATGCCTGGTTCAGCCAGTGGCTGCAGACTCGCAAGGGCTTGACCGGCACCGTCTGGCTGCTGCCGCATGCGGCGCCCGCGTCGGCGGCGACGGCCCTGGCGCTGCAGGCCGCGCTCGACGCCCTCGGCCCAGGGCGCGCGCGGCTGCAGGCCGCAGCGCCCGTGCCCTATGGCGACGAGGCCGATCCGGCGCACACCACGCCGCCGCCCGAGACGGCTGCCGTGCTCGTGCTCGTCGACCTCGCCAGTACGCCCGAGGAGGAAGTGCACGGCCGCCTGCTCGAGACGCTGGCGACGAGCGCACACGCCGCGCAGCGGATCCTGCTGGTCGACGAAGCCGGCTACCGGCAGCGGCTGGGTGACGCGCCAGCGCCGCTCGACGCGCGCCGGCAGGCGTGGCAGGCCTTCGCCGCGGCCCACGGCACCCCGTTGCTCGCCCTGGACCTGCGCGCCGACGTGCCGACGCTGCAGGCCGCGCTGCAGCAGGCGCTGCAAGCCTGAGCGCGCGGCGGGCAGCGAGCGGCGCGCATGCCATCATCCCGACCCCGGCCCGCCGGGGCTTTTTTCATGGCCGAAACGATCGCCCTGAGCCTGGTCTCGCACACCAACGTCGGCAAGACGACGCTGGCGCGCACGCTGCTCGGCCGCGACATCGGCGAGGTGCGCGACGCGCCGCACGTGACCGAGTTCGCCGATGCACACCGGCTGCTGCAGGACGAGGCCGGGAACACGCTGACGCTCTGGGACACGCCCGGCTTCGGCGACAGCGTGCGCCTCGTGCGGCGGCTGCGCCAGCAGGGCAACCCGCTCGGCTGGTTTCTCGCCGAAGTGTGGGACCGCTGGCGCGACCGTCCCTTCTGGGCCAGCCAGCAGGTGGTGCGCCACGTGCGCGAGGGCAGCGACGTCGTGCTCTACCTCGTCAATGCCGCCGAGCCGCCCGAGGCCGCCGGCTACGTCGCGCCCGAGATGGAGCTGCTCGCCTGGATCGGCAAGCCGGTGCTGGTGCTGCTGAACCAGCTCGGGACGCCGCGCGGCGCCCGCGCCGACGAGGAGGATCTGCAGCGCTGGCGCACGTTGCTGCAGCGCTGGACGCTCGTGCGCGCGGTGCTGCCGCTGGACGCATTCGCGCGCTGCTGGGTCCAGGAAGGCGCATTGTGGCAGGCGGTGCAGGCCGCACTCCCGCAGGAGCGACAGGAGACGATGCGCGCCTTGCGCAGCGCCTGGGCGCAGCAGCGTCGGGGGCAGTTCGACGCCGCGATGGCGGCGCTGGCGGCGAGCCTGGCCGCGCTTGCCGCGACGCGCGCGCCCTTGGCCGAGCGCTCGGGGATGCGGGACACGCTGCGCCAGATCGGCTCGACACTCGGCCTTGCGGAGAATCGACCGGCGGCGCTGCAGAGCGCCGAGCGCGAGCTCGCCGCGCAGGTGGACCGGCAGACGCGCGACAGCACCGAGGCGCTGATCCGGCTGCACGGCCTGGACGGGCGTGCCGGCGGCCTGGTGCTGGAGCGCCTGGCCGAGCAGTTGCAGTGGCGCCAGCGCGTCGGCGAGGGTTCGGCAGCGCTGCTGGGCGGGCTCGTGAGCGGGGCCGCCACCGGCCTTGCCGCCGACGTTGCCAGCGGCGGCCTGACCCTGGGCGGCGGCATGATCGCCGGCGGCGTGCTCGGGGCGCTCGGCGCCGCAGGCCTGGCGCGCGGGCTCAACGTCGTGCGCGGCACCGATCGCGGCTTCGTCGCCCTGGCGCCCGCGGCCATGCAGGAGCTGACGCGTGCGGCCTTGCTGCGCTACCTCGCGGTGGCGCACTTCGGTCGCGGTCGTGGTCAGTGGCGCGACGGCGAAGCGCCGCCGCACTGGGGCGAGGCGGTGCGGCAGGCGCTGGCAGCGCGGTCCGAGGCGCTCGATGGGCTCTGGCAGGGGCGCAGCCAGGCCTTCGACAACCCCGGCGAGGCCGAACGTCTGCGGACCGCGCTGCAGCCGCTGCTGGCGCGCAGCGCCGAGGACACGCTGGCGCGGCTCTACCCCGACGCCTGGAACGAAGGCAAACCGGGGGCGAGCCCATGAAGATACTCATCCTGGGCGCCGGCCGCGTCGGCGAGAGCGTGGCCGAGAACCTGGTCTCCGAGCGCAACGACATCACCGTCGTCGACACCGATCCGCTGCGCCTGCGCGAGCTGCAGGACCGGCTCGACCTGCGCGGCGTCGTCGGCAACGGCATCCAGCCCAGCGTGCTGCGCGAGGCCGGCGCCGAGGACAGCGACATGCTCATCGCCTGCGCGCCGCTGGACGAGACCAACCTCGTCGTCTGCAAGATCGCGCACGAGGTCTTCGGCGTGCCGACGACGATCGCGCGACTGCGCAGCCCCGAGTTCGACGAAGGCGCCGAGATGCTCGGCAAGTCCGGCTTCGCGGTCGATCATGTCATCCACCCCGAGCAAAGCGTCACCACCTACGTGCGCAAGCTCATCGAGTATCCCGAGGCGCTGCAGGTGCTCGAGTTCGCAGGCGGCCTGGTGAGCCTGATCGCGGTGCGCGCGGTGGCCGGCGGACCGCTCGTGGGGCACACGCTGGCCGAGGCGCCGACGCTCGCCCCTGGCGTGGAGATGCGCATCGTCGCCATCTACCGCCAGGACAAGCCGCTGCCGCGCATCGGCGGGCGCACGCGCGTGGAGGCCGGCGACGAGCTCTTCGTGCTCGCCGCCACCGAGCACATCCGCACCGTGCTCGGCGCCCTGCGCAAGATGGACCGCGCGGTCAAGCGCGTGATGGTCGCCGGCGGCGGGCGCATCGGGCTGCGCCTTGCGCGCGAGCTGCACGGACGCTACCAGGTCAAGCTCATCGAGGAGCGGCAGGACCGCTGCGAATACCTCGCGGCGCAGCTTCCGGCGGACGTGCTCGTGCTGCACGGCGACAGCACCGACGAGGACCTGCTGACCGCCGAGAACGTGCAGGACATGGATCTCTTCGTCGCCATGACCAGCGACGACGAGGACAACATCATGTCCTGCCTGCTCGCCAAGCGCCTGGGCGTGCGGCGCGTTCTCGCCCTGATCAACCGCCGCGCCTACGCCGACCTGGTGCAGGGCACGCAGATCGACATCGCGCTCGCCCCCGCACAGGCGGTCATCGGCGAACTGCTGGCCTTCGTGCGCCGCGGCGACGTCGAGGCCGTGCACAGCCTGCGCCGCGGCGCCGCCGAGGCGCTGGAGGGCATCGTGCGCGGCGACGCCAAGACCAGCCGCATGGCCGGCCGGCGCATCGACGAGATCGCGCTTCCCGAAGGTGCCCACATCGGTGCGCTCGTGCGCGGCCTGCACCTGCAGGACGGCAGCGCCGTCGAGCCCGAGTTCGCCAGGCCGCGCGTCATCGTCGCCCACCACGACACCGTGGTGCAGCCCAACGACCACGTCATCGTCTTCGTACCGCGCAAGCGCATGATCCGCCAGGTCGAGAAGCTGTTCCAGGTCGGCGCCACCTTCCTCTTCTGAACATGGGCGCGCTGGCCGTCGTCGCCATGGTCGGCCGCCTGGTCGTGATGTTCGCGCTGCTCATGGGCGTGCCCCTGGCGTTCGCCGCCGGCGACGACGCCGCGCGCGCACCCTTCGTCACCGCGGCGGCGGTCACGCTCGTCTGCGGCCTGGCGATGAGTCTGGCGACGCGGCGCTTCCGCCGCGAGCTGCAACCGCGCGATGGCTTCCTCCTCGTCGGCCTCACCTGGATGCTGCTGCCGCTCTTCGGCGCGCTGCCGCTGCTGCTGGCGCTGCCGCAGCTGGGTTTCACGGAGGCCTACTTCGAGGCCATGTCGGGCTTCACGACCACCGGCGCAACCGTGCTCTCGGGACTGGATGCGCTGCCGACGGCCGTCAACGTCTGGCGCTGCCTGCTGTCGCTGGTCGGCGGGCTCGGGATCATCATCCTGGCGGTGGCGATCCTGCCGCTGCTGGGCGTGGGCGGCAATCAGCTCGTGAAGACCGAGATGACCGGCCCGATGAAGGACCAGAAGCTCACGCCACGCATCGCCGACACGGCGCGCGCGGTCTGGGTCATCTACGCCGCCATCGCCATGGCCTGCACGCTCGCCTACCAGATGGCCGGAATGAGCTGGAGCGACGCCTTCATGCACATGTGCACGACGGTGAGCCTGAGCGGATTCTCCAGCCACGACGACAGCTTCGGCTACTGGAATTCGCCCGCGATCGAGGCGGTCGCGATCGGCTTCATGACGCTCTCCGGAATCAACCTGGTGCTCTACTTCGCCGCCTGGCGCGCGCGCTCGCCGGCACCGGTCTGGCGCAACACCGAGGCACGCGCCTACCTCGGCGTCCTGCTCGCCGCGGTGGCGCTGCTCAGCGTCTACCTCTGGGCACAGGGGCAAGCGCCCTCGCTGCCGGCGGCGCTGCGGCTGGCGGGATTCCACGTCGTGTCGGTGGCCACGACCACGGGCTACACGACCGGGGACTACGCCCAATGGCCGGCCTTCGCGCCGTTGCTGATGATCCTGCTGGGATGCTTCGCCACCTGTGCCGGCAGCACCGGCGGCGGCATGAAGATGGTGCGCGTGCTGCTGCTGCTCAAGCTCTCGCGGCGCGAGCTGCTGCGCATCCTGCACCCGAGCGCGGTGACGCCGGTGGTGCTGGGCGCAACGGTGGTGAGCGAGCGCGTGATGCACAGCGTCGTCGCCTACATGATGATGTACGGCGCCTGCCTGGTCGTGCTCACGCTGGCCATGCTCTTCAGCGGGCTGGACCCGGTGAGCGCCTTCACCGCCGTGCTCGCCTGCCTGAACAACATCGGCCCGGGCCTGGGCGAGGTCGGCCCCGCGCTCAACTACGGCGGCCTGAGCGGCTTGCAGCTCTGGATCTGCACGGCGGCCATGGTGCTCGGGCGACTCGAGCTCCTGGCGGTGCTGGTGCTGCTGACGCCGGCCTTCTGGCGCAAGTAGGACGCGCCGGCGTCGGCGCTACACCACGCTGTCCCAGGGCGCGCTCAGGCGCACGGCGCCGTTGACGATGCCCACCATCGAGTAGGTCTGCGGGAAGTTGCCCCAGAGCTCGCGCGTGGCCGGGGCGGTGTCCTCGCTGAGCAGGCCGACGTGGTTGCGGGTGGCCAGCAGCGTCTCGAAGGCTTCGCGCGCCTGCTCGGGGCGGCCGATGCGCGCGAGCGCGTCGACGAGCCAGAAGGAGCAGACGTTGAAGGCGACCTCGGGGCGGCCGAAGTCGTCGGCCTCCTCGTAGCGGCGCAGGTAGGGGCCGTCGCTGAGGTGGGTGATGAGCGCGTCCACCGTGCGCACGAAGCGCGGGTCCTGCGCCGGCAGGAAGCCGACCTCGGCCATGAGCAGCACGCTGGCGTCCAGGTACTCGCCGTCCAGGCTCTCGACGAAGGCGCCGCGGCGGTCGCTCCAGGCGCGTGCGAGGATGAGCTCGCGCACCACCTGTGCGCGCTCGCGCCAGTGCTGCGCGCGCGCCAGCAGCCCGAGCGCCGCGGCCATGCGCGCGAGGCGGTCGCACGCGGCCCAGCACATCAGCACCGACGAGGTGTGCACGCGCGCGCGCGTGCGCAGCTCCCAGATGCCGGCGTCGGGCTGGTCGTGCAGCGCCCAGGCGCGCTCGCCCATGGCCTCCAGGGCGACGAAGTCCTCGGCGCTGCCGCGGGCGAAGAGGCGCTGGTCGTGGAAGGCCTGCGAGGCGCCGAGCACGATGCTGCCGTAGACGTCGTGCTGGAAATGCTCGGCCGCCTGGTTGCCCACGCGCACGGGCCCCATGCCGCGGTAGCCGCGCGCGCCGGCGATGATCGTCTCCGGCAGCTCGGCCTCGAGGCCGACGCCGTACATCGGCTGCACGTGGCCACCGCGGGCGCCGCGCACGACGTTGTAGAGCCAGCGCAGGTAGCCCTCCATGGTGCTCATCTCGGCCAGGCTGTTGAGCGCGCGCACGACGAAGAAGGCGTCGCGCAGCCAGCAGTAGCGGTAGTCCCAGGTGCGGCCGCTGTGCGGCGCCTCGGGAATGCTGGTGGTGAGCGCGGCGACGATGGCGCCGGTGTCCTCGACCTGGCAGAGCTTGAGCGTGATCGCCGCGCGGATCACCGCCTCCTGCCACTGCAGCGGCAGCGCCAGCCGCCGCGTCCAGCGCCGCCAGTGCGCCACCGTGCGCTCGTCGAAGTCGCGCGCGGTGTCGTCGACGGCGCCGGTGAGCGTCTCGTCGGGCCCGAGCAGGAAGGACAGCGGCGTGCGCAGCTGGAACCAGGTGGACTCGCCGACGTAGGTGATGGGGGCGCTCGTGTTCAGGCGCAGCGTGCAGTGCGGCAGCACGTAGCGCAGGTGGTGGCTGCCGCGCGTCACCTGCGCCGGACTCGCGCCCCAGTCGCCCTGCGGCTGCAGCAGGATGCGGATTCGTGGGCAGCCGCTGATCGGGCGCACGCGCCGCACGAGCTGCGCGGGGCGGAACATGCGGTCGTGCATCGTGAAACGCGGCGCGAAGTCGCGCAGCTCGATGCCCTGCCCCGCCGCGTCCCACAGCCGCGTCACCAGCACCGCGGTGTTGGCCTCGTAGAACTGCTCGCAGCGCACGAGGCCCTCGAGTTCGATCGTGAAGGCCCCGGCGTGCGGCAGGCCGTCGGCGCTGTGCATGAGCGCGTCGAAGACGGGCGTGCTGTCGACGCGTGGCAGGCAGCACCAGACGATCCGCCCGATGCGGTCGACGAGCGCGCCGACGCCGCAGTTGCCGATCACGGCCAGGTCCAGCGACGGGCTGGCATCCTCCGGGCGGGCCGCGGGGGGAACGACGGGCGCGGGAGAAGCGGCGGGTTTCGTCAAGAGGCCTCCTCGGGTGGCGGGTGCGGCATGTTATACATTTGTGCCCATGTATTTCGCCTTCGATACCCCTGGCCGCGCATGGCGCTGAGTTCGCTGCGCCTGCAGCTGCGCTTCCTGTTGCCGCTCACGGTGACGCTGGTCCTGGCCGCCATGCTGGCCGTGCCGCTGCTGGACCAGGTGACACTGCGCTGGTTCAGCCGCGACCTCAACAGCCGCGGCATGCTGGTCGCCGGCGCGCTCACGGACGCGGTCGCCGAAGCGCTGCAGACGCACCGCACCGAGCGCCTGCGTCCGCTGTTCGAGCGTGCGACGCAGGACGAGCGCATGTACGCCATCGGCCTGTGCAGCCCCAGCGGCGAGCTGCTTCAGCACACGCAACGCTTCCCGCCGGAGCTGAGCTGCCGCCACGCGCTCGACGTCGCCCAGCAGGGCGAGCCACAGCTCGCGCTCGCCGGCGGCAGCGTGCACGTCGGCGTCCACGAGGTCATGGGGCTGCCGCCGCCACCGGCGCCGCCCGTCGCGCCGGCCTTGCCCGAAGGCGGCATCACCAGCGGTGACGTGGTGCCGCTGCCCGCCCCGCCGGCCAACCCGGCGGCTGCGGCGGCGTCGCCGCCGCAGCCCGTGCTCGTGGGCCGGCTGCTGATGCTGCACGACCTGAGCTTCATCGACCGCCGCAGCCAGGACACGCGCCGCTATCTGATCGGCTTCATCGCCGTGCTGGGCCTGGCGATCGCGCTCATCACGGTGGCGGTGGCGCAGCTGAGCTGGCGCGGCTGGGTCAAGGGCGCGCGCGCGCTGATGCGCGGCGAGGGGGTGCTGGCGCCGTTCGCGCCGGTGCCGGAGCTGGCGCCGCTGGCGAGCGAGCTGCGCAGCCGCCTGCGCGACCTCGAGGACGAGTACCGGCGCGCGCAAGGGCCCGAGGCCGAATGGACCGCCGAACGCCTGCGCAGCCTGCTGCGCACGCGGCTCTCCGGCGACCAGGTCATCGTCGTCAGCAATCGCGAGCCCTACATCCACGTGCATGGCGATGACGGCATCGTCGTCAAGCGTCCGGCCAGCGGCCTGGTGACGGCGGTCGAACCGGTGATGCGCGCCTGCTCGGGCACCTGGATCGCGCACGGCAGCGGGGACGCCGACCGCGAAGTCGTCGATGCGGGCGATCGCGTCGCCGTGCCGCCGGGGCAGAAGGACTACTGGCTGCGCCGCATCTGGCTCACGCCGGAAGAGGAGCAGGGCTACTACTACGGCTTCGCCAACGAGGGCATGTGGCCGCTGTGCCACGTCGCGCATGTGCGCCCGGTGTTCCGCGAGTCCGACTGGGAGGCCTACCGCACCGTCAACCAGCGCTTTGCCGACGCCGTCGTCGCCGAGGCGCGGCGCGAGGACCCGGTGGTGCTGGTGCAGGACTATCACTTCGCGCTGCTGCCGGCGATGGTGCGCGAGCAGCTGCCCGAAGCCACCATCCTGACCTTCTGGCACATCCCCTGGCCCAACCCCGAGAGCTTCGGCATCTGCCCGTGGCGGCGCGAGATCCTGCAGGGCATGCTGGGCAGCACCATCCTCGGCTTTCACACGCGCTACCACTGCAAGAACTTCATCGAGACGGTGGACCGCTACCTCGAGGCGCGCATCGAGCACGAACACTCGATCATCGCGCACCAGGACAAGGAGACGCTGGTCGAGAGCTACCCGATCTCGATCGCCTGGCCCGACGACGCCGCGGCCGCATGGCCCGCGGTGGCCGAGTGCCGCCGGCGCGTCTTCGAGCGCCTGGCGCTGCCCGAGAATGCGGTGCTGGCGGTCGGGGTCGACCGTTTCGACTACACCAAGGGCATCCTCGAACGGCTGAACGCGGTCGAACGCCTGCTCGAGAAGCAGCCCGAGATGGCCGGCCGCTTCGTCTTCGTGCAAGTCGCGGCCCCCACGCGCGCCGCGCTCGACGAGTACCAGAGCTTCCAGCAGCGCGTGCAGCTGACCGCTGCGCGCATCAACACCCGCTTCGGCAGCGCCGCCTGCCAACCGGTGCACCTGCTGGCGCGGCACCACGAGCCGGACGCCGTCAACGAACTCTTCCGCGCCGCCGACATCTGCGTCGTCACCAGCCTGCACGACGGCATGAACCTGGTGGCCAAGGAATTCGTCGCCGCGCGCGACGACCTGGCGGGCGTACTCGTGCTCAGCCGCTTCGCCGGCGCCTCGCGCGAGCTGACCGAGGCGCTGATCGTCAACCCCTACCACGTCGAGGAGACGGCCGACGCCCTGTACCGCGCCGCCACCATGCCCGCGGCGGAGCAGCGCGAGCGCATGGCCAGCCTGCGCAGCACGGTGCGCGAGTTCAACGTCTACCGCTGGGCCGGACGCATGCTCGCCGACGCCGGGCGCTCGCGCCTGCGCGCGCGCATCGAGGCGCGCGTGCGCCGCTTCCAGGAGGACGGCTAGGTGGCCGCGCGCGAGGGCAGCGGCGAGTCCGCCCGGCGGCCGCACATCTTCAGCGCCGAGGGCCAGGCGGCGCTGACGCAGCTGCTGCAGCAGCGCGCGCTGCTGGCCTTCGACTTCGACGGGACGCTCGCGCCCATCGTCACGCAGCCGGCGCAGGCGCGGCTGTCGCAGGCGGTCGCGGCACGCCTGGCGGCGCTGGCCACACGGCTGCCGGTGGCGGTGATCAGCGGGCGCTCGCTGGCCGACCTGCGCCAGCGCCTGGGATTCACGCCGACCTACCTCGTCGGCAACCACGGCGCCGAGCACGCCGACGATGCCGAGGCCACACGCGCCTGGCACACGGCCCTCGACCCGCTGCGCGCGCATCTGCAGGGACAGCAGCAGCGGCTGCTCGCCGCCGGCGTGGGCATCGAGGACAAGGGCCTCTCGCTCGCGCTGCACCACCGGCTCGCGGCCTCGGAAGGCGCCGCGCTGGCGGCGATCGACGCCGCGCTCGAAGGCCGGCCGCCGGGCATCGACGTCTTCGCCGGCAAGCGCGTCGTCAACCTCGTGGCCAGCGGCTGTCCCGACAAGGCCGACGCCATGCTCCAACTCGTTGCCCGTGCCGAGGCCGAGACCGCCCTCTTTGCCGGCGACGACGTCAACGACGAGCCCGTTTTCGCCCGTGCCCCCGCGCACTGGCTGACGCTGCGCGTCGGCCGCGATGCCGCCTCGCGCGCACGCTTTTACCTCGACAGCCCGACCGAGATGGCGATGCTGCTGGAGCGCATGCGCCAGCGTCTCGAACAGGGCGCAGCATGAGCCCGCCCCCGGCTGCCGCCGACGCCGGCCGGGCCGACACGGCCGCGGCCACCCAGGCGCGCGTGATGCGCCAGTTCCGGCAGATACTGAACCTCGTGCGCGCGCACTTCCAGCAGGTCGAGAAGCAGGCCGGCCTCGGCGGCGCCCAGGTGTGGGCATTGGCGCTGCTGCGCGACACGCCGGGAATCGGCGTCACCGAACTGGCGCGGCGCATGGACATCCACCAGAGCACCGCCAGCAACCTCGTGCGCGCCCTCACGCAAGCCGGACTCGTGCGCGCCGAGCGCAAGGGCAGCGACCGCCGCACCGTGCAACTGCACCCGCGGGCCGCCGGGCTGCGCCGGCTCGAGCGCGCCTCGGGACCGTTCGCAGGCCTGCTGCCGCAGGCGCTGCAAGCCCTGGACCCGGCGCTGCTGAAGCGGCTGGAGGCCGACCTCGGCGTGCTGCTGGCGGCGCTGCAAACCGACGCGCGCAGCGCACGCATGCCTTTGGCAGTGATCTCGATGTCCGACGTCGCGGACGAGAACGATTTTCATTCGTGATATTCTTCCCGGCCTTGCGCGTAGCGACGCCCGATCCACCATGAGCCGACGACTGTTCCTCTCCCAACTCGGCGCCAGCCTCGGCGTCGCCGCGTGGCCGTTGCTGGCGCAGGCGCAAGCGGCAGAACGCCCGCTGCGCGTGGGTGGCGGTTGGTTCATGAACGAGCGCGAATACCAGATCGGCGCGCTCACCATCGACTGGGCCGCGGGCCAGGTGCGGACCGAGTTCGCCATCACCCTGCCCACGCTGCCGCACGCCATCGTTCCGGAATCCGACGGCGGCTTCCTCGCCGTCGCCACGCGTCCGGGGACCTGGATCGTTCGCGCCGACCGTCAAGGCAAGCTCGTGAATCGCCTCGAAAGCGCCGACGAGGGTGACGCCCGCACATTCGACGGCCACGTCATCGCCAGTCTCGACGGCCAGTGGCTCTACACCGGCGAGACCGACCGCAAGACCGGCCAGGGCTGGGTCAGCGTGCGCGACGTGCGCAACCTGCGCAAGGTTGCCGAGCACCGCACGCACGGCATCGACCCGCATCAAATCCTCGTCGACCGCCGCGGCCGTCTCGTCGTCGCCAACGGCGGCATTCCGCGCACGCCCACCGGCCTCAAGCGCGATCTCGACCAGATGAACCCGACGATCGTGCACATGGACGCGGCCAGCGGCGAGAAGCTCGGCGAGTGGTCCCTGCCCGACGCCCGCCTGAGCCCGCACCACATCGCCTGGAGCCGTCCGCTGCGCGCCGGGGACGAGCCGCTGCTGGGAATCGGCCTGCAGGCCGAGCACGACGAACCGGCGCACCGTCGCGACGCGCCGCTGCTCGCCGTGTGGGACGGCAAGATCCTGTCCATCCCCTCGCGCCAGGTCGTCGACGGCTACGCCGGCGACGTCGCCCCCGGCCCCAACGGCGGCTTCGTGCTCACCGCCCAGAAGGCCAACCGCATCGTGCTGTGGCAGCCGCACAAGGCCGACGAGTTCCTCACCATCGGCAAGGTGCAGAACCCCTGCGGCCTGTGGCCGCTGGCCGACGCCCCGGGCGTTGCCATCGGCGGCGGCCTGGGCCTGGCGCGCTGGCACCCCAGCGAACCGGCGCAGATGCTGCGCTGGCCGCAAGGCATGGCCGCCGGCAACCACTGGGCGCTGCTGGCCTGAAGAGGCGCGCGGCCGGCGGCACCGGCCGCGCCGGCCTCACATCCCGAAGGTCCTCTTCAGAAAGCCGATCACCGCCGCCGCGGCCTGGTCGCGAGCCGTGGTGTCGCCCTGCACCGTCGCGCCGGTGTCGCGGCAGGCCGCCAGCGCGCTCCTGTAGGCCTGGCCTTCGAGGCGCTCGCCGGTGTTGCGGTCGAAGGCGCGAAAACCGTCGAGGTCTACCTCGATTGGACAGTCGGCGCGCGTCTTGGTGACGCTCGCAAGCCTGCGCCGCCGAGTGTCGTCGTCGTCGAACTTGTGCTGTGCGCCGTCGATCACGGCGAAGTCCACCGGCGTGCCCGCGGCGCGGATCTTCCCCGCGTAGTCCTGACACGGCGCCATGGGCGCATAGTCGTCGGCGCTGCCGTGCACGAACAGCATCGGCGCCTTCGAGAACACGCCCGGCCGCACGACGAGGCGGAAGATGCCGCTGCAGCCGCCGGCATACATCGGCACGATGGCCGCGTACTGCAGACCATCCGGCAGCTTCTGCGCCGCGATGATGGGTTCGACCGCGCTGCGCAGCACGGCGGTGCCGCCGCGCGAGACACCCATGGCCGCGATGCGCCGGGCGTCGATGCGCGGATGCGTGGCGAGCAGCTTCAGCGCGGCGAAGCTGTCGGCGACGTCGGCGGCAAACGGCACTTGCGACTGGTCCTCGGCCGTGCTGCGCACACCACGCGGGCCGAACATGTCGAGCACGAAGACGGCGATGCCGGCGGCGTTGAACTGCCGCGGCCAGTAGTCGAGCTCGGCCGCATAGACGCCGCCCGAGCCGTGCACCAGCACCACCGCCGGCACCTTGCCGCCGCCCGGCGGCAGGAACAGGTGGCCGACGATGTGGACCGCGCTCGCGCCACCGTCACCGCGCATCAGATCGCCGAGCGTCTTCGGCGTCCAGCTCGCAAAGGCGTAGACGCCGTCGCCCGGCGCGTCAGCAAAGCTGCTCACCGGCGTCGGCTGCGCAAGTGCGCCAGATGCCCCCAGCACGGCGAACAGCCAGACCAGGGACCATCGGCAAGCTGCGCGCATCACGGCCCACGAAGTCCTCATGCGTTTGCTCCCGCGCCAAGAAAGGACGAAATCCTAGCCGACCGGAGGCAGATCGCCCGGCGGCCGGCACGTGCCGGGGCCGGTGCCAGCGCCGTCGCCGCGTCAGCGCTTCTTCGCGCGCGGGTGCGCGGCGTCGTAGGCGCGCGCCAGGTGCTGGAAGTCCAGCCGCGTGTAGACCTGCGTGGTCTGGATGCTGGCGTGGCCGAGCAGCTCCTGCACCGCGCGCAGGTCGCCGCTGGACTGCAGCAGGTGCGAGGCGAAGCTGTGGCGCAGCATGTGCGGATGCACGGGCGTGGGCAGGCCGGCGTGCTGCGCCAGCGCGCGCAGCCGCGCGCGCAGCGGGTTGGGCGAGAGGCGCGTGCCGCGTCGGCTGACGAAGAGCGCGGGCTCGTCCGCGCGCGCCAGCCGCGGACGAGCCCGCAGCCAGGCCTGCAGCGCCTGCAGTGCGGCTGCGCCGACGGGAACGCTGCGGCGCTTGCCGCCTTTGCCGAGCACATGCGCGCTGGCGTCGGCGACGTCGATCCAGCCGCGCGCCGTCGTCGACGCCTGCACGTCCAGACCGAGCAGTTCACCCACACGCAGGCCGCAGCCGTAGAGGAGCTCGACGATCGCGTGGTCGCGCGCGCGCAATTCCGCTGCGCCTTCGGCAGGCTCGCTCTCGTGCTCGGCCAGCGCCACCGCCTGCTCCACCGGCAGTGCCGCCGGCAAGGGCTTCCCCGCCCTGGGTGCGCGCACTGCCAGCGCCGGGTTGTGCGCCACGCGACCGTCACGCCCCCACCAGCGATACAGCCCGCGCCAGGCGGAAAGGCTGATGGCGATGCTGCGCGCGCCCAGACCCTGGTGGCGCAGCGCGGCGACCCAGCCGCGGAGGTGATGCACCTGCGCCTGCGGCAGCGCCACGCCTTCGGCAGCAGACAGTCGCTGCAGGCGCACCAGCGCGTCGCGATACATCGCGAGCGTGCGCGCGGCCAGCCGCCTCTCGACCTGCAGATGCTGCAGGCAGCGCTGCAGTTCGTCGTCCAGCGGTTCGTGCGCGAGCGGCCGCTCCGCCGCCGGCTTCATCGCCCCGCCTTCAGCCGCGCTCCGGGCGCAGGCGCGAGAGCGCGGCGCTGGCGAGCTCGCCGATGCGCGTCAGGAACTCGGTTCCCATGTCGGCCTGGTAGCGCGTCGGATCGGGAGATCCGAGCACCAGCAGGCCGAACACCGCGTCCTCGCTGCCCTCGCGCAAGGGAATGAGGGCGAGCGACGCCACCGCCGCCGGGTCCGGCAGCCAGGACACCGCCTCGAAGCCGGCGTTGACGCCGCAATAGGGAAGCGCCAGGCTGCCGGCGAAGCTGCGCGCGTCGTCGCTCACCGCGCGCGCGAAGTCGGCCCCGGCATGCGCGGCCTGAACGTCCCAGAGGCGCAGTGCCGCCTGCGGCACCATGAACTCGTGGCGCAGTTCGCGCAGCGCGACCTGCGGCAGCGCACCGGCGTCGGCGGTCATGAAGAGCGCCAAGGTCCAGCGCTGCAGGCGGTCGGCAAGCGCGAGGTTCTCCTGGCCGTGGCGCAGCATCTCGATGATCTTGCGCTCGAGGCCCTTGATGCGCTCGCGCAGCATTTCCATCTGCCGCTCCTGCAGCGAGACCGCGCGCTGCCCGTGCGGGCTCGTGAGCTGCACGCTGCCGAGCAGCTCGGCGTGGCGCTCGAAGAAGCCCGGCGTGTTCGCCAGGTACTCGGCGATGTCGCCCTCGGTGATGCCTTGCACGCCGGTGGTCGGATTCACAGTTCGATCTCCCCTTCGAAGACGGTTTCGGCAGCGCCCGTCATGCGCACGTGGTCGAGCTCGCCGCCGGCCCACTCGATCGTGAGGCGGCCACCGCGCACGCGCACGTCGACCTGGGCGTCGAGCAGACCCTGGCGGATGCCGGCGACGACGGCGGCGCAGGCGCCGGTGCCGCAGGCCAGCGTCTCGCCGGCGTCGCGCTCGTAGACGCGCAGCGCGATCTCGCGCCGCCCGATGATCTGCATGAAGCCGACGTTGACCTTGCGCGGAAAGCGCGCATGGCGCTCGATGCGCGGCCCCAGTTCGGCCACGGGCGCGCTGGTGGCGTCCTCGACGCGCAGCACGGCATGCGGGTTGCCCATCGAGAGCACGGCGGCCTCCAGCGTGCGGCCCTGCACCTCCAGCGGCCACAGCGTCAGCGCGCCCTGCACGCGCGGCTGCAGCCCGGCGGCGTCGAAAGGCACGTTCGCAGGCGCGAACACCGGCACGTTCATGTCCACCGCGACGCGGCCGTCGGCCTGCATCTGCAGCTCGATGCGGTTGTTCACGGTGGCCACGCGCAGCACGGGCTTGTCCGACAGCCCGTGCTCGTGCACGAAGCGCACGAAGCAGCGCGCGCCGTTGCCGCAGTGCTCGACCTCGGCACCGCTGGCGGCGTTGAAGATGCGGTAGCGGAAGTCGATGCCCTCCTCGCGCTCGTCGGCGTTGGGCGCCTCGACGACGAGGATCTGGTCGGCGCCGACGCCGAAGCGCCGGTCGCCCAGGCGCTGCACCTGGTCGGGTGTCAGGCGCAGCGGCGCGCGCGTGGCGTCGAGCACGACGAAGTCGTTGCCCGTTCCCTGCATCTTCGTGAAGCGCAGCCGCATGGCGGCGATTATCGGGCGCGCCTCAGCGGTAGACCGAAGGCTGCCCCGGGGGGCGCGTCTTGAAGCGCTTGTGCACCCACAGGTACTGCCCCGGGCAGCGGCGCACTTCCTGCTCGATCCAGGCGTTCATGCGCGCGGCGTCGGCGAGCGCATCGTCGCCGGGCCAGTCGGTCCAGGGCGCGCCCACGCGCACCACGTAGCCGCGGCCGCCGGGCAGCATCTCGGTGAGCACCGGCTGCACCGCCATCTGCAGCGAGCGCGCCAGGCGCGAGGGTGCCAGCAGCGTCGCCGCGGGCACGCCGAAGAAAGGCACGAAGGCGGCATCGCGCAGGCCGAAGTCCATGTCGGGCAGGTTGAAGAAGATCGTTCCGCGCCTGATCGCGCGCACCAACGGCCCCACACGGTCATGGCGCGAGAACACCTCTCCCTGCCCGAAGCGCGAGCGCCCGCGCAGGATCGCGGCGTCGAAGACGGCGTTGCGCTGGCGCTGGTAGATCGTCGCCACGTTGCGGCGCTGGAAGAGCTGGCTCGCCACGCCCGCCACGTCCATGCCGACGAAGTGCGGCACCAGCCACATCACCGCCTGTCCGGGATGGCGCTCGGCGAAACCGATGTCGCCTTCGACGCGGATCAGGCGGCGCAGGCGCTTGGGGCTTGCGTGCCACAGCAGCCCGCGCTCGAGGAGACTGCGCGCCAGCCAGCGGAAGTGCTCCCGGACGATCTCCCGGCGCTCGGCAACCGGAAGTTCCGGCATGCAGAGCTCGACGTTGCGCAGCGCGACGCCTCGACGCCGGCTCGCGAACCGGTGGAGCAGCCGCCCCAGGCCCGAACCGATGGCCGCGAGCAGCGGCAAGGGCAGCCAGTGCAGCAACCACACCAGCGCCAGCAGCAGCCGTGCTCCCAGGCGTCCCGCCATCAGGCCCCCTCCGCACGGCGCGGCGTCTTGTAGCGGTGGTAGCCCCACAGGTACTGCCGCGGGCAGCGACGGATCACCGACTCCATCGCGCGGTTGATGACCTGCGCCGCAGTCGCGTCGTCGGCGTCATCGGGCAGCGGCTCGGGCAGTTCACTGGCATGGACGAGGTAGCCACCGCCGCGCGGAAGGCGTTCGGTCCACAGCAGGCCGACGGCGGCCCCGGTCTGCTGCACCAGGCGCGCGGCCAGCGTCATCGTGTAGGCCGGCTGCCCGAAGAACGGAACCCACACGCCCATGCCCTCGGGCGGCACCTGGTCGGGCAGCAGGCCCACGGTCTGGCCCTTCTTCAGCGCGCGCAGCATCTGGCGCACACCGGCCAGCGTCGCCGGCGCGGTGGCCAGGGCGGGACGCGCGCGCGCGGTCTCCTCGAGCTCGCGCAGCAGCCGCTTGCGCGCGGGCCGGTAGAGCACGGTGATCGGCTGCTCGCGCCCGAAGGCCTGCGCATAGGCCTGCGCCGACACCTCGAAACTGCCCAGGTGCGGCGTCAGCAGCACGACGCCGCGCCCGCGGGCCAGCAGCGCCTGCAGCACCTCGCGCCCTTCCCATTGCACCGGGTCGGCAATCGGCTGTTCCTGCGGTCGCAGCCACAGCCGCGGCAACTCGGCGACGAGCCGGCCGGCTTCCGCGATCGACGCGCGCCGATCGGCTGCCGAGACGCCGGCAGCAGCGGCATTCGCACGCAGGCGGCGCCGGTAGCTCGGCGAGGCCGCATAGGTCAGCCAACCAAGCAGCCCGCCCAGCGCGTGCAGAAGCCACAGCGGCCACCCCGAGATCCAGCGCAACAGTGCGAGCATGCTTTCTATAATCGGCGCGTCGCTGAGTTAAAGGACAACTTGCGGGGCGACGGGCGGGGCGAAGGATAACGGTCGCACCGCCGGAGATCGGGGCCGTGCGGTCGCGAGACTCCATCCGCTAAAGCGTTCGCCCAGGTGTTCCCGGCCCGGTCGACGCAGCCGGGATTTTCAAGGAGCACCACCGTGGCGAACGACTTCCTCTTCACCTCCGAATCGGTTTCCGAGGGCCACCCCGACAAGGTCGCCGACCAGATCTCCGACGCCATCCTCGACGCGATCTTCAAGCAAGACCCGCGCTCGCGCGTGGCCGCCGAGACGCTGTGCAACACCGGCCTCGTCGTGCTCGCCGGCGAGATCACGACCGAGGCGCACGTCGACTACATCCAGGTCGCGCGCGACACCATCAAGCGCATCGGTTACGACGACACCGAGTACGGCATCGACTACAAGGGCTGCGCGGTGCTCGTCGCCTACGACAGGCAGAGCAACGACATCGCGCAGGGCGTCGACCACGCCAGCGACGATCACCTCAACGCCGGCGCCGGCGACCAGGGCCTCATGTTCGGCTACGCCTGCGACGAGACGCCCGCGCTGATGCCCGCGCCGATCTATTACGCGCACCGCCTCGTCGAGCGCCAGGCGCAGCTGCGCAAGGACGGCCGCATGCCCTACCTGCGCCCCGACGCCAAGAGCCAGGTGACGATGCGCTACGTCGACGGCAAGCCGCACGCGATCGACACCGTCGTGCTCTCCACGCAGCACGCGCCCGAGTGGAGCCTGGGCGACAAGATGAAGCCCGAGTTCGTCGAGGCGGTGGTCGAGGAGATCATCAAGCCGGTGCTGCCGCGCGAGTGGCTCAAGGACACGCGCTACCTCGTCAACCCGACCGGCCGCTTCGTCACCGGCGGCCCGCAGGGGGACTGCGGCCTCACCGGGCGCAAGATCATCGTCGACACCTACGGCGGCGCCTGCCCGCACGGCGGCGGCGCCTTCAGCGGCAAGGACCCGAGCAAGGTCGACCGCTCGGCCGCATACGCCTGCCGCTACGTCGCCAAGAACGTCGTCGCCGCGGGCCTGGCGCGCCAGTGCCAGGTGCAGGTCGCCTACGCCATCGGCGTCGCGCGGCCGATGAACGTCACCGTCTACACCGAAGGCACGGGCAAGATCCCCGACGAGCAGATCGCCCGCCTCGTTGCCGAGCACTTCGACCTGCGCCCCAAGGGCATCATCCAGATGCTGGACCTGTTGCGCCCGATCTACGAGAAGACCGCCGCTTACGGCCACTTCGGCCGCGACGAGCCCGAGTTCAGCTGGGAGCGCACCGACAAGGCCGCCGCCCTGCGCGCCGCCGCCGGCCTGTAAGCACCGCGGTCGGCGCACGGCATGACTGCGCGCCGCCGGCGGGTCGAATCCGGCTCAGGCTCGAAGCCGCCTGAGCTCGGCCTCCAGCCCATCCGCGAGCGGTTCGAAACAGGTGACCACCGTGCGGTAGACCAAGACGTGGTCGATGGTGTCATAGCCATGAGCCACACGATTGCGCATGGCCACCGCCTTGCTCGCGTCCGGCAGCGCCTGCCCCAGGCAGGGTGAGTCGACAAGCGCGCGGCGACAGGCTTCACCGACGATCTCGACTTGGCGCTCCACGGCCGAGCGCAGGAACTCGTCGGCACGGTAATCGTCGAGCGTGCGCCCGGCCAGGAAGCGCAGCGCCAGGCGCGCTGCGTACAAGGCATCGTCAAGATGCTTCGGCAGCCGGGCGGACATAGACGTCGCGCCGGCTGGCATCCACCGCCTTGCGCAAGTAGGGGTTGCGTATCGGCTGGTCTGTCATCAAGTCCACCGGCCGCTCGAAAAGGCGTTCGAGCGATTCGGCGAACGCGAAGTAGTGCCGTTCGATCTCGGCCCGCGCCTGGGGCGAGAACGTGACGATGAAGTCGAGATCACTGCGCGCCGGATCGAAGCGTCCGTCCGCCGCCGAACCGAACACCTCCAGGCGCTCGACGCCGTGCGCGCGGCAAAGCTGCACGATCGCGTCGTGGTGGTCGATCAACGGCTGCGCCAGTGCGGGCATGGCGAGATTATCCGTGGCGACCCTGCCTCGCGTCGACGGCTGCGATCGGCTTGAAGCGACGATCACGCACGCTGCCGTGGGGCAATGAACGCGCGCCGCAGGCGCGCCATGAAAGCCCGCCACCGAGAGGCGACACCCGCGCTACGGCATGCGCTACTGCACGCGCTCGGCGAGCACGCGGGCGCGGTAGTCCTGCAGCGGCACGGGCGCGTCGCCGGGCGGCGTCGGCTCCAAGGCCTGCAGGCTCAGGCGCCAGCCATGCATCATGGCGTCGCCGGGCAGATCGCTGCCCGCGGGCGCGGGCAGGCCGATCCACACCGTCTGCACGGGCTGGCCCCGGACGCTGGCCTGCAGTTGCACGCTGGCGTGCCCGGCCCAGACGCACAGCGCGGTGATGGGGCAGCGGCTGTCGCGCACGTCGGTCAAAAGCAGGCTCAGCGCACCGCTGCCCACGGGGACGGCAAGGCCGCTTCGCAGTTCCAGCACATGCCGTGCGCCCAGGGGATCGGCCTCGCTGTCGGACCCATCGCCACCGCCACAGGCGGCCAGCAGCGCGGCAAGCGCGAGGGCGCTGGCCAGGCTTTGTCCTCGTTGCATGAACGTCTCCCCGCGTCTCGAGCGGCCGCCATCGTACGGCCGCGGGCGCCGATGCGGACGCCGCGCTCCATGCCCAGATCGCGCAGCGCCTGCCAGAAGCCGCGCGCGGGTTTGGGCGCCGCCCGCGGCGCGAACTCAGGCGTCGAGCACCCGGTCGCCGTCGACGCGCAGCGCGCCGGCCTGCGCGAGTTCGCCGACGACGCGCTCGAGCCAGGCGCGCGGGCTGTGCACGCCCGAGGGCGGATGGCGCAGCCATAGGCCGTGCAGCAGCGGCGTGCGCTCGCCCCAGGCCAGCAGATCGGCCAGCGGCTGCGCGCCCTCCTCCATCAAGTGGTACTTCACGAGCACCTTGACCGCGTGCTGGGCGTGGCGCGCCGGGTCCTTGCGAAAGCCCTGCAGCCGCGTACGCGCGCGCTCCAGCGCCGCGTCCACGTCGACGAAGGGTCGCCCATGGCCGGGCACGACAAGCTTCACCGGCAGGCGGGCGATGCATTCAAGCACCGCCTGCTGGTCCTCGAAGCCGGGCTCGCCCGCGACCTCCGGGAAGATGACGCCAAAGCCGTTCTCCCACAGCGCGTCGGCCGAGAGCAGCACGCCCCGGGCGCGATCGAAGAGCATGAGCATGTCGGGGTCGTGCCCGGGCGCGGCGACGAGCTCCCAGTCGCGCCCGCCGGCGCGCAGCACCTCGCCGGCGCGGATGAGCGCGTCGTGGCGGAAGGGCGCCATGCGCTGGCCGGTGGCGCGGTAGCTGAGCGCGTCCTCGTCCCACGCCTGCACGGCCGCGGCCAGCCCCGGCGGAATCGCCACCGGCACGCCGAAGGCGCGCTGCAGCGCCGCGTTGCCGCCGCAGTGGTCCGAGTGCAGATGCGTGTTGACGATGCGCGCCAGCGGCCGCCCCGCCAGCGCCTGCGCCACCAGCGCCTGCGTCTGCGCCGCATGATTGACGTGCGAGGTGTCGACCAGCAGCGCGCCGGCCTCGCCCGGCGCGGCGTGGATGAGCACGTTGTTGGCGGAGAGCCAGCCGCGCTCGCAGACGGTGATGCCCGCGAGCGGATCAGTCGATGTGCGCGCCATGGGCCGGGTTCGTCAGCGTCATCGCGCGCATTCTCGCGCGGCACCGCGCTTCAGGGCCTGGGCAGCGCGCGCTGCAGGCTCGCAAGCAACGCGCCCAGCGCCAGCATCGCCGCGCTGGCCACGAAGCCGCGCGCGAGGCCGCCGCTGCCGTCGGCGATCCAGCCGACGACGGTCGGGCCGACGATCTGCCCGGCGGCGAAGACGATGGTGAAGACGGCGATCCCCGCAGGCCAGGCGGCCGGCGCCAAGTTGTGCCGCACGAGCGCCGTCGTCGACGCCACCACCGAGAGGAAGACGCCGCCGAAGAGCGCGCCCGAGGCGTAGACCGCCAGCGGATGCGCGCTGGCCACCGGCAGCACCGTGGCCAGCGCCAGCAGGCCGTTGAGCAGCGCCATCGGCCGCCCGTTGCGATGGCGCTGCAGCAGCCCGGCCCACAGCCACGACGAGGCCAGCACCCCGAGGCCCAGCAGCACGTAGAAGGCGATCACGCCTGCGCCGGAGAGCCCCTGCTCGCGCAGCAGCGTGATGATGAAGGTCATGTAGGCGATGTAGCCGAGGCCGAACATCGCGTAGCCCGCGAGGCCGAAGGCGAGCGTGCGCATCGCCAGGCGCGTGCGCTCGCCCGCGGGCGGCGGCGGCGCCACCAGGCCGCGCGTGCCGGCGGCGGTCAGCACGGTGAGGAGCGCCGCCGCCGCAGCCAGCGCGAGCCAGGCCGCCGGCCAGCGCGCCGCCTGCGCATCGACCAGGGGCGGCACGAGCAGCGCCGAGCCGATGATGCCGATGCCCACGCCACCGTAGTAGACGCCCAGCACGAGGCCGGCACGCGCGCTCGCCAGGCTCGCCAGCCGCGCCGCCAGCAGGCCGCCGCCGACGAAGCTGAAGGCGCTGCACACGCCGGTGGCGGTGCGCAGGACGATGAGCACGGCGTCCGAGCGCGTGCCCGCGTGCAGCGCCAGCAGCAGCGCCGACCCCGCGCCGCCGGCCAGCATCAGCAGGCGCGCGTCGAAGCGGCGCATCAGCCGCGGCATCAGCAGCGCGCCCAGCAGGTAGCCGGCGGCGTTGAAGGTGTTCATGCCGCCCGCGGTGACGTAACTCCAGGCCAGGTCCTGCCGCATCGGCGGCAGCAGCAGCGCGTAGGAGAAGCGCGCCAGGCCCAGCGACACCGCCGCCGCCAGCGCCAGCGCCAGGGCCGCCCCCGCCGTGCGCGGCACGGCTGCTTCGCGTCCAGGCTCTTCCTCGTGCACGGGGCGCACGCTCAGAGGCCGCGTGCAGCAAGAAGCGCCTGCGCGACTTCGGCAAAGCCCGCGCCGCGCTCACCCTGCGTGATCCAGGCCGGCCAGTGGTGCAGATCCTTGGCAAAGCGCCGCAGGTTGGCCACGCCCACGCTGTGCGGGAAGCGCTCGAACATCGGCTGGTCGTTGCTGCTGTCGCCGACATAGATCCAGCGCCCGATCTCGTCCTCCAGCCGGCGGCCGAAGAGGCGCTGCAGCATCCACTGCGCGCCGCTCAGCTTGCTGTGCGCGCCGAACCAGCCGTTGACGTGGATGGAGCTCACGGTGGCCGTCATTCCGGACTCGCGCATCAGCGCCACGACGCGCGCGATCGCCTGCGCATCCAGGTGGTGGAACTCGCTGTGATCGATGGCGATGTCGGTCAGCCGCCCGGCGCTGTCTTCGGCCAGGCTTGCCTCGGGCACCTCGCGCAGCACCTGCTGCGCGACCTCCTGCAGACGGCGCGCGTTCGCCGCACGCACGGCCTCGTCCTGCGCGAACTCGGTGACGACGCCGCCGTGGCCGTCGGGGACCAGCGCCACGGCGCCGTTCTCGGCCACCAGCGCCGACAGTGGCCAGGCCGTCGCGAAAGGCAGGCTCCAGCCGTGCGGGCGGCCGGTGATGGCGATCACCGGCAGGCCCGCGGCCTTCAAGTCCTGCAAGGCCTGCAGCGCCGCAGGCTCGATCGCGCCCTCGCGCGTGAGCGTGTCGTCGATGTCGGTCATCAAGCCCGCGACTTCGGCCAGAACGCCGCGCGGGCACTGCGCCAGGGGTCGCGGGCGCGGGCCGGCCGCGCGGGCGCTCACTTGCGCCAGTAGTCGTTCGCCGCGGCGATGGTCTGGAAGTTGATCGCAACCACTTGCGAGGAGGCGATCAGCGCGTCCGCGTCCTCGGCGTAGGCCGGGCGCAGCTTCTTCAGCACCTCGGGGTCGGACTGCGTGTAGCGCACCCCCTTGCGGCTGAGCGTGATCGCGAGCTCGAAGCCGGCCTGCGGCGTGTCGGTGATGAGCGAAGGGAGCCAGATGTCGGCCATTTCGGGAATCCTTCTACGGTTTGGCGATGGCCACGAGGATGGCGATCGCGCGGGAATATGCCATGCGATCGCCGCCTGCAGCTGCGACGTGGTCTTGGCGCGCCTCTGCCCCTGGCTAGAATGCGCGCCTGTCTCCGAGGAGCGTTGCAACCTCCCCGCTGCGCGGGCGAGGCCAGGCTCGGAGGCCCTCCCCTGGCAACCGCGCTCACCTGCACGACCGGCGTCGTGGGTGAGCCTTGCAGCCGCCCCATGTCGTCACCCCGTGCAGAACCCTCCTCTGCCGGAGCCCGACCATGAACGCCGCCTTCAAGCCCTCCCCCGCCGCCGACCACGCCGTCGCCGACCTTGCCCTGGCCGACTGGGGCCGCAAGGAAATCACCATCGCCGAGCACGAGATGCCCGCGCTGATGGAGATCCGCCGCGAGTACGCCGCGCGCCAGCCCCTGGCCGGCGCGCGCATCGCCGGCAGCCTGCACATGACCATCCAGACCGCCGTGCTGGTGGAGACGCTGCAGGCCCTGGGCGCGCAGGTGCGCTGGGCCAGCTGCAACATCTTCAGCACCCAGGACCACGCGGCGGCAGCCCTGGCCGTGAAGGGCACGCCGGTGTTCGCCTACAAGGGCGAGACGCTGCGCGACTACTGGGACTACACGCACCGCATCTTCGAGTTCGGCAGCGCCGGCAGCGCCGACGAAGGCCCGAACATGATCCTCGACGACGGCGGCGACGCCACGCTGCTCATGCACCTGGGCAAGCGCGCCGAGAAGGACGCGAGCGTCGTCGCCCACCCCGGCAGCGAGGAGGAGCGCGAGCTCTTCGCCGCCATCAAGGCCAGGCTGGCCGCCGACCCGAGCTGGTACAGCCGCAAGAGCGCGCACATCATCGGCGTCACCGAGGAGACGACCACCGGCGTGCACCGCCTCAAGGAGATGTCGGCCAAGGGCGCGCTGATGTTCCGCGCCATCAACGTCAACGACTCGGTCACCAAGAGCAAGTTCGACAACCTCTACGGCTGCCGCGAATCGCTGGTGGACGGCATCAAGCGCGCCACCGACGTCATGGTGGCCGGCAAGATCGCCGTCGTCGCCGGCTACGGCGACGTCGGCAAGGGCAGCGCGCAGGCGCTGCGCGCGCTCTCGGCGCAGGTCTGGGTGACCGAGATCGACCCCATCAACGCGCTGCAGGCGGCGATGGAGGGTTTTCGCGTCGTGACCATGGACTGGGCCGCGGACAAGGCCGACATCTTCGTCACCGCCACCGGCAACAAGAACGTCATCGGCTACGCCCACATGCAGGCGATGAAGCACAACGCCATCGTCTGCAACATCGGCCACTTCGACAACGAGATCGACGTCGCCGCGCTCGAAGCGCGCTGCCGCTTCGAGGAGATCAAGCCGCAGGTCGACCACGTCGTGTTCGAGGACGGCAAGCGCATCATCCTGCTGGCGCGCGGACGCTTGGTGAACCTGGGCTGCGCCACCGGCCACCCGAGCTACGTCATGAGCAGCTCGTTCGCCAACCAGACCATCGCCCAGATCGAGCTCTTCACGCACCGCGACTTCTACGAGCAGGGCAAGGTCTACGTGCTGCCCAAGCACCTGGACGAGAAGGTCGCGCGCCTGCAGCTGAAGACGCTCAACGCCGAGCTGACCACGCTCACCGAGGAGCAGGCCGCCTACATCGGCGTGCCGGTGCAAGGCCCTTACAAGCCCGACAGCTATCGGTATTGATGCCCCGCGGGCCGGGCCCTGGGCCCGCCCCGGTCTGGCCTCGAGCGGCCGAGCGTGGTCTCCGTGCGGCGATGGTGCAGGGATCGAGCCGCGGTCCGGCCCGATACGAGGAAGTCGCGTTCTGGCTCCATAATGCAGGCGCGGATCCGATATGGAGGCATTCCGTGAAGGTCAACCTCTCGATCAAGGACGTTCCCGAAGCCATCGCCGCGCGGCTGCGCGAGCGCGCAGCGCGCAACCACCGCTCGCTGCAAGGCGAGCTGATGGCCATCATCGAGCGCGCCGCAGCCGAGCCCGCGACCGAGTCGCTCACGCCGACAGCAGTCAGGTCTGGCGCGCGCGCCGTGCACCCGGCCACCGGACGGGACTACTGGGTGCAGGGCAGCAAGACGATGGAGGAGCTCCTGCTCGAACGCGAGGCCGCCGGCTGGACGCCCCATCCTTCGCTGGCCAAGGCGCCGCTGGCCGTGGACATCATCCGCGCCGACCGCGACTTGCGATGACGCGTGCCAAGGCCTCGGGCCAGCGCGTGCTCTACGTCGCCGAACCGCCGCCAGCCTGGGCTGCGGAGCCGCCGGCGGTGGTCGATGCCAGCGTGCTGGCCGCAGTCCTGTGGGCCGAGCCGGCAGCCGGCGAAGCCCGTCGGCGCATGGCCGGAATGGCGCTGCATGCACCCACGCTGATCGTCTACGAACTGGCCAACGTGGCACGCAACAAGCGCCGCAGCGGCGTCCCGGACGAGGCCGCTCGTGCGGGCCTGCTCATGCTCACCGAACACAAGCTCGCCCTGCACTGCACGGCCGGCGAGGACCTCTACGACCTGGCGTGTCGGCACGGCCTCACCGCTTACGACGCGGCCTACCTGTGGCTGGCGCTGACGCTGCGCGCGCCGCTGCTGACCTTCGACCAGCGCCTGGCCGAGGCGGTGACGCGGGCGCAGCGTCGCTAGCACCGCGCCTGGCAGCCGCCGCACCGACGTCGCCCGCTCATGCACACCCTTTCGCACCCCGCCTCAGCGGCGGCATGCCTGCCATGAACACCTCAAGGCCCCCGATCAGCTTCGAGTTCTTCCCCCCCAACACCCCCGTGGGCAGCGAGAAGCTGCAGACGGTGGTGGCGGAGCTGGCGGCCGTGGCGCCGGAGTTCTTCAGCGTCACCTACGGTGCCGGCGGCGCCACGCGCGAGAAGACGCTGGCGACGGTGCAGACCATCGCCCAGGCCGGCCACGAGGCGGCGCCGCACCTCTCCTGCGTGGGCGCGACGCGCGAGAGCATCGCCGAGATCCTCGCCACCTACCGCGCGCAAGGCATACGCCGCCTCGTCGCGCTGCGCGGGGACCTGCCCAGCGGCACCGCGGTGGCCGGCGAGTTCCGCTTCGCCGCCGACCTCGTGCGCTTCATCCGCGAGACGCAAGGGCAGGACTGGCGCCTCGAGGTCGCCGCCTATCCCGAGTACCACCCCGAGCAGCGCTACGCGCGGCGCGACCTGCAGCACTTCGCCGACAAGATGGCCGCCGGCGCCAACGCCGCCATCACGCAGTTCTTCTTCAACCCCGACGCCTACTTCCACTTCGTCGACGAGGTGCGGCGCCTGGGCGTGAACGCCCCCATCGTGCCGGGCATCATGCCCATCCACAACTACGCGCGCATCGCCCAGTTCGCCGCGCGCGACGGCATCGAGATCCCGCGCTGGGTGGCCTTGAAGATGGAGGGCTATCTCGACGACGCAGCCAGCATCCGCGCCTTCGGCCTGGACGTGGTCACGCGCCTGTGCGAGCGGCTGCTCGCCGGCGGCGCGCCGGGGCTGCACTTCTACACGCTCAACCAGTCGGCACTGTCGCTCGAGGTCTGCCGGCGGCTGGGCGCCTGAAGACCGCGCGCCTTCGCGCGCGCTACAAGCCCTCGCGCTGCCAGTGCAGGCCCTCGTCGGTGAGCATGGCGTCCAGCGGCACATCGTGCGGCTCGGCCTGCAGCCAGGGGACGAAGGCGTTGCTGTAGGCCAGGCCGACCGTCAGCGGGCGCGGCTGCAAAGCCGCCAGGGTGCGGTCGTAGAAGCCGCCGCCGTAGCCCAGGCGCAGGCCGCGCGGCCCGAAGCCGACGCAGGGCACGAGCAACAGCTGCGGCGCGAAGGCCTCCGTGTCCTTTGGCTTGGGGATGCCGTAGGCGTCATCCTCCATCGGACAACCCGGGTACCAGACGTGAAAGCCGAGCCGCTTGCTCGCACGGTCGGTCACCGGCAGCCCGATGCGGCGCGCCGGATCGGCCTCGCTCCAGCGGAAGAGCGCCGGCAGCGCGTCGAACTCGCCCTTGATCGGCCAGTAGGCGCCGATGGCCGTCTCGCCGCGCGTCACCAGCCAGACGCGCAGCACCTCCTGCAGCTGCACCGAGCGCTGGTGGCGGTCGACCATCGCCTGGCGCTCGGCCTGGAGTTGCCGGCGCAGCAGCTTCTTGTCGCTCGAAGGAACGATCGGGAGCTTGAAGGGTTGCGTCATGGCTTGACAGGCGGCGGCAGCCGCGCCCGGTGGCAACGGAAGCGGCATTGTCACCGCCTGCGGCCTCCCCGGCGCCGCAGCACTGGGCTACAGTGGCCATGCTCCATGGTTCGGCATCTCCCCTCTCCTTCCCCGGCGCGGCAGCCGCGCGTGCGACTGCTGACGCTGTTGCCGCTCATCGCCGCCCTCCTGGGCTCGGCGGCCACCGCCCAGGTCGGTGACGATGCGGTGCTGCTGGCGCGCCATGCCTTCGCCCGCAAGGACGGCGCGCGCCTGGCGGCGCTGCGCGAGCCCTTGCTCGCGGCAAACCATCCGCTGGCGATCTGGGTCGATTATTGGGATCTCAGCAGCCGCCTCGCCGGCGCCGAGCAGCCCGAGGTCGACGCCTTTTACGCGCGCTGGCGCGGCAGCTATCTCGAAGACCGACTGCGCAACGACTGGCTCCTCGAGCTCGGCCGGCGCGGTGACTTCGGCGGATTCCTGCGCGACCACGCCGAGTACCGCATGCGCGACGACCCCGAGGTCGCGTGCTGGGAGCAGCTGGCGCTGCTCCTGGACGGACAGCTCGAGCAGCGCAGCGCTGCGGTGGCGGCCTGGATGGCGCCGCGCGACCCGGGCGAAGGCTGCCGGCAGCTCGGCAGCACGCTGGCCGGGCAGCGCAAGCTGCGCTCCGGCGAAATCTGGCAGGCGATGCGCTTGGCGGTCGAGGCCAACCGCCCGCGCACAGTGCGGCTGGCGGCCGCATTGATCGGGGCGTCGACCGCCAAGGCGGTGGACGAAATCCTCGCCAAGCCGACGCGGTTGCTCGAACGCCGCCTGCGCGACCCGAGCGCCCACCAGCAGGAGCTGGCGACGCTGGCCTTGATGCGCCTGGCCTCCAACGACCTCGACGCCGCCGCCCAGGCGCTGCAGGCCGGCTGGGCGACCCGGCTCTCGGACGAATTGGCAGCCATCGCCTGGGCCGCAGTCGGCCGCCAATCGGCGTTGCGCCAGCAGGAGCGCGCGCACGACTTCTTCGAACGCGCCTGGCAGCGCCAGCGCGACGACGGCGGAGCGCCGCGCTGGAGCGACGAGACGCTGGCCTGGAGCGTGCGTGCGGCGCTGCGTGCGCCACGCCCCGATCGCCAGCGCTGGGAGGCGGTGCTGCGCGGCATCGAAGCGATGAGCGCCGCGGAACGGGCGACGCCGGCCTGGCGCTACTGGCAGGCGCGGGCGCTGGCGGCGCGGGCGCGCAACACGCGCGAGCGTGAACACGCCACCGCCGCGTTCGAGGCCCTGGCGACCGGCATCGACTACTACGCGCAGCTGGCGCTGCAGGAACTCGGCCGCCCCTTCGTGCTGCCGCCGCCACCGGCACCGCCGAGCGCCGAGGAACTCGAGCAGGCGCGGCAGACGCCGGGCCTGCAGCGCGGCCTGGCGCTGGCGCGGCTCGACCTGCGCAGCGAAGGGCGGCGCGAATGGAATTTCACGCTGCGCGGCATGAACGAGCGCGAGCTCCTGGCCGCGGCCGAGCTGGCCTGCCGCGCCGCCGACTGGCAGATCTGCATCAACACCAGCGAGCGCACGCGCGAACAGCTGGACCTGCAGCAGCGCTATCCGATGCCGCATGCACAGGCGATCGACGCGCAAGCGCGCGCGCGCGAACTCGAACCGGCGCTGGTCTTCGGGCTGATCCGGCAGGAGACGCGCTTCATGCCCGGACTGCGTTCTTCCGCCGGCGCGGTCGGGCTGATGCAGGTGATGCCGGCGACGGCGCGCTGGACGGCGCGGCGCCTCGGTCTCGAGATCGATTCCGCGCGGCTCGAGGACATCGACCTCAACCTGCGCCTGGGCACGAGCTACCTGCGCCTGGTGCTGGACGACTTCGGCGGCTCGCAGGCGCTGGCCGCGGCGGCCTACAACGCCGGGCCCGGGCGGCCGCGGCGCTGGCGCGAAGGCCAGGAAATCGACGCCGCGGCCTGGACCGAGAACATCCCCTTTGCCGAGACGCGCGACTACGTGAAGAAGGTGCTGGCCAACGCCAGCGTCTACGCCGCGCGGCTGGCGGCGTCGGGCCCTGGCCCGGTACCGGACTTGCGCACGCGCCTGGGCAGCACCATCGGCCCGCGCGAGGCCGGCGCGTCGGCGCCCGACCCCAACCTGCCCTGACTTCGAACCCTTCGATGCGGAGAACATCATGGCCTTGCAGCTCGTCATCGGCAACAAGAACTACTCGTCGTGGTCGATGCGCCCCTGGGTGCTGATGAAGCAGCTCGCGCTGCCCTTCGAGGAACGGCGGCTGCGGCTGGACTTCCACACTCCCGATTCGAGCTTCAAGCGCGAGCTGGCATCGCTCGGCGTCGCCGGCCGCGTGCCGGTGCTGCTGGACGAAGGCTTCGCGGTGTGGGACTCGCTGGCCATCGTCGAGTACCTGCACGAACGCTTCCCGGCAGCGGGCGTGTGGCCGACGGCGGCACACGCCCGTGCCCGTGCGCGCAGCGTGTGCGCCGAGATGCACTCGGGCTTCACACCCTTGCGCAGCCACTGCGGCATGAACATCGAAGCCCGGCTGCCCGAGGTCGGCGAGCGCATCTGGAGCGAGCAGGCCGCGGTGCGCGCCGACGTGCAGCGCCTGGAATCGATGTGGGGCGCGGCGCTCACGGAAAGCGGCGGGCCCTTCCTCTTCGGCGAATTCGGCGCCGCGGATGCCTTCTACGCCCCGGTATGCATGCGACTGCTGACCTACGCGCTGCCGACCTCGGCCGTCGCGGGCGGCTACGTCCAGCGCGTGCGCCAGGCGCCGGGCGTGGCGGCGTGGATCGACGAGGCGCTGCAGGAACACGACTGGATCGCCGAGGACGAGCCCTACCGCCGGCGCCCCGGGACGCGCGCGCACTGAGACGCGCGCACGGCGCCGCCGCACACGCCCCGCATGAAGCTCTACATCGTCGGCGGCGCCGTGCGCGATGCGCTGCTGGGCCTGCCGGCCAGCGACCGCGACTGGGTGGTCGTGGGCGGCACGCCCGAGCAATTGCTGGCGCAGGGTTACCGCCCCGTCGGGCGCGACTTCCCCGTCTTCCTGCACCCGGACACGGGCGAGGAAGTGGCACTGGCGCGCACCGAACGCAAGTCCGGCCGCGGCTACCACGGCTTCAGCTTCCACGCCGCGCCCGAGGTCACGCTGGAGGAAGACCTGGCGCGGCGCGACCTGACGATCAACGCCATGGCGCGCGACGAGGACGGCCGCCTCGTCGACCCCTACGGCGGCGAGCGCGACCTGCGCGAACGCGTCCTGCGCCACGTCTCGCCGGCCTTCGCCGAAGATCCGGTGCGGCTGCTGCGCGTGGCGCGCTTCGCCGCGCGCTGGCCCGACTTCCGCATCGCCCCGGAGACGATGGCGCTGATGCGCCGCATCGTCGAGGACGGCGAGGTCGACCACCTCGTGCCCGAACGCGTCTGGCAGGAGCTTGCCCGCGGCCTGATGGAGGCGCATCCGGCACGGCTCATCGCGGTGCTGCGCGAGAGCGGGGCGCTGGCGCGGCTGCTGCCCGAGGTCGAGCGCCTCTTCGGCGTGCCGCAGCGCGCCGAGCATCACCCCGAGGTCGATACCGGCGCGCACCTGCTGCTGGTGCTGCAGGCCTGCGCGCGCGCCCAGGCGCCTCTGACCGTGCGCTTCGCCTGCCTCTGCCACGACCTCGGCAAGGGCACGACGCCGCGCGCGCAGTGGCCGCGCCACCTCGGCCATGAGCAGCGCGGCGCGCGCCTGGCGCGGGCGCTGGGCGAGCGCCTGCGCGCGCCGCTGGACTGCCGCGAGCTGGCCGACGTGACCGCGCGCGAGCACGGCAACGTGCACGCGAGCCTCGGGCTCTCCGCCGCGGCGGTGCTGCGCCTGCTCGAGCGTTGCGACGCGCTGCGCCGGCCGCAGCGCTTCGAGGAGCTGCTGCTCGCCTGCGAGTGCGACGCGCGCGGACGCAGCGGCCGCGAGGGCGATCCCTACCCGCAGCGGGCGCGCTTGTCGGCGGCGCTGCGCGCGGCACTCGGCGCCGACACCGCGGCGGCGAGCCGGCAGGCGCTGGCCGACGGCCTGCCGGGGCCGGCGATCGGCCAGCGCGTGCGCGCCGCGCGGCTGGCGGCGCTGACTCAGGCGCTGGGCGTGGACGGCTTGGAAGCCGATTCGGCGGGATCGACCGGCACCGGCTTGCCGGTCAGATAGCCCTGCACGAGCTGAAAGCCCATCAGGCGGCAGATCTCGGCCTCGGCCTCGGTTTCGACGCCCTCGGCCAGCGGCACCGAGCCGAGCTCGGTCACCAGGCGCACGAGGTCGGAGACCACCTTCTGCTTGCGCTCGCTGGCGAGGTCGATGCCGCGGATGAGGCCCATGTCGAACTTGACGAAGTGCGCCGGCACCTCGCCGAGCTCGTTGAGCCGCGCCTGGCCGGCGCCGAAGTCGTCGTAGGCGAAGCGCACGCCGATGTCCTTGAGTCGCGCCGCCAGCTCCTTCATGCGCTCGATCTCCATCACCGCCGTCTCGTGCACCTCGACCACGAGGTCCGGCGCCCCGGGTTGCTCGCGCACGCGCGCCAGCGCCTGCAGGAAGGCCTCGTCGAAGGTTTCCGTCGGATGGGTATTGACGAACAGCGTCGTGCCCTCGCCGCGCGCCGCGACGACGCGGATTCCCAGCTCGCGGAAGGCCTGGCTGAGTTCGGACTCGCGGCCCAGGCGCGCGGCCATCTGGAAGAGGTGGATCGGCGACTGCGGCAGTTCCGGATGCCGGCCGCGGCCGAGCCACTCGTAGGCCTGCAGCGCGCGCGTGCGCATGTCGACGATGGGCTGCAGCGCGCCGCTCAGGCCTTGCCCGCGCAGCAGCTCCTTGAACTCGCGCTCGCGCGGAACGAAGTTCTCGCTCAGCGCGCGCCCCGGCGCCACGAGCAGCGTGCGATCGGCGTCGCCGGCCGGTGCGCGCTGCAGCAGCGTCATGCCGTCGTCGCGGCGCCGGCGGATGCGGAACTCGGCCTGCGCGAAGTGGATGACGTCGTTGTCGGCGAGCAGCACCGAGCCCTGCACGCGCTGGCGGTTGACGTAGCTGCCGTTGGTGCTGTCGAAGTCGGTGAGGCGCAGCCGCCCGGAGATGTCGGCCTCGAGCTCGGCGTGGCGGCGGCTCAGGCCCATGGCGGCCTCGACGAGGTCGTTGGCCGGGTCCCGCCCGACGCGATACGGCAGGTTGCGGATCTCGTGCATCAGCCGCGAGCCGTCGGCTGCCACGCTTTCGAGGAACCAGTCCGCATCCACGTCATGCCCCTTGCCGCTTCGGCCTCATCCGGTTACGGTTCGTCCGTTGTCGTCACCGGTCGTTTCCGTCCGCGACGCACTGTACCGCCCTTTTCGCGACAGACGCGACAGACGCGACAGGCGCGACGGGCGCGACAGCCGTTACAGCGTGTGCGAGCGGTCGCCGCCGGCGAATCCGATGGCTTCGAACGGTGCGCCGGCGGCCAGCCCCAGCACCTTGAAGAGCTCGCCCATCTCGTGCTCCTGCAGCAGCGGCTGTGCCGCCACCTGCGCGCGCGCATCGGCCGCCGCCAGCAGCGCGGGCAGGCCGCAGTTGACGAGGAAGCGCGCCTGCGAGGTGTAGCCCAGCACGTGCAGGCCCGCGTCCTGCGCCGCCAGCGCCACGGCGCTGAAGTTGACGTGCGCGGTGATGTCCTTGGTGCCGACGTCGGCGAGCGGGTCGGTGTCGGCGCGGTGGGCGCGGTGGCACATCAGCGTGCCGCCATGGCGCTGCGGGTGGTAGTACTCGTGCTCCGGGAAACCGTAGTCGATGAAGAAGGCCGCGCCGCGCGCGAGGCGAGCGGCCAGCGTACGCACGAAGGCTTCGGCCTGGCGGTGGATCTCGGTCACCGCGCCGGGCAGGAAGCGGTGTTCGCCCGGCGGTCGCAGCGCGGTCGGCCGGTCGGCCCAGGCCAGGCGCCCGTCCTGCAGGGCGACGCCGCGCTCGAACCATCGCGTGCCGTCGAAGTGCAGCAGTTGCACCGGCATCGCGTCGAGCACTTCGTTGCCGACGACCACGCCCTCGATGCGCCCGGGAAGCGCATCGAGCCAGCGCACGCGCGCGCCGAAGGCGGCCAGCGTCCGCTGCTGGCGCTGGCGCAAGGCGGCGGAGAGCTCGACGATGCGGTACTCGACCGCGCCGCACTCCCGGCGGCCCTGCTCGCCGCCCGTCGTCGCTGCGTCAAGCGAAGCCAGGAGCTGCCGGGCGAGCGCGCCCGAGCCGGCGCCGAACTCCCAGACCTCGCGCGTGCCCGTGGCCTGAAGCGCCTGCGCGACCTGCCGCGCCAGCGTGTGCCCGAACAGCGGCGAAAGCTCGGGCGCGGTGACGAAGTCGCTGCCCGAGGACGGCATCTGCCCGAACTGGCGTGCGTCGCGCGCGTAGTAGCCCAGGCCCGGCGCATAGAGCGCGAGCGCCATGAAGCGGTCGAAGGGCAGCCAGCCTTCCTCGGCGGCGATCGCGGCAGCGACGGCTGCGTCCATGGCCGTGTGCCGGCGCGCGTGCGGCGCGCTCGATACACTGCCGGATCCGTCGCGTGACGCCTCGTCTTGCACCGCGGCATTCTAGGCAGGCATGGCTTCCAGACCTTCTCCGGACGCACGCCCGGTCGTGCTCGTCACCGGCGCGGCGCGGCGCCTGGGCCGCGCGATCGCGCTCGATCTCGCCGCGCACGGCTTCGACCTCGCGCTGCACCACCGCCACTCGGCCGCAGAGGCCGAAGCGGTCGCCGCGCAGGTGCGCGCACGCGGTGCGCAGGCCTGGCTGCTGGCGGCCGACCTCGCCGACGAGACGGCGACGAACGCGCTCGTGCCGCAGGCGCAGGCCGCGGCCGGGCGCATCGACGCCGTCGTCAACAACGCTTCGCGGTTCGAGCACGACGAGGTCGGCAGCTTCGGCCACGCCGCGATGGCGCGCCACTGGAGCGCCAACACCGCCGCACCCATCCTGCTGGCGCGCGCGCTGCACGCCGCGGTGTCGCAGAGCGGCCATCCGACGGGTTGTGGCTGCGTCGTCAACCTGCTCGACCAGAAGGTCTGGAACCCGAACCCCGACCACCTCTCGTACACGCTCTCCAAGATCGCGCTCGAAGGCGCGACCACGCTGCTGGCGCAGGCGCTGGCGCCGCGCGTGCGCGTCTGCGGCGTCGCGCCGGGCCTGACGCTGCCTTCGGGCGACCAGACCGAGGCCGAATTCGAAGCCGCGCACCGGCTCACGCCACTGGGTCGCGGCTCGACGGCCGGGGACATCGCGCAGGCGGTGCGCTTCCTGCTGCAGGCACCGGCCGTCACCGGCACGACGCTGCTCGTCGATGGCGGCCAGCACCTGCAGCCGCGCACGCGCGACGTGATGTTCGCGCTGCGCGATGCGGCAGGCGCGACGAAGGAGATGCAGTGAGTCTGCCGGCGATGCTCCTCGACCCGCGCCTGGCCGACTGCCGGCGCCTCTTCCTGCGCGGCTTCGAACTGCCGGTGCGCATCGGCGTGCACGACTTCGAGCAGGCAGCGCCACAGCGCATGCGCTTTCACGTCGATCTGTGGGTGGCGCTTGCGCACAGCACGCCGCGTGCCGACGAGCTCGCCGAGGTCGTCGACTACGACTTCGTACGCGCGCGCATCCGGCATCTCGCGGCACGCGGCCATGTGCAGCTGCAGGAGACGCTGGCCGACGACATCCTGCACGCGATGCTCGAGCACCCGGGCGTGCGCGCCGCGCGCGTGGCCACCGAGAAACCCGACGTCTACCCCGACTGCGATGCGGTCGGGGTCGAGGTCTTCGGCATCCAGCCGGACAAGGACGATCCGCGATGAACGCCCTGAACGACGCCGCCGCGGCCCGCAAGGCCGCCTTCGAGGCCAACAAGCTCTCCAAGAAGCTGCACCGCCTGGTCGGCCAGGCGGTGGCCGACTTCAACATGATCGAGGACGGCGACAAGCTCATGGTCTGCCTCTCCGGCGGTAAGGACAGCCACGCGCTGCTGGACATCCTGCTCGAGATGCAGCGCCGCGCGCCCATCCGCTTCGAGCTCGTCGCCGTCAACCTCGACCAGAAGCAGCCGGGCTTCCCGGCCGAGGTGCTGCCGGCCTATCTGCGATCGCGCGGCGTGCCCTTTCACATCGAGAACCAGGACACCTACTCGATCGTCAAGTCGCACATCCCCGAGGGCAGGACGATGTGCAGCCTGTGCTCGCGGCTGCGCCGCGGCATCCTCTACCGCGTCGCGCGCGAGCTCGGGGCGACGAAGATCGCGCTCGGCCACCACCGCGACGACATGGTGGTGACGCTGCTCATGAACATGTTCTTCGGCAGCCGGCTCAAGGGCATGCCGCCCAAGCTGGTGAGCGACGACGGCCACCACGTGGTCATCCGGCCGCTGGCCTACGTCGCCGAGCGCGACCTCGAGCGCTGGGCCGAGCACCGGCAGTTCCCCATCATCCCCTGCTCGCTGTGCGGCAACCAGCCCAATCTGCAGCGCCAGCAGATCAAGGCCATGGTGCGCGCGTGGGAGCAGCAGTACCCCGGGCGCACCGACAACATGCTCACCGCGATGGGCAAGGTCGTGCCTTCGCACCTGATGGACCGCCGCCTCTACCCCTTCGAGACGCTGCGCGCGCAAGGCATCGCCGACCCCGAGGGCGACATCGCCTTCGACGAAGAGGATCCGCACGCCGTCCTCGTTCCCGTGCAGCCCGCGCGGCTGCAGAAAGGCAAGCCATGATGAAGCGACGATTCCTCGCACCGGCCCTTCTGGCTGCCGGCCTGCTCGGCAGTGGTCTGCTCGCGGGCTGCGCGAGCCTGGGCAGCGTCGCCAGCGACGTGAGCAGCTTCGGCGAGTGGCCCGAGGGGCGAGCGCCGGGCCGCTACGCCTTCGAGCGCCTGCCCTCGCAGCAGGCCCATCCCGAACAGGTCGCGGTGCTCGAGCGCGCCGCGGCCGGCGCACTGGCCAAGGCCGGCTTCGTGCCGGTGCCGGCGGGCGCGGAGCCCGAGGTGCTGATCCAGATCGGCGCACGCCTCACGCGCGTGGCCACGCCGGTGTGGGACGACCCGCTGTGGTTCCGCGGCGGCTTCGGCCGCTACCACCGGGGGCCCTGGTTCGGCCCTTCGTGGTCGCTCGGCTGGACCTACACCGCGCCGCGTTACGAGTACGAAGTGGCCGTGCTGCTGCGCGACCGCGCCAGCGGCAAGCCCCTCTACGAGACGCGCGCTGCCAGCGACAGCAGCGGCCCTCCCGATGAGGCGACGCTGGCGGCGATGTTCGTGGCCGCGCTGACGGACTTCCCGCGCCCGGCGCTGAGTCCGCGGCAGGTGACGGTGCCGCGTGCGCCCGCATCGCAGTGACGGCTCTGCTCAATCCGAGGCCGCGTCGGCGCCTGCCGCCAGCACGCGGAAATCGTCGCTCCAGCCTTGCAGGCGATCGCGCAGCACGCGACGCTGCGCCGCGCTGGCGCTGGCGTGCAGGCGCGCCGCCAGCTCGCAGTTGAAGGCGCGCACGCGCTGCTGCTGCGCGCGGTAGACGGGGTCGGGCGAACGTTCGGCGTCGGCGACGAGTGCGCGCAGCACGGCCGCGGCGCGTGCGGCGTCGGCGCGCTCGGCGATGAGGCGGCGCAGCGCCTGCAAGGTCTGTTGCTGGCGCTGCACGCGCTCGGCCAGCCAGCGCTGAGGATCCATCGGCGAGGCCGCGAGCTGCTGCGACAGCAACTCGCGCTGCGCGCCGTCGAGGCGGCCGTAGAAGCGCTCGGCGCGCTCCTGCAGGCGCGCGAGTGCAGCGGCATGGCGTTCGGCGCCGTCGGCCTGCAGGTGCTCGCGCCGCAGCTCCTCGTTGCCCTCGGCATAGCGCCGGGCGATGTGCTCCAGCTGCGCCTCGGAAAGGCCGAGGACCGTCGGTGCGAGGACGAGGATCGCGTGCTGCAGCGCGGGCTCGAGCTGCTGCCGCGCCTCGTCGGCCCAGGCGCACATCTGCGCCGGCGTGATCGATTCGCCCGACTTCGCCTGCACCCGCCCCAGCCAGTGCGCATAGCCTTCGAGTTGCGCCTTACGATGCCAGGCGAACCAGGACCGGATGCCGCCCTTGACGTGCACCGCCTGCTCGCCGCTGAAATCGCCCCAGCCGTCCAGCCACCACCAGACCAGGGTGGGGCCGTTGTCGTAGGCCAGGCGCAGCGCGCTGCAGCCGACCACCAGGGACAGGCCCGTCATCGTCAACCACGCTTTCAGGATCGTCGATCGCATGGCACTCCACGTCGTCGTCATGGCCGCGGGCAAGGGCACCCGCATGAAGTCGCAGCGCCCCAAGGTGCTGCACCGCCTGGGCGGACAGCCGCTATTGCAGCACGTGCTGGACAGCGCCGCGGCCCTGCGGCCGGCACAGACGCTGGTCATCACCGGGCACGGCGCGGCCGAGGTCGAGGCCTTTCTGGCCGGCCGCGCGCTCTCCTGCGTGCGCCAGGTGCCGCAGCTGGGCACCGGCCACGCCATCCAGCAGGTGCTGCCGCAGCTGCCCGCGGGCGAAGGCACGGTGCTGATCCTCAACGGCGACGTGCCGCTGATCCGCAGCGAGACGGCCGCTGCGCTCGTCGCCGCCTGCGCCGACCAGGCGCTGGCGCTGCTGAGCGCCGAACTCGACGCGCCCGAGGGCTACGGCCGCATCGTGCGCGACGCCGAGGGCCGGGTGCGCGGCATCGTCGAGCACAAGGACGCCAGCCCCGCGCAGCGCGCCATCCGCGAGATCTACAGCGGCATCATGGCCGCGCCGCTGCCCGCGCTGCGGCGCTGGGTGGGCGCGCTGAAGAACGACAACGCCCAGGGCGAGTACTACCTCACCGACATCGTCGCCATGGCCGTCGCCGAGGGCGTGCCGGTGCGGGCGCAGACGGTGGCCGACGACACCGAGGTGCTGGGCGTGAACACCCCCGTGCAGCTGGCCGAGCTCGAGCGCCGGCTGCAGAAGCGCCTGGCCGAACAGCGGATGGAGGCCGGCGTGCGCCTGGCCGACCCGGCGCGCTTCGACCTGCGCGGCACGCTCGACTGCGGCGAGGACGTGGAGATCGACGTCGGCTGCGTGTTCGAGGGCAGCGTGCGCGTGGGCAGCCGCGTCAGCATCGGGGCACACTGCGTCATCCGCGACGCCGAGATCGGCGACGACGTCGTCATCCACCCCTTCAGCCACATCGAGGGCGCGCGCATCGGCGGCGGCGCCCGCATCGGCCCCTATGCGCGGCTGCGCCCGGGCGCCGATCTCGGCGACGAGGTGCACATCGGCAACTTCGTCGAGGTGAAGAACTCGACCCTGGGCCGCGGCGCCAAGGCCAACCACCTCGCCTACCTCGGCGACGCGACCGTGGGCGCGCGCGTGAACTACGGCGCCGGCAGCATCACCGCCAACTACGACGGCGCCAACAAGCACCGCACGGTGATCGAGGACGACGTGCACGTGGGCAGCAACTGCGTGCTCGTGGCGCCGCTGACGATAGGCGCGGGGGCGACGATCGCCGGCGGCTCGACGATCGCGCGCCCGGCCCCGGCCGGGCAGCTCACGGTGGCACGCGCGCGCCAGCTCAGCGTGCCGACCTGGAAGCGGCCGGCGAAGCCGAAGAAGGGCTGAAGCGCACAGGGCGCAGCCGGCGTTCAGCGCGCTGCCGGCGCCGCCTCCTGCTCGAGCACTTGCGCGGCCAGGCAGAGGTCGTCCCAGGCGCGCGCCTTCTCCGCCGGGCTGCGCAGCAGATAGGCCGGGTGGTAGGTGACGACCAGCGGCACACCCTGGTAGCGGTGCACGCGCCCGCGCAGCTTGCCCACCGGCTCGCTGCTCTGCAGCAGCGACTGGATCGCGAAGCGCCCCATGGCGAGGATGATTCGCGGCCGCACGAGCGCGATCTGGCGCTGCAGAAAGGGCTCGCAGGCCCGCAGTTCGTCGGGCTGCGGATTGCGATTGCGCGGCGGACGGCACTTCAGCGTGTTGGCGATGAAGACGCGCTGCGCCGGCGGCCCCTGCTCGGCGCGCGTGAGCGCCAGCGCCGCCAGCATCTGGTCCAGCAACTGGCCGGCGGCACCGACGAAGGGCTCGCCCTGAAGGTCCTCCTGCTCGCCGGGCGCTTCGCCGACCACCATCCAGTGCGCCTGCGCGTGGCCGACGCCGAACACCGGCTGGCGCCGCGTGCGGTGCAACTCGCAGGCGCGGCAAGTCGTCACGGCCTCACGCAGCGCGGGCCAATCCAGGCGCTCGATCGAGGCCCCGTCGGCAGGCGCAGGCGCAGGCGCAGACGCTGCCGCAGGTGCCGGCGACGACTGCGGCGGCGCGGCGCGCGACCACAGCCGCAGCCCCATCACCTGCAGCATCTGCCGCTGGCGCGCACTCCATCTCATGACGCCGCCTCGAGGCCCGCGTCGAGGGCAAGCTGCATCACGACGGCGTCCTCGCGCGCGCCATGCGCTGCGGGGTAATAGCGCGGGCGCCGGCCGATCTCGGCAAAGCCGCAGCGCGCGTAGAGCTCGCGCGCCCGCGCGTTGCCCAGGCGCACCTCGAGCAGCAGGCGCGACGCCGGCAGCGCACGAGCGCGCGCGCTCACCGCCGCCAGCAGTGCGCGCCCGTGGCCCCGGTGCTGGTGCTCGGGAGCGACGGTGAGGTTGAGCAGATGCATCTCGTCCACACCCGGCATGGCGACGAAATAGCCGAGCACGGCATCGTTCGCGTCCACGCGCAGCGCCGCCTCGTAGCCTGCACGCAGCGCGTCGACGAAGTTGCCCCGGGTCCAAGGGAAGCCGTAGGCGCGCTGCTCGATCGTCAGCACGCGCGCCAAGTCGTCCTCGCGCATCGGGCGCAGGCGGGCACTCGCCGCACCGGGCGACGTGAGGGCCTTCGCGGCCGGTGGCGCGGCGCTGGGCCGTTGCAGGGTCATCGTGCCGCCGCCGCGCGCTCGGCGCTGGTGAGTGCGACCTTGTCGCGCAGGTAGAGCGGCAGCGCCTGGGCGGCATCGACACCCGCGCCCTCCTGCTGCGCGCGCTCGGCCAGCGCCAGCAGGGCGGCAGCGCGATCCGTGCCGGCGTCCACGCGCCGCGCCCGCGGGCACGCGGCCTGCAGCTCGGCGTCGAAGACCGCGAGCGCCGATCCCGCGCAAACGTCGGGCGGCGCGGCGTCCCAGGCTGCAGCCAAGGCCTGCGGCGCCCACAGCGCCGCTGGCTGCACGGGCTGCCAGCGTCCGTCCTGCCAGCGCCAGCGCGCGCCATAGACCTCGCCCATGCGCGCATCCATGGCGACGCCGATCTCGAACCCGCCCGCCCTGCCGCAGCGCCGCCTGGCCTGTTCGGCGACGATGAGCAGGCTGTCGATCGGCAGCACCGGCCGCGTCAGCGCCAACGCCAGGCCTTGCGCCACCGAGCAGCTCGTGCGCAGCCCCGTGAAGGCGCCGGGCCCGCGGCCGAAGGCGATCGCCATCACGTCGCCCATGCCGCGCCCGGCGCGCGCCAGCAAGGTCTGCAGCGTCGGCAGCAGGGTCGCCGAGGCGGCGGCGCCGCCTGCGACATCCGCCGTGAACCGGCGTTGCCCGACCTGCACTCCCACGGCCATGCACTCGGTCGAGGTGTCGACGGCGATCAGCGTGTCTGGCGTCGGGCGAGGGCTCACGGCAAGCCGCAGTTTAGCCGTGCGATCATCGCCGCCATGCGCATCGTCGGGCCCCGATCCGCTCGCCGCTGGACGTGGACCGCGGCGCTGGCCGGCGGGCTGCTGGCGTTCGCGGCGGCAGACGTGCCTTCGGCCGCGGCCGCCGGTGACGACGCGCTGCCGGCAGCGGTCCTGCGCGAGTTGCAGCGCGCCCGCATCCCCGTCGAGGCGATGGCGGTGGTGGTGCAGGAGGCGGGCAACGCCCACAGCCTGCTCTCGCTGCGCGCGCGGGAAGCGCGCAATCCGGCTTCGCTGGCCAAGCTCTTCACCACCGCGGCGGCGCTGGATCAGCTCGGCCCGGCGTGGACCTGGACCACCCCGGTGTGGCTCGCCGGCCCAGTGCGCGACGGCGTGCTCGAAGGCGCACTGCACCTGAAGGGCAGCGGGGACCCCAAGCTCGTTCTCGAACGCGTGTGGCTGCTGCTGCGGCGCGTGCAAGAACTCGGGGTGCGCGAAATCCGCGGCGACATCGTGCTCGACCGCAGCGCCTTTGCCGACGATGCGGCCTCTCCGGCTGCCTTCGACGGCGCCGCGAACCGACCCTACAACGTGCGCCCCGATGCGCTGTTGCTGAACTACAAGAGCGTTCTCTACACCTTCGTTCCGGACGCGGCCGCGAACATGGCGCGCGTTCTCGTCGAGCCGCCGCTGGCCGGCGTCGAGGTGCAGCGCCGCGTGCCGCTGGCCGCCGGACCTTGCGGCGATTGGCGCAGCGCCCTGAAGGCGCGCTTCGACGACGCGGCACGCATGCGCTTCGACGGCCACTACGCGGGCGCCTGCGGCGAGCAGGCCTGGCCGGTGGCCGATGCCCAGCCGGCGAGCTACAACGCGCGCCTGCTCGAGGGCCTGTGGCGCGAGATGGGCGGCCGCCTGCAGGGCACGGTGCGCGAGGGGCCGCCGCCGCCCGGCGCTGCACCCACCTTCGAGCTGCGCTCGCCGCCGCTGCTCGAGGTGGTGCGCGAGATCAACAAGTTCAGCAACAACGTGATGGCGCAGCAGCTCTTCCTCACGCTGGCGCTGCAGCAGGATCCGTCGCGCCCCGCGAGCCCGGCCGCCGCGCAGCGCGTCGTGCGCGACTGGGTCGGCTCCCGGCTGGGCGAGCCCGGCGGCGAGCTCGTCGTCGACAACGGCTCGGGCCTCTCGCGCGAAGGCCGCGCGTCGGCCGGGCTGCTGGCGCGGCTGTTGCAGTTTGCGCAGGCCGGACCCTGGGCGGCCGAGTTCGCCAGTTCCCTGCCGATCCTGGGCCAGGACGGCACGCTGCGCCGCGTGCGCGGCGTCGATGCCGCAGGACGTGCGCACCTGAAGACCGGTTCGCTGAAGGACGTGTCCGGCATCGCCGGTTACGTGCTGTCCGCCAGCGGACGCCGCTACGTCCTCGCGGCCCTGGTCGATCACCCGCAGGCGCAGGCCGCACGGCCGGCGCTGCAGGCGCTGGTGCAGTGGGTGATGGAAGACGGTGCGCTGCGCTGAGCGCGGATTCAGAACGGGTTGCCGTTGACGCGCGCGCGCGCCAGGTAACCGACCTGGAGCTGGCCGCCGTAGGCCAGGTGGCGGTCGTCCGCCCACAGCCAGCTGGCCGAATCGGCCGAAGCGGCCAGCGTTTGGTCGGTGCACTCGGGCAGCGCGATGGCGCAGGCTGCGGTGCTCACGTCCTTGACGCCGAAGGCCGATGGAACGCGCGCGATCGCCTGCACGGCTTCGTCGGCCAGCACGAGGCCGACGTAGCGGCCGTCGTTGAGGATCGTCGTGCGCACGCCGCCGTTGAATGCCGCCACGAGCCGGCTGATGAGGGCAGCCGGGTCGGTGCGGTCGCCATCGGGCGCCTGTTGCGCGCGCGCGAACGGCGAGTAGCCCAGATCCGGCACGGTCGATACCAGCACCCGGGGCCCGAGGTCGACGAGGCGATTCACCTGCAGGCCAAGGCGTTGGCCGCGCGCGCGTGCGTCGACCAGCAGATCGGCCTCGCTGCGCTGCGGGTATTGCGCGTAGAGCTCGAGCACGTCGTTGCCGCCGGCCAGCACCGTCGCCAGGCCGTTGCGGCTGAAGCCGCCGTCGGCCAACTGGGCCTCGATCTGCGCCTTCACGTCGTCGGCACTCGCGCCGGCGACGGCGCGCATCTGCGCCGGCGTGCCGGTGGCGCCCTCCGGGTTGCAGCCGCTGAAGATGAAGCCCTTCTCGGCCGCGACGGTCTGCGTCCAGATCGGCTGCAGCATGCAGTCGATCAAACCGGTCGTACTGTTGTGCGGATTGACGGTGTAGCGCAGCCCGTCGGCACGCACCAGGCTGGATTCGTCACCGAAGACGACCATCTGGTCGGGCTCGAACGGCTCGATCTGCGACGTACCGCCGCCGCACGCGGCCAACACGAGGCCCACGATGCCGGCGGCCAACGCCAGGCGTGCGAGTTGCGCCATGCGACGCCCAGAATTCATGTTCATCTCCGATGTCCTGCGGACTGTGGCCGGATGGCTGCGTCAGGCGGCGGCGGCGGCGCGCTCGAGGCGATCGCGCACGCCCTCCCAGGCCGGCTGCGGCGGGGGCGCCTCGACCCAGATCAGCCGTACCCCGGCGGCATCGAGCTTGCGCAGCACCGCGAACAATTCGTGCGCCGCGGCGCCCGCCTCGTCGGGCATGCGTTCGAGCAGGATCCCCGGCGGTGCCTGTCTGACCGTGCGGGAATATACCGCGAGCCCCGAAGCGCCCGGCGCACCGCGCAGAATCTGCAGCGCCTGGCGCAGCATGGCACCGTCCATCACGCGCAAGGCCGCCCGCGGCGCGTAGTGCGCCGCGAGCGTTCCCGAGGCGCGCGGCGCCTGCGCGCCCGGCGCCTGCAGTGCAGCCCCCAGGACGGCTTCGATCGCCGCGCGCTCGAGAGCCCCCGGGCGCAGCAGCGCGGGCGTGGCGCGCGTGCAGTCGACGATCGCCGATTCGATGCCGAGCGCGCATTCGCCGCCGTCGAGCACCAGCAGCTCCGGCCCGAGTTCCTCGGCCACGTGCGCGGCACAGGTCGGGCTCAGGCGGCCGAAGCGATTGGCGCTCGGCGCCGCCACACCCGGCACACCGCGCGCCGCCGCGGCCTGCAGCAGCGCCTGCGCCACCGGGTGCGAAGGCATGCGCAGGCCGATGCTCGACTGCCCGCCGGCCGCGGCGGTGGCGACACCGTCGCGGCGCGGCACGATGAGCGTCAGCGGCCCGGGCCAGAAGCGCTGCATCAGCATCGTGCTCGCCGGATGCGAGAGATCCCCGAAGGCTTGCGCGGCCTCGGGCGTGGCCACGTGCACGATCAGCGGGTGGTCGCTCGGCCGGCCCTTGACGCTGAAGATCGCGGCCACCGCCGCATCGTCATCGGCGCGCGCGCCCAGACCGTAGACCGTCTCGGTGGCGAATGCGACCAGACCGCCGGCCGCGAGGTGATCGGCCGCGACGGCCACCGCCGCGGCATCGCGGCCATCCAGGATGGGCATTGGCGACTCCCGCCTTGCTTCGAGATCAGAAGGCCGGCAGGCCGAGCACCCGCGCCGCCTGCAAGGCGGTAGCGCGCGCCTGCGCCGGCGTCGCGGCGGTGAATGTCAGATGCCCCATCTTGCGCCCCGGGCGCGGCTGGGCCTTGCCGTACCGATGCAGGTGCGCGCCCGGCAGCGCGAGCAGTCGCGCCCAGTCCGGTTCACGCGGCGGCGCCTGGGACGAACCCTCCTCGAACCAGAGGTCGCCGAGCAGGTTCAGCATCACCGCCGCCGAATGCTGGCGTGGCATCACCAACGGCAGGCCGAGCATCGTGCGCAGCTGCAGTTCGAACTGCGAGACGTCGCAGGCATCGATGCTGGCATGACCCGAGTTGTGCGGGCGCGGCGCCATCTCGTTGGCCAGGACGCGGCCATCGTCGAGCACGAAGAACTCCACGCAGAGCACACCGACGTAGGCCATCGACTGCGCCAGCCGCTGCGCCAGCGCGACGAGCTGCGCCGCCGTTGCGGCGTCGATGTCCGGCGCCGGCACTTGGGTCAGTGCCAGGATCCCGTCTCGATGCAGGTTCTGCTGCACCGGCAGGTGCACCATCGCACCGTCGACGCCGCGCGCGAGGACGACGCTGAGCTCGCATCGGATCGGCAGCCGCGCCTCGAGCACGCAGGGCAGGCCGCCAAGGGTTTCGCGCCAGGCGCGCCCGAGCGAGGCACGGTCGTCGACGCCACACTGCCCCTTGCCGTCGTAACCGAGTTGCGACGTCTTGAGCACACCTGGGAAGAGCGCCTCGCCGACCGCGGCCAGATCGGCTTCGCGCTCGATCACCGCGTACGGAGCGCAAGCCACGCCGCTGGCGACGAAGTGCGCCTTTTCGCGCGCACGATGCTGGCAGATGTGCACCGCCGGCGCCGCCGGGGCAAGCATCACCCGCCCCGACAGCGCCTGCAGCGAAGCCGCGGGAACGTTCTCGAACTCGGTGGTCACGGCGACGCAGGCGCGGGCAAGCTCGTCCAGCGCCAGGGGGTCATCGTAGGCTGCGCGCAACACTCGATCGGCGGCTTGCGCAGCCGGCCCGTCGACCTCCGGATCGAGCACGAGCACGCGCCAGCCCATGCGCTGTGCGGCGTGAACGAACATGCGCCCGAGTTGTCCGCCTCCCAGCACACCCACGGCACGCGCACGCTGCGCGCTTTCCTGTGGAACTGCGGCCGCCGCGCCCAAGCTCATTTCAACTCCTGCGTCATGGCACGCGCCACGGCGGTTTGTCGCGCCCTGAAGTCGAGCAGGCGCTGCTGCAAACGGGGATCTCCCAGCGCCAGCATGGCGACTGCAAATAATGCCGCATTGGCAGCGCCCGCCGGACCGATGGCGAATGTCGCGACGGGTATGCCCTTGGGCATCTGCACGATCGAGTAAAGCGAGTCGACGCCCTGCAGGAAACGGCTCGCGACCGGAACCCCAAGCACCGGAACCGTCGTCTTCGCAGCCAGCATCCCCGGCAGATGCGCTGCTCCGCCCGCCCCGGCGATGATCGCTCGCAGTCCCCGCTCCGAAGCAGATTCTGCAAACTCGAACATTTCATCAGGCATACGATGCGCAGAAACCACCTGCCGCTCGTAGGCGACCTCAAACTCATCCAAAATCACAGCCGCATGCGAAAGGGTCTCCCAGTCGCTAGAGGAGCCCATTACAATTGCGAGTTGAAGATTCATATTTCTCTACTGATACAAAAAAACATCCATACCAATACTTATACGAGACTTCCAAACTTCTTGTCACAGAGCGAGATCAACTCAGAAAGCATATCTTTCTCGCGTCTTCGATCCTCAAGTACCAAACTGAGCTGCGCTTGAGATATATCCATTAGTTTCCGAGAATACTCGCCATCAACGTCTCTAAGCCCGATTGCAATGGAATGGAAAGCAATCGCCTTATCTCCCGGAGACTCGATCGAGTTGATCTTCTCGACAAGAACACTAGCCGTTTCAATCTCTCCTGCCTCAGAGAATCTTCCAGATCGAACACGACAACGAAAAACATCTGCCATACGAAGCGCGTCAACTTCTGGCCATTCAGGCATAGCAGCCTCGACACGTGCAGAAGTAAAGAGCTCCAGCGCCGAATTCAGTTCATCCTTAAGCATCATTAACTGCCCATTCATTAGATCAAAACCCCATGCCAAGGATTTATCGTTGATATATTGTGTGTAGTTTCTTGCGGATGCTGCCTCCAGCGCTATTCGTCCATCGTTTAGTAGAATTGATCCTCCTCCAACGTGCTGCAATCGGAGATTGTATATGAGAATCGACGCGCGGTTGTACAGCATCGCACTTAATGCCGCATCATCCCCTAGCCGAAGTGCATATTCACGCGCACGCGAATACCAAAGAGTGGCTTGATCGTAACTCTCAATCTCTTGGCAGACGTCACCGATCACTAGACAAAACCTGAACTGAACCTCATGCGTTCTTTGGCTATCGCTCTCCACGAGAGTAGTCAGTGATTTTGACACCCCCTCCCAATTCCCAAGATTTCTATATATCGATGCCAACCATGCATGCACTAATAAATATATATAATCGGTTCGCTGGCATCCTAACGCGATCGCCGCGGCGCGGCGTAATTTTGGCAAGGCGGACGCAATCCCACTATCAAAGAACTCGTACAAACCTTCTACGAAGTTTATTCGACTATAAAGCCGGGCATCCATAATGTCGATGTTTTTATTTCTTGCGGATGTTATAATTTCATCAACAGAATCTAGGGATCCAACTCTAACTCTATAGGCCGCCCAATCCAGTTTCGCACGCCAATAACTGAGATCATCGGATGAGGATTCAATGTTTGCCAATAAGACATCCTCAAAACGAGACATATCACTCCCCCTAACTACCGACATGAAAGCGGTGCGCAATTGCCTACACGTGACTTCATGCATGCTGTATTAATCTAGTAATTTGGCCCGCCGCGATCATGTATTGCAGACACAACGCATCTCTCGGCAAGTTGACCTCAAGCGCGTGGCAGATTCTCGGACGATCCTGAGCCTCGAAGAAGCGCAGCAGCGCCGATTCGGCACCAGACCGGAATGCTCAGCGACTGTCTTCGAGCACCGCAGCCAGTGGATGATCGCCCCTTCGCTTCTGCGATCAACCCTCGTGATCTTCCTTCTCACCTCTGAAACCACGCATTACCATCCGCGCTGGCGTCGAGTGAGGAGTGCTCTTCCTCTAGCACGATGCGGAGTGAGACCAATTTGATCGGAGAACCGAACATGGCAACTGCGAAGAAGGCCGCCGCGAAGAAGGCCGCACCGGCAAAGAAAGCCGCACCCGCAAAGAAGGCGGCACCCGCGAAAAAGGCGGCAACGGCGAAGAAGACTGCGCCAGCGAAGAAGGCTGCTGCACCAAAGGTGCCTACCAAGAAGGCCGCCCCCGCCAAGAAGCGGGCGCCGAATGCGGCGTTCATGAAGGCGATGACCCCCAGCGAAGCGCTGGCGGCGATCATCGGGGACAAGGCGCTGCCGCGGACCGAGGTGACGAAGAAGGTGTGGGAGTACATCAAGAAGAACGGGCTGCAGGACAGCGCCAAGAAGACCATGATCAACGCCGACGCGAAGCTCAAGGAGATCTTCAAGAAGGCGCAGGTCTCGATGTTCGAGATGACCAAGCTGATCAGCAGTCACCTCAAGTGAGCCCGGGCCGCCCTCGCGGCGGCTGGGCATAAGCGAGAAGCCGCGGTTCCGGTCTCGCCAGACCGGCCGCGGCTTCGTTGTCGGGGAGGCCGCCGGCTTGCCGTGCAGCCTCCGATCGGGCTTGTTCAGTGGACGAGCTGGGCAAGCTCTCCGCGTGCGTAACGGGCGGCCATGTCCGCCAGCGTCAGCGGCTTGATCTTCGCCGCCTGTCCCTCGCAGCCGAACTCGAGGTAGCGCTGCCGGCAGACCTTGTACGCTGCCTCGCGCGCGGGCTTGAGCCACTCGCGGGCGTCGAACTTCTCCGGGTTCTCGTGCATGAACTTGCGCACCGCGCCGGTCATCGCCAGGCGGATGTCGGTGTCGATGTTCACCTTGCGCACGCCGAACCTGATCGCCTCCTGGATCTCCTCCACCGGCACGCCGTAGGTCTCCTTCATCTTGCCGCCGTACTGGTTGATGACGGCCAGCAGCTCCTGCGGCACCGAGGACGAGCCGTGCATCACCAGGTGGGTGTTCGGGATGCGCGCGTGGATCTCCTTGACGCGGCTGATGGCGAGGATGTCGCCGGTGGGCTTGCGGCTGAACTTGTAGGCCCCGTGGCTGGTGCCGATGGCGATCGCCAGCGCGTCGAGCTGCGTCGCCTTGACGAACTGCGCCGCCTCTTCCGGATCGGTCAGCAGCGCGCTGTGGTCGAGCTTGCCCGCGGCGCCGATGCCGTCCTCCTCGCCGGCCTCGCCGGTCTCGAGGCTGCCCAGGCAGCCGAGTTCGCCCTCGACGGTGACGCCGACCTTGTGCGCCATCGCCACCACCTGCCGCGTCACGTCGACGTTGTAGTCGAAGCTCGCCGGCGTCTTGCCGTCCTCGCGCAGCGAACCGTCCATCATCACCGAGCCGAAGCCGAGCGCAATCGCGCCTTCGCAGACCTTGGGGCTGGTGCCATGGTCCTGGTGCATCACCAGCGGGATGTGCGGATAGGCCTCGACCGCGGCCTGGATCAGGTACTTGATGAAGGACTCGCCGGCGTACTTGCGCGCGCCGGCGCTGGCCTGCAGGATCACCGGCGCACCGGTCTCGTTGGCGGCCTGCATCACCGCCTGCACCTGCTCGAGGTTGTTGACGTTGAAGGCCGGGATGCCATAGCCGTTCTCGGCGGCATGGTCGAGCAACTGGCGCATCGATACGAGGGGCATGGGACTCTCCGCGAATGCTGGGGCTGGAAATGGCCCGCCCGGGCGCCGGCCGCAGGGCCGCGGCCCCGGCGGGAGAACGGATCATTCTAGGTGGCGCGCCCAGGGCATCGACGAGCGCACCGATCTGCGCCGCTTTGCACCGCCTTTTCGTGCCGAAGGCGGTGGGCGCTTTGCCGACACTGCCGTCCTCGGCGCCGCGCTGCGCCCGCGACAAGGATGGACGAGCCATGAAGCGCTGCGATGTCGCCGCCGTCACCACCTGGATCACCGCCGCCGCCCTGGAGGCCCCGGATCAACTGCCCGCGCGCGTGATGGCCGAGCTCGGCATCGGCCGGCGCAGCGCGCTGTCGCTGCTGCGCCGCTTGCAGGCCGCGCAGTGGCTGCTGCGCGAGGGCACGAAGCGCAGGCCGATGTGGCGCCCGGGACCCTTGCGCCAGGTGGTGCGGCGCTACGCGCTCGCGGGGCTGCAGGAAGACCTGGCCTGGTCGCGTGATTTCGCGCCCTGCTTCACCCTGCGGCGCGAGGTCGCGCGCATGGCGCAACATGCGTTCACCGAACTGCTGAACAACGCCATCGACCACAGCGGTGGCAGCCAGGTCACGGTGTCGATGCGGCAGACGCCGCTGCAGCTGCAACTGCTGCTCTCGGACGACGGCTGCGGTCTCTTCGAGCGCATCGAGTCGGCGCACGCCATCGACGACCCGACCTTGGCGATGCTCGAGCTGAGCAAGGGCAAGCTCACGAGCCAGCCGGAGCGTCACACCGGACGCGGACTCTTTTTCGCTTCGCGCCTGGCCGACGTCTTCGACCTGCACGCCAACGCGCAGGCCTTCCAGTACCGCGGCGGCGGCGATCGCAACTGGCACCCGAGCCGCGCGCTGCCGCGCCGGGGCACGTCGATCTACCTCGCGATCGCACTCGACACGACGCGCACGCTGGAGGGCGTGCTGCGCGCGCACAGCCTCGACGGCGACGGCTACGGCTTCGACCGCACCGTCGTGCCGCTGCGCCTGCTGGCCGGAGACGGCGCCGCGCTCGACTCGCGTGCGCTGGCCCGCCGTGTGGCCGCGCGGCTGCACTGGTTCAGCCGCGCCGAGCTCGATTTCAGCGGCATCGGCGAGATCGGCCACGGCTTCGCCGACGAACTCTTCCGCGTCGCCGGGCGCGCGCATCCGGGGCTGCAGATGGTGCCGGTGGCGGCGACGCCGCGTGTGAGCGCGATGATCGAGGCCGCACGCGGCGGCTGAGCCTCCTCCGCGCCGGACTGCGCGCAGAGCCGCCTCCTCAATCGACGCGGCAGACCTTGAGCATGTTGGTGCCGCCCGGGTAGCCCATCGGCTCGCCGCAGGTGATGGCATAGGTGTCGCCGGGCTTGAGCGCGCCCATCGACACGAGCAGCTTCTCGGCCTGCGCGAGCGCGGTGTCGCGGTCGGCCTCCCTGGTCATCAGCAGCGGGCGCACGTTGCGGTAGAGCGCCATGCGGCGCTGGCTTGCCACCTGCGAGGTGAGGCCGTAGATCGGCACCTTGATGTTGTGCCGGCTCATCCACAGCGCGGTGCTTCCCGACTCGGTGAGCGCGATGATGGCGCGGCAGCCGAGATGGTGCGCCGTGAAGAGCGCGCCCATGGCGATGCTCTGGTCGATGCGGCCGAAGCGCTTGTTGGTGAAGTCGCTGTCGATCTGCACCTCCTCGGCGCGCTCGGCCTCGAGCGCGATCAGCGCCATGTGCTCGACCGTCTCGACGGGGTACCTGCCCGCCGCGGTCTCGGCGCTCAGCATCACGGCGTCGGTGCCGTCGAGCACCGCATTCGCGACGTCCGAGACCTCGGCGCGCGTGGGCACCGGATTCTGGATCATGCTCTCCATCATCTGCGTGGCGGTGATGACGACCTTGTCCATCTCGCGCGCCATGCGGATCATGCGCTTCTGCAGCGCCGGAACCGCGGCGTTTCCGACCTCGACCGCGAGGTCGCCGCGTGCCACCATGATGCCGTCGCTGGCGCGCAGGATCGCGTCCAGCTGCGGGATCGCCTCGCTGCGCTCGATCTTCGCGATCATCGCGGGCTTGTGGCGCCAGCGCTCGCCCGCGACGTTGGCGAGCTGGCGTGCCATCTCCATGTCGGTGGCGCTCTTGGGGAAGCTCACCGCCAGGTACTCGCACTGGAAGGCCATCGCGGTCCTGATGTCCTCCATGTCCTTCGCCGTCAGCGCCGGTGCCGTCAAGCCCCCGCCTTGCTTGTTGATGCCCTTGTTGTTCGAGAGCTCGCCGCCGATCTTGACGATCGTGTGCACCTGCTCGCCGCGCACGGCCTCCACCGTCAGCACGATGAGGCCGTCGTTGAGCAGCAGCGAGTCGCCCGGGCGCACGTCGCGCGGCAGCTCCTTGTAGTCCAGGCCCACGGCGTAGGCGTCGCCGGGCGTGCTGCGCTGCGCATCGAGCACGAACGCCTGTCCGCTCTGCAGCTGGACGCTGCCTTCGGCGAACCTGCCCACGCGGATCTTCGGCCCCTGCAGGTCCGCCATCAGCGCGACGGTCTTGCCGACCTTGTCGGCCACGGCACGCACGAGCTCGGCGCGCGCGATGTGGTCCTCGGCGCTGCCGTGGCTGAAGTTCAGCCGCACGACATCGACGCCGGCGGCGAGAAGCCGCTCCAGCACCTGCGGATCGCTCGATGCCGGGCCGAGCGTGGCGACGATCTTGGTGGCGCGCGAGGTGGACATGATGTCGTGCGGAGTGGGGCGGCGCGATTATCGACGCCGCCTCACGCGGCGCGCCGCGGGGGCGCGCCGGCACCCCTTCAGCCCGCGCGCGCGCCCTCGCCTTCGCGCGCCTCCTTCACGTCGGCGACCGCGACCGCGGTCATGTTGATGACGCGGCGCACCGTCGACGAGGGCGTGAGGATGTGCGCCGGCAGCGCCGCACCCAGCAGCATCGGACCGACGGTGACGCCGTGACCGCCGGTGATCTTGAGCACGTTGAAGAGGATGTTGGCGGCGTCGAGGTTGGGCAGCACGAGCAGGTTGGCCGCGCCCGAGAGCGTGGTCTCGGGCAGGAAGCCGCGGCGGATGGTGTCGGAGAGCGCGGCATCGCCCTGCATCTCGCCGTCGCATTCCACGTCTTCGCCCGCGCGCTCGCGGAACAGCTCCAGCGCCTGGCGCATGCGCCGCGCCGAGGCGCGCGTCGACGAGCCGAAGTTCGAGTGCGAGACGAAGGCCACCTTGGGCGGAACGCCGAAGCGGCGCACTTCGGCCGCTGCCATGCTCGCGATGTCGGCCAGCTCCTCGGCGCTGGGTTCCTCGTTGACGAAGGTGTCGGTGATGAAGAGCGTGCGCTCGGGAAGCATGAGCGCGTTCATCGCCGCCATCGTTTGCGCGCGTGCGCTGCGGCCGATGACCGTGCGCACGTGGTCGAGGTGATGCTCGTAGCGGCCGACGAGGCCGCAGAGCATCGCGTCGGCGTCGCCCCGGCGCAGCATGATCGACGAGATGAGCGTGTTCGAGCGCCGCACCGCGGCCTTGGCGACCTCGGGCGTGACGCCGTCGCGCGCCATCAGCTGGCGGTAGGTTTCCCAGTAGTCGCGAAAACGCGGGTCGTCCTGAGGGTCCACGAGCTCGAAGTCGCGTCCGGCCTCCAGGCGCAGGCTGGCGCGTTCGATGCGCATCTTCACCACGTCCGGTCGCCCGACGAGGATGGGCCGCGCCAGCCCCTCGTCCAGCACCGCCTGCACCGCGCGCAGCACGCGCTCGTCCTCGCCCTCGGCGTAGACCACGCGCGCCGCCTGCCGCGCCGAGTACGCCTTGGCGGCGGCAAACACCGGACGCATCACCATGCCCGTCTGGTAGACGAAGCGCATCAGCGACTGGCGATAGGCCTCGAGGTCGGCGATCGGCCGCGTCGCCACGCCGGACTCGGCCGCGGCCTGCGCGACCGCGGGCGCGATGCGCAGGATCAGCCGCGCGTCGAAGGGCTTGGGGATGAGGTAGTCGCTGCCGAAGCGCAGCTCCTGCCCGGCGTAGGCGTTGGCGACCTCGGCGCTTGTCTCGACCTTGGCGAGCGCGGCGATCTCGCGCACGCAGGCCAGCTTCATGGCCTCGGTGATGCGGCTGGCGCCGCTGTCCAGCGCGCCGCGGAAGATGTAGGGGAAGCACAGGACGTTGTTGACCTGGTTGGGGTAGTCGCTGCGCCCGGTGGCGATGATGCAGTCGGGCCGCACCGCCTTCGCGAGTTCGGGCCGGATCTCGGGCTCGGGGTTGGCGAGCGCGAGGATGATCGGCTGCGCCGCCATGGTCTTCACCATCTCCGCCGTCAGCACGCCCGGCGCGCTGCAGCCGAGGAAGACGTCGGCCCCGGCGACGACGTCGGCAAGCGTGCGCGCGTCCGTCTTCTGGCAGTAGCGCAGCTTGCTCTCGTCGAGCTTGTGGAAATCCTCGCGACCCTCGCGCAGCACGCCCTTGCTGTCGACGACGAAGACCTGCTCCTTGCGCACGCCCAGCGCCACCATCACGTCCAGGCAGGCGATGGCCGCCGCCCCGGCCCCGGAGACGGCGAGCTTGACGGAGCCGATGTCCTTGCCCACCAGTTCCAGGCCGTTGAGCAGCGCCGCGGCGCTGATGATCGCCGTGCCGTGCTGGTCGTCGTGAAAGACGGGAATGTTCATGCGCTCGCGCAGCTTCTTCTCGATCTGGAAGCACTCGGGCGCCTTGATGTCCTCGAGGTTCACGCCGCCGAGCGTGGGCTCGAGCGCGGCGATGATGTCGACGAGCTTGTCCGGGTCGCGCTCGGCGAGCTCGATGTCGAAGACGTCGATGCCGGCGAACTTCTTGAACAGGCAGCCCTTGCCCTCCATCACCGGCTTTCCCGCCAGCGGGCCGATGTCGCCCAGGCCCAGCACCGCGGTGCCGTTGGTGACGACGCCCACCAGGTTGCCGCGGCTGGTGTATTCGGCCGCCAGCGCCGGATCCTCCTCGATCGCCAGGCAGGCGTAGGCGACGCCGGGCGAATAGGCCAGCGACAGGTCGCGCTGGTTGGAGAGCGCCTTCGTCGGCGTGACGCTGATCTTTCCGCGCGTGGGCGTGCGGTGGTACTCCAGCGCCGCGTCGCACAAGGCCTGCTCCGCGGGCGGCAGGGTCTGCTTCATGTTCTTGTCTCCTTCTGCAAGCTGCACGGAACGCAAAAATACACCCGAACGCCGCCGGCTCAACCGGCCGCACGCCGCATCAGGATCTCGAAGGCCGGCAGCGTCTTGCCCTCCAGCACCTCGAGAAAGGCGCCGCCGCCGGTGGAGATGTAGCCGATATCGCGCTCGATGCCGTACTTGGCGATCGCCGCCAGCGTGTCGCCGCCGCCGGCGATGCTGAAGGCGCCGCTGGCGGCGATGGCGCGCGCGACCGTCTCGGTGCCCTTGGCGAAGGCGTCGAACTCGAACACCCCCACCGGACCGTTCCAGACGATGGTGCCGGCGGCAAGCAGCGTGTCCGCCAGCATCGCCGCGGTCTGCGGGCCGATGTCGAGGATGAGGTCATCGTCGGCGATCTCACTTGCCGCCTTCACGGTGGCCGGCGCGTCCGCCGCGAAGGCCTTGGCGCAGACGACGTCGACGGGGATCGGCACCTCGGCGCCACGCGCCTTCATCGCCGCGATCACCGCCCTGGCCTCATCGACGAGGTCGGGCTCGGCCAGGCTCTTGCCGATGGCCAGCCCGGCCGCGAGCATGAAGGTGTTGGCGATGCCGCCGCCGACGACGAGGCCGTCGACCTTCTTCGCCAGGCTTTGCAGGATGGTCAGCTTGGTGCTGACCTTGGCGCCGGCAACGATGGCCACGAGCGGGCGCTTCGGGTTCGCCAGCGCCTTCGTGATGGCGTCGATCTCGGCCGCCAGCAGCGGCCCGGCGCAGGCCACGGGCGCGAACTGCGCGATGCCGTAGGTCGTTCCCTCGGCGCGGTGCGCGGTGCCGAAGGCATCGTTGACGTAGAGGTCGCAGAGCGCGGCCATCTTGCGCGCAAGCGCCTCGTCGTTCTTCTTCTCGCCCTTGTTGACGCGGCAGTTCTCGAGCAGCACGAGTTCTCCGGGGGCGACCTGCACGCCGTCGACCCAGTCGGCCACGAGCGGCACCGGACGGCCGAGCAGTTCCGCCAGGCGCGCGGCCACGGGGGTCAGCGAGTCCTCGGGCCGGAGCTCGCCCTCCTTGGGGCGGCCGAGGTGGCTGGTCACCATCACCGCCGCGCCGGCGTCCAGCGCCTGGCGGATGCAGGGCACGCTGGCACGGATGCGCGTGTCCTCGGTGATGCGGCCGTCGGCGTCCTGCGGCACGTTGAGGTCGGCGCGGATGAAGACGCGCTTGCCCTTGGCCTGGCCCTGGGCGACGAGATCGGTGAAGCGAAGAATCTTCATGGCGGGCGGAGAGCAGCAAAGCTGCGATTCTCGCCCCGCCGCGTCGTTCCGCGCGCGGTCGCGCCGCGCGCGCTCAGTGACTCTGCGCGCCGGCGGTCTCGCCGCCCTCGTCCTCGTCGACCGCGGCCGTCACCGGCGCGGGCGCGCCCGGGTGTGGCAGGCTCGGCGCGACGACCTCGAGCTTGTTCTCGAGCATGTAGTCGTTCATCTCGCGCCAGCCGGCGAAGATCGCGCCCTTGTCGGCGCGGCGGTTGAGCACGTAGCAGTCCTCGATCGCGCGGCCGGCGTGGCGGCAGGCGCCGCCGATGGCCTTGCCGTCGGCATCGCGCCGCGCCGCGATCGCGCTCGCGCCTTCGATTCCCAGCAGGTCGCAGCCGCCGAGCAGCGCGAGCAGCAGCGGAGCGAGGGCGAGGGTGAAGCGGCGCATGGCGTGACGCGTGACAGCGAGGCTGGTCACGGTATCGGCCGCCGCGCCGCCGGACTTGAGCGTCGCGGTCCGCGGCTTCAGCCCGATGCCGGCAGCGTGAGTTGCGTTCCCGGCGCGATCGTCTGGCCGCGCAGGAACTCGGCGACGGCGACGCGCCGGCCGCCGGTGCGCTGCACTTCCAGCAGTTCCAGCAGGCCGTCGCCGCAAGCCACCTGCAGACGTCCCGGTCCGGGCAGGACGCAAAGGCCGGGTGCGGGCGTTTCGGCCGGCGTCTGGCCGATGCGGGCGCGCCAGAGCTTCACGGCCTGCCCGCCGAGTTCGAAGCTGGCACCCGGGAAGGGATCGAAGGCGCGCACGCGGCGCTCGATCAGCCCCGCGGGCAGGCGCCAGTCGATCGCCGCCTCGGCCTTGTCGATCTTCGCGGCATAGGTGATGCCGTCGCTCGGTTGCGGCGTCGCTGGGAGGCCACCACGCACCCACAACGGCAGGCCCTCGACCACGAGTTGCGCGCCCAGTGCGGCCAGACGGTCGTGCAGGCTGGCCGCGCTGTCCTGTGCACCGATCGGGAGGCTGCGCGCCAGCAGCATCGGGCCGGTGTCCAGGCCGGCGTCCATCCGCATCAGCGTGATGCCGGTCTCGGCGTCTCCGGCCTCGATCGCGCGCTGGATCGGCGCCGCGCCACGCCAGCGCGGCAGCAGCGACGCGTGGATGTTGAGCGCCCCGTGCACCGCGCAAGTCAGCGCCCACTGCGGCAGGATCAGCCCGTAGGCCGCGACCACGAGCACGTCCAGCCGCGCCTCGACGAGCGCCGCCCGGGCCGCGGCGGCCTCCTCGGCGAAGCGTCCGTCCAGGCGCAGGCCGCGCGGCTGCAGCACGCGCAGGCCGCGTGCCAGCGCCTCCTGCTTCACCGCCGAGGCCTGCAGCTTCAGGCCGCGCCCGGCGGGCCGGTCGGGCTGCGTCAGCACCAGCGGGACGTGGTGGCCCGCGTCGGCGATCGCCGCCAGCGCCGCGCGCGCGAACGCCGGCGTGCCGGCGAAGCCCACGCGCAGCGGCTCAGTCATCGCGCTGCCCGTCGCGCGCCTTCTTCAGCAGCTTGGTGCGGATGCGGTCGCGCTTGAGCGCGCTCAGATACTCGACGAACACCTTGCCGCGCAGGTGGTCCATCTCGTGCTGAACGCATACCGCCGCCAACCCCTCGGCGTGCATCTCGAAGCGCTCGCCCTGCCGGTCCAGCGCCTGCACCTTGACGCTGGCGTGGCGCTCGACCTTGTCGTAGATCTGCGGCACGGAAAGGCAGCCCTCCTCGGCCACCCGCATCTCCTCGCTCGCCCAGGTGAGCTCCGGGTTGATGAGCGCGATCGGGTGGTCGCGTGTCTCGGAGGTGTCCATGACGATCACGCGCTCGTGCACGTCGACCTGAGTCGCGGCCAGGCCCACGCCCTCGGCGGCATACATGGTCTCGAGCAGGTCGTCGACGAGACGGCGGATGCGCTCGTCGACGGCCGGCACCGGCTTGGCCACCGTGTGCAGCCGCGGGTCGGGGTAGCGCAGGATGTTCAGGCGGGCCATCGGGACTACGAGGACGGGATACTGGAAGGATGCTGCCGCGACGCGCGGCAACACCGGGAAACACTTGTGGACGGTGCGCAACGACGTTTGCGCCAGTCGTGCACGCACGAGGCGCACACCTGGGGCACTTTCGTTGCGATATCAATGCGTTAGGGGCAGAATCTGCGAAATCAAGTGAAGATTCCGGACGTGTCCCGGCCGCTGCGTGCCGTCGCACGCCTGGAGACCAAGCCCGGATTGTGGCATTTGCGCGCCGCAGCGGGCGCCAGCCGGGAGACCCCTACATGAGTCCAAGCGATCGGTCAGGCGTGCGACGCGGCTGGGGAGGTGCGGTGCTGGCCCTGGGTGTCGCGGCCACGCTCGGTTCGCCCTGGCTGAACCCGGCCCTGGCCGCCGGCGACTTCCCCATCACCGATCAGCAGCGCGCCACCGCCCGCGAGGTCGCGCAGGCCGGCGTGCCGCTGTCGGACCTGGCGGCCGGCGCACCCGACTCGCATACCGTGCAGCGCGGCGATACGTTGTGGGACATCTCGAAGCTCTTCCTGAAGAGCCCCTGGCGCTGGCCGCAGCTCTGGGGCATGAACCTCGACCAGATCCGCAACCCGCACCTGATCTACCCGGGTCAGGTGCTGGTGCTGGTGCGCGAAGGCGGGCGCGCGCGGCTCACGCTCGCGCAGGATGCGTCATCGGTCCCCGGCAACACCGTCAGGCTCAGCCCGCGCGTGCGCGCCGAGCTGCTGCCCAACGGCGCCATCGCGGCGATCCCGCTGCACCTGATCGGCCCCTTCCTCAACGAGGCGGTGGTGTTCGACACCGACGCACTCGCGAGCGCGCCGCGCATCGTCGCCACGCAGGAGAACCGCGTCATCGTCTCGCGCGGCGAGACCGCCTACGTGCGCGGCGACCTCGCCGGCGCGCGCGACTTCCGCCTCTTCCGCGAGCCCAAGCCCCTCATCGACCCGGAAACGCGCGAGGTCCTGGGCTTCGAGGCCACCTACGTCGGCACCGCCGAGTTCGTGCGCGACGGCGGCACCGTTCCGACCGCCGGCGGCAAGGAGTCGGCGGTGGTGCCCGCCACCTTCACGATCACCAGCACGCGGCTGGAGGCCGGCGTCGGCGACCGGCTGTCGCCGGTACCGGCGACCGAACTGGCCGCGTATGCGCCGCACCCGCCCAGCGGCAGCGTCGAGGGACGCATCGTCTCCGTCTACGGCGAGGCCGTGCGCGCGGGGCAGAACCAGATCGTCGCGCTCAACCGCGGCGCCAAGGACGGCATGGAGCGCGGCCACGTCCTCGCGCTCTGGCGCGCCGGCCGCACCACCATCGACTCCACCGACCCGAAGCGCACCGTGCTGCGCCTGCCCGACGAGCGCCACGGCCTGCTCTTCGTCTTCCGCGTCTTCGAACGCGTCTCCTACGCGCTGATCATCTCGGTGCAGGAGCCCGTGGGCGTGGGCGACCGCTTCACCCAGCCCTGAAGCGCGCATTCCTGGCCGCCGGGGCCGGCGCGTGATCGACGCCGACGAACTCGCCGCCTGGCTGCGGCTGCTGCTCGCCCCCGGTGTCGGCCGCGAGAGCGCGCGCCGCCTGCTCGCCGCCTTCGGTTCGCCACAAGGCGTCGCCGACGCATCGCAGGCGGCGCTGGCCGAGGTCGTCGGGCCCCGCCTGGCAGCGGTCGTGGCGGCGGGCGCACCACCGCTGCGGGAACAGCAGGCCGCGGTGCAGCGCTGGCTCGCGGGGGGCGACGACCGCCACCTGCTGACGCTCGGCGATGCCGCCTACCCGCGTGCGCTGCTCGAGAGCCCCGATCCGCCGCTGCTGCTGTACGTGCAGGGCGAACTCGGCGCGCTGGGCGCGGCGTCGCTGGCGGTCGTCGGCAGCCGCAAGCCCACCGCACAAGGGCTGGACCACGCGCGGCGCTTCGCGCAGGCCTTCGCCGAAGCCGGGCTCGTCGTCGTCTCCGGGCTCGCCTTGGGCATCGACGGTGCGGCGCACGAAGGCGCGCTGGCCGCCGGCGGCAGGACGATCGCCGTGCTCGGCACCGGCATCGACCGCGTCTACCCGCAACGCCACCTCGCGCTCGGCGCGCGCATCGCCGCGCAAGGGGCGCTGCTGAGCGAGTTCGTCCCCGGAACGCCGCCGCTGGCCGAGAACTTCCCACAGCGCAACCGCATCATCGCCGGGCTCAGCCTCGGCACGCTCGTCGTCGAAGCCGCTCTGCGCTCGGGCTCGCTCATCACCGCGCGCCTGGCCAACGAGGCCGGGCGCGAGGTCTTCGCGCTGCCGGGATCGATCCACGCCGAGCAGTCGCGCGGCTGCCACGCGCTCATCCGCGACGGCGCGCGCCTGGTCGAGACGCCGGCCGAGATCCTGGAGGAGCTGCGCCGCCCGGCCGGCTTGCTGCAGCCGGCGGGGCGGCCTCGCCCGCGGGCGGCGACCGGCACGGTGACGGCGGCGCAGCCCGCCGTGGACGACGCCCCCGAGGATCCGCTGCTGCAGGCCATCGGCCACGACCCGATCAGCCTCGACAGCGTGCAGGCGCGCACCGGATGGCCGACGTCCGAGCTGCTGGCGCGGCTGCTCGAGCTCGAACTGCGCGGCCGCGTCGTGCGGCTGCCCGGCGGCCTGGTGCAGCGCCGCGGACGGGCCTGAACCCGGGTAGACCCGGACGACGGGAGGCGCTGGGGTATAGTGCCGCACCATGTTCGACGTGCTGGTCTATCTCTACGAGAACTACTGGCGCCCCGATGCCTGCCCGGACCACCGACAGCTCAAGCGCAAGCTCAGCGCCGTCGGCTTCGAGTCCGACGAGATCGGGCTTGCCCTGAACTGGCTCGATGGCCTCACGAACAGCGCCGAAGCCGGCGACTGCAGCCAGCGCGGCGAGAGCCTGCGCATCTACACCGACGCCGAGCGCGAGTTGCTGGGCCTGGAATCGATCGCCTTCATCAGCTTCCTCGAGTCGGCCGGCGTGCTGCCGCCGGCGATGCGCGAGTTGGTCATCGACCGCGCGAGCGCCGTCGGCGACCGCCCGCTCGCGCTCGACGACCTCAAGGTCATCGTGCTCATGGTCTTCTGGAGCCTGGGCGAGGAGCCCGACGCGCTCGTCCTCGACGAACTCTTCGTCGCCCCCGAGGATCGCTCGATCCACTGAACCCCGCGGCCGTGCGGCCGCGCTTCAGTTCAGCAGCCGCGAGGCATCGACGTCCAGCTTGGCCAGCGCGCTGCGCGTGGCGCGTACGGTCAGCGCCTCGTCCTGCGCCGGCAGCAGCAGCCCGGCCTGCAGGTAGCTCGCCAGCCGCTGCTGCTGGAAGAGCATGCAGCGCCCCTGCGCCGTGACGAAGAGCGAGAGCTGCTTGCGCAGGCCCTGCCAGGCCAGCTGCACCGGCTCCTGCCGGCCCTTGTGCTCGAGCATGAACCAGCTCCCGACCTGAAGCTCGCGCGCCCAGGCGAGCATCGCGGGCGTCGGCATCGAGCCGCCCTCGAGAACGATCTCCAGGCCCTCGCTCTGCTGGCCCGACAGATCGACGACCATCGACTCGTCGATCTCGACGTTGTGCGCGTCGGGCAGCATCTCCTCCAGCGTCTCCAGGCGCTCCATCATCTCGCGCAGCCGGTCGTCGGGGATCACCGCCGCGCGCGCGGTGAAGGCCGCCGCGAGCGAGTTGTTGAGCTGCTGGATCTGCTCGTCCTGGCGCGCGGCGTCGATGCCCGCGGCCGACATGCCCTCGCGCAGCTGCTTGAGCAGCGGCGGCAGGCGGCGGATGACCTCGGCGCGCTCCTCGCGCGAGACCTTGGCGCTGGCCGACCAGATGAGGTCGGCGGCGGCGCGCTTCATGCGCTTGGTGGCCTCGCCCTGGGCACCGAAGCGCACCGCGGCGGTGGCGAGCACGTCGGCCCAGACGTGGAAGAGGAACTGGCGCACCCCTTCCTGCACCGGCACCTCGTTGAGCATGCGGCGCAGCTCGATCGTGTACTGGATCGCCAGCGTCTCGCGCTGCTCCACCTGCTGCGCCAGCGACACCCCCTTGCGCGTGGCCTCGTTCTGGTCGCGGAAGTACTGCTCGAGGAACTTCTCGAACTCGGTGAGCACGGTCTGGAAGACGCGCCGTCCGGTGTCCGGGTAGGCCTCGACGACCTGCACGATGCGCTTGATCTCGCGCTCCAGCGCCTGCCCGACCTGGGCCGAGCTGTCGAAGCCCATGACGCAGGCGCCCATGCGGTCGATGAGGCGACGCGCCGGATGATCGGTGGTGGCGAAGAAGTCGGGCTCCGAGACCGCCACCCGCAGCACCGGCATCTGCAGCCGCGCGAACCACACGCGCACCGAGGCCGGGATGCGGTCCTCGGTGAGGATGCTCTGGAAGAGCAGCGCCACGATCTCGATGGTGGCGCGCTCCTCGGGCGTGGCAGCGGCGCGCTTGAGCACCTGCTTGCGCTGGTGCAGCTCCTCCAGCATCGCCGGCGTGGTGACCTGCATCGCGCGCTGCGTGGTCGCCATGAAGCGCCGCCTCAGGCCCGCCTGCGCCGTGTCGATGGCCTGCGCGAGCCCCGGCGAGACCGCCGCAGCGGCCGCGCCCGCAACGCTGCGGCCGAAGCTCGGCAGGTGGCGCCCGACGAGGCGGTTCAGCCGCAGCAGCACCGCCTCGGCATGCTCGCCGCTGCGCGGCAGCTGGGCGGTGCGCGTCATCAGGCGCGTCTCCTCGCCGACGCCGCCGTGCCCCGCGCGCACGAAGCCCTCGTTCTGCAAGGAATCGTATTCCGGTGCCGCGCCCGCCCCGAACCGCGAACTCGGCGGCGCGCCGAACTGCGACGGCGGCGGCGGCGGCGCTCCGGTCCCCGCGACCCAGCCCAGGGGCGCCTGCGGATTGGTGCGCGAGCGGCGGATGAACGGCCGCAGGTCGACTTCGGGCAGCACGCGCTGCTCGATCAGCCAGCGGTTGGTCTCGTGATAGCACTCCTCGACCAGGTGCGCGAACTCCTCGTGCAGCACCGCCTGCAGTTCGCGCCAGCTCTCCAGGCTGATGCCCGCGGCGCGCCAGGCGTCGAAGGCGATGCGCGCGAGCACGTGGGCGCGCAGCAGGTCCTGCGCCTCGAGCTCGCCGCGCCCCTCGAGCGTGGCCACGCGCGAGCGCAGATCGGCGAACTCCCAGGAGGCGCGGTCCATGATCGCCAGCGCCAGGCGCGAGGCGACGATCTCGAGCTCGATGGTGTCGTCGTCGACGAGCGAAAGCGCGCCCGATGCACCCGCCGCCGAACCCGCCGGGCGCGTCGCCGCGACGCCGCCGTGGGCCAAGGCCTGGCGCAGGGCGTCGACCATGCCGCGATGCCAAGCCTGCGCACCCGCCTGCAGCTCTTGCAGCAAGTCACGCCGACGCACGAAGACGGCGTGCTCGCAGGGCTTGTCGATCAGGCTGCGGCTGCCCTCGAGCGCGGACTGCACCAACGCCGCCAGGTTGCGCACCAGTCCTTCGACGTACAGGCGCCGGGCCTGGGCCGCTAGCTGCGAGGGGCCGGCGAGGGTCGCCATGGCGGAGGGGAAAACGGGGTTTTCGTGAAATCCTGACGCTTTGGCCACTCTACACCACGGCCCCTGCGTTGGGGTCGTTGGGATCGTGATCCTTCGTGGGCTTGACGAGATCCTCGCGCTTCACCCGCAGCCACATCGCGATGCCGGAGCCGACGAAGATCGACGAGTAGATGCCGAAGAGGATGCCGATGGTCAGGGCGACGGCGAAGTAGTGCAGCGTCGGCCCGCCGAAGAGCATCATCGACACCACCATCATCTGCGTGCTGCCGTGGGTGATCACGGTGCGGCTCATCGTGCTCGTGATGGCGTGGTCGATGACCTGCGGCGTGGTGAGCTTGCGGTACTTGCGGAAGGTCTCGCGGATGCGGTCGAAGATGACCACCGACTCGTTCACCGAATAGCCGAGCACCGCCAGCACCGCGGCCAGCACCGCCAGCGAGAACTCCCACTGGAAGAAGGCGAAGAAGCCGAGGATGATGACGACGTCGTGAAGGTTGGCGATGACGCCGGCGAGGCCGAACTTCCACTCGAAGCGGATCGCCAAGTAGATCATGATGCCGACCACCGTGAAGCCCAGCGCCAGCGCGCCGTCGCGCGCCAGCTCCGAGCCCACCGAGGGGCCGACGAACTCCGTGCGGCTGAGCTTCACCGGCTCGGCGCCGTCGGCCGTGCCGCACGCCGAGCGCGCCACCTCCTCGCCCTGAGGCGTCGTGTAGCGGCGCGACTCCACGCTGCCGGATTCGGCCTTGCACAGCGCGTCGAAGACGCGCGCGGCGACTTCGGACTGCTTCACGTCCTCGCGCACCGGCACGCGCACGAGCACGTCGCGCGAGGTGCCGAAGTTCTGCACCTGGACCTCGCCCAGGCCCAGCGACTCGGCCGCGCCGCGCACCTTGGCGAGGTCGGCGGACTGCGCGTACTCGACCTCGAGCACGGTGCCGCCGGTGAACTCGATCGACAGGTGCAGGCCGCGCGTCACGAGGAAGAAGACCGCCGCCAGGAAGGTGATGAACGAGATGATGTTGAACACCAGCACGTGGCGCATGAAGGGGATGTCGCGCCGGATGCGGAAGAACTCCATTGCCGCGCCCCCTCAACGCTCGCCGGCCGGCAGCACGCCGCCCTCGGGCCGCCACACCTGGCCGATCGACACCGACTTCAGCCGCTTGCGGCGCCCGTACCAGAGATTGACCAGCCCGCGCGAGAACATCACCGCCGAGAACATCGAGGTGAGGATGCCCAGGCAGTGCACGACCGCGAAGCCGCGCACCGGGCCGGAGCCGAAGGCCAGCAACGCCACGCCCGCGATGAGCGAGGTGACGTTCGAGTCGAGGATGGTTCCCCAGGCGTTCTCGTAGCCGGCGTGGATCGCCTGCTGCGGCGGCGCACCGCGGCGCAGCTCCTCGCGCACGCGCTCGTTGATGAGCACGTTGGCGTCGATCGCCATGCCCAGCGTGAGCGCGATGGCCGCGATCCCCGGCAGCGTCAGCGTGGCCTGCAGCATCGACAGCAGCGCCACCAGCAGCAGCAGGTTGAAGGACAGCGCCAGCGTCGAGATGACGCCGAACAGCAGGTAGTACGCGCACATGAAGACCGCGATCGCGATGCCGCCGTACATGACGCTCTTGAAGCCCTTCTCGATGTTGTCGGCGCCCAGGCTCGGGCCGATGGTGCGCTCCTCGATGATCTCCATCGGCGCCGCCAGCGAGCCCGCGCGCAGCAGCAGCGCGGTGTCGGTGGCCTCGGCAGTCGTCATGCGCCCGCTGATCTGGAAGCGCGCGCCGAGCTCGCTGCGGATCACCGGCGCGGTGATGACCTCGCCCTTGCCCTTCTCGAAGAGCAGGATGGCCATGCGCTTGCCGACGTTCTCGCGCGTGACGTCGCGGATGATGCGCGCGCCGCGCGCATCCACCGTCAGGTTCACGGTGGGCTCCTGCGTCTGGCCGTCGAAGCCCGGCTGCGCGTCGTTGAGGTTGTCGCCGGTGAGCACCACCTGGCGGAAGACGATGATGGGCTGCCCGTTGCGCTCGAGGAAGCGCTCGCTGCCGAAGGGCACCGGCCCGGCGCCGCTGACCGCCGCCTGCGCCTCGGCGCTCTCGTTGACCATGCGCAGCTCGAGCGTCGCCGTGCGGCCGATGATGTCCTTGGCGCGCGCCGTGTCCTGCACCCCGGGGAGTTGCACGACGACGCGGTCCACGCCCTGCTGCTGGATCACCGGCTCGCTCGTGCCGAGTTCGTTGACGCGGTTGTGCAGCGTCGTGATGTTCTGCTGCAGCGCCTGCTCCTGCACCTTGAACGCCGCCTCGGGCTTGAGCTCGCCGCGCAGGCGGAAATCGCCGCCATCGCGGGACGGCGTCCAGCTCATCTCGGCGACGCTGTCCTCAAGCAGCCTGCGCGCCGCCACCAGCGTCTGCTCGTCGCGCAGGCGCAGCTCGACGGCGTTGCCCTCGCGCGTGATGCCGAGGTGGCGGATGTTCTTGTCGCGCAGCAGCGTGCGCATGTCGCCGCTGATCGACTCCGCCTTCTTCGTCAGCGCCGACTTCATGTCGACCTGCATGAGGAAGTGCACGCCTCCGCGCAGGTCCAGGCCCAGGTACATCGGCAGCGCGTGGATCGCGCTCATCCACGCGGGCGAGCGCGAGACGAGGTTGAGCGCGACGATGTAGCCCGGATCGGCGGCATCGGGGTTGAGCGCGCCCGAGATCGCATCCTTGGCCTTGAGCTGGGCGTCGGTGTCGGCGAAGCGCGCCTTGATCGAGTTGCCCTCGAACTGCACGAAGTCGGGTTGCACGCCGGCCTGCTCCAGCGCCTGCTGCACGCGCTGCACGAGCGCGGCGTCGACCTTGATCGTCGCCTTGCCGCTGGACACCTGCACCGCGGGCGCCTCGCCGTAGAAATTGGGCGCCGTGTAGAGCAGCCCGACGACGAGCGCGATCGCGAGGATCGCGTACTTCCACAGGGGGTAGCGGTTCATGAGAGGGTCCTCGGGGCACGGCGCAGGCGTGCGGGCGCCGGCGCCGGGTTCGGCCGTCGCCGCGGCGGCGGCCGGTCAGCGGCTCACTTGCCGAAGGTGCCCTTGGGCAGCACCTGCACGACGGAGGGACGCTGCACCTGCAGCTCGACACCGTTGGCCACCTCGACGTGGATGAAGGTGTCGCCGAGCTTGGACACGCGCCCGAGCACGCCGCCGGCGATCACCACCTCGTCGCCCTTGGCCAGCGCCTCGATCATCTTGCGGTGCTCCTTCTGCTTCTTCATCTGCGGGCGGATCATGATGAAGTACAGCACCACGAACATCAGCACCAGCGGCAGCATGCTCATGAGCGAGGACTGCGCGCCGAGGGCGGCACTGGCGGCGTCGGCCCCGGATTGGGCGTAGGCGTTGGAGATGAACACGGGTGCGCTCCTGCTGGCTTGTACGGACGGATTCCACGCCGGCCTGCGGCGGCGGGCGAACCCGCTATTTTAGGCGGACGCCGCGGCCATCGTTCCCGCCCGCGCAGGAGGCGCCGCCGCCAGGGCCAGCATCAGCGTCCACAGGCCCAGGAAGGCGATCCGGGGCATGTCCATGACGCTGTCCACCATGCCCACGCCCGCCAGCCCGAGCAGGCCGGCGCAAAGCGCCGGCGCCATCGGATCGCGCGCGCCCGCGCCGATGCTGGTGCGCACCAGCGCCCAGGCGCCGAAGCCACCCAGCCACAGCAGCGCCAGCAGCCCCTGCTCGAAGAGCACGTGCACCGCCAGGTTCTTGGCGTGCCAGGGCATGTGGTGACGGTCGCTGCTGAAGAACCAGCGCGACAGTCCCTGCCCGAAATCGCCGTTCGCGAGCCATTCGCGACCGCTGCCGTCGCGCAGCGACAGCCCGGCCAGCTCGGCGCGCCCGAGGCGGGTGTCCAGCGCCACCGAGAACACGACCGCACGCGGCGCATACCAGTTCCCCGCGCTGACCTTCCCGGCCGACAAGGGCAGCGCCACCTCCTGCCACTGCCCGACCCCCTTGACGACCTTCAGGCTGGCGAGGCGGCAGCCGCTGTCGTAGAGCAGGTGCTTGGCGCAGACCTCCGCGTGCAGCGTCAGCGGCGTCAGCGGCCGCACGCGCAGGCGCAGGACGGCGTCCGCTCCGGGCACACCGGACAGGCGCTGGCTGATGCGCAGGAACTCGCCCCAACCCTGCGCGTGCGCGCCGCTGGTCAACAGCAGCCGGCGAGCGCCGTCTCCGTCCTGCAGGCGATAGTCGCCCGCCTGCAGGGAGGGCTCCCCGGCCATCGCCAGGCGTGCCGGTGTGCGCCCGAGGCCGATCCCCAGCAGCAGCGGTGTCGCGTCGCGCTGCAGGTCGACGAGCAGCCGCCAGTGCTCGCGGCGCGTCGAGACATCCTGCTCCGAACTGTGCAGCCGCTCGCCCATGTAGTCGCCAGCACTGAAGACGGCCACCAGCGCCACGGCCGCCGTCGCCAGGCCGATCGAGCGCGCCTGCCAGCGCAGATCCTGCGGCCAGGGCAGCCGCCCCGGCGGCCAGAACCACGGCCACAAGCCCGCGGCAAGCGCCAGCGGCGCGGCTCGCGCCTGCGCCGCGTTGCCCCCCCAGTGCCAGGCCACGGCGACCAAGGCGGCGGCGGCCGCCGGCAGCATGGCCAAGGCCAGCACCGAAAGCGCGGGGCTGCTGCGCCGCGGTGCGAACCAGCTTGCCGCCAGGCCGACGATCGCCGCCAGCGCGCAGGCCACGTAGGCGCCCTTGGGAACGAGCAGCGTGATCGCCGCCACCGCGGCAACGACGAGCACACCCAGCACCAAGGCGGGGACCCGCAGCCGCCACGGCAGCCGCGTCGCGCTGCCTCCGCCGGCAAGCGCCAGCGTCACGCAGGCCAGCCACGCCAAGGCCCCCCGGTATCCCGCAACCGGGAACAGCCAGCCGGCAGCGGCCGCCGCCACGGCAGCGGCCGCCAGCGTGCCCCCCCAGCCGCCGCGCGCGGCCGCGGCCGGCGCCTGACGGTGCCGCAAGCCCAGCGTCACCGCCGCGGTCAGGGGCAGCACCGCGAAGACGATGCGAGAAAAGGTCACCACCGCCGCGTAGAACTGCAGCGCCAGCACCGAGCCGCCGGCGAGCCCGCCGCGGGCCGAGCTCGCCGTCATCAGCGCCAGCAGCACCGCCGGCAGCGTCAGTGCGAGCGCGGCGTCGAGTCCGGCCCCACCGACATGCATCTCCCAGAACGAACCGGTGGCGCGGTAGTCCGAAGAGAAGTTCAGCAAGTCGGTGAAGGCTGCACGCTCGGCGACCACCGGAACCGCCACCGCCAGCGCCAGCGCAACCATCGCCCACAGCCAGACGCGCCGCGC
>WBZO01000158.1_pt1 | contig 177730 bp, 138 predicted proteins | sample 5204261 | NCBI WGS metagenome assembly WBZO01 (sample SAMN12412400, study PRJNA552823) | activated sludge metagenome | isolation source: activated sludge from anammox sidestream of wastewater treatment plant... | place: USA: North Carolina | collected 2017-09 | reverse complement strand
GACTCCGGGCACAGTACCAGCAGCGCTACGCGCTGCCGGCAGCGGTGCCCGTCTCAAAAAACGAACCACTGTAGGACACACAATCAGTGACCAATAATCCTAATGCCACAGTTTAATTGACAGATCCAATTAGAGCAAGACTTAAAGACTGAAATATCTCAATGCCCACTTCGCGCCTCTAATCTCCTTTGACTAATGCTAGCTGACTACATAACTTCATCGCATGGAGCTAGACCAACTTGCAGAGCCGAACAGTAGCCTCGAAGAAACCGCGACCCGACGTAACCAGACACGACACAATTCCCAAGAAAGCGCCCTGTTGAAAGACCTAAGATGATTTCGTTTGCGCAAGTCATATAGAGCGACAGATACTTTCTGCCGATGCCTTTTGCGAGAGACTTTGATACCCTAAAGAAACATCGAGCGGCCATTTGAAATCTCTTAATGGGATCATCTTCCTGCTTGTTCTCATCAGCTTGTTCTAACACTTCAAGCAGATCCGCTTTAGCTTCAGTGGTCCGAAGAGCGCTTGAATAGACTCTTTCAAAGAATCCACCAGCACATGACTTTACCTGCCCGGCAAACTCAAGTTCCGTTAGCACCGAAAGAATTTCCTGGCTATTGCCGCCTAACAATTCAACCAATGTATCGAAATTTCTAGACGCCTTCGCCAATAGATCAAGGATGCGTCCGAACAGCTCTGCCTCAGCTAGCTTCTGGCATTCTTCATCTTGGAACTCTACAAAATCAGCTTCAGATTTTTGCTCAGCTGCGAAATCCGACACCGCTTCTGGTTCGAGATCTTGCTTGGTGGTTTCATGGCTATCTTTTGTCGTATAAGTGTTTGCCTGACTAGAATCGTCAGAATCTTCTTCAGCACTTGCGTTCGTTGAGTCACAAGAGTCAATATCCAGCTCGTCTTTTGGGCTTCTCAGGGCTTGCGTCAAGATAGTTCTCTTGTCAAAGAATCGCCAGAATAGCGAAAGCTCCAATCCTAAAAACTCACTAGGAACATGACTTTTTCCAACCACCACCAGTGCAGACTTAATTATATGTAGAGCCGAAGACTGCGCCACGGAAACAGCCGAGGCGAACCATTTTGAACTAACATAGAAACCATGGTCCACTATCCAAATTGCAAAAAGCCAAGCACGTATTTTCTTTACTCCATGAAAGAATGTGCCAGCGGTAGCTCTGCTATCGCGATTACACAAAGAACACGAAAGCACCCTAAAGTCAGTCGAAATAGATACGTCCTCGGAACCACACTTCCTACAACGAAGTGAGCCACTTCGCTTCATTTCAAAGAAAATCGACCGCCAACAGCTTTCATCGTCCGGGTACTCCAAATTGAACGACTCAAGGAGTTCTTGCCTGCGAGTGATGTACTCATCAGTAAGAAATATCTTGAGACGCGCAGCGGCATCTAGATTGTTCAAATCCATAAAGCTACCCCCTTTGAAGGTCGTAGTTATATAGACGTAATTTGGAACAAAAAAGTTCAAATTTCTCGAAACTTTTTTGAACGATGTGACAGTTGCAAACAGACCGATATCGGTCCATAAAAAAACCGAGGTCAATTTGCGAAATCGCTCAAATGAGTGGAGCCACAAATCACCACAGCAGCCCCAGCCTGGAAGAAACTAAGAGAACTCAACTTATTTACTCTAAGCTTTATCCTAGAATCACTCTGTTTCGACCTTCATCTTTAGCCTTGCGAAGAGCAACCTTAGCATCTCTAAGTATTGTCTCGGGATTAAGATCTTCCATGTTGAAACTTGCACAGCCAACAGAAACTGTAATACGAACAGGACCAGAACTTATGGAAGAAGTCCCGCTGAAATCAATCGATTCTACTTCAGAACGAACCTTCTCACCCAGCACTTTGGCACCAGCCACATCAGTATTTGGCAGTACTACGGCAAACTGGTCACTTCCGTAGCGAGCGATCAAATCGGAAGAACGTGTAATGTTAAGTAGTCTGCTTGCTATCGTCATCAAGGCGCCGTCACCAAACTCGACGCCATACTGCTCATTTATCTTCTCGAAGTTATCTATATCAATGATCGCAACTGCAACGGGGAGACGCTGCCTGAAAGAAAAGAGTAGCTGCTGCTGCAAGAAACCAACAAAGAATTCGAGATTGTAGAGTCCAGTGAGACTATCTATTGAAGCGTTGTATGCCGCGGCGGACTCGAGATTTGCAATAGCTTCCTTGGCTAAAACCAACTCAAATAGAGGACCTAGCGCCATTCCCAATTGCTCGCCGAAGGCAATAGCTTGGTCCGAAAAGCTATTGCGGTCTTTACTTGCTACCACAAGAGCGCCAACGGCCCTAGACTGCGCAACAACAGGCACAATCTGAACTGAGCCTAAATCCTTAGCTGTGCCCTCAACCAACTCTCCTCTCAAATCGATTTCAAGTGCAGAGCGCAGCTCTAGTTCGTTTGTTAGTCTGTCGACAAGTTTCTTGTAGCTTCCGCTAACCACACCGTCGGCTGAAAATGAAGCCCAGGGAGCCTCACCAATTACAACTAAGCCAACCAAATCAGCTTCGATAAAGGCAGCGGCGCCTCTATAAAAGACGTCCAAAAGAGCTTTGCGATTTCCAGCCTCTTTGAACATATCAGATACAAGGGTGGTCGCGTTTCTAGATATGAGAAGTTCGTCCAGCAGCTTCTGACTACTCTCTAGAACTTTTGAAGAGGAGAAATTAAAGCGGCATTTCAGCATAGAACTGGCTTGGCTTCGGTTGAAACCGGCACTGCGAGATTTCTCGACCAATTCAAGCAACTGCTTGACCACATCGGTTCCATTACCGATATCGCGGTCGGCTACGTAGAGATCGCACTGCGACCCTTTGATCCAAAGGGGATCTATGCGAGCCCCCATACTGACAGTGCCGAAAAGAACTACGGGCATCTTGCTTGCGCCCGCACTCGATTTGATTAGTTGACTGAGTTGGTAGCCTGGCAAGTCGGAAAGGTCGAGACAGGAAACTATGGCATCGGCGCCACTGTCTATCAACTCATCCAGGGCGTCAAAGCCGCCACCCAGCAGGACTAGGTTTACCTGGGCGTCTTTCAAAGCCTGGCGAAGAGTTCCACCGGAGCTCTTTGCGTCCTCGACGTATAAAACTTTGATGTCGGCCATCGGCGCGCTTCCTTAATGCAGTCCCTTCTAAATATAAAGGCTTGAAAACCTGATCAAGGCGCACTTGAAAGCTACCAAGAGAGCAGAAAGTGCTAAAATTTGCACTATCCAATACTGGGTCGCAAAGGCCTGTCTTCAGCCTATGGACGGGCGTAACGGTTGACAACAGTGTCAATTGGACCCAGGCTGGTCGGAAATCCCATTCTTTAGTTTGAAAGAAAATTTCAAAAATTACTGACAAAATTTCTTTCTCCTTCCTTCCAAAGCAATCAGGTAAATCATGTTGACCGCAGCCACACAATCAGATGCACCAATGTCATTCGCTCTTACAGAAGAGCAAAGACTGATTAAGGAAACAGTAAATGAAATCGCTCAGGCCGAGTTCGCGCCGAAAGCCGCCGAAGTCGACCAGAAGCACCGCTTTCCCAGAGAGAATTTCGAGCTTATTGCCAGTTCCGACCTCTGCGGGCTGCCTTTTCCAGAGGAATACGGCGGTGCTGGTATGGACAACGTTTCTTATGCCATCGTTGTAGAAGAACTGGCTAAAGCCTGTGCCACCACGTCAGTGATTTATTCAGCCCATGTCTCTCTTTGCGCCAAACCGATCTATATCTTCGGCACCGAAGAGCAAAAGAAGAAATTCCTCACACCTCTGTGTAAGGGCGAGAAGCTCGGAGCCTTTGCTCTTTCGGAGCCAGGCTCGGGTTCTGACGCCGCGGCGGCTAAATGCACCGCCGTTAGAAAAGGCGACCACTTTATATTGAATGGTTCCAAAAACTGGATTACAAACGGAATCGAAGCTGATACCTATCTAGTCATAGCTCAAACCGATTCAAGCCTCAAACACAAGGGACTGATTGCCCTGCTGGTTGAGAAAGGCACCCCCGGTTTTACTTTCGGCAAACTTGAAGACAAACTCGGTATCAAGGGATCGTCCACTTGCCAGATTAACTTTGAAGATAGCCCCATACCGGTCGAGAATATGCTGGCCGGTCCGCAGGACGGATTTAAGGTTTCGATGGTCACCCTTGATGGTGGCAGAATCGGTATCGCCGCCCAAGCGGTAGGCATAGCCCAAGGCGCCTGGGACCATGCCTTCAAATACAGCAAAGAGCGCGTGGCTTTCAACCAAACGATCAATAAATTCCAAGCGATTCAATTTATGCTGGCTGAAATGCAAACCGAGATTGATGCCGCCAGACTGCTGACATGGCACGCAGCACGCGGGCAAGATCTGGGTGTGAAGTTCACAAAAGAAGCAGCGCATGCCAAACTCTACGCAGCGGAAGTTGCTATGCGCTCGACCACCAAGTGTGTGCAGATTTTTGGTGGCTACGGCTATGTCACCGACTATCCTGTTGAGCGCTACATGCGCGACGCCAAAATAACTGAAATCTATGAAGGGACTTCTGAAGTCCAGAGACTGGTAATAGCACAAAACGTATTGAAGGGACTCTAAACTATGTCGTGGCAACCACCCCCTCCCCCACCCAGACCAGGCATGCCCGGCGGCATGCCCGGCGGCAATCCCGGTGGCAATCCGGGCGGCGGACACCCAGGTAACGCCGGAGCACCAGCTGGCGCTCCCAGACCGATCAACTACTATGACTTGCTGCAAGTTAACCGCGATGCGCACTCGACCATTATTCGATACGCTTATCGATTTCTTGCCGCTATGTACCACCCTGATAATACAGAGACCGGTGACGCCGAGAAATTTCGCGTAATTACTGATGCCTGGCGTACGCTCTCAGACGAAGGCAAACGCGCAGCCTACGACATGTCGCTCGGCGCCAAAGAAGCCCAAACGGCGCCGCAGAGCGCCGCACCCGGCACCGCCCCCGGTGCCAGCTCAGGCATGCATTCATTCAACCGCGATGCCCTGAAAGTGCAAACAGGAACTTCCTGGAACGAAATTGAATTTCGTCTGGCGATTCTGCAGATATTGCTCGGTCAGAGAAAGAAAAAAGTACAGACCGGCGGTGCATCAGCCAAAATGATGATGGATATTCTCGGCACCAATGACATGGCTGAAATGGAATTCGCCCTTTGGTATCTGCGGGAAAAAGGTCTAATCGAAATGGGCGAACGCCTATTCATGATTTCGGTAAAGGGCGTTGACTATCTGGTTGAGCAGCTCTCGCAGACCCAAATTCTCGACGGCGGCAGCGATGCTGAGAAGAAAATGCGTAAAGCCAAAATCAACGATGGCGCCGCTGGCTCAAGCCCTAACCTGCCGGCTCGAACATAAGCAAAAGCTGACAGCAGCAAGAAGCTTCTTGCTTAGCTCATGAAGCCAAAAAAAAATAAGGGGAAGGACTAACAGCTAGTTCTTCCCCTTAGACCTTTAGGCTGTTTCCTCATAAGGTGCTTTCTGCCCTTTAGATTCTTTCTGTGCTTTCTGTACTTTAGATTCTTTCTGTGCTTTCTGTGATTTCTGTGCTTTCTGCCCTTTAGATTCTTTCTGTGCTTCCTGTGATTTCTGTGCTTTAGATTCTTTCCGCGTTTTAGATTCTTTCTGCGCTTTCTTCCCTTTAGATTCTTTCTGTGCTTTCGTCTCGTGCGCTTCTTTCGATTCTTTCGCATCTGGCAAAAGTCTAAAACTTAAGCGATGCTCGGGGCAGGCACCAATGCTGGCGATGGCCTGGCGGTGGCTAACCGCCGGATAGCCCTTGTTGGAAGCAAAGCCGTAAGCCGGATAGACTTTATCGAGCGCCACCATCAAGGCATCACGGTGCACTTTAGCGATCACACTGGCTGCAGCGATTGATGCCGACTTGCTATCGCCTTTGATAACGGTTACTTGCTTATAGCGATCGACTTTAATTTTCTTATTGCCATCCACCAAAATGAGCACCTGCGCAGGCTCAAGATTGAGCTGACGCATTAGTTCATCACAGGCGCGCTGCATTGAAAGCAAGGAGGCATTGAGAATATTGATCTCGTCAATTTCCTGCGGCGAAGCCTGACCGATAGCAAAAGGCGCAATCTTGCGAATTTTGGCAGAGAGGTCCTCTCGCACCGAGGCATCGAGTTTCTTACTGTCATCGAGTGCAGCCAAAGAACCAATTGTGGCAGCATCAAGATCGGCGAAGGGTAGCGCCACCGCCGCCGATACCACCGGTCCAGCCAGGCAGCCACGCCCGACTTCGTCCACCCCAATCAAAAAAGCGCCGGCCGAGCCGGAGCCGAACCGACGCCCCGACTCTTTCTCAGAATCTCCCTCAGAATCTCCCTCAGAATCCTTCCCAGCTTCTTTCCCAGCTTCTTTCTCTGATTCATCAAGAGAAGCACGATCAGCTTTCGCATCTAAAGGTAGTTTGAGCTGGCGACAGTTGAGATTGACTCTCTGTCCTCTGCTTACAACCAGAGGCTCTAATTCGAAGCGCGCAAATTCGGCTCGATATAAAGACAAATCGAACTGCCGCAGGCCCTTGAAGTTACCACTCATAGCTCATCGAGCGTTATGCCGCCCAGCTTGCCTTCGCGAATGTCTCTAAGCAGAATATTGGCGGCGCGATAATCATCGAGCTTACCCCCATGGGTAAGAAAGTTACGTTTCTCGGCGAGTAAATTGAGACCGTCGCCACTCTCCGCCAGCCCCTCAAGATACTTATCAAGGGCTTCAGGATAATACTGTTTAAATAGCTGAAGCGCTTCCCTCGCACATTCAAGATTTTCATATGTATCCGGGGGAACCAGGTTCAAGACAGACAACCTTGACATGGTCTCTTTCTGAAAGAAGGTCGGAGGCAGAATACCAGGAGTGTCGAGCAACTCCAGTTGCGGATGCACTCTAATCCACTGTGTCCCCTTGGTCACCCCGGGCATATCGCCTGTTCGGGCATGCTTCTTACCAATGAACCAGTTAATGAGCGAAGACTTACCCACATTAGGTATGCCCACAACACAAGCCCGCATTGGTCTTGGCAAAAGCCCTTTCTTGTTCAAGCTTTCGCGCTTGGCTTTGGTGAGGGCTAAACAGGCTTCGACAAAGCTTGCCTTGCTGCTTAGTCCCTTGAGACAAAGAGCAACCGCCTGCTGCTGGACTCCGCCATTCTCAGCAGAGAGGGCAAACTCTTCATTAACGCTCTTGACATAAGCCTTGAGTCGACGCGAGTCGGACATGTCCAACTTTGAATAGATAATCAGACGCGGCTTTGAGCCAAATATCTCATTCGACTTAGGATGCCTGGTGCTGACCGGCAGGCGTCCGTCCAAAACTTCGATGACTAGATCGACCCACTTGACTATCTCGGTCAATCTTTGAAAAGCAGTAGACGGGGGTCTTTTTTTGACCCCCGTACTAGATTTCGGCTGCGGTTTCATACCGCCTTTGCCGTCTTTATTTGGCTTAGGCTTAGGCAATGAAGGTGCCCATGATTAGGCTTTGGCAGCTGTGGCTTCTTTTCTGGTACCGGTCTTCTCTTTAATACGAGTAGCTTTACCGGTACGGTTTCTAAGATAGTAGAGCTTGGCACGGCGGACCTGACCACGACGCTGCACGGTGATTTTCTCAACGCGGGGCGAGTGAACGAGGAAAACGCGCTCGATGCCGATACCCTGGAATACGCGACGAACGGTGATTGTCTCGTTCACACCGTGACCGGAGTGCTTGATAATCACGCCTTCATAGCCCTGAGTGCGCTCTTTGCCGCCTTCGACGATTTTGACGAAGACCTTGACGGTGTCGCCGACGTCGAATGTGGGCAGGTTGCTCTTGATGAGCGGGGCTTCAATTTCTTTGATGATGCTGTTCATGACTCACTTATTTTTGGTCTTCGAAGATATAGAAAAGCGATTTAAGATTGTAGCACCCGATAGATATCCGAGAAGGGGATAGGGCTGCCTGGTAAACGAGGCTTTACCGTTTCTGGATTGAATTTGTCTAATCTTTATACGGATACAGATACAGATACAGATACAGATACAGATACAGATACAGTAAAAAGACGAAAAGCCGACAGGAAGGAGCCACTTAGAGGCACTCAGAGAGTCTTACTGGCACTCAGAGAGTCTTACTGGCACTCAGAGAGTCTTACTGGCACCCAGAGAGACTTAGAGGCGCTTAGCGGGACTTGCCACCACCCATAGTAGCATTTTTCGACATGCGCTCTTCGAGCTCAGCCCTCTCTAATATTTGTTTTGAGCGAGTTTCGGAGTCTTTCAATGAATCTTTCAATTGATTGAGTTCGGCGATAAAATCATCCACCGACTGAAAAGCCCTATAGACCGAGGCGAAGCGCACATAAGCCACTTGGTCGAGCCCGCTCAATTTGGAGAGCACCAATTCACCCAACAAAGAAGAAGAAATCTCGCGCCGCCCGGCGGCAATCAGCTCGTTTTCAACAGAGTCGACTAGGTTGTCGATTTGCTCGGCGCTGACATTTGTTTTGACACAGGCTCTAGAAATACCAGCTCTCAGCTTCTCTCTAGAATAGGTATCGCGTGTGCCGGAGCGCTTCACCACGAGAAACTGAATCACTTCCAGCTTTTCATAGGTGGTAAAGCGCTTACCGCAGGATTCGCACTCGCGTCTGCGCCGGACCGAATTATCGTTGGTCAGGCGAGATTCAAGCACTCTGCTTTCTCGGTGATTGCAAAAAGGGCAAAACATACTGCTTTGATTATAGAGGATGAAAGATAGGGGCTAAATGAAAATATTGGAAGTTGCGCTGAATAGCCGTGCTCAATGGGCTAAGGCAGGGCATAATTGATTTATGAAGCGAAGCAAGGTTACCCACTATGAAATTCTCGGGGTTCTGCCGACAGTCTCGGCAGACGAGATCAAGCAAGCTTATCGCAGTCTGGTTAAATCAAAGCACCCCGACCTCTCGTATACCGACAAAAGCGACAATCAGGTGGTAAGCGAGACCGAATTTATGATGTCGGTCAATGAAGCCTACAGTGTCTTGATAGACGTTGACAAAAGGGCTGACTATGACCTTACCATTTTCAGTCATAGAACCCCCACTATTCCCAAACATGCCCAAGACTCGCTTGATGAAGAGAGGGCAAGAGAACGGTTTTTGCGGGCTGTATTCAATCCGCTCAAGCGCTCAATCGCCACAGTGCTCAAAAAATACAAAGCGAAATTGCAAATACTTTCGCAAGACATCTATGCCGAAGATTTGCTTGAAGATTTTGAACAATACGTCGAAGAAATTGAAAGAACGCTTCTCAAAGCTTCCCGCGAATTTACCGATAATCCGCCGCCTATGACCTTGATACCGGCTGTGCAGTGGATGCGCCACGCCATAGCGCAAGCTTCAGATGGACTAGACGAATTGAGATATTTTCTCGGCAATTACGATTACGATCATTTAGCCATGGCAGACAATTTATTCAAGATAGCCGCCGAACATCTAGTCAAAGCTGGCAGCTTAGCCAAATTAGGGGCGCAAATCTAGCTGCCATAAAATCTAGCTGCCATAAAATCTTTCGGAAATATCTTTCAGAAAATCATCAGAAATCTCTGAAGAAACATCGTTCAGAAATATCTTCAGAAACTTCTTTCAGAAAAATCCTTTAGAAATATCTAGGTCAAGACTAAGCAAGACGACCTTAGCACCACTGACGATACCGCAAGCAACCCTGAGGTTACGCCTTCTATTTCTTTTTGATTTGAAAAATCTCGTCTAGGTCGGCGGTGGCGTCTCTTCGCTCTTTGCTAACCAGCACCTCTTGAATAGAGCGAAGCTTACGATAATTGAGCGGGGCGTCGAAATAATTCTTGGGCACAAGCACTGCTTCTATCTTGACCGTATCAAAGAGAATTTTCTGGCGACCGGTATGATCTTCACCGCTCAGCCAATCTCTCTTGACGGCGGGCTTGCTGTAGCGAATGGCCAGCGCCCCATTATTGGGAATCTTATATATGTAATGCAAAATAGTGGGCAGCTGCGGCGAGAAGCCAGCCGGCAGGGGCAATATATCCAGCTTCAGCTTGCCCTTCTCGATGTGCTTGACTGTTGTATTGCAAATCTTGACGTCTTTTGCCTTCTCACCCTTAACATCTATCTCTCGATTCATGACGATAAAGTTATTGACTATGCCGTTTTCACTCAGCCATTTAAGAGACTGAGGAAAGCAAGTTTTATCGTCGTCACGAAAAACACAGAAATCCCACTTAGGCGCTTTTGTCACCAAGCAGAATTTCATACTGCCACGATTGTTGATGCGCAGACCATTACTGGCAATAACTGTGTCGCAGTCGCCAAAATAGTAATGAATCTGACTGAGTTTCAAAGCCTTGACAGTGGGCTTATCGCCCTCGGCGGCGAGTGTTTGAGCAGCCAAGCAAAATATAGCTAGGGAAAATATTGCTGTCAAAAGCAATGAAAAGCCAAAAATAACACTTCCCTGAAAATAGAGAAGTCTCGCCCAAAGACTCTGCCTGAGCTTCGGTATAAGAAGTTGGCTGATGCATTTCATTACCTAATTATATTGTCGGCATCTTTTCCCGACAACTTTTACCAGCAACTTTTACCGGCAGCTCTTGCTTTCAATAAACTAAATTCCGCCTTATTTGCTGAAAGCCTCAACTTTCTGACCTTCTTTCAAATCGACATCGGGGTCCAAGACCAGCCTTTCACCGCTGGTGATACCATCTAATATCTCAATCTGTCTGCCGAAATCGCGACCCAAAACCACTTTCTCAAAATGCACTTTGTCGCCGTCATTCAACTTGGCCACGAACAATCCTTCCGGCTTGACGACAAGCGAACTAGCTGGAATTCTGAAGGGTCTACTCTCGTTAGAAGCAAGATGTGGAGCATTCTCTGTCTTGGGTCTATCCACACCGGCTTCAAATTTCACGGTTGCATACATACCGGGCTTGAGAATACCGCCATCATTTGCGACATGCACTTCGGTGAGCATGGTGCGGGAAGCGGCATCAAGACCGCCCGCCACCTTTGCCACCACAGCTTGCAATTTCTTGCCGGACAATTCATTGATATTGAGTTGCACTTTGGAGCCGACCTTGATATGGCGATAAAAACTCTGGGGCACCGCCACCATCACCCTAAGGGGATCTATCTTGGCTAGACGCATAAGCTCTTTCTTGGCATTGTCGCTGCCTTCCGAGACGAGAGAACCGGCATCGATATTGCGAGAGACGATGACACCGTCGGCGGGAGCCTTGACTGTTTTGAAAGACTGCTGGCTCAAGGCTCGGCCAAGGGCGGCTCGATATGAACCAACGGCAGCTTTGCTTACCGCCACCTTCTCATAAAGAGAGGCAACCTGGGCCTGGTTGGCAGCCACTTCTGCCTGGGCGGCCTCAAGACCGGCAAGATCGCTATCGAGGTCGCGCTGCTTCTCATCTTTCATTTCGCGACTGATCGCCCCTTCTTGCACAAGCTCACTATATCTAGCCAACTGCTGCCTAGAAAAAGTAAGATTGGCTTGCAGTTTGCGAACCGCCGCTTCACTGGTGGAAACCACAGCCCGAGCCCGCGCCAGCTCTGCCTCGGCAGCCTTGACCTGGGCTTGAGATTGATGCAAGTCTGCCTCGGCTTGCTCAACTTGGCGGTCCAGTTCAGGAGCATCTATTGTCGCTAAGAGCTGCCCGGCTTTCACCCGGTCGCCAATATCGACAAAGCGCTGCACCAGATAACCATCACAGCGGGCAAAAATTGGAATCTCTTGAATCGGTTCAAGCGAAGCCGGCAGCGTAAGTGAGGTCTCGCCGACAGGTGGCTGCACCGGGGTAAAAGCGACTTTTCTAATACTCATTGTTTCGGCGCCGTGTGCGTGGTTCAATTCGGCTTCTGTGCTTAGGCGGGGCAAAAGACCGGCAAGCAAGAGCAGAGCAAAAGTAAGTAAACCCGCCGCAATAGCGACATAGAGTATCTTGGGCGGGCGAGCGCCTGATGAACGATTGAGAGAAACCGGCGGTTCCAGACTTTCTTGTTCGGCTTTCATTTCGCTATCTAGTTTTGCTTGGCATAGAGTTTCTGACATCATCTTGCTTCCATTCTATTTTCTTTGTTTTCATAATCGAATAGAAGAGTGGCGAAATCGTGATCACTACTTCTATTTCGCTTGTTGTTTTCAGCACAATCTTCCTGAGCGGCACCATTAAAATGGTCGTCTCGCCGGCGCTTCACCAAGCTATATAGACAAGGTACAAGCAAAAGAGTTGTCACCGTGGCTAGTATCAAACCACCAATTACAGCACGCCCAAGAGGAGCGTTCTGCGAGCCGCCCTCACCAAGACCTAGAGCCATAGGCAACATACCGAGGATCATGGCCGTAGCAGTCATCAAGACCGGTCTAATTCTCGTATAACCAGACATCAGGGCGGCAGCGGTGGGGGTATCGCCCATATGCAATCTTTCATTGGCAAAAGTGACCAAGAGAATGCTATTGGCAGATGCCACACCTATACTCATGATCGCGCCCATCAGAGCCGGCACGCTAAAGGGCGTATTGCTGGCAAAGAGTGCCAAAATAATGCCGGCAAAAGCGCCGGGCAGGGCGCCCAAAACAATCAGGGGATCTATCCAAGAATGGAAATTGACAACAAGAAGAAGATAGATGAGTAAGAGGGCAAATACGAGACCACCAAACAAAGCACTGAAAGCAGCATTCATACTTTCTGCCTGCCCTCTGATATTGATGAAAGTGCCCCTGGGTAGATTTTTCTCGATTGGGGCGATTGCCTTTTTGATATCGCTCGCCACCCCGTTCAGGTCGCGATCTTGTACATTGACAAAAACATTGTAGACATTCTGAATCTTGTAATGACTTACCACCGACGGTGTTACTGATCTGCCAACCGTAGCAAGATTGCTTAAGAGCTGCTTGCGCCCTTCTATAGAAGAAGAAGAAGAAGAAGAAGAAGGAGTGAGCGGCATCGAAAGTATGTCGTCTATCTTGCGCATCTTTGTAGGCGGAGTCATTATGGCCACGTTGTAGTTCACTCCGTTGGCGGGATTGACCCAGAAGCTCGGTGCCGTTTGGAAAGACGAGCTCAAACTAATCAGGACATTGGCAGCTATATCTTTCTGAGTGAAACCCATTTGATTGGCTCTGACTCGGTCGATATTGAAGTTGAGCTGCGGGGCATCAACAATTTGATGCAAGGTGACGTCTACGGCACCTTTTACTTTGCTGACAGCCTCTTTCACCTGTTGAGCAATTTTGAAATTGAGAGCCTTGTCTCGCCCTGTCACCTGAATGTCTATGGGTGCCGGCAAACCGGCATTGAGTATCTGCGAAACGATATCGGCGGGTTGAAAGAAGAGCTGCACATCTGGAAACTTTGTCTTCAGTCTGGACCTGATCTCTTTGGCATACTGAAAGGTAGATTTCTTGTGCCCTTCTTTTAGCGAGATGAGCACCTCACCGTCAAAATTGGAAATGGTGATATTGTCGCCGTAAGCTAGATTTATACCGCTGGTGGGCAAGCCAATATTGTCGACTATATCTTCAATCTCGCCCTTGCCGATCACTTGCTTCACTTCATCTTCGACGGCGGCAAAAATTCGCTCTGACTCTTCTATGCGGGTGCCGACCGGCAGGCGCAAATGCAGCCTAAGTTGCCCACCGTCGACCTTTGGAAAATAGTCTTGCCCTATAAATGGCACAACGGAAAATGAAGCGAGAAAGACAACTGTGAATGCGGCAAAACAAAAGAGTCGAGCCGAAAGCAGATAAGAAAGAAGGTCGCGATAATGACTGCGTAAGCCCTCGATAAAGTTTTCACTCAGTTGAAAGAGAGGGCTGAATAGAGAAGGTTTTGCTTGATCATGGCTTTCATTTTTGAGCAGAGCCCGAGCCATAACCGGCACTAATGTGCGGGAGAGGAAATAAGAAAACATCATGGCAAAGACAACTGCCAAAGCCAAAGGCACAAAAAGTGAGCGAGCCGGCTCTGTCAGCAAAAAGACCGGCACAAAGACAATACAAATGGCGGTGGTAGAAACAAAAGCAGGGGCAGCCACTTGCTGCGCTCCATCGAGAATTGCCCTTTCGATTGCCTTACCGAGACTGAGATTGCGGTGAATATTCTCTACTTCGACAGTGGCATCGTCGACCAGCATGCCCACCGCTAAAGCCAAACCGCCCAGAGTCATGGTGTTGAGAGTCTGCCCGCAAGCATAAAGACAGACTATCGAGGCAAGAATCGAAAGCGGTATTGAAACAGCGACAATCAAAGTACTGCGCCAACTGGCCAAGACCAAAAACATAAAGAAAGCAGTGAGACAGGCAGCAGTAAGAGCTTCTTTCACCACACCTTCGACGGCTGCTTTGACGAAAACCGACTGGTCGGACATAAGAGCCACCTTTAGCTCAGGGGGACAGGTGGCGAGGATGCGAGGCAGAGCCTTTTTGATGTCTTCCACAACTTTGATGGTGGAAGCATTACCGTTTTTGAGAACATTGAGCAGGGTGGAGCGCCGCCCATTTTGGCGCACTATATTGGTCTGCACGGCATAGCCGTCATGCACTTGAGCGACATCTTTGAGATAAACAGTGGCGCCGTTAATCTGCTTGATGGGCAATTCGTTGAAATCATCGATTATTTGCGGGGTGGAATTAAGCTTTACGGCATATTCGGTCTCACCAATTTTGGCTGAGCCGGATGGAATGATGATGTTCTGATTGCCCACCGCATTTGCCACTTCTTGGGCCGAAAGCCCTTTGGCGGTGAGAGCATTCTGATCGAGATCAACCATGACCTGGCGCTGTTTACCGCCGTAAGGCAAGGGTATCGAAGCCCCGGGTACACCTGATAGACCAGTGCGGATGAAATTCAAACCATAGTCGAATAGTTCCGACTCAGAGAGACTTTCGCTGCCCACACCCAATTGCAAGATAGGCACGTCGGAGGCAGAAAAGCTAGTAATTAATGGCGGAGTGGTGCCTGTCGGATAGACCCTGAGCAAGGTCTGGCATAGGGAAGCGATGGTGCCCACGGCCTTACCTAGGTCAGCCCCTTGGTGCATATGCACCTTAATCACCGAGATGCCGTTCATAGACTGCGACTCAATAAAGTCGATGCCACTAGTAACCGTGGTGATGGCGCGCTCACAGATGGTGGTGATGCGATTCTCCATCTCTTCGGCAGGCAGATTGTTATAGCTCCAAATGACGCTCACAACCGGCATATTGACGAAAGGAAAGATGTCGGTGGGCATGCGCAAAGCGCTAAAGATGCCCAAAATAGCAAGCAAAAGCGACGTAACCACAAAGGTGTACGGTCTTCTCAGGGCTAGTTCGACTATCCACATGGTTTCCAATATCCTGCTCTATAATTATAGGTTATACGAAATATTCGCATTTGCAACACTTATTTAATCTGTTGCCTTTGGGCATTAGAAGTAGCGTTCGGCAAAATCTGCTAATTTGGTCTTGGATTTGGCGCCAGAGTATGGAAAGCGACGAATAATGGAGCGAAGTTCTCTTAACAACTCAACACAAATCGAAGAGTACAAACAGTTTCTCGATCGAACTTCCTTAGGTTCGCTTACCAAGCGTGCCTCCAATCTCTTGACGCTGAAGCTGACCAATCAGCTGGCGCCCTTCCAACTGACCGCCAATCACTGGATAGTTCTTTCTTGTTTGTGGCGAAGTGACGGACAGCCGGTCACCTATATAGCTCGTCAAATTCAACAAATCGGCGGCACCCTTACCGGAGTGCTGGACCGCATGGAAAAGAGAAAGCTGGTGGTGCGTCGCAGAGACAAGCAAGACCGCCGTATTTGGCGAGTCTTCTTGACCGAGAAAGGCAGCCAGCTCTTGAACGAACTGCCCCGACTGGTTAGGCAAATATGGGATCAAGCACTAGAGGAGATAAGCAAAGACGAGAAAGAGCGATTCTCTCAACTTATCGATCATTGCCTAAAAAATCTCATACCGGAATATAGTTGCTCTCTGCCCGAATGCAGCAATGAATTGCCCCCCGAGCTGAGCCGCATCTTACCGCCTAAATCACTTGGTTATCGCATGAAAGTACTGACACTGGCGCTCAGTCGTCGCTTTTCTGAAGTGCTTTCGCCCTATGAAGTGACCACTGTGCAATGGGTAGCCCTGTGCCGACTATGGCGGCAAGAGGGCATCACCACCATGGAGATAGGCAGCCATGTTGATATGGTGGGGGGAACTCTCACTGGGCTGCTTGACCGCATGGAAGAAAGAGGACTGGTTTCTAGACGGGTAGACGAACAAGACAAAAGAAGAATATTAGTCTTTCTCACAGCAAGAGGCAAAGAGCTTTATCAAGTCTTGCCGCCCCTTGCCCTTGCCACCACAGGCGAGGTCACAAAGGGGCTAAAACCAAGCGATATAGATTTTATGAAGGACTTTCTGCAGCGCATGCTCACCGCACTTGAGAGTAAGTAAGTAAGTAAGTACGCAAGTAAAGCAGCGCTTGAGAGCAGGAGCTAGCGCTCTTGAAGCAGGCTCAAATGTATTTACAAAACAGAAAATGGCGCCACTACCGACGATATCACAGCAAGCACAAGGTCTGAAAAGAAAGTAAAAGAATTTAGACCTTGAGATTGCCCAAGTTCTTTACCAACCAACCCCAGAAAATGGGGAACAGTCGAGGGAATAAAGGGAATAAACCGGCTAAACTGGGTCCCCCGCCAGACGACTGGCAGTGAGCCACTATTTCGTTGGCGAGGGCGAAATAGCCGCGCTCGATCAAGACACGCGCCAAAACGGTGCTTTGTTTATAACCATCGCAAAAGAGATGGATGACAAAGAAATCACCCTCGACTTCTATGAACAACTCGTGTAAACCAGGTAACTGCGCAGCCGGAATACACTCTTTCACTCGTTCTTCAACTGCAATGCGCCGTCTAATCGAATCAGCAATTGTAAGAGGCTGTATCTCGCTTTCTAGGCAACAAGCAAGAGCATCAGCGAGACGCTGTCTATTATTGAGACTGACATAAAAGCCTTGGTCATCAAATGCCAGACTGGTTACATAGGCTGCATCGTCACCTATATATAGATTAGCCGACTTGTTCCGCTTGCCGATCACAGCTTTTGCCTCGAGAAAGTGCGGACACTCCCTGTTGACAATATAGCACGGAAAGCTTTAAGCCTTCTTATTTTTTGTCGAAACGACTGAAACCAGCTCTGAAAGACTGTCTTCGCCACAAGCTACGCCATATAGGTCATAGGGCTTGGCACTTTCCACCAAGACATTATTGACCTCAGCCATATAGACAGTCTCGTCACTTTCTCTAATGTAGACCTGGTTGTCTATGCCGGGGGCATCCCATTGCGAGCGGCCGATATAGAGCTTTTTAGACTCATCATAGCTTTCCACCAAGACCGGTATGCGACTGCCCACCATGGCTTCATTGAGTGATAGCGAAATGCCATGCTGCAACTGCATTATACGCTTCTGACGGTTCTTCTTGACTTTCTCGGGTATCTGGTCTTCCATATGGCCGCTAGGTACTTCCATTTGACGGCTGTAAGTGAAGACACCTAATCTATCGAACCGATATCGGTCTATAAAATTATAGAGATGCTCAAAATGTTCTTCGGTTTCACCCGGGAAGCCCACTATAAAGGTAGAGCGAATTTTGACCCCGGGCAGGTTTTCGCGAATTAGGTCCATGACCTTTTCTGGATGCTTGGGTCTGGCCATAGCGGCCAAAACATCAGGATGAGAATGCTGCAGCGGAATATCGACATACTTGACCACCTTGGGCAGACGAGCCATGGTGGTGAGCAAGGCCTTATTGGTTTCGGTCGGGTAACAATACATCACCCGGATCCAGTCTAGTTCTTCTATCTCATGCAGGGCTTCCAAAAGCTCAGGCAGAGCCATACGGTTATAGATATCTAGACCGTAATAGCTGGAATCTTGTGAGACAAGTATGATTTCTTTCACACCGCCCATGACCAGCATGCGCGCTTCTTTTACCAAAGACTCGATGGTGCGGGAGCGGAACTTACCGCGCAATTGAGGAATGATGCAGAAGGAGCAGCTATGGTCGCAGCCTTCGGCTATCTTGAGATAAGCAGAAGCACCGACTCCAGTAGCCATACGAGGCAAGACTTCATCGTCATAGTTATTTGGTACATCGGATACTTCGACCACGCGAAGCGATGAGTCTTGGGCAATTGATTTGATTACATCGACAATCTTGGTGATGTCACCGGTTCCAACCAAAGCGCGAGCCTCAGGAATTTCTTCGAGGAGTTCTTCTTTGAAATGCTGCGCCAGACAACCGGCGATAATCAGCTCTTTACCTTGATCTGCCAGTTCCACCAAGGTGCGCACCGATTCTTTGCGGGCATCACCGATAAAAGAACAGGTATTCACTAAGCACATCTGTGCTTCGTCATTGTCAAAAGTGACTTCAAAACCAGCTTTATTCAATAAACCGAGCATAACCTCGGTGTCAGTGGCATTCTTTGGACAGCCAAGTGAAACCACCCCGATCTTGGGGTTGCGCATCAGATTTTCCTCACCGAATCGAAAGCTAGATAACCGACCTATTCGTTATCAAGACGACCATCATTGTAACGGTAAGGGGTTTCGATTGATCTAATCCCGCCTCCGGACGATATGCCCGGTATGTCTCTAGTGCCGCCATCATCAAGCCGGCGAGGGCGTCTTTCGCCCGTGCCAGCGGCATCCGAGACCGAGCGCTTATATGAAATCGGCCTCTTTACATTTGTTACAGGCTTGACGGCTCCAGCGCTTGCACTTGAGGCACCGCTACTCTGATCGGCAACTTGCGTGCCGGCTGCACCAGGCTGAGTCTGAGCCGGAGGTGTATAGGTGATTTCCTTGACCTTGCCGGGAGCGCCCATAACCTCTGTCTTGCCGGTAAAATCGGTAACCGACAAAGAGCCGCCGTTACCGGCTCGCACTGTCAATCCTTGCGGGTCCTGAAAGTCACGCTTGTCTCCGGCTTCAAGATAGCCGGTGAACAAGGGGGCACCAGTAGCCATTGACTTGACTTCGACCCAGACATATTGGCTTGCAGCAAGTGTGATCTTGCCTGTGCTGGCCGGCAAAACACTCGGAACTTGCGCGGTAGGCATCTGGCTTGTGCCGGCTGCAACCTGCATGCCGGCGGCATTGAAACGCGAGGTTGAATCACGCAGAGCCAGTACTGAAGGATCTTGCTGTTGAGCCAGTTGCTGTTGTTGCCACCAAAGCAATCCGCTGACGCTGGCTACAACGGCTACCAAAAGCAGACTGGGATAGAAAAATGTTTTAGTGAAACTAGGAGCATCGGAAACAAGACGCGGCGGTGCGACATAACTGACTGTGGGAGCGGCTATCGGCTGACTGTTCTTGACTATGCCGAAAAGTCCATTGCCCTTGCCATTCTCGCCGGTCATGGTTCTTTTGTATTCTTCCACCAAGGTCTGACCCGATAGACCAAGCATGTCGCCGTAACGTTTGATAAAACCAGCTACGTACACCGGTTCGGGCAGATCTTCCAGTCGTCCTTCTTCGATTGCTTCGAGATTAGAAGTGGAAATACGGATACGATCATATACCTGACCGAGGGTCAGATTCTGGGCTTCCCTTGCCGATTTTAGTTTTTGTCCTACTTGTTCTAACGACATTGTGGCAGTCACCGCTATTCCCCAACCTGAATTTGTTTTGTTTTGGTGTCTATTGTGCTTACTTGCCTAAAATTTGCTGAAGCGAAACCGGCTATCTATCGAATATCTCTTGCGATATCTCTCTATCGGTGAGCCGACGCCATTTTCCAGACGGCAACTGACTCAATTGTAACCCACCTATGGCAACCCTGACTAAACGAGTTACATCATAGCCGAGTGTAGCGCACATGCGCCTGATTTGCCGATTTCGCCCCTCTTTGATGGCAATTTCAAAAGTTGTCGAGTCATAATTTGCAGAAATTTTGCGAACCTTAGCCGCTCTAGTCATACCATCCGACAACTTAACACCAGAGGCGAGCTGACGCAAATGAGATTGCTCCAGCTTCCCCTTGACAGTCACTCGGTAAATTTTAGGAATGTCATGGGATGGATGAGTGAGAATTTTGGTGAATTCGCCGTCATTAGTCAAAAGAATCAAACCTTCCGAATCGCGATCCAAGCGCCCGACCGGCTTGAGATGCTTCAGTTCTTCAGGCAAAAGGTCGATGAGACATTTGCGCCCCCGTTCGTCTTCGCAGGTAGAGACAATGCCTTTTGGCTTATTAAGGGCGATGTATTCAAAAGAAAGAAGTGGGGCGCTGTCGCGTCCCACTTCAATTTTGTCCTGAAGAGAAACCATGAAAGAAAAATCCTTCACGACCACTCCATTCACCTTCACTTGCCCTTGGGCAATGAGCTCGTCAGCTTTGCGCCTGCTGGCTAGACCAGTGAGAGCCACAGCTCGGTTGAGACGGAACCGTTCTGGCTGCTTCTCCGGCTGCTTCTCTGGCTGCTTCTCCGGCTGCTTTTCAGATTGGCTGCAAGAAATTTCGCTGTTTTTCTTGCGCGAAGATTCTTGCTTATCACGACCGCTCATTCGACTCGGGCAAACTAGCCCTAGCCTCCCGATGTGGCGCTTTCTACGTCATCCACCATGACTTTCGATTGTCCGGCCAGTTCTTGCAACTTCTGAGCAATCTGATCTTTGGTGCCGGCCACAGAGTCGCTGGCTTTCTTCAAAACTTCATTGCTTCTGCTTTGCAAGTCGGTAATTGTTGTACCGGTTTTCTCTTTGATTTCGCAAAGAGAGTCAGACGCTTGCTTGTAGAGGTCTTCAGAACCGTCAGCAATCTGACGACGCAATTCGGCGCCCGACTTGGGAGCCGACAAGAGACCGATTATGTAACCAACAGCGCCGCCTACTACGAGACCTTCCCAAAATCTGCTCATGATCTGTGTTTTACCTCACAATCTAGTTAAGTTTGCTTAGAGCTTTCACTCTTTTACTTGCCCACTTCAGAAAGCGATCTCGCTTCCCGAATGCGCTCTTTTTCTTCCTTGTTACCCTTTGGTTCCAGATAGGCTCTTATACCTGCCATAAAACCGGCACCAAATACTGATGAGTTTTTCTTAGCTTCATCGGCAGCCTTTGTAATGCCGCCCTTAACATCACCGACCTTGCTGCCCACATCGCCGATAGAGCGTTCAGCTCTACCTTTCAACTCAATTACCGCACCCAAGAGGGTGTCGACTTGTTTGAGGGTCGGTCCAAGCTCTTTATCCACCGTTCCAAGAAGTCTTTCGAGGGCGGACAGCGTGCGCTCTGACTGTTTAACCATAGACATGAGGGGCAGACTGATAAGCATCAGTGAGACAGCCAAAAAAATCAAAGCCACCGCCACCAGTATGTTCAGGCTTCCGGAAATTTGCTCCACGTAAAACTCCTCGTTTCTAGCGATGCTGGAAAGGCATCTGACCGCCGCCCAGTTCGATTTCTTCTCTCTTCTTGGCGGCAGCTAACTTACCGGCAGCCACAGCACGCTTGAAACGCAGTGTTTGCTCTTCGAGAGTGAGCTGGCAATAATTGAGGAAAGAAGCGTAAAGATCGAGGGAATCATCTACGACTTCTCCAAGACGATCCGGCACGTGCCTGGCGGTTCTCTCTAGATTGCCGCGCAGCTCATTGCCAGATTTAGGAGCGGTCAACAAGGCGATGGCTGCACCGCCGGCTGCTCCGATAAGTAATCCAGCCAACCAGGCGCCCCAACCGGGATTCCGCTCTGACTCGGCGGAAGAAATCTCAACGCTATAGTTCTCGGCTCTGCCCATGAACAAATCTCCGACACGATGTGGACACTGCAGTATAGCACCAAACTAAGGGCTAGACCCAAATAAGAAGCCTAACCTACGTATTCTTTCTCAATCACCTGAAAACGGTCAGCGAGTAAATCGCAGATGTGGTCAGCGATAGCCCGCTTCGGCATGCGCGGCAGGCTTTCGCGGGTGCCTTCGGCGGAAAGTATGACAACGGCGTTGTCATCTGATCCAAAGCCGATATCAGGAACTGAAATATCGTTGCCAATAATCATGTCGAGATTTTTGCGTTTCAGCTTCTGAGCGGCATTAGAGAGCAAGGCTTCAGACTCGGCGGCAAAGCCGATAATTACTTGATCTTTGCGCTTAACTCGGCCAAGCAGGTCGATAATGTCAGGGTTCTTGGTCAGCTCCAAAACCAGGTCTTCCGATTCGGTCTTCTTGATTTTCTGACTGGAGACAGCTAGAGGTCTGAAGTCAGCCACAGCTGCGGTCATAACTAGAGCGTCACAGCCGTCGAATTCAGATTCGACAGCATCTTGCATCTCTTGAGCGGTCTCCACCACCACCACAGGATAAGCTCTTTCTACATCTACTGTTGAAATCAAGGTAACATCGGCACCGCGAGCAAAAGCAGCATCAGCCATAGCGATGCCCATCTTGCCCGAAGACCGGTTGCCGATGAAGCGCACCGGATCGATGGGTTCGCGCGTGCCCCCGGCTGTGACCAAAACTCGTTTGGTGGAAAGTGTCTGATTGGCAAGGAGGCGCGCCGCCACTGCAGCGATGATGGACTCTACCGCCGCCATCTTGCCGAGACCGACATCGCCGCAAGCCACTTCGCCAAATTCAGGTGAAATTATGTCGTAGCGGTAGCGATTTTCTAGAATGGAAAGATTGTGTTGTGTAGCCGGATGAGCCAGCATGACCGGATTCATAGCCGGAGCCAACATGACCTTGGCCTGCGAGGCTAAAACCATGGTGGTGAGAAGATCGTCGCAAATGCCATTGGCGAGCTTGGCGATGATATCGGCTGTGGCGGGAGCTATCAAGATGAGGTCGCATTTTTTAGCCAGATCGATGTGCTCGGGGCGCCAATTGACAGTCGGACCATACTGTTCGCAATGGGCTTGGTTGCGGGTGATCGTGGTGAGCGAGAGCGGCGTGATGAACTCTTTGGCATTGGGGGTGAGAACGGCGTGCACATCGGCGCCGGAGCGGCGCAATAGAGAAGCGATGTCGCAAGCTTTGTAGGCAGCTATACCACCGGTGATGCCAAGCAAAATGGTTTTGTTTTCAAGGGGGCTAAACGATTCAATATTGCTTGCCCTTTTTTTGCTGCCCTTCTTCATACTTGCAAACCTCGCTTGCCCTCAAATTTCCTACTAGTTTGATGCCCCGTCGCAAGCCCCAGCTCTTACCCAACCTATTTGCTTGCTTGCTTGCTTGCTTGCTTTTGACCGTTGTAAAACGGTCTGAACCGGCACTACCGCTTGACAGCCGCCGCCTTTTGAATACCAGAGTCTTGCGGACACCAGATATGTATTATTATGGTTCGACATAGTTATTGTAGTGCTTAATAGGTTACACGTCATCCATGAAAAAGTTCTATGTCACCACGGCGATTGACTACGTCAACGCAGCCCCTCACATCGGGCATGCCTATGAAAAAATCGCCGCCGACGTCATTGCTCGCTACTATCGCATGCGTGGTTATGATGTGTTCTTTCTTAGCGGCACCGACGAGCATGGTTCAAAAGTAGAAAAATCGGCTCTGGCTGCGGGCAAAACCCCTATAGCCTTTTGCGATGAAATCGCTGAGACCTTCAAAAAGTCTTGGCTCAACTTGGGCTTGTCCTTCGACTATTTCATCAGAACCACCGAAGAGCGTCATGCCAAAGTGGTGCAAAGTCTCTTTACCAAACTGAAAGAACAGGGTGACATCTATAAGTCCACCTACGAAGGACTTTATTGCGAAGGCTGTGAAGACTTTCTCAGAGAGCGCGATCTGGACGAAAGCGGCAACTGCCCCAACCATAAAAAGCCGCCACGCAAAATTGCCGAAGAAAACTATTTCTTCAAACTCTCAAAATACAAACCACTAATCAAAGCTTGGCTGGAAGAAAACCCAGAATCTGTGCGCCCCGACGGTCGCCGCAAAGAAGTCTTGAATCAGTTGAACGACCCCGAGTTAACCGATTTTTCAGTCTCGCGTTCGCGCAAATCGCTTAATTGGGGCATCGATATTCCAGGCGATCACGACCAAGTCATTTATGTTTGGATGGACGCCCTCACCAATTACATCACCGGGGCGGGTTATCTCACCGACGACGAGCACTTCCAAAAGTACTGGCCGGCAGACCTCCATCTCATCGGCAAAGACATCACCAAGTTCCACTCTATCTACTGGATAGCCTTCTTGATGGCGGCAGGAATTCCGCTGCCCAAGCAGATTTATGCCCATGGCTTCATCACTGTGGAAGGGCAGAAAATCAGCAAGAGTTTGGGCAATGTCATCGATCCAAATAAATTAGTGGAAGAATTCGGAGCCGATGCCGTGCGCTTCTTCCTCATGAGCGGCACCTCTTTTGATCAAGACGGCGATTTTTCCAGACACGAATTTGTCCGTAAGGTGAATGCCGAACTGGCAAATAACCTGGGCAATTTACTGAACCGTACTCTCAAACTAATTGAAAACAACCTAGACGGCAAGATACCAGATGCCAAGCCGGAGCACGATTTGAGAGAGAAGGCCAATACCTTGCATGCGGTCTTTGATAGCTGTATGGAAAAGCTGGAATTTGCCAAGGCAGTGGAAGCTATCATGGCCATTCTAGACCAGACCAATAAATACATAAACGACGAAAAACCCTGGACCCTTTTCAAAGAAGGCAAGGTGAAAGAAGCCTCGGAAGTACTTTACACCTCGGTGGAAATGCTCAGAAGAGTGGCTTTTCAAATTTATCCCTTCACGCCGAAATTGGCTTCCGATATCTGGTGGCAGCTGGGACACGACGATAATATAGAGGTCTTGGGCGACTCAGATAGACCGGATGGTTTCTTCGATATGATTCCGGTTGGTCAAAAAGTGCGCAACACCGGGCCAATATTTATGAGATTAGAAGAAGCAGTAAAGAGCTAAAGAAAACTCAGCTTGCGGCATCGGGCTTAGCATCGCCTATGGTGGCAAGGGCACTGGTGGCTAAAGTCTCGACCGGTCTAATCTTTGCTTTGCGCCGCTCAAGATCGTTGAACAGCCTATCTAGACTGCCTCGGCCCAGAGCGACCGTGGTGCTGTTCTTACTGGTTAGTTCAGACATGCTATTGATGGAATTTTGGGCCGAATTGATTGACTCGGCGCAGCTACGTAAACTGAGCATAAGTTGCTCTACAGCCAAAGAGATTTTTTGAGCTGATGAATGTTCGTCGCGCTCTTCGCCTAAAAGTCTAATGCCTTCCGATTCCAGTTTGCGTAAGAGTCTATGAGATTGATTGCTCTCTTCTCGCAGCTTGAGCGAAACTTCCTTCAGCTTCGACTGCCAGAGCTTGATACTAGCGGCGGTGAGAGTTTCTTGATCTTGAGTTTCGGCATTTAAACACAATACCATGAGTTCGTTGGAGACATCGGTGAGGCTGGCGAAGCGCTCTTGCAAGTCGCTCAATGTGTCGTTGATTAGACGCACCGATTCATAAGATGACATAGAGCGGTTCATCAGAACCGGCGCGGTCAAGGACATCTCACCCGCCCCGTTCAAAGCCGAATTGATAGCCGACTGAGCCAGGCGGGCGCTGTCTCTAGCTGTATGCGACCACTCTTCTACATGGTAGGCGGTTTGAGCCACACGCGAGAGACTATCGCGGGCATCCTCCAACTCAGAAGGCTGAATATCCAAGGCTACCTCGAGCGATTGGCCCAGTCTATTGAAGGCTTCCGCTATCTCGGCAAATTCGTCGGCGGTCTCGGTGGGCACCCGTGTATCGAAGCGTCCTCTTTCGATATTGTCGGCAGCATGGCGCAAAAGCTCCACCCAAGAAACGACATTACGGCCAAGGGCGGCATTGAAGAGCGAGACACAGGCGATGGCCGATAGTGTACCAAAGATAATTGTGCGCTCCAGAGACTCGATGTTGCGACTGAGATCTTGCAGACGATGTTCGAGCAAAGAGAGCTCCGTCTGTTTCACTTCTTCGATCATGCGGCTGATCTGCAGCATGTACTGCTGCCCCTTGCCAAGGCGCACACGGTTGAGAGCCCCTTCTTTATCACCTTTGCGATAGAGTTCGGTGGTCACTTCGAAAGACTTGAGACGCTCCATGATCACCCGATCTACTTCTTTGATGCGAGCCGACTGCTCTTGGTTGTCGGTGAGCAAGGCGGGAAGATCACCGAGAGACTTCTCCGTTTTTTCCATGGAAAATTTATAGCGCTGGAAATAGCTTTCCTGCTCGGTAATGAGATAAGCTCTTTCGTTAGCCGTGGTATCGGCAAGATTGAAAAGCAGCATATTGATCTCAGCCAAAACTCTATGCGAATGCGAGACACTTTTATGAGCCTCGGTAAGTTTGAGCACGCCAAAGAGAGCGGAGCCGCCCAAAATCAGAACGAAGAGGGCGTTGGCGATAGAGACAACCTTCAACTGCGATCTGATCTTCACCTGCGTCCTCCAGAAAAACTATCTATATCTGTGTCTTTTCTAAGTCTCTAAACTAAATCTATGGGTCTGGGCCAACGCCAACCAACCAAAAGCAAGAGCAACCCCATGGCAAAGAGCTGCACATAGGGCAAGATATCTTCGAAACCCCAATAAAAGAAAGAGCTTGGCTCGCAAAGGAACATGCTGGCGATCATAATGGTCACACCGCCACTGGTGAGCAGGCGAGGAGTGAGAAGATATTTCTTCTCTTCTTCGATTTTGGAAATACCGTTGATATGTCCTTTCACTTGCAGACGGCCGCTATGATTGCGCACCACAACCTGCAAAGTTATTGAGTCACCATCATTGAGTAAGACACGCTCTAAAACAACGCGGCGGTCTTCGAGTGTCTTGATTAGGCCAAGTGAACCCCTGGCCTCGGTACGCTCATCGAGATCGGCGGGAGCAGTGGCTCTTACGTCGGCCATTAAAACCAGGGCGCCGGGATTGAAGCAAATCGAAATTTCGCTGATGTAATCTGAGACATTGATGGGCAGATGGCCACTATTGGTCAGGCGCAAAAGCACAACTGAAGCGTCGTCGACTATCTGCCCGTCAAAGCGCACCTGTAAATGACGGCGGGCATAGCCTGAGAGCTTCAGTATTGGTTCGCAAGAGAGTACCTTGAAGCTCAAGCGCTTCTTTTTCTGGTTCAGTATCCAAAGGTAGATACTGACCATGATACCAATTGTAGTGGCAAGAGGCGCCACCAGCCTGATATCAAATTCCATGAGCAGATCCGCAAAGTCAGACCCAGCTTTTATGCCACGAAAGCGCAAGAGCTTATCGCAGAGTCTGATAAAGCAAATCTGAAAACTTAGCCAGAACTCTTAAGCAGAAGGCTTACGCAAGATGACAAAGCGCTTGAACTGAGCTTCGTTAAACTTGGTTATTGACTCCATTCTCATCAGCCCTGTTTTGCTGTCATTATTGAAGATACGGTCATTTCCCATATAGATTGCCGAATGGGAATAATCGCCCTGTTCGCGATAAGCCAGGATTACATCACCCGGTTTAACATCGCGGGGAGAACTCACCTGGGTGAAGCCGAAGCCGCGCAGCCTCTGTTCCAGACGGTTGACATTGACTTCATCGACATTGTAGCCCCAGGCTTTCTTGATGGCCAGACTGACCGCTTTGGCGCAGGCAACGTCAGGGTCCATATTTGGGAAAAATCTATTGATAGACTGCCCGTTCAGACCAGAGACTGTGTCATCTAGACGATAAAAATCGCGAATTTCGCCCTCGGTCCAGCTATGGCGGCGACTGTCGCGGCTGTTGCCGCGCTCGCCCCCTTCGGGACGATACTGAGCGTATTGAACTGGTTGCATTTCAGACTGCATGTCAGACTGCATTTCAGGGGGCATTTGCCTGCGATAGCCGGAGCGCTCATCGGCATAATCTGAATAGGGATCCTGCATATATAAAGAATCGGGATTGCCCTGCGGTCTGTAGACAGCATCTTGGCGATAATCTTGCTGATAGGCAAGATGCTCGGGCGGACCGCTGTAATAGCCCCTGCTCATCTGACCCATCATCTGTTCATTGACGAACTGACGCAGAGTCCGATCTTCATAATCGAATTCGGGATTATATGAACCGTCAACTGACCGGCCATTGCGGTCGTAAGGAAAGAAATCAGTCATAGGATTTATATTTTCAAGGGAGAGGGGGGTATAAGATTTCAACAGGTTAATCTAATAGCTGGAAATCGACGACACGGTTTCTCCCATGGTCGACCAATTAATGAACCTTTCTTATCTGTGCTCTCTGGTCCGTCCTATCTGTTTCACAAAGCAAACCACTGGAAATTTATGCAGGCAGTTAAACTCCACTTCCCCCTAGCACGGTCCGCAGGCAATCTCTATCTAGCGCAGAGAGCTTTCCCCCATTCAAAAACCTGGGTTGGCCAGGCACAAAATCAGGTGGCCCTAGAGATAAAGGACGATAGCCTCCTGGGACTGGCCTTTTCCTACGATTTCAACGACAAAGAACTGCCAAAAGTAGCAGAAAGTCTGAAGCAGCTAGAGTCTGCCGACTTTTCCATGTGTACATTTTCGAGCGGCGTCTTATCCGGACTAGCAGAGAGCAAACTGGTGGAGCTGCGTCTCGATTTTGCCGCCATATCGGGCAAAGACCTGGAAGTAATAGGCAAGATCCAAAGTCTGGAAACAATCTGGCTGACAGGAGCCTCGGTGAGAGACGAACAGCTCCTTTTAATAAAGGACCTGCCCTCATTGACCTCCCTTACTTTGAAGAGCACTTCTTTGACCAGCCACGCCTTAGCCAATCTATGCAAGGGCTTTGAGAGCCTGAAGCGCCTGCACCTACCGGCATCCATCGACGACAGCGGTCCAGCCTATCTGAGCGAGGGACGCAGCCGCATCAACGAACTAGACCTTTCCTACAGCAAAATCAGCAATTGCTGCGCCCCGCACCTGGCCCAGTTGGGCCTGGAAACTCTTTATCTGAACGACACCGAAATCGGCGATGATGCCCTCAGCGAACTTTCGCAATCAAAAACACTCAAGGTTCTCTTTTTGAACGGCACGTTGATCACAGACAAAGGTCTCAACCACCTGGAAAATCTCACAACCCTGGAACATCTTGAATTGCGCGACACAAGAATCACCGAAATCGGCGCCGCTAGACTGAGAAGCAAGTTAAAAGACTGTGCCGTCTTTAACTAAGACTGCTTATATTACTGATTGCTACTAGGCTTGACGAACCAACGCTTGATACGAGCCCAAAGCGAGCCCTCTTCGCTGCGCACCCGGAAGAGCTTGAAGCGATCTACTTCAAATTTGATCTTGGTCAGCTCAGTTCTATACTCTTCAGTCTTGACGGCTGCAGCCATGGCGCGGTCGGCTTGGGCCTGCAAGTCGGGCAGTAAAGCCACCTGGGTCTCGAGCGTGGCAATCTTGGCTCGATCTTCCACTCTATCGGTCAATAGCTTAATAATCGTGTCTTGGGCTTCGATAACCAGACTTCTCAGATTCTCAATTTCTTGCGTGCGATCATCCACATGAGCTTCTATAGGCTTGACGCTTGAGACCAATTCAACTCTATACTGCCGACCTTCTTCATCGGGCTCAGATTCAGATTTGAGCACGTCGACAAAACCTTCGAGCAAATTGACCAGAGCCTTGCGCGAAACCTTATCACTGGCACCAACCATAGTATTGGCAGGCAACTGCTTCAAATTTTCGGTGACATCGGTGGTCTGACAAAGTTCAGCATCAGGACTGGCGTCGAAAGATGCACCACTTTCGGTCCCAACTTCGTCCGCAACTTCGTCGGCAAATTTGGCTTGTTCTTCGGCGATGGCAATCATCACTTCCTCGGCAGAGAACATCGACTCTTCCACGGCTTGATCAATGAAGGCGTCCATGATGAAATCGCTGCCACCATCGTTGAGTAGTCCCTGATAATCATCCAGATTGGTAGGCGGTAAATTAGCCTGGGGTCCATCTTCTAGAGACTGGGGCTGAATCATTGGCGCGCTCCTGAAGCATTTGAATAATAGATAAAGATTATCGCCAAAAGCGCCGCCTTTGTCCATTCCAACTACTTTATATGCCAAGCATATACAAATTTAGTGTGGTTTGTTCTTCTTGCCCGCGGCGGCTGCATTCTGGGTCGCACCGGCAGTGGTATCGTCTTGCCCGACCGCAAAGAATTTTTCTAAGACTACTCTAGCCAGCGGTGCCGCCGTCGAACCACCGTGACCGCCGTGCTCGACAAAGCAAGCCACAGCAATGCGCGGATTGTCGGCCGGTGCATAGCAAGCAAACCAAGCATGGGTCTTGCTGCCGGCTGGAGGGGCTTCCGCCGAACCGGTCTTACCGGCCACTTCCACATTGCCAAGCCTGGTGGCGCCGCCGGTGCCACTGGCCACAACCGCCTTGAGGCCATCGAGAACTACTTTCAAATAGACTGGATTGGTTTTGACTATTTCGGGCTTGGGCGGTGGGATGAGACGATCGCCTATCTTAATGACCAGATGCAGATTGGGCACCTGCCCTTTCATACCTAAACCGGCGAACATACGAGCCGCTTGCACAGGTGTCACCTGCACATAGGTCTGACCGATGGACATGTGCAAGGTATTACCCGGATACCACTTCTCTTTATAGACCCTGAGCTTCCATTCCGAGTCGGGCACCAAACCCTTGCTTTCATGCCGAAGTTCGACACCGGTGGGACGCCCGGCACCAAATTTCATCGCCCATTCCTTAATTTGCTCGGGCGTCATCTTGAGCGCCATCTGGTAGAAAGCCGAGTCTCTAGACCAAGCCAAACACTTAACCAGGTCAAACAAACCGGTGGTGCCGGTCCAGTCACCAAAGAAGAAGCCACCAAGAGAGATACCGCCTGAAACATGCAATTTGGTATCAGGCTTGACCGCCTTGCTCTCAAGTGCCGCCAAAAGTGTAAAGGCTTTCCAGATAGAACCCGGTGGATAGCCTGATAGAGCGCGGTTAAAGAGAGGATGATCGGGGGCATTGATGCGCTTCCAAACATCGGGTGTGATGCGCTTGGTAAAGACATTGGGATCAAAACTAGGGCGCGAAACCATGGTGAGAATCTCGCCGGTACGCGGGTCGATAGCCACGATAGCACCAGAGCGCTCACCCAAAGCTTCATAGGCGGCTTTCTGCAATTCCAGATCTAAAGAAAGCACCACCGGCTTACCGGCAGTAGATTTGCGAGTTATTTGCGGACGAGCCGTTTCAGCCGAGAGCGACTGCCCCATGGCATTGACCCGCACCCTCTGTTCACCGTCTATGCCTCTGAGCTGATCATCGTAAAGACGCTCTACGCCGTCTTGACCAATAACGTCACCCATTTTGCGCCCTTTGCGGCGCTTCAGCTGCGACTGGGTAATCTCGCCGCAATAACCGAGCACATGGGCAGTCACTTCGCCATGGGGATAGCTGCGGCTGACATCCTGCAAGATATCGATGCCTTTGAGAAAGATTTTCTTCTCATAAAACTTACTGACGATCTCCATATCGAGATCTCGCTCAATCACCACCGGCAGTACCGAGGCAGAAGCTTTAGCCTTAAGAAGGGAAGCCAGTATTTTAGGCTCGGGACTGCTCAAAATTGGCGCCAGCCGCCGACTGAGGTCTTGGACATTGTCCAACTGGGCCGGTATTGCCACCATCGATAGAGACTGCTTATTGGTGGCAATCAGGGTGCCGTGTCGGTCATAAATATTACCCCGCGGCGCCCGCAAAAAGGTAACACGGGTGGAGTTCTCCACCGCCTGCCCCTTGTAATAAGGATTTTGGACCATCTGCAACCAGACAAGACGAGCAAGAAGAGCAAGCATGGCCAGGCCAATGACGACAGTGAGAATCACCACTTTAGGGCGGAAGTCTCTCTCTCCAAATGAGATAGTCGAGGTTGTGCTTCGGCTCTCGCGGGTAAACATTATCTTCACCTATCGAGATAAAGCGAATACTGGAACCAGCCTCGCATCGGAATAAAGAGCACGGGAGCGATGATGCCGCTCAGGAAAGCCTCGGGGAAACTAATCTGCATCATATGGCTAAAGACATCGGGACGACCGACAAGATTGAGCTGCAGAGCCATGATCATCTCAGCCAGAAAATTGAGCAAGACAGTCAGAGGTATGCAAAGAAAAGCCGCTTGGTTGAAATTGCGCAAAGAAAAATAGCCGGCTATCCAGCCAATAAGAGGATAGCAAACAGGATAGACGGGCATGACCGAGGCAGCCAGGGCGGCAAAATAAGCACCAATCAAAAGACCGGAAGGCGAGCCGGAAAGGAGCTGGCGAATGAATACAGCAGAGAGACTTGAGACCCGCAATTCGTCATTGGTGGCCTTTTCCATACGCGAGCCGAAAGTCAGCCCCCAGACAATAGTCATGGCCATAGGCAGATTGGCGCAAATATCAACAAAGCGAAATTGCGAGAGCAAAGCAAGCTGAATAATCCAAGCCAGATAAACGACAAAGATAGCGACCACTACCTCGGACAATCGTCTTCTTGTGCGGTTGGAAACAAGATACATGCTTTAGCCCTCAAGCGGCGGCAAGACAAGCACATGAGATAGGTCGTAGCAATTCTCGGTCAACTTGACGTCGATTTCCATCGAAGCCCCCTCGGCATCACGCCTTACAGCCACGACACTGCCCACCGGATGATTCTCAGGGAAGGTCCCGGCTTTGCCGAGTGTAACCACTTTGTCGCCGACATTGACATTGGTGCCCACCGGCACAAAATCAATGCGGGCGAGATTTTGACTATTGCCTACAAGAATACCGGTCAAACCAAGACGTGGTATCAAAACACCCAATTTTTGATCAGGATCGGTGATTAATCTGACCACAGCCCCATGACTGTCCACCTTTACCACCTGCCCGACCACACCTGATATCGAGATAACAGCCGAGCCGACGGTGATATGGTCGGCCGAACCTTTATCGATAACCACTTGCTCAAACCAGTTATCTGCGTTGCGCGAAACGACTTCGGCGGCAATGGTTTGCCGCTTGGATTTTTGCTTTAGTTCAAGCAGACTGCGCAAACGACTTGTATCGCGAGCTTCCTGCTTTAGCCTCGTCATCTCCAGTTCATTTTGAGCTAGTTTTCGCTCTAGAGCCCTAATCTTGGCCGAAGCATCAAAGAGCTGCTCGGCTAAATTTTTAGTCGACTCTACTTGATAGGCGCCTTTAGCAAACAAAGCAGAGGTCCAGGCTTCGGCCGAAAGCACAAAACCAGAAACAGGCACGGCAACCATGAGGACCAGCATGCCCAGAACTAAATACTCGGTCAAAGACTGAGACTGGCTCTCAAAACTCTCGTTTTGCACGCTACCTCATCAAAGGCTGACTAAGACTTGCGGAACAAACATTGCTCTAAGACCCTGCGATATGTAGGGTCGGTGAGCATCTTACCGGTGCCGATCGCCACAGAAGAAAGAGGATCTTCAGCCACAAAAACAGGCACTTCGGTTTCATGCGAGATAAGCTCATCGAGACCGCTGAGTAGCGCACCACCGCCGGTGAGAAAGATGCCGCGATTGAAAATATCAGCGGCTAGCTCTGGAGGGGTGCGTTCCAAGGTACGTTTCACCGACTCGACAATGGCTTTGAGAGGCTCTTGCATGGCTTCGCGCACTTCACCCCGGCTGATGGTTATGGTGCAAGGCACATGATTGAGAAGGCTCAAGCCTCTTACATCGAGACGATCATTTTCAGCGGTTCTAAAGGCCGAACCGAGTCTGAATTTGATTTCTTCGGCAGTGCGCTCACCCACGGCTAAACTGTGCACTTTCTTGAGATAAGAAATAATCGCTTCGGTCAGTTCATCACCGGCTATGCGAATCGACTCGTTCACAACAATGCCCGAAAGACTGATGACAGCTACTTCGGTTGTACCGCCGCCGATATCGACAATCATCGAACCGGTCGGTTCGACTACCGGCAAAGAGGCTCCAATAGCGGCAGCCATCGGCTCTTCCGGCAAATAAATCTGCGAGGCGCGGGCATTTTCAGCAGCCGACTTGATGGCAATTTTCTCTACCGAGGTGACACCACTGGGCACGCCAATGGCCATATCGGGGTTTTTGATGCCACCGGCTCCGGTCACCCTTTCCACAAACTTACGCAGCATGACCTTGGCATGTTCAAGGTCGGCAATGACTCCGTCCTTAAGAGGACGTATGGCTTTGATACCTTGTGGGGTCCTGCCGATCATGGCGCGGGCTTCTTCACCCACCCATCTGACCATATTAGTATTCTCATCAACCGCCACAACCGACGGTTCACGCAGAACCACACCCTTGTCGTGTACATATATAAGGGTATTGGCGGTACCCAGGTCGATACCGATTCCGTGCCAAAAAATATTCTTGAAGAAAGCCACTGACTAACTCCCGTAGGTAAGCAGGATATCCAAAGTCATACTTTTAGAAAGCTGATGGAGACCTGGTTGACCTTAAATGCCGCATCACGCCTTAGTCTAACACTATTTGGCTTTCTTGGCGCGAATTCCTAGCACTGCATGTCGCAAGATCGTTATTTCGGAACCATCCTCAAGCTTGAGATGAAAAGCGTCTCCGTCGAACCACTTGATGGTACCGGCAAAACGACTGCTTTTGGCATCAAGAGTGAGTACTTCGACAACGGTCTTTTCTCTTATCAACCGCTGCACTTCCACTAATGAAGGTGTTTTATTTTCGCTCGACATTAGTCGGCTGCATCTCGCGATATCAACTTAGCTTCGATAGACTCGGCGCCATCAGTCGGTTCGATGGTCTGCCTGGTGTTGACCACATAACGGCGACCTTTCCAATTGACTTGACCACCGCTATGCACTAAATAAGCGGCATGCAGGTAAAGGGCGGAAACCGCCAGACATCCATATGGCGTCAAGAAAAAGTGATACCACTTGATGCCCTCGTGGTGGCACGATGTACGCCGCTGCCAGAGCATGAGGGTGCCGAATTGAACGATAAGAAGCAGAGACAGCTGAATAACAAGATTAGTGAACTCGCCGCTTATCCACTGCCAACCTACATAGCCGAGCCACAACCAGGGCGCCACCACCACTGTATTGATCATGAGCAAGATGACAAGCAAATTGCTGGGCTTACTGTCGATAAAGCTATAGAGATTTTTGGTCCAACCATGCCAGAGACTGACTAGATCGGTGTACATACGCACCGAATAGAGAGTCTTGCCGTCGGCGACTTCAATTTTATAGCCTTTCTCTTTAAAGACCCGAGCCAAAGCATGGTCTTCGACGATTTCATCACGCACACTGCGGTGTCCGCCCACAGCCAAATAAGAACTGCGACGGCAAAGAATATATTGCCCATGAGCATAGGCTCTGGAATCACGCGGATTGTTGACGGCATGGAAGGGGTCGCCAATGAGGAAGGCGCTAAGCAGAACCGGCATAATCAGACGCTCGGGGAAGCTGCCCAACTCTTGCATGGGCAAGAAAGAAATGAGATCGATCTTGTTCTTGATGCCGTAAGCGACGGCATCGGCAACCGAATTTGGATGATGACAGGTATCGGCGTCTGTAAAGACGAACCAGTCGCCGGAGGCATAGCCGACGGCATGGGCGAGGGCGTTGCATTTGCCTATCCAGCCACTGGGAGCATCTTTACCTTTGACGAATTTGATGCGGCTGTCACGGGCGGCATAAGAGGCGATGATATCACCGGTGGAGTCAGTGGAACGATCGTCTATTACGACAAGCTCAAAATTGGGATAGTTCTGATTGAGCAAGGACTCGATACAGCGACCGATTTTGCCTTCTTCGTTGCGGGCCGGCACAATCACCGAAACAAGCGGGTAGTCTTGTCCTGAAGTATCTCGTCCTGAAGCATCTCGCCCTAAAGATTGACAGCTCTCAACCGGCTTGAGCTTGAGGTAAAAAGCCAAGGTGAGCCCGTAAAGAGCAATGATGAAGAGAGTATTGAAGAGCATCAAACATAGAAGCATAGAGCTTGCCCGCCTTAGTTATACTCGTAAAAGCCCCGGCCGGTCTTCTTGCCGAGATGCCCGGCGGTGACCAACTGCCTGATCAAAGGACAGGGGCGATACTTTGTATCACCAAAGCCCTCGTAGAGTGTTTCGAGGATATGCAAACATATATCTAGACCAATAAAATCAGCCAGAGCAAGCGGACCCATCGGATGGTTATAACCAAGGGTCATGCCTGTATCTATTTCTTTGGCGGTGGAAAGTCCTTCCATGAGGGCGAAGGCCGCTTCATTGATGAGGACTAGACCAAGGCGGGTGGTAATGAAGCCGGGAAAATCCTTTGAATGAATAATGGTTTTGCCCAGCTCTTCACCAAAAGCACGTACTTTAGCAGTTGTTTCTTCTGAAGTATCGAGACCGCTAATCAGCTCGACCAGCTTCATGATATGAGCGGGAGAGAAAAAGTGCATGCCGATGAACTGCTTAGATCTTTTGGTGACGGCAGCCAGGGCGGTTATGGGCAAGCTGGAAGTATTGGAAGCAAAAATCGTCTCTGGCTTGCAAATGCGATCTAACCTTTTGAAGAGATCTCTCTTTATCTCTAAATTCTCGGCGATTGCTTCGATGACCAAGTCGCTATGCGCGGCCAGCTGCTCCGAAGAGGTTGTGTGAATACGCCCCTTTAGATCTTGGAATTGCTCAACGGTCAAGAAACCTTTGTCAACCGAAGATTTGCCGAACTTTTCCACTGTCTGTACGGCTTTAGCCAACTGCTCTTCCGAAATATCATAGACATTAACGCGAGCACTGGTTTTAGATGCAATGAGGAAGGCAATCGCCGAACCCATGAACCCGCTACCGGCAATAAAAACCGAGGGGAAACTACAAGAGCCTGCCACTGGATACTCCTTATAGACAGACAGAACACACTGACAGGGCTATCGTACCACCCCAAAACCTAGGCTGCCTTAGCAAGCAACACTATGACAACTGTTCAGAAGCCTAGCTGAAGGCAGGAAGGTCAACTGGCGCGCCCCCTAAATTGATATAGAAAAATGATCAACTTTCTATAATAAAACTGGGCACGATGAGCCGGGCGCCAGCGAATATACTTTACATACTTTCTTACGGCCTAAAAAGGAGAAGAGCATGTTCCAGAAAGTTCTTATCGCCAACCGCTCCGAAATAGCAGTGCGAGTCATTCAGGCTTGCCGAGAACTAGGCATAAAAACTGTAGCGATCTTCTCTGAGCCGGACCGCGAGTCGAAACACGTCAAAATGGCAGACGAGACCTGGCAGTTGAACGGTCAGCCGGCTAGGGTCTACCTTGACGGCGCCCAGATTATCGATATAGCCAAAAGAGCGGGCGCCGATGCAATTCATCCAGGCTATGGTTTTCTTTCTGAGAATGCCGAATTTGCCAAACTTTGCGGCGAAGCAGGCATAAAATTCATCGGACCAAAACCAGAAGTAATTCACAAAATGGGCTCCAAAATCGAGTCGAGAAGAGTGATGGAACAAGCCGGTGTGCCGGTGGTTCCAGGTACGACCGATCCGGTTTCCACCGCCGCAGAAGTAATAGCCCTAGGCGAGAAATATGGTTATCCCATCGCCATCAAAGCCAGTGCCGGCGGTGGCGGACGCGGACTGCGAGTGGTCAGGAAAGCCGAAGATGTAGAACAAGCGCTAGCCGGCGCCCAGAGAGAAGGAGCCAGCTATTTTGGTTCAGGCGAAGTCTATGTGGAAAAATATCTTGATCATCCCCGCCATATAGAAGTGCAGATTCTCGCCGACGAAAGCGGTAAGGTCTTGCACCTCTATGAGAGAGACTGTTCTAGCCAGAGAAGACACCAGAAGCTTTTGGAAGAGACACCGGCCCCGCATCTAAGCCAAGACTTGCGCAGAAGACTGACCGAAGCAGCCGTCAAAGGTGCCACCGCCCTTGGTTATACCTCAGCCGGTACTGTAGAGTGTATGGTCTCGGGTGAAGATTTCTACTTCTTGGAAGTAAACACACGCATTCAGGTGGAACACCCCATTACTGAAGCCATAACCGGCATAGACATCGTCAAAGAACAGATCAAATTAGCAGCGGGAGCACCGCTTTCCTTCAGCCAGGAGGAAGTGAGCCAATACGGGCATGCCATCGAATGCCGAATCAATGCCGAAGATCCCTCTCGCAATTTTATGCCCAGCCCAGGCACCTTGACCCGCTTCGAACTGCCCCATCATCCTTGGGTGAGAGTAGACACAGCCTGCTACCAGGGTTATCAGGTTTTGCCCTTTTATGACTCATTGCTTGCCAAATTAGTGGTCTGGGGAAGAACCAGAGCCGAAGCCATTGAAAGAACCCTCTGCGCCTTGAAGCACTTCAAAATAGAAGGAGTGGCCACCACTATTCCTTTCCATCTGGCAATGCTGGAAGACCAAGGCTTTATCGAAGGCAAGGTCTATACCACCTATGTCGAGCAAGACTTTATGAAGCGCTCGTTCAAAGCGACAGCAGCGCCTGCACCGCAGACAGCCGCCGCCGTCTCACCGACAGGCGAAAACAAAGCACCAGTGCGCGGTGAAGCCCGCAACTTTGAAGTAGACGTCAATCAAAAAGTCTTCAAAGTGCAAGTGACTGAATTGCTTGAAGAAAAGACCACGAGCAAAGTGGCGACCAAACCGGCTAAAAAGAGTGAGCATATTCACAGCCACGAAACCGGAAAAATCGAAGCGACAATGCATGGACTGGTCAAGCAAATTGAAGTGGAAACCGGTACGCGGGTGAAGAAAGGGCAAAGACTAGCGATATTCGAAGCCATGAAAATGGAATCGGATATAGTGGCCGACATCGATGGTGCCGTGCAGGAAATCAAAGTAAAAGCCGGTCAGACAGTGGATAACGGCACCCTGCTTTTCGTCCTCGCAAAATAAGGCTGGTAGATTTGAAGCTCAGAATTGGTCAGGGTTACGACATTCACCAACTGGTAGAAGGTCGCAACCTCATGCTCGGCGGTATCAAAATAGATTCAGCCAAAGGCTCGCTTGGACACTCAGACGGCGACGCTCTCTTGCATGCCATTATCGATGCCCTTCTTGGTGCTGCGGCCCTGGGGGATATCGGTAAGCATTTTCCACCCAGCGACAACCGCTATAAAGATATCGAAAGCCTCAAGTTGCTGGCCGAAACCCACAGCCTGCTGAAGAGTCAGGGCTATGAGATTATCAATATCGATACGACGATAATTTTAGAAAAGCCAAAACTGAGACCTCATATAGAGCCGATACGCCGTTCAATTGCAGACAATCTAGGTCTTGATCTAGACGCTGTTTCGGTCAAAGCAAAGACAAACGAAAAGCAAGATGCCGCCGGTCAAGAACAAGCAGTTGTTTGCCAGGCTGTGGTGCTTATCTGTCAGGGCGCTATGCCCGCTAGCAAAGACTGAGTCCATTTGTTGATATGCGGCTCACTGCCCGATTGGCCAAAACTGCCGCTGGTGGAAAGCCCTTGCCCGTGCAAGATCAAAAAAGTAAAGAGATGACCAAGCCATTCAGGATCAAGATCGGCTCTGAGACTGCCTTCATGCTGGGCCGCCTCAATCAGCTGTGAGGGAATCAAGGCCTCGGGTAAGGGTCCTTTTGGAATAAAGAAAACCTTAGCCAGTTCCGGATTGTCTTCGCACCATTTGACACAGTGCAAAATCATCTGGCTAATGCAATCGATGGCTTTCAACCCCGACTGCTGCTTTTCTAGGGCGGCGGCAGCAAATTGCCCCCAAGCTTGCACTCTTAATTCAAAGACGATGGACTCTTTCGAATCGAAGTTATAAAAAATCGTGCCTCTGGCAATATCGGCCAGTGCGGCAATGTCATCTATAGATGTATTTTCATAGCCCCTTGTGGCAAATAGTGAAGCCGCCGCAGTCAGTATCTGCTGCCTGGTTTCAAGCCTTTTGCGCTCACGCCTACCTATTGTAATTGACTTCTCTGACATTATTTGCAATTATACCACGATACAATTTTGGACTTGAGTTCAAGATTTTCAAAAAATGGGCAGTCAAAAATTTGTTAGTCAAAAAGGAAACACCATGAAAATACTAACCTGGCTTTCAATAATTCCAATAGTGCTTGCATACAATAACGCCCAGGTAGAAAAAGATGACTTAACCGATAGGCCCACGATTCAATACGATGAGATTGTCGGTATGGGTCAGGTCAGCGCCCACACTTATCTAGCCCGAGCCCAGGCGGCTTTCAGGAATCAGTCCTATTCCAAAGCCTTAAGTATGGCGCGCAAGACACTCAGTCTAGATGAAGACGAGATAGAAGCGCATCTGATCATCGCCCAGGTTTTAGAAAAGAAACTAAGCACCCAGACCGAGAAAGACCCCAAGATGATGGGTGAATGCGTCAGACACTGGCTGGTCGTCTTGAGAGCCGGTACAGGCGAAGAAGCGGGAACCAATTACAAGGGCATGGGTGGTATATTCGACCACCTCTATAAAGATGACGAGCATTACATAACAGCCAGACAGCATCTCAAAAATCTGGTGGGTCGGGCGCCTAAAGCCTGGGAAACAAATGCCCGTTATATGAAAAATGTCTTGGGCATTGAAGCCCAGACCGAAGCCTCGGGAAAAATTATCTCTAAAGTCAAAAAAACTGAAGAGTAAGTAGCAAAAGAACACCGAAAGAACACAGATAGTTCACAAAGAGAAAACCCGCTCGGTGAGCGGGCTTTCTCTTTCTAAGTAGTGAAAAACAGAACTTAGTTCTTGAACTTAGCCAGTAGAGTCTCTCTCTTTTTGTTGAATTCAGAAGGCAGTCTAGCTGCCAACTTTTCAAACAACTCCTGGTGCAATTCCAGTTCCTGAGCCCAGAGTTCTTTATCGAGCTTGGTTATTTTCTCGAAGGCTTGGGGAGTGATCTCATCGAGACCATTGAAGTCCATATCTTCAAAAGCAGGCATCAAGCCGATTTCAGTTTCTTGGGCAGAAACTTGACCGCGAACGCGGTTGAAGATCCATTTGAGAACCCGCATGTTTTCGCCAAAGCCTGGCCAGAGGAACTCGCCTTTTTCACCTTGCAAGAACCAGTTGACCCCGTAAATGCGCGGGCGGGATGCAACCGGCACTTTCTCGCCCATGTCGAGCCAGTGCTGGAAGTAAGTACCCATGTGATAGCCCATGAAAGGCAACATGGCAAAAGGATCACGACGTACTTCGCCAACCTTGCCGATGGCGGCAGCGGTGGTTTCAGAACCCATTGTGGCAGCCATATAGACGCCGTCGGCCCAAGTTGCTGCTTCAAAGACAAGCGGCATTGTGGTGCAGCGTCTGCCACCAAATATGAAGGCATCAATCGGCACGCCTTCAGGCTTGTCGAAGTTCTCATCGAGGGCGGGACACTGAGTTACCGGTGCGGTGAAGCGAGCATTAGGATGCGCCGCCTTGCGTCCGCAACCAGGGGTCCAAGGCTGTCCTTGCCAATCAATCAAGTTGGCCGGCGGCTCATCAGTGAGACCTTCCCACCAGACATCACCATCGGCAGTAAGAGCCACATTGGTGAAGACACAATTTTTCTCGATGGTCTTTATGGCATTGGGATTGGTCTTCAAAGAAGTACCGGGAGCAACACCAAAGAATCCAGCTTCGGGATTGATGGCATAGAGTCTGCCGTCGGCACCGGGCTTGATCCAGGCGATGTCGTCACCAACCGTGGTGACTTTCCAACCTGGCATAGAAGCAGGCGGAATTAGCATGGCTAGATTGGTCTTGCCGCAGGCGCTGGGGAAGGCAGCAGCCACGTAGCTCTTCTCGCCTTTGGGCGATTCAATGCCGAGGATGAGCATATGTTCTGCCAGCCAGCCGTCTTTTAGACCCATGGAAGAAGCGATGCGCAAGGCGAAGCATTTCTTACCGAGTAGTGCGTTACCGCCGTAGCCGGAACCATAGGACCAAATTTCTCTGGTCTCAGGGAAATGCACGATGTACTTAGTGTCTTTATTGGAAGGCCAGGTGGAATCAGCCTCGCCGGGAGCAAGCGGCGCCCCGACTGAATGCAGACAGCGGACAAACTGATTGCTGTCGCCTAGTCTATCGAGAACTGCTTTACCCATGCGGGTCATGACACCCATGCTGACTACGACATAAGCCGAGTCGGTTACCTGCACACCTACTTGAGCTAGGGGCGAACCAATTGGTCCCATCGAAAAAGGCATGACATACATGGTGCGACCACGCATGCAGCCTTTAAAATGAGCAGTGAGCTTGGCTCTAGCATCAGCCGGGGCCATCCAGTTATTGGTCGGACCAGCATCTTCTTCTTTTTCAGAACAAATAAAGGTGCGGTCCTCGACCCTGGCGACATCAGACTCGTCCGAGCGGGCGAGATAACTTCCGGGGCGTAGTTCCGGATTAAGTTTGATTAGCTTGCCTTCAGCTACCATTTCAGCCAGGAGGCGTTCGCGTTCGGCTTCTGAACCATCGCAATAAACAATCCGATCTGGTTCGCACATTTGAGCCACTTCAGCTACAAATGCCTTCACGGCTGCATTCTTTACTTCATATCCGATTTCACGAACTTGACTTTGACTCATCATCTGACTTCCAGGCTTGGCACTGACCATCTCCACTCGAAGCTCCTTTCCCATTTACTGGGCGCCTCCATACTAGAATGACAATAGGTTACCGAATTTGAAGCGCGCGGCCATCCCTCTAAGGGCTTATAGGAACTAGCACTTATATAAGTTATATTGAATGTTAACCATAAGCAGCTATTAATCTTATGGTTGCAGAGGTGGTTGGTCCCAAGTTTGGTAGCTGCCGAGCACTAAGCGCACGTTTCCCGATATCGGATCTTTAATTGGTTTTCCGTCAATGCCGGCGCCCCAAACGACGAAATAGTAAAGTCCATCGGTAACCACACCAACCGTGCCGGGCGAACCCTGCCAGTCATAAGGCGGATGGATAGCCAGATCGGCCACAGCTTGCGGGTTGAGCGAACGGTCGTAAATTACTTTCACCCGATTGCGATTGTATTTGGAATCATCAGGAAAAACGGTCATCGGATTCTCATTTGATATCTGCAAATTGGGATCAACATCTGCACCGGGCACCATATAAATTCCAGCATTCATGTAAGGATTGTTGGGAATCAGTATGTTCATCTGACGCAGGGCGATATTGAGTTCATCACTCTGACCGAAAGTAAGGTTGTATGGGTCTTCGCCCCCGATAGACTGCTCAGGGAAGCGATGATTCATCACAACAAAGTTGTTGAGCCAATCAGCAACAGCTTTCATCTGACGGAACATTTCATTGTCGATGGTCATGAGCATTTCTTTGCGAGCAATCTTTTGCTCGCGGATGGCATCTTCTCTTGCCTTTTTCTGCTCATATTCATGCAATTCGGCTTCGGTACGACGGGCGGTATCGGCGGCAGAACTGCCGCTCTTTTGGCTTTCGTTATTGTTGAAGAGACTGTCGCCCGAAAAGAGCGGCTTCTTAAAAAGCGAGCCTCCGCCCACACTAAAGAGGTCATCAGCATAGGCAGACTGGCAGCCCATGCAAAATGCCATTGCTAGTAAAGCTATTTTTTTAGCCAAATGACCTACCGCTATTGCCCTATTAAATTACAGAATACAGGAAAGCTCTTAAAAAATTACAGGCTAGTCCTAATAGGCAAATCGGAAAGGCGAGCTAACATAGAAATATTGACAGAGACGAACGAGCGAAAAATCCACTACGGCATAAGCGGCGATCCGCACTATCAAAATGTGACAGCGGTTGATTGCTTGAGATAGAGTCCTGTCGATACGGTAACTAGATCGTATGAAATCTAGAGAGGGCGGAGCAAACTCCGCCCTCTCAATCTAGATAAAAGAGAAAAGGACGGAGTAAACTCCGCCCCCTCTTAGTAGATAAAAGAGAAAAGGACGGAGTAAACTCCGCCCTTTTCTTTAACTCAATTCTAAATGCTTAGATTTAGAAATCACCCATGCCGGCGCCGGCGGGCATTCCAGCATTTTTCTTCTCGTCCGGTACGTCCACCACGAGGGCCTCTGTGGTGAGGAACATAGCAGCGATGGAAGAAGCGTTCTGAATAGCGCAACGCTCAACTTTGGCGGGGTCGATGATACCGACTTTAGCCATGTCGACGTATTCGAAAGTCATGGCGTTGAAGCCGATGCCTTCTTTCTGCTCTTTCACACGCTCGACCACTACTTCACCGGGAAGACCGGCGTTGTCGGCGATTTGACGAACAGGAGCTTCGAAAGCTTTAACTACGATTTCGAAACCAGTGCGCTCGTCGCCGGAGAGCTTCTCTCTTTCTTTCTCAAGCTTTTTAGAGATGTTGAGAAGAGCGGTACCGCCGCCGGGTACATAGCCTTCTTCAACAGCAGCGCGGGTAGCGTTGAGAGCATCTTCCATGCGCAGTTTGCGGTCTTTCAATTCGGTTTCGGTAGCAGCGCCGACTTTGATTACGGCAACACCACCAGCCAATTTGGCCAAGCGCTCTTGCAGCTTTTCTTTGTCGAACTCGCTGTCCGATTCTTCAATCTGACGTTTGATAACGGCTACGCGCTTCTCAACTTCAGCTTTGGTTTCGTTACCGGCAACGATGGTGGTTTTGTCTTTGTTGACACGAACCTGACGAGCTTTACCGAGCATTTCAACGGTGACGTTTTCGAGCTTGGTGCCGGCTTCTTCAGAGACAACCTGACCACCTGTGAGGATGGCGATATCTTTGAGCATTTCTTTTCTGCGATCGCCGAAGCCGGGAGCTTTGACAGCGCAGCAGGGAAGTACTTTGCGGAGGTGGTTGACCACGAGGGTGGCGAGAGCTTCACCTTCTACGTCTTCAGCGATGAGCATGAAAGGACGTCCGGCTCTGGCTACTTTCTCGAGGACCGGTACGAGGTCGGCGAGCAAGTTTACTTTCTTGTCGATGCAGAGGATGTAAGGCTCGTCGAGAACGGCTTCCATCTTCTCGGAATCGGTAACGAAGTAAGCAGAGACGAAACCTTTGTCGAACTGCATGCCTTCGACAACTTCCAATTCGGTGCTGAGAGACTTGGATTCTTCAACGGTGATGACGCCGTCTTTGCCAACTTTCTCCATGGCATCGGCAATGATCTTGCCGGTTTCTTCGTCGTTGCCGGCAGAGATGGTGGCAACTTGAGTGATTTCCATTTTGCCTTCAACCGGCTTAGCCAGTTTCTTGATTTCGGCAACAGCCATTTCGGCGGCTTTGTGGATGCCACGACGGAGAACCATCGGGTTGGCACCAGCAGCTACGTTGCGAAGACCTTCTTTGACCATGGCTTGAGCCAATACAGCAGCGGTGGTGGTACCGTCGCCGGCATTGTCATTGGTTCTGGAGCAGACTTCGCGGATGAGCTGAGCGCCAGCGTTCTCGAGGTGATCTTCCAGTTCGATTTCTTTAGCGATGGAAACGCCATCGTTGATGATCTGGGGAGCGCCGAACTTCTTCTCGAGAACGACGTTTCTGCCGGCCGGTCCGAGGGTCAGTTTGACGGTGTTAGCGACTTGATCAAGACCACGCTCGAGGGATCTGCGAGCCTGTTCGCTGTATACAATCTGTTTAGCCATACTGTTCGATTTCTCCTGAAATTGAAGTTGTATTTGGTGTTCTTAAGAATTAGCCGATAACAGCAAGAATGTCTCTTTCAGCAAGAATGAGATATTCGTGACCGTCGATTTTTACTTCGGTTCCGGAGTATTTGGCGAAAAGAACTTTGTCACCCACTTTGACTTCGAGGGGCTGACGGTTGCCTTTCTCATCCAGGCGGCCGGCGCCTACAGCCAGGATTTCGCCCTGCTGCGGCTTCTCTTTGGCGGTGTCGGGAAGGACGATGCCACCCGCTGTTTTCTCTTCGGCTTCGAGTTTCTTGACAACAACCCGGTCGGCCAGCGGTTTGAGTTGAAGCTTAGATGCAGATGCAGTAGCCAAGGTTCTATCCTCCTAGTTTACGAATCTCTGTTCGCAAAAATGTGTAAGACAAACTATTTAAAGCAAAGAGGGCGTCTATCGCCGCACTTCTTTGCACATGGTTCAGTGTATAGAGCAAAAGCCGGTCGGCTCTAGCTTTTGCTATTTTTTTAAGAATTCAGGTAATCAATGGCTTACAGACCCTTTTTCTTGCCGACGAGCGAGCCGGGCTTGGCTAGCCAGGTGGCATACTCGGGTGTGGCAGTAAGGCGGCTCTGCAGTCTGGACTGCCGCTCAGAAATAACCGACATACGAGCTTGTTTGGCCAGTTCGTCCCAGTTTAAGCCGCCCTTGTCTTTATAAGCACCGGTAAGGGCCGACTTCACCCGGTCACGGCCTTCGTACTTGGCAATGTTGAGGGCATGTTCGGCATCACGCATCAAATTCTCAAAACTTTCAGCATTGCCTGGGAAAGAAGCAATACCAACCGAAACAGTAATCAGTCCGATACCCGGAGCCGGCGACTGCCTTAGCTTCTGCCTCAGCCTATCGGCAACTTCCAAGGCGTTCTCCTGCGAGGTTTCAGGCAATATGACGGCAAATTCCTCGCCCCCAAAGCGCGAGGGAATATCGATATCGCGCAAACCACTCTTAATTGTCGTGGCCACATGCTTGATGGCATCATCACCTTTCATCTGACCAAGCATGTCGTTGATCTGCGAAAGATGGTCGATATCGACAAGCATGACCGAAAGATTGTGACTGTGTCTTTGCGAGCGTTCCAACTCTTTGACCAGACAAGACTCGAAATGCACACGATTGACAAGACCGGTGTGGGCGTCAAGTATAGAGCCGCCGCCCCCGGGGGTATGAGAAAGAGCAATATTGAGTGCGCTGGAAACCTGCTCAGCCAGTGACTCTAACAAGTCTTGATGCTCACGGTGAAAAGCGCGTGACTCGGTGGAGAAGACCTCAAGAACACCAATTTTGCGCTCTCCGGCTCTAAGCGGAATAGCCAATACCGAGGCGAAAGGACGCCCACTCATGGCTCTGGGCATACCATGGGGCTCTCTTTGACCGTCGCCGTATATTTCAGTTTGTCCGGCTTTAAGACAGCTTGCCGCAATCGAGCGGTCGGCCGACATATCAAAATCACTCAAACTCGGTCCATCAAGCCCCTTAAAGGCGGCCAGCTGGAACTTATCACCACTTTCGTCAAGCAAAAGAATGGCACAGGTGGGGGTATTACCCAGCACCAAGGCAGTATCTGCCGCAATTTTCAAAACCGGTCCCACTTCCAAGGCTTTGCTGCTCAGGGCGCAGGAGGTCTTGTAGAGCGTGTTCAAACGTTCTCTTTCGTATTCAGAACGGCCAAACAAAATAGAATTTGAAATAGCCGTAGCGACAAGATCGGCAACTTCTTTCAAGAAATCGAGGAAGCCAAGCAATTGCGGATTGCTCACATCAAGCAAAACCGCTCCGACAAGCAGGTTATTGCTTACCAGGGGAAGGGCGATCTGACCGCTGGAGGCTTCTTTGCGCATGATCATGGCAGAAAAGTCAGGTGCCTGAGCAGGGTCGGCGCAAGCTTGCGCTGCCCGTTTTTGATAAGCCACCTTGAGCAAGCTATCAATGGCAAAGGGCACTACTTTTAGCTGGTCGAGAGAAGAATCACTATAGCCCTTGGCGGCCATGAGCTTAAATGTAGTACTCTCGTTGTCGCAAAGAAAAACCGCCACCTTAGCCCCGGCAGCAAGTTCAGTAAAGAGTGTGACTGCGTTATCGAGTACTTCTTTCAACTTCAAGGAAGAGAAAAGACTCTTTTGAAGTTGCAAAAGCCTTGGCAGTATGTTCGATTCGCCTGTCATGCAGTCCCCCTCAAGCCAACAAATCAGATAAAGCTTTACGCCTAATTAGTTAAACATATTTGCCTTTAGTAAACTTGTATCCTTTAACTAACCATTATTCTGATGACAATTATCCAGTTACGGACCTATACCTATAAATGAACACAAAAGAAAACGATTTTGATCCCGGTTGTCTTTTTTGCAAAATCGGCAAAGGCGACATTAATGCAGCCTTGGTCGACCAGGATGAGCATTTCTTCGCCATTAGAGATATAAGCCCGCAGGCGCCAACACACATCCTAGTTATTCCACGGAAACACAGACAAAACATAACGCTGGTAGAAGAGAAAGAACTTCTCGGACATCTCTTTCAAAAAGCCAGTGAGGTGGCAAGAAAAGAGAATGTGCACGAGAAAGGCTTCAGACTGGTGGTCAACACAGGCGATGAGGGCGGGCAATCTGTAGGGCATTTACACATCCATATATTGGGTGGTCGACAAATGCTTTGGCCGCCGGGCTAAGTGCCTACCGGACTGACTGTATAAGTGTACAAATAGATATACAGCAATAAAACTTCAGCATTTAAGCAAAAGCAGGTTGTTTTATCGGCGCTTGATTTGGGTATTAAGTAATCAAGCAGATGGGGATAGGACAATGGCCACGAAACAATCGACGGATCAAGTTCTCTGGATGGCAGACTGTTACAGCCTGGCGAAGAGATTTCCGAATCCACATACTTGGCTTGCACTACTGGAACCGACAGAGAGAGTCGACGCCGCCAGTATCAATCCTTTCCATTATTGGTTATGGATGGAAATCTGGAAGGCTGCGCAGCTATCTGAAGAGAATAGCGAAGCAACAAATATCGACCCGCCTCCGCAAGACAGAAGTGCTGCAGTCGCAACGAAATAGCGATCTCTAACTCTCTAGGCTGGTGTTGTTTGAGAAAAGGAGGAAGTGAATCTTCCTCCTTTTCTTTTTAGTCTTACACCTACTACCGCTCTCTTACATTCTGAGAGAAGCGGCACCAGAACTTAGGCCCGAACCCACAAGAGTACTGCTTCGGTAACTGGCATTAATTGGGGCGAAAAAAGGTCTTTGACCGCCGCTCAATTCATGATGGGGTACTTCGGTGATGCCTGCGGCAGTGACGATGCAACGCTTCAAGCGAGCACCGGCCTCAACCCGCGAACCGGGCCAAAGAATGACATCTTCCAACTGAGCACCGGCGCCGACAATAGTGCCTTCGCCCAAGACTACATTGCCCTTCAGTACAACATTGTCTTCCAAGAGACAGTTTGGTCCAATGATGACGTTGGCCATAATCTCAACACCGGGTGCTACCACCGCCGATGGTGCAAGATAGACATTGAAAAAGCCATAAACTATTTTCTTATAGTCTTGCAGCTCAGATTTGAGACGGCCCTTGAGCACATCAAAATTTGAAAGCCAGTACTGCTCAATTGTGCCAACATCCGACCAATAAGCTTCAATCTCTACACCCAAAACTTTCTTGCCCTCTCTGACAAGCATGGGGAAGAGCTGGCGACCAAAGCCAAATTCACCGGTAGCCGGCATATACTGGAAAACTTCCGGCTCAAGGACATAAATGCCGGTGGATGCCAAATCAGAGAGAGCTTCCTCGCGCTTAGGCTTTTCTTGGAAGCCGGTGATAAAACCATCTTCGTCCAGAACAGCCACACCAAAGCGGGTGACATCGTGCACGCGCTTTAGACCAATGCTGGCAAGCGCCCCTTTGCGCTTATGCTCGGCAATGACATAGCCGAGATCGGCATCGGTGAGCAAGTCGCCCATCAAGACCACAAAGGTTCCGTCGCTGAGAAAATCTCGGCAAAATCTAACGCCGCCGGCATCACCTGAGAGCTTTTCTTCTTGGCGCATTTCGATATTCATATCAAAACGCGAGCCGTCACCAAAATACTCAACCAATTTCTCAGGAAGATAATGCAAATTAGCCACAACATCTCTTATGCCGTGATGCTTGAGTAGAGTGAGAATGTGCTCCATTACAGGAATGTTGGCTACCGGCACAAGCGGCTTTGGTAATTGGGTGGTAAGAGGGTCAAGACGCGAACCGACACCGGCCGCCAGCACCATTGCCTTCATCAAAAAGTCTCCGCGAAAACACAGTCCAAAAGAACACTGTTATAAAGTTAACATCCGACACCCTTGTAAATAGTAAATGCCGGTAAAGCTTTGACTAATTTAAGAAGGTTGAAAAGTGGCAAAACAAGAAAACCAGCTTATTTTGCGGCAAGCAACTCTTTCACTAAGGGCGGCAAACGCTCACTATCTTGACTAAAGAGCGAAGCAGCTCTTGAAAGCCCTTCCATCACCCTCGGTGTGGCGGTGCCCCCTCTGGAAGTGAGCGACTCCACCGAAACTTCCAACTGCAAATAGCCGTATATATCGTCTTCGAAGGCAGGAGAAAACTGCTGCCATTCCGAAAGAGTGAGGTCGGTCAATTGGCGGTGCCGTTTCTTGCAATAGTCGCCTAGGTTTTCCACGACTTCGCGCGCCTTCTCCTGAGGCGTAGCTCTTTCAATAAGATAATCGACAGCCATCGAAGCATTAGTCAAATCAGAATGAGCCTGAGCCTGCATGCGAGCCAAATTAAACTTAAAGGCCGGCAAAACTGTGGCGGCCACTTCGGTGACAAAGCGCAAATTCTCCACCACATCAACCAGACCAGGCAAACACTCTTTCAAATCACCGGAATAGCTGACAGGCAACCCCTTAAGCTCACAGATAAATTCGCTTAGACGGCCGCTGAATAAGGCGGTACGGGCGCGCAAAAGTTCGAGCAGCTCGGGGTTTCGCTTGTGGGGCATATTGGGGCTCTTGATTGTCAGAGCCCTGGGTAGACGAACAAAGTCAAACTCTTGAGTAGACCAGAGCAATAGCTCACTGGCTAACTGACTGTAATGAATGCCGCAGATTGCGGCGAAACTGGCAAACTCAACCACAAAGTCGCGATCTGAAACAGCATCAATGCTGTTTTCCACCAAACCATCAAAACCAAGCTCAAAAGCCACCATTTCTCGGTCGATCGGCTTGCTGGTGCCGGCTAATGAGGCAGCGCCGAGAGGAGAAAGATTGAGCCTTTTATAAAGGTCGGTCAGTCTATCGAAATCACGGGCAAAGCGAGCCTCGTTAGCCAACCAAAAATGCGAAAGCAAAATGGCGCAAGCCGGTTGCATATGAGTATGACCAGGCATGGGCGCGTCCATATCACGCTCGGCCAGCTTGAGCAAAATCTCTCGCACCCTCAGCAGCTTGGCAAAAATTTCTACGACAGCCTGTCTCAAATAGAGTCTAATATTGACAGCTAGCGAGTCATTCGGCGAACGCGCCAGATCAATAACAGCAGCCAGTTCGCCTACCAGTTCATAAAGCCGCCGGCTGATCGACTGATTGATATCGGTATCGAGAGCGGTGAGCAGACAGATGCCGCCGCGGCATTCTTCCATGATGGTCAAAAGACCTTCTTCCACCTTGGTAGCCACTTCTTTAGGGACAATGCCGGTGGCGCCCAACATACGCACATGGGCGATGGATGAAACCAGGCTGTGATCGCGCAGAGCTTCTTCCACTTCTGGAGTCAACCAGAAGCGCCGAATCTGATGGACATTCTCGGGAAGCCTCGGCAAATGAGTATCGATGAGGGGAGCCGCTATTTGGCCGCCACTACTAGAGATACCATAATAAAGATCGAGAGCGCGCTTGCCGGTTTTCTCTGTCTTATCGCTGATGCCGGTCATATCGTCCTATCAGGCCGCTTTGAAAGAGTCCAACTCCAACTTTTTCTTGATCTGGAGTTGATAACGACTTAGTTCCTGCTGATAGCGCTTTTGCACATCTTGCGAAACTAGACAGTTAGGCTTGAGGCTAGCTTCGTTCAGCCTCTTCTTTTGGTTTTTATCGTTCTTTTTCTTACTCATAATTCGCTTTTCTTTGTTTTTTATTTGAAGGATTTTAAAAGAGACGCCGGACCTATGGCATTTGTTCCATTCAGTCAATTGACAAGCAAACCCGCAGGTCAACTTGAAAATTGCTCCCCTCAAGACTTCACATAGAAAACTCAAGCTGAGTCAAAAATAATATATCACATAAGTCATACAAGAGGCTCATAAAAAGCCAGCCTTGCCAAGAGAAAACCCAAACAAGTGAAAGATAAGAGCTATCGGTTCGCGCTAGGTCTGGGCGGGCTGACTCTCTTGGCCAAGCTTAGGCAAGGCAAAGCTCAATAGACAGGCAAGGAGCATGAAAGCGGCACCGGCATAATAGGGACTGGCACTGCCTACTTTCTCGAAGAGGAAGCAGCCGACAATTGGTCCGAGTATGCGACCGAGGGTGGAAAGAGATTGACCGAGTCCCAAGACACCGCCGACATATTGATGTTCAGCCAACTTTGAAATCATACTTTGATTGCAAGGGTTGTTTATGCTTGACCCAATTGAAAGCACGCCGAGAGCGACATAAAGCATAGTGGGATTGCCTGAAAAGGCAACAATTGCTAAACCAATTGCAGTAAGCAGGGTGCCTACTGAAATCAAACCCTTTTCGTTGTTCTTCTTGGTCAAGCGGCGAATCAAGCCGCCCTGCACCACGATTATCCAGAAACCGATGTAGAGAAACATCCACATGTTCTCACGCGGTCCCCACTGAAACTGCTTCATCGTCAAAAGAACCAAGGTCGCTTCCATATTGGCGAAGGCAAAAGTGGAAACGAAGAATATCAAGAATGAAACTCTCAGCTTGTCGCTATTCAGGGTTTTGAAGATGAATTCAGGCGATAGACCAAAGCGATCTTTGCCGAAGTCGCCGCGATCTTTAGGCTCAGGCAAGAGCATGGCGGTCAAAATCAAGTCGATAAGACTAAAGCCTGCAGCCACCAGACCAACCGTGTGCAAGTCATTGGAGAGATAGCAAACCCCAAGACCAAGCGCCGGTCCGAGCACAAAGCCCAAACCGAAAGCCGCACCAACCAGACCCATGCCTTTGGCTCGGTTTTCTTCAGTGGTGACATCAGAAATATAGGCTTGGGCAACAGCAATATTGGCATTGCCAAAGCCTGCGACAATGCGGCTGACAAAAAGCCAAACTAATGAATGAGCAAAACCCCAAATGAGATAGCCAAAGAAAGAAGCCGCCAAACTGAGGAGCAGAACCGGGCGACGGCCGACTTTATCAGACAGACGTCCCCAGAAGGGAGTAAACAAGAACTGCATGATCGAATAGCTGGCGATTAACCAGCCGACCGTGCTTTCGCTAGCCTTTAGTTCACGGGCATAGGTAGGCAAAATGGGTATGACAAGCCCGAAACCCACCAGGTCGATAAAGACCGTCAGGAATATGAGGAACAGGGCCGATTTGCTGCTTTTCTCTTTCACTTCCACTTATTTGCCTTAGTCGTCGGATAGTCTTAGCCGAACTAAATTATCCACCTTAGCATCTAGGACCCTATGACCGAGTGTTACAGTTTGTAGTGATATTAAGCTTGAGCCGATATCGATGTTTGGTATTCCAAACCAAGGGTAATTAAAAGTAATATAAAGGCGTCGGGAATCTTTTGTTAACTGCGTTGGCGTGACTTACTAGAAAGACTGGCTTAAAGCTGGGCAAAACACATGAAACTCTGTCTGATATGTAACTTTCAGACTGCCGGAGACCAGGATATCTGTCCCAGAGACGGTTCCTCCATGGTCACCGTCGGTGACGATCCCCTTCTCGGGATGGTGGTTGAAGGTCGCTACAAAATTCAATCTGTAATCGGCCAGGGTTCGGCCGGTACCGTCTATAGAGCGGTGCAAGAACTTATCGGACGTGAAGTAGCAGTCAAGGTGCTGCACGACTACCTCGTCTCTGACGATGAATTCATCAAGCGATTCAAACAAGAAGCCAAGGCATCGTCTCGCCTGAACCATCCAAACATCATTACTATTTACGACTTCGGAGTAATCCCCCAAGGCGGCGGAAGACCATACATCGCCATGGACTTACTGAACGGTATTCCTCTTTCCGACGTCATTTCAGAAATCAATCACCTCTCGGTGGAAGATTCCATTCCGGTCTTTACCCAGGTCTGCGCTGCTCTAGGAGAAGCGCATCGACAAGGGGTCGTGCACCGAGACATCAAACCTGAAAATATCGTCTTGGTAGAGCGTGGCGGTCAGAAGAATTTTCCTATCGTGGTCGACTTTGGTATCGCCCGCTTGGTGCAAGAAGAATCGGACCAAGCCAAGATCACCCGCACTGGTACAGTATGCGGCAGCCCTACATATATGAGCCCCGAGCAGTGCACATCCAGTAAGGTCGATCATCGCAGCGATATCTATTCTTTCGGTATCGTCATGTACGAGACTCTCACAGGCGAAGTACCTTTCCAGCACGAAGAACTGGTGCGAGTAATGGCCATGCAGTTGTCCGACGCACCCAAACCAATTGACGAGATGCGCCCCGACCTTCCTTTCCCGCCAGATCTGGTGGCTCTGGTCAACAAGACTCTCTCGAAGAGTCCAGCTGATCGCTACCAGACCATGGACGAACTAATTGAAGCCCTAGAAAAAATCTCGCTCGAACCGGAGAAACCAACTCCGACAGTGCAGAGGGAAGCGATGAGAGATACCATCATTCCCGGTCCGCTCGCCCAAGACGATACCTTGCATCCTCGAAAAGAATCAAGGGACATGCTGGGCGCTAGGCCCAACACGAGAGAAATGACCGGTGGCGGGCTGGGCTATGAAGCAATGAGTACGACCGGCCCACAAGAAGCAGTACCACCGCAGCCGGTGCGCACCCAAGCCAGCAATTATGCAGAGCAGGTGCAAGCTTACCGTGAAGCGCAAAGACACGCTGAACATTCCAGCCAACCGGGCGTAACCTTCTCGGCCGGACGAACTGGTAGCGGCGACGGCGGCATGGCCAGAAAAGCTTTGGTAGCACTACCCATAGTAGCAAGCTTGATATTGCTTGGCGCCGTCATTATGTTTGCCACCAATGCCGGCAATGTGCAAGGTTTGCTCTCAGGCAAGCCGGCTGACAGCACCAAATCCGCCACCAAAGAAGACGAAGAAGACGTTGATCAACTGATCAAAGCCGGCAAGTTTTCCAAAGCCTTGACCCTACTTAAGCAAGACAAACAAGACGGCGCACTCAGCGAAGAAGAAATCGGTCAATACGAGCTATGTTGTCTATCTGTAGCAAAACAGCACATGAAAGACAAAAAGTTCAACGATGCCATCAGCTTACTGAAAGAAGTTTCCAGCAAATCTACTTACAGCAAGCAAGCAAAAGACCTACTCAAGAAAGCCAAGCGCGGACAATCTAAGTAGCTAGAGCGGCAGGCATCTGGTCTTTGCACTGTGGCTTTGGGCTTTGGGCTTTGGGCTTTGGGCTTTGGGCTTTGGGCTTTGGGCTTTAGTCTCTGGGCTTTGGGCTTTAGGCTTTGGGCTTTGGGCTTTAGTCTCTAGAAGACGCCATCAATCTAGTTCTCAGCAAAAGCTCCGAAAGCACGGAACTTGCTTTGCCTGTCTATGCGAATCTCGTCTTTGCTCATCTTCAGCAGAGACTTCATTTGTCTGACTATGGCTTCGCCGAGATTTCTGGCAGCCAACTGATGGTCATGATGGGCACCGCCCAAGGGCTCATCAATAACCTCGTCGATGACGCCCAATTGCAAAATCTCGCGAGCAGTCATTTTCATAGCCTGACAGGCATCGGGCACCTTGTCGTTGGAACGCCATAGAATTGAGGCACAGCCTTCGGGCGAAATCACCGAATAAACCGAATGCTCAAGCATCAAGATACGATTAGCGACACCAATAGCAAGGGCGCCGCCGGAGCCACCCTCGCCGGTAACGACGGCAACCACAGGCACCCTCAGACCAGAAAGTTCAAAGAGATTCTCAGCGATGGCTTGCGCTTGATTGTGCTCCTCGGCAGACAGACCCGGATAGGCACCAGGTGTATCTATCAAGGTAAGTATAGGCAGACCGTATTTGTCGGCATGTTTGAAAAGACGCAAAGCTTTTCTGTACCCCTCGGGCTGAGGCATACCAAAGTTGCAAGCTTGCTTCTCTTTAATTGATCGACCTTTCTGGGTGCCGACCGCCACCATATTGATACCACCCAGGTTGAGCAAACCACCAACCATAGCGGCATCGTCTGCACCTTTACGATCACCATGCAGTTCCATAAACTGCGGATCCCAAAGTGAAAAATAATCACGGCTATAAGGTCTCTGACTGTGCCGCGCGATAGCCAAATGATCGATAGGACGCAAGTTAACGTAAAGAGACTTTTTGAGCAAGTTGTATTGCTCTTGCAGTCTGTCGATATCGCCCTCTAGATCTGGATTGTCACCGAGCTGGCGCTCCAGTGCTTCGATTTGTTGAGCCAGCACCGCCAGCGGTTGCTCAAACTCTAGGGGAACAATCTTTTTCTCTGTACTAGCCATCACTCATTACTCACTTTGCCAGTTACTCACTTTGCCGGCTGTTTACTTTGCCAGCTATTTACTTTGCCAGCTATTCAAGTTGCCAGTTACTCACTTTGCCAACTGTTCACTTTTGACGGCGCCGTTTCTATTGTTTTCGCCTGCACCATTTGCATCGGCTGCATTCTTGCCGGCTTGATTTACATCGTGAAATGAGACCAAGCGCGAAAGTACTTCTTTCAGACGGGCACGCTCAACAACCATGTCGACCTGACCATGCTTGAGCAGATACTCAGCTGTTTGGAAGTCGGCAGGCAGTTTCTGCCTGATGGTCTGCTCAATCACTCGCCTACCGGCGAAGCCGATGCGGGCGCCCGGTTCGGCAATCACCAAGTCGCCGAGCATGGCAAAACTGGCGGTGACACCACCGAATGTTGGTTCGGCCAGGATAGATATGTAGAGCCCACCGGCTTCATGATACGACTTCAAAGCAGAGCTGGTCTTAGCCATCTGCATCAAGCTGAGAATACCTTCCTGCATCCTGGCGCCGCCGGAACTGGACACCACAATCAAAGGAATCTTGTTGTTGGTAGCTTCTTCAGCCAGTCTAGTTACTTTCTCGCCTACCACCGAACCCATCGAGCCGCCAAAGTGACCGAAGTCCATAGCTCCGAGAGCAACAGGCTGACTATCGATGGCACAAATGCCTGTCAGTACGGCTTCTTTCAGTCCCGATTTGCGACAGGCTTCCTTCTGCCTCTTGGCATAAGCTTCAGTGTCGAAGAAATTGAGAGGGTCGGCCGAGGTCATCTCGGCATCGAGTTCGACAAAGCTGCCCGGGTCGGCAATCTGATCGATGCGGTCAAGGGCGCCCACTCTGAAATGATATTGACATTTAGGACAGACCTGCAGGTTGGCCCTTAAGTCTTTTGTATAAAGAAGCTCCCGGCACTGAAAACACTGGGTCCATAGCGCACAGTAATCTTCAGTTGTCAAAGGTAGCTTGATATTCTCTTGAAGCTCTTTGCGCTTCTGGCGGCTGGCAAACCATTCTTTGAGGTCCATAATTAACTTCCTGCCTTATTGGGGAGGTGGCTAAGCAGCAAACGCCGAACCTAGCCGCGCACTCTTTTGGCTTTACGAAACAAGAGGTATGAAGCATGGAATTATACCTTAATATTGAAACCAAACATAAGTAAGGATTCACCGAAGACTTTGCGCCAATATCGTTTCTTTATCGAAGAAGGCAGCCTCAATGAAGCTGAGCCAGGCTCAATCTTGGCTTTACACGACCCGGACTTGGCACACCAGCTAAGCAAGGTGCTCAGATTGCAAGCCGGAGACCAAGTGACGCTTTTGGACAACAGCGGTCGCGCTTGCCATTGCATAATCGAGAGCTTACCGCAAAGAGCTTCTTTGCAAAGAAAGCAGGCTGGCGCCAAGCCAGTCCGCAAGCAGGTGGAAGGTGCCAACAGAGCCGGTCAACCAGAACCGCTTCGCTTTCGTATTGCCTCAATCAAGGACGACTGCAAGGCCGAAGGTCGGCTCGCGCAAAAAAATGACCTTAGTAGACCAAAGATTTTGATATTGCTTCCAGTGATCAAGCCGGCAAGATTTGAATGGGCGCTCGAGAAACTTACCGAAGTAGGTGTCGATATCGTGCAACCAACCATTTGCAATCGGAGTGTTCATCAAGATTTCAATAAAGCAGACAACGAATCAAAATTTCTTCGCTGGCATTCGATTATCAAAGAAGCCGCCGAACAGTGCGAAAGAAACAGATTGCCCATACTGCGTCCGATAAAAAAATTCGCGCAAGCCATCAGTGACGAAAGCGAGTCCAGCAGCCGCGATCAGCTTCTACTATTGCATTTGAGTGAAAGAAGTAACGCACCAGATATGGTTACAGCATTATCGGCGCTTTGCAACTCAAAAACATGCAAGACTGCAACTTTGGTGGTCGCACTAGGACCGGAGGGTGGGCTGGATTCAAGCGAAGTCGCGCTCTTAGAAATGAGCGGTTTCTCGCCTGTGAGTCTGGGACAAAATATCTTGAGAGCTGAAACCGCGGCGATCGTCGCGATAGCCACGGCCGCCCAAACACTGACGAAAATGAGCAAATACTAAGGTTTTTGCGGACACCATTTTCAATATCACGCCACCTGTGCCCGACAAATATTTTTTATAGATACCAGGAACAAATTTCGACATAGGCATGTCGTAGTTTTCTATATACAACCCACCCACTGACAAATGACACCAAAGGCAGTACCGCTGAGAAAAATTTTCTGTAGAGACTTGACAAACAGATCCTGTGCGAGAGTTAATAGTAGGCGTTAAGATTTGGCATCGTATTTGATGCCTGCCTTCAACGAACCGAAACCAAAACCAGTTCGGAAAGCACTTTTTCGACTGCCCAGCTTAGGTCTGTATTAACGATAAAGAGACCAGCGGGGCTCTGCTAAATATGCGCAAATGAACCCTTCCCCATATCAAGGATATTCGAGCGACGTGGCTGCCAATCTGGCAAAAGTGAACGATGTTATCAACTTGAACGGAGTTAGCCCGGTCAAGCTGATCGCCGTAACTAAGCACGCCTCAATTAATCAATTGGAAGAAGCACACAGACTGGGAGTGCGTGACTTCGGTGAAAGCAAAATTCAGGACGCCCTGAAGAAGAGAGCTCAACTTTCGCCTGAACTTATCGAAAACATTCGCTGGCACTTTATCGGACATTTGCAAACGAATAAGGCAAAACAAGCCGTCGGCAACTTTGCTCTCATTCATTCAATCGACTCCTTGAGACTAGCCAAAGAAGTTTCTCGCATTGCCGAGGGCAAGAATTCGGTGCAAGCCATCCTCTTGCAAGTAAAGATGCAGGAAGACGAGAACAAAGGTGGCTTCTCACCGGCAGAACTAAAAGACTGCATGCCCGAACTCCTTTCCCTTAAAGGACTGCAAATTCAAGGGCTGATGACTATTTCTCCCCTTAGTGACGATGCAACAGTTTGGTGCAAAAGCTTCATCGGACTCAAGCAACTCCGCGATGAACTTGCTCTGAAATTCAAAATCGAATTGCAGGAGCTATCTATGGGCATGAGCGACGACTGGCGTGATGCCATCAAATACGGTTCCACAATGATTCGATTAGGAAGAGCAATCTTCGGAAATTAGCAAAAAGTTTTATCAGACAAAATAAGAGTAGGGATTAGGTAGAGACATTTATATTTAGGACCGCAGGGTAAGGAGGAAGGCAGTGAGCATAGTACAAAAGTTCAAGAGCTTTTGGTTTGGACCGGCAGACAATTACGAGCGCGAAGATTTCGAAGATCTTTTCGAAACTTCCGACGATGTTTATGCAACAAATGGTCAGCTCGCTCTCGACGCGGCGCCGGCAGAAACAGTAATGCCGACTAGACAGCCGCAAGTGAGCATGGGACCAAGCATCGGAAGCGGTGCTAAAGTTTTGGAGCATCCAAATGCCCAACCCATGAGTGAAGTTCTGGTAATTGAACCCAGACAGTTCGAAGAATCAGTTGACATTGTCGAGCACCTAAGGGGACGGAAATCCGTACTTCTGAACCTTCACATGCTGGATAATGAGCAATCGCAACGGATAGTAGACTTCCTTTCCGGCGCCTGCTGGGCTATTGATGGCCACCAGCAGAGAATCGGTGACGGCGTCTTCCTATTTGCACCCGCTAGCGTAACAATAAGCTCTGAGTCAAACTCCTCAAAAGCTATCAAAGAAGCTTTCTGGAATAAGGCACAGCCAATCTAACGCCCAGCGTTGATAGTTGGAGAAAAGGGAGGTCTTCTTGGAAGACCTTCCTTTTCATTTGAAGAATTTGCAAAGGAGAAGAGCAAATCAGTCTCGCTCTTCTCCTTGTTATATAGAGAGCGACAGCAGCCCGGTTGTCAAGATGAGATTGAACTTTTTCTTCAAAAATTACGTCTATGTATTTGTATCCACAAACTTAGTTGCAAGAAATTTTCGAAAATTTCTTGCACGATTGACGAGGTGCAATAAGATGATAGAAAAATCTCAAAATAATGGAAATGGGACAAGAAATAAGCGCAATGGCACGGCTCTCTCCTTGGTACACCGATATTTAGCCAAACTTCCAACGGAATGTATCTTCACGACTCGCGACCTACTACCGCTCGTACAATTCAGAGCATCACTCGATTCTTTCTTGAGTAGAGAAGTAAAATCCGGCAACCTTGAAAGGTTGGCTTGGGGCGTATTTCGTAAAAATAGCCGCAGAAACAAAATGGTCTCGGAGGAAAGAATCGCCGGACTGAAAAGAAAAGCCTTCGCTGGAAAACTAGCAAGCACAGAAAACTCGAGAAAAGCGCTGGCGGAAGATATTGCATACACAGGTAAGAACAGAGACTTCAAGAAGCGAAGAAGAATCTATTTGCTGAGCCTTGCAGGTGGCTCAAACTTCAAAATCAGACAGATTCTTTGGGCGACTAAAAACAGAGGACCTCGCCTTAGGGTTGCCAGGTCGAAAATGAAAGCAATTGGCAATAGAAAGATGATTCTTGGAGAAACAAAGGTTGGACAAAAGCTTAGAGACCTGTGGCTAATGAAAAAAAAATTCTGCCAGAAGAAGCACGTGATGGAATTCTGGAACTCGCTAACTAGAGCTGAAAGAGCATGCGTAGCCGCGTACAAAAAATACATTCCTCAATGGCTGACAGAAATGCTTCCGCCTATGCCTACTGAAGCCCTTTTGATTCTGGTAGATGCGCCACAACTCAAGAAAGCAAATAAAGCGAAACAATACATGAAGCCTGGAAATCGTTTGCTGGTGTAGATTGCCTATACTGCGCAGCGTTTCTAGAATTTCAAAATGCTCTAGTGAACCACTGCCAAGGTGAAGTGGCGTTACCGTTGACATAGATGCTGAAATGCAGATGCGGTCCGTTAGCGCGTCCGGTCTGTCCGATGGCGCCGATCTGCTCGCCAGCTTTGACAAGTTGCCCTTCTTTGACCAAAACTTTGTTGAGATGAATGTAGAAAGAGACAACGCCTTGTCCGTGGTCGATAGCTACGGTATTGCCGTGCAACTTGAATCCTTTGGAAACAGCTAAAACAATCTTGCCAGGGGCGCAAGCCTTGACCGGAGAACCCAACCAGCCTGCGTAGTCTAGACCGCTGTGGAAATAATCATCTAAGAGCTTTCCATTAACAATGCGCCGCAGTCCAAAACCGGCTGAAACTCTTGCGCTTGAAGGAGCAGTAAAGTTACCTGACCAATAGCGCTTCTCAGAAGCAGTCTTCTTTGCCCTATCGACTGCCTCTTCTTCGCCAGGCGCAGTATTGAAATTATTCTTTGAAGGAGGGAGGGACATTCTTTGCACGGGATACTTTGCGTCGACTACAGTTAATGGCGCAGAAAATTCAGTACCAGATAACTTGACCTGCTTAGTCCCGGTCTTAAGCACCACCGGCACCGAGATGAGTCCTCTATAGCGGCGGATCTCACTAGCTGTATCAGCTTCTGCAAAAAGTGGATATTTCTGAGAATTGAATTCCACCACTGGTAGTGTCAAGGCCGGTCCTTGGTAGATTGCTTCAACTACCTCACCTTGCTTGACTTTGCTACTGGATAACTTAAATATCGCCTGACTATTCGAGCTACTTTCACCATCTTGGGCAACGCCTTCATTCTGAGCGACATACTGAGGCGCAGAACCAGACTTGATTCCTTTGGCCTCACTGGTCAAGGGAGCGACAAACTGCCATGAAGATGCGAGAGCAATGAGAATCGCAGCCTTCAACTGGCGCCCATCCAAGAGCCTAAATGGAGTTACAAAACGAACCATCTTGAAAGTGTGTGCAAATGAAACCAATTTGAATAATCCTGCGGACCAAGCCAGATGTGACTGAAATCTGGAATCTGCACTCTAGAATTACCAAACTAGAAAATAACGACTAGAACATAAAGACTAGAACGTAAAAACTGAAGGCTAAAACTAGAAGCTAGAGTCCATAACAGTCAAATTGTACTAGCTTCTTCGAATTATGGCAGTCCAAAAACTGAGCGAGGCTGGCAACATTCGAAGAGTCTTGGACCACTTGCACGGTCTCAAAATAAAAACATCACAAGCGCTAACTTAAGGCTTAAAACGCGAACGTAAAGATTAAGGCGAGAACTTAACGCAGGATCTTAATTCAAGACTTAAAACAGAATCTTAATTCGAGACCTAAACCAGGACCTCAGAGCATCGCCCCGAATCAAGACCGAAAACCAAGACCGAAAACCAAGACCGCAAACCGAGACCACAAACCATTAGCCAAATAAGCCGCCCGAACCTAGAGTTTGTGGTTCGGACGGACATTAGTTGCAGGTTCCTATCAAAGAGGGCACGCCTGCTCGGGTTTACTTCCCTGAGTTTGGCACCAGGCGATCAATCGCCTCTTTCAAGGCTTCGATTTTGTCGATGGGAAGTGCGATGCCTTTTTTGGTTGGCTTCTCATCTTGGTCTTTATCGACATACCACTCACGGATATGAAGATACTTGGTTCCACGATATTCGCCGATATAGACGTTTATGGTCTCACCACGGGCTTTCTCGTGAATAGTAATTCTTTCTTCCAAGGCTTGCTCCTCCGATCGAAAATAATAGGTCCCGGATATACAGATGCCACGATGTAGTAAAAATCCAACAGATCTAATAAGAAGTATAGTTAAATTCTTGAATAATAAAAGAATGTATTAAAGAGAGACACATTTATCAGCCACCTGATAGCCCCACTGGACGATATACAGTAAACTCCTAAGGGGCTGCTAGACACCCCTCGGCGGGCACTGAACAAAGCTTGGTTGGGGAGGGAAGCAAAACACTTCCCAATTAGCAAGAAAGAGGTCTAAGCCCTCATTAGGCGTCGCAAACAAGGCTGATAAATCTTGCGATTTAGGCTTATCGGTCAAGTCGGGTACAAGTGGCACAGTTCATAGACCAGGTAGAAATTGAAATTCAGTCAGGCGACGGCGGCAATGGCTCGATCAACTGGCGCAGAGAAAAGTATGAACCGATGGGAGGACCCGCCGGCGGCAACGGTGGGCGAGGCGGCAGCGTCTACATAGAAGCCACGTCAGATCTCAACACCCTATTAGATTTTCGATTCAAGAACAAATTTCTAGCTGAGCCAGGGCAGAAGGGCGGTCCGAAAAACCGCCATGGCAAAGCCGGACCCGACGTAATTATCCGCGTACCGGTGGGCACACAAGTTAGAGATGTCGACCTAGACAAAGAAATAGCTGACCTCACCGAAGCTGGTGAAAAAGTGTTGGTGGCAGAGGGTGGCATGGGAGGAAGAGGCAACACCGAGCTTGCCTCTTCAACCAGAAGGGCGCCGCATTTCTGCGAGCCGGGACAGCCAGGAGTGCAGAGGCGCCTGCAGCTGACTTTGAAGTTGCTTGCCGATGTCGGCATAATTGGACTGCCCAATGCCGGCAAGTCGACACTTCTGTCAGCTTTGACCAGGGCCAAGCCCAAAATTGCCGACTATCCTTTCTCGACCTTGGAACCAAATCTAGGCGTGGCGCGCACTGAAAGCGGCGATGGCTTCGTCCTGGCCGACATACCAGGATTAATCGAGGGCGCCTCGCAGGGTGTAGGCTTGGGGCACAATTTCCTCAGGCACATCGAAAGAACAAGATTGCTCGTCCACATGGTCGACGGACAAAGCGAAGACCTAGAGAAAGACCTTGCCACGATAGACCGTGAATTGATGCTTTATAGCCCTGATTTGGCCAAATTGCCTCAACTGGTGGCGATTAACAAATGCGATATGTTGCCTGCCGAGACAATTGACGAGCTTAAAGCCAAGGTGAAAGCCTACTTTGAAGCTAAAGAAGAGCATGCAGGCAGTCGGGGTGCGTCCGAGGCAAACATCTTTTGTATCTCGGCTTATAGCCGCATCGGACTTGCGCCTCTGGCAAAAACCATAGCCGATATGATCGAACAGATTAAGGAAGCAGAGAAACAAGACAAGCAACCCAAGCGCATCTTCGTCGATGAAAAAGCTTATGACCATGGAGACAGCTCTTTTGCCGTCTATCGCAAAAGCGGCGTCTTTGTCGTGGAAGGCGACCGGGCCGGGCGCCTGGTGCAAGTTACCGATATGAAAGATCCAGACTCTCTCTTTAGCTTGTTCCAAAGACTGAGGGCCATGGGTGTGATCGATGCCCTGATAAACGAAGGGGTTACACCCGGCGCCGAAGTAGTCATAAACGGCTTTAGCTTCACCTACGGTGAAGGTCTGAACTAACTTGCAGCGGTAATGACTAAGAAAAAGAAGAGGCGACTTTAATCGCCTCTTCTAAAACTACAGCTTATCTAGAATCAGACTTCCTAGAATCATTTTCTAGAGCCAGACCAGCTTTAGTCAGCTAGCCAGAATCAGGTGGCAAAAATCAGCTTGCAAAAATCAGCCTGCAAGAATCAGAGCACCGCAGTCAGCCTGCAAGCATCAGATTAAGCAGCAGCCCACAAGCCAAGACTTTTGGTTATTTGGCTTTGACAGCTTCAGCTATTTCTTTTTCGAGCTTTTTGAAGTCAGCTTTGACTTTTTGAGCAGCCTTGCGCTCTTTTCTCTTGACTACCTTGGCAGCTCTCTTCATACCCTTCTGCTGGGCCATGACTGTATCCTCCAGTGCAATAATTTCATCAGATGAGCGCTCCATATTACCAGATAGGTTGAAGGCTGACAGCCGCCATCAACATTTTGATAAGGGAGCTTTACTCAGCCGCTTAAGGTCAAAGCTGAACTAAGGCTGAATCAAAGCAAAATCAAAGCTGAACCCAAAAGAGCTCAAACCCAGAGATTGCCTAGGTACTTTATTGAACCGCGGGTGGCTTTGGGCAGCGAATCGATAACTATGCGCCCGACCGGCGGAAAGAGAGTGATCTTGTCTAGTTCGTCCAAGGGCATGTACTCGACGCCTGCTAGAACAGGCTCGTCACCAACGCGCAGCACGCCGCCGACCACATGAGCAGTGAGGTAAACATTGACTATATGCCTTGATCGATCCGGGGCAATCGCTTCAGAAAGGAAAACCAGATCGTCGACTTCGATATCTAAGCCAGTCTCTTCCTGGATTTCGCGTACAGCACATTCAAAAAAAGTTTCGCCGTATTCCAGTCGACCACCGGGAAGAACCCAGTATTGCCTATTTCCCTTGCGATGTTTGACCAAAAGGATCTTTTGGTCGCCAGTAGTGACTATTACCGAAACCCTGGTGGTTGGTATGGTCTGAATCGGCTTTTTCTTGAATCTCGTTCTTGGCAAAACGCTAATTTCTGTGTCTGCTGGGGAATTTACTTGGTCTAACCAGTGGAGACCGCGAGTTATTGGCAAACTGTTTTCTATTTATTAGCTACTGTTTACTGAAACAACTCGTAGATATTCTAAGACAATTTTGCCCATAAATAAATATATATTTAGGCAGCGCTCACGCCCCCGCAAGAAATAGCCTAATGGCCGACGGAAGACATATCTGAACTCAAGCAGACATCAAGAGTACAGAAATTCAGGTCTCGGGGCGGCAAAAATGCAAGTTTCGAAGGACCTGAGCCAGAGTCAAGTTTGAAATAAGCACGCTAGAAACAGAACCAAAATCCATACAAGCAGGCAAATATGTTTAGGTATCTAAACCCTGCCTGCTATTGCCGGTTCGGTCCGGGTTGGCTCTGATATCTTTAGTCAGGTAGTTTCAGCGATTAAGCGAGTAAGTAAATGTCTACGCAGGACCTCGAAAAGAATATCGCCGATTTGGAATCTTCGGCACTTTCAGCAATTGCAAAAGCAGATTCACTTGAGAACCTTGAGCAGGTTAGGCTCAATCTATTGGGACAGAAAGGTGAACTGACCGGCATTTTGAGAGGACTCTCCGCTCTCGACAAGAGTGAAAGACCGCGCATCGGTCAATTAGCTAATGTGGTCAAGGTCAAAATTGAAGAGGCTCACGAAGCCCGCAAAGAAGCCTTGTTTCAGAGCCATATCGACTCCAAACTAAAGGCTGAAGCCCTTGATGTGACCGCCCCGGGTAGAGTCAGAGCCCTTGGTCATGTGCATCCACTCAGCCAAATTAGAGAAGAAATTCTCAGTGTCTTCTACAGCATGGGCTTCGAAGTGGCTGACGGTCCCGAAATCGAGTCAGACTATTACAACTTTGACGCCCTCAACACACCGGCATCGCACCCGGCTCGCGACGAGCAAGATACCTTCTATACAAATTTGGGCGCCAACGTGCTCTTGCGCAGCCAGACTTCTACAGTGCAAATCAGAGTCATGGAAAAGAACCCGCCGCCTTTGCGCATTGTCGCCCCGGGCCGGGTCTATCGCAATGAAGAGGTGAATGCCCGCAAATATCCTCTCTTCCACCAGGTAGAGGGACTTTTGATCGATAAAGATGTCACTTTCGGGCAGTTGAAAGGCACACTCACCGCTTTTATTCAGGCTCTTTTCAAAAAGCCTCTCAAGACCCGCTTTCGCCCTGATTTCTTTCCCTTCACCGAGCCCAGCGCCGAATTGGATAGCCAATGTCCTTTCTGCAACGGCAAAGGCTGTAAGACCTGCGGAGGCCGCGGTTGGCTGGAGCTTCTCGGCTGCGGCATGGTCGACCCCAATGTTCTCAAAGGCGCCGGCATAGATCCGGAAGAATGGTCGGGCTTTGCCTTCGGCATGGGACTAGAGCGCCTGGCCATGCTGAAATACGGCGTTAACGACATAAGACACTTTTACACCAACGACCTGCGTTTTCTAGAGCAGTTCTAACGGGAGACAAGCAATGAAAGTAAGCCTCGATTGGCTAAATAGCGACTATGTGGATCTAAGCGATCTAAGCCATGAGCAAGTTGCCGAAAAACTGACCATGGGCGCCTTCGAAGTCGAAGAAGTGACCGTACACGGCAGCGATCTGGAAGGTCCCGTGGTAGTGGGCGAGATTCTGGAAATTCATCAGCATCCCAATGCCGACAAGATCAGACTAACCCGCACCAGAGTCAAGGCTGGAGACGAGCCCCTCGATATTGTCTGCGGTGCGCAAAATATCGAAGTCGGTCAAATAATTCCAGTAGCCCTGCCCGGCGCCAAAGTGGTCAATCGACACGACGGCAGTCCATTGCCCATCAAGGCTTCGGCAATTAGAGGGGTAAAATCGAACGGCATGCTTTGTTCGGCAGCCGAGCTTGGTATCACCTGCGATGACAAGTTCGGGGAAGGCATATTGGTCTTGGCCGACAAAGATTCTCCCAAAAAGTCAGGCTTTACCCTGGGCGCCGATGCCAGAGAACTTTTGCAGATCAAGCCTGACCATATAATGCATGTAGAACCCCGCTCAAATAGAGGCGACGCCCTCTGCGTTGCCGGTCTGGCCCGCGAAATTGCCGCGCTCTTCAATAGACCGCTGAAACAGCCGACCTGGAACCTCGAACAATATGAGAACAAAGAGGCGAAAGTTGGCACCATCAATAGTGTCAAACTCGAAAACGAAGAAGACTGCCCCTTCTTCAGCTTGATTCCCATCAAGGGCGTCAAGGTTGGTCCCTCTATTCCTGAAATCAGTAAAAGACTCGAAGCCATCGGTGTAAGACCGGTAAACAATGTAGTCGACATCACCAACTATGTCATGCACGAACTGGGACAGCCCCTGCATGCTTACGACGCAGCCAAGCTAAGCGGCAGCAGCATGGGTGTAAGAAGAGCCCGCGCCGGTGAAAAGCTAACTACCCTCGATGAGAAGGTGAGGGAATTGACACCAGAAGTGATGCTGATCGTTGATGATGACACCGCCATCGGTGTAGCCGGCATAATGGGCGGCAAAGATTCCGAAATATCGGACAGCACCACGGACATCTATTTAGAAGCAGCCTGCTTCAGCCAGGCGGTGGTGCGCCGCGGTTCCAGACTGCTTGGACTGTCATCAGACGCCAGCCTGCGTTTCGAAAGACGGGTCGATGTGGCCTCGGTCTTCTACGCCGCCCGCCGCGCCGCATACCTCATCGCTCACTACTGCGGCGCCTCTGGGCCGGCGCAGGTGGGCAAAGCGATGATGGCCGGCTCGGACAAAGTAAGCGATGTGTTCCTCACTCTGCGACTTTCAGCAGTAAAGAGACTGCTTGATATAGAGGTGACCGCCGAAAGAGTGAGAGAACTTTTGAGTCCGCTGGGCTTTAAGGTTGAAGCCGGCGAAAGCGGAGAGCTCAAGATAGCGGTGCCGAGCTTTAGACAAGCCGATGTCACTCGCGAAATCGACCTAATCGAAGAAATTTGTCGCTTGAACGGTTATGACGCAATTGCAGCCACAATGCCAAAAGGAATTGTATGCCGCCAGGCCAAAGACGATACCCTTGTAAAGGCGCAAGGCGCGCTTGTCGGCATGGGTCTGAGCGAGGCCTGGTGTTCCAGCCTGGTGCCGGCCAGCGAAAACGGCATCAACGAAGATTATTTAGTGCAGGTGCTCAACCCCCTCTCGAAAGATCACCAATATTTGCGCCAGAGTCTAGTGCCTGGGCTGGTGCATGCCCTAGCCCATAACCTTGATAGAGGGCAAAAGAAAGTCGCTCTCTTTGAAAGTGGTCGTGTCTATTTCAAAGACTGGGAAGAGCCGGCGCCTGATAATAAAGCTGATAATAGACAGGAGCGCAGCGCCAAACTCTTTGCCAAAGAAATTAATCGCCTGGCAGCCATCATTTGTCAGGCTGATAAACAGAGCAGCGAAAAGGCTGATTTCTATACGATGAAAGGTGTATTGGAAAACCTTTTGTCTGGTCTGGCCATTAGCTTGGCCGCCGATAAAGTAAATTGGCAAGCTGCTTCGGTACCGGGTTTGCATCCTTTCAGATGCGCCGCCCTGGCACTCAATCGCCCGCCCAAGAAAGGCAGCGACCACAGCGACAAAGTGGGAATCTTTGGCAATCCTATGGTTTTGGGCTATGTCGGTCAGATCCATCCAAGCTACGCTCATGCCATGGGCATCAAAGAAGAAGCCTTTGTCTTTGAAATCGACCTGGATCGCATCGGAGCTGAAAGAAAGGCGGCAAAATTCTCTGAAATTGCCAACACCCCAAGCATGGTGCGAGACCTGACAATTGACTTCAGCAAAGAAGTGCTTGAAAAGCAGAATGACATTAATCATCAAAATATAGTGCGACTGATTATGCGCTCCGGCTCCAAAAATCTTGTCGACGTTCAACTTGTCAGTGTTTATCAGTCAGAGGGCGCCGCTCATACTTACAGGCTCACTTTCCAGAATCCTTCCGAAACCCTGACCGGCGAAGAAGTAGACAACTTGGTGAAAGAAGTTAAGAGCCAACTGACCAAACAATTGAATGCAAGCTTCCGCGCTTGACGTCAACCAAAATAAATCTTGTAAGAAATTTGAAGCGCGATCATTTAGACTTTGATTGTGTATTTGCCTTCTGGCGACGATGACGGGGGTTGCAAAGCGACCATTGCCAAATTGCTTTCGGTTTAGGGCAAATTTAGGGCCGATTGGTGGGTATAAAAGAAACACCAAAAATCAATCTATTTGTAGGAAGGGATAAGCGCATTTCATGTTCAGAATGAAATTCCGAAGCAATTTCGTAGGAATTGGGGCTCTGGTCGTGGGAGCCGGTCTGATCGGTTCAATGCAGATGAATCCAGTTTTCTCAGGCAAAGACTTCCTACAAGACCTGCCGGCGCTATATATCGCCCCGTCCCTGATCTTGGTACCGCTGCTTTTTGCTTTCGTCCACTACCGCGCTGTACCTTTCATCCAGCAAGTAAGCGCTTTCCTAGTCACATTAGCCTTTGTGGGGCTTTTGGGAGCGGTCGGCAACCTCACCACCAGCCAAATTATGTTCGTGCAAGAAGGCATGCTCTTGCACTTCAACTATATTGCTCTGGGAATTATGTTCCTGACAGCAATTATCGCCGCCAATCGAATCATGATTGTCGAGCAGATGAGCAGTTTTGCCGACTCTAAAGTGGCAGAAGCCCAACTGGGTCGATTGAAAGCAGCCAAAGTCGACCCTGAGACCCAAGCAAAATGGGAGAAAGCCGCCTCGACTGCCGAAAAGAGCCATCAGGAAGGACGCAGCCTGCGTTCTACCATGACCAATCTCAAGGCAATCAGTCTTTCCGACCCCAGTCAAGAATTGCGCCCCTCGGCCCCGGCTGAAACCAAGAAGCCCAAAGAGACTAAAGCCGAGCCGAAAATTGCAGAAGGCGGTCTAGCCAGCCTACTCGATCGAATCGACGAAGAACCGGCGCCATCTCTAGAATCACTGCAGGTAGAGAATCAACTTGCAGAAGAGTCACTAGATTCGCTGGAATTGGGTACAGCTGCTCAGGCCGAGAACGCCATAGTTCGCTCTGAAGATTTTGTGCCTAAGGCTGATGACATTCCAGCCGATTCTTTCCTATCCAAATTTCTCGACAGAGAAGACGACGAGACAGATTCAGGCAAAGACTCTGCACCGGCAGAGCCTGTTACAGAAGCCAAGGTTGACACCACACCGGTGCCGGCCAATACTTCCCCGAAAGCCTCGCAGCCATCCGGCAATTTCAAACTAACCTCCCAAACAGCCAAGCGAGAGCCAGATCCCGAACCAGCTGTGGTCAGCAAAGATGCTGTCAAACCAGAAATAAAGCCCGAGCCTAAGCCCGAACCCAAACCAGAGCCTAAGCCTGAGCCGAAAACAGAAGTGGCAGCCGAGGCGCCGGCGGAAGAAAGCGCCGGAGGCGGCATGGCGGCTCGCATGCAAGCGATGAAACGTCGCAACACCAGTACCTTTACCAAACTGCAATCGCTTTCAGCTAGCGGCACTTTGATGCCGACACCGCAAGAGACTCCAGTTGAGACCGAAAGCGACAGTCTCAAGAGCCTGCTTGACAGACTGGACGATGACAAAGCCGAAGCTCCGGTCGAAAGTAAAGCAGAGCCGGTCAAAGAACCCATTGCCGAAGCCGTTGAATTCGAGTTCGACTTTCTCTTCAAAGGTAAAGAAGTTACCGAAGAGAAAACTCGCACTTCGGTCTCAGAGCGACTGCAGGCCGAAGCTGAGAAAGCCCAATCTATTAGTACAGAAACAGTAATAGAAGCAGCAACAGAGACAGTAACTGAGACAGTTTCATTAGCAGACGAAGGCGAAACTCTAGTAGCAGCCGAAGAAGAGGTTCAAGCAGAATCTCAAGCAGAACCTGAAGAAGAAGAAGAAGAAGAAGCTAGTGAACCGCTCTTCGCCGGCGGCGTCGACGAAGACATAGACAACATTTTCACCACTCTTGCCCCACCGGAAGCCCAGCAAGAAGTGAGTGCCCGAGCCGACAGTACCGCCGACTCAGAAACACCGGTTTCGGAAGGTGATACCACTGAAGAAGAAGTAGAATCTTCCGGAGCGCTATTCGAAGGCGGCGTCGATTCGGATATAGACAATATTTTCTCAAGCTTAGCTCCGGCTGAAGCACAGCTTGAGGTAAAAGACCTCCTCAAGAAGAAGGGCGATTCAGAGAGCAAAGAAGAAGCAGCAGAAGCCGCGGCTGAGGACAGCGAACCGCTCTTTGCCGGCGGCGTGGATGCAGACATAGACAATATCTTCTCTACTCTGGCTCCACCTGAGGTACAAAGAGAAGTTAAGGATGTTCTGCCTAAAGCAAAAGAAAAAATCGATGTCATAGCCACCGACAGCGAAGAAGAAAAAGAAAGCGAAGGTCTTTTCGATGCTTCCCTCGGCGAAGACCTCGATAACTTATTCTCAGCCCTCACCGAAACCGAGCAGAAAGAGGTGAGCGCCGAGACTCTCGCCAAAGTGAAGCAGGCGGAAGAAAGCGAGAGTAAATCTGAATCTGTAAAAGAAGTAAAAGAAGCTCCAAAAGAAGCCCCCCAAGAAGCGGCGAAAGAAGCTGCGAAAGAAGCTGTTAAAGAGACTGCAGCTCCTAAAGACGCTCCTAAAGAAGCTGCTAAAGACGAAACAGCCGTACCAAAATATAAAGAAGTAAAAGAGTTCGGTCGTCTTTCGGGACGCTCAGCCAGTCAGCCTAAGACATCTGGTGAAAATGTCGGCACGATGAAGACGATCGGCAAGCTATTGCTTGATGTATCGGCAGTTGAAAACATCATCAAAGCTGGCGAAACAAAGAAAATCGGCAGCGGCTTGAGCACCGCAAAAGTGATCAGCGCCGCCCGCGGCGAAGGTATCAAGGCCATTCTCACCGCCATCGACACTTACGAAGGCGTTGCTGGCAGCTTGATAGTCGGTCACGACGGCTTGGTTATCGCCTCGACTGTAGGTCAGGGCTGGGACAAAGACATGCTCGGGGCTCTTTCTACAGCCCTTCTCTCCACATCAAACCTGGCTACCAAAAAGCTTGAAATCGGTAAATTGAGACAGATGGTCATGCTCACTGAAGTGAGCCCAGGCGATAAGCGCACCACTATTCTCACCGATGTTGAAGTCGGCATTCTGGCAGTCTTCCTCGAGAAGGTAGACCTAGACAAAATAGACGGGCTGCTTGAAACAATTCAAAAAACCATTCATGGAGGCTAAATGACCTCACCGCAACCAACCATACCGCTCAAAGCCGGAGAGAAAGCTCCCGACTTTACTCTGAGCGCTTATAAAGACGGCGAGAAATGCCAAATCAGCCTCTCTGATTTTCATGGGCAAAAGAATGTCATTTTGGCTTTCTATCCCAAAGACGACACTCCAGGCTGCACCCGCGAAATGTGCGGCTTCTCTGAAGAACTGCAAAAGTTTCAAGCCTTAGACGCTGAAATTCTCGGTATCTCTTGCGACAAGATGGAAAGACACGAGAAGTTCGCCGGCAAGTACTCACTCAAGCAAGCCTTACTCGCCGACGACAACGGCAAAGTCGGCAGAGCCTATGGCACCGTTGATGATGGCAAATCCACTGCTTCTCGTGTGCTCTTCCTCATCGACAAAGAGGGCATAATCAAGCATGTGGTCACCGGCATGCCCGACCATGAAAAGCTCTACGATTTGCTCAAGACTCTCTAAAACTTAGTGTATCAAGACTCTATTGTTTAGAAGCACCGGCTTTCTCTAGAGCTTGTAAGACCAATTCTTTTGTAATTACCTCAGGCAAGACAATTGGTTCGCTGGCTCTGCCACCCGGAAATACAACATAGAGGGGCACGCCGGAACGCCCAAACTTCTTAAGCAGTTGAGTCACTTCAGCATCTTGCTTGGTCCAATCAGCCTTCATAGTCACAACCTTCAGCTCTTTAAACTTACTCAGTACTTCCGGTGTACTAATCACAGTTGTTTCATTCACCTTGCAGGTCAAACACCAGTTGGCAGTGAAGTCTAAAAAGACTGTCTTGCCTTGTGAAATCGCCTTGTCTAGAGAATCTACACTATATGGCTGCCAAATCGAGTTCTTCTCTTCAGTGGCAGTAGCTTTGCCCTGCCCGGCTAGTGCTGCCATTACCTGCGGTTGCATAAAAATGGTCACGGCACTGATCGACAAAAAAACCAATATAGCCGAGCTCCATACTTTGATCTTCTTAGCTCGCTCAGAAGTAAGGTCTAGATTGGCAGATACAATCCAAGCACAGAAAGCCAGTCCCAAGAGCCAATAATTAATCCACATCAAAGCCAGATCGCCAACCTGACTTGCCAAAACGAAATCGAGCCAAACGACCGTGCCAAGCAAGATGAAGCCCAGGCTCTGCTTGAACTTATCCATCCAAGCGCCCGGTTTTGGTAAGAACTTAAGCCAAGCCGGGTTGATGGTAAGCAGCAAATAAGGAAAGGCCATACCGAGCCCGGCCACTAGAAAAATGCCCACCACGGTCAGATCAGACTGAGAGAAAGCAAAACCTAGAGCAGTGCCTAGAAAAGGGGCGGTGCAGGGAGTAGATAAAACAGTGGCTAGAACACCCTTGAAAAAAGTTCCGACAAAGCCCTCGGAAGAAGAAAGTTTGTTTAGCCCGTCTTGGCCAAGATTGAAGTTGAAATAGAATAAGCCGAAAAGTGAAAGTGAAAAAAGAAGCACCACGGCAGCCATAGCCATGACGAAAAGCGGGTACTGAAAAAGAAAGCCCCAACCAACACTTTGGCCGGCTGCTTTCACAGCCAAAACCAAGAGAGCTAAAGTAAGAAAGCTGGCTAAGATACCGGCAGAAAAGACCAGACCAAGAGCCTTGACCCGCCCTGGCGCCTCACCCGCTTGTTCTAGAAAGCTCATCACCTTTATGGCAATGACAGGCAGTACGCATGGCATCACATTCAGTATCATACCGCCAAGGAAAGCAGAGAACAAAACAAAGGGAAGCGAACTACCGGCGGTATCAGCCACGGTAGTGAACTTAAGGTCTAAAACCGAGCCTGACTTAGCTTGGTCTCCACCAGCGCCACTGCCGGCATCAAATAAGCCAGGTTCGTTATCATTAGCTTGGTTCAAAACCGGCAATTCCAGACTCAGTCTAGCTTTTCCCGGCAAGCATACATCTTTGCATGAAAGCCATTTGACATTGGCGATAATCTGAGCCTTGCCACCGACCGGCAGTGCAGCCGGCACGCTAATCTCGCTCAGCAAAACCACTTTGTTGAGATAGCCATAAGTGGTCAAACCGGTCTCTTCAAATTTAGTCGGCGCCGGCCACTGAATCGGTCCAGCACTAAAACCTTCGGGCAGCTCCCACTTAATCGAGGTTGGCATACCAGCATCGCCTGCCTCTTTGTAATAAGTATGCCAACCAGGCTCCTGGGTCAATTCCAGGGCAACTTTCACTTTACTGCCCGGCACCAGAGCAGTTTTTTGGCAAACCAATCTGGCCTTTACAGGCGCATTCTTCCTTTCAGCTGTATCTTGGGCAAGCGGCTCGGCTAGAGCCGGTTGCACCAAGGCAATCGATTCAACAAGTCTTGCACCAAAGCCGCTCTGGCACAAAATCAGAAAAGAGAAGAAAGCAAAAGCCAGATAAAACCGGCGCTTCTTCCATTGAAACATAAGCTTTGTTGCTCCCTTTAGCTCCAACAAGAGAACATCATAGCTGAATAGCGTTATTCCTCGCTATTTCTTGATAAACACGGGCGCTTGCCCGTAAAAGCCTTTCCTGAGTGGGGTAACTGACCCGCACCAGGCCAAATCTGGCCGATAACCCCTCGGCCCATTCGAAGTTGTCAAGCAGAGACCAGTAAAGGTAACCCCGCACATCCACTCCGCCCCGGATAGCCCGGTATAGCTGTTCAAGGTGTCTAATCAGATAATTCACCCGCTGCTCGTCCTTCAAAGACCAGTCGCCCTCGCTCAGTTCGGGCGGATACATATTGGCAAAACCGTTCTCGGTGATTACCACCGGTCTTTTAGCACCGGAAGGGGTGGTCTGATAAGGCAGAGTTTGCCGCACCAGCAAATCATAAAGACCTTCAGGATAGATTTCCCAACCCATGTCCGAAACAGCCAATTCGTTCTCGGGAGAACTCTCGCCGAACAAATCAAGGGGCCAGGCCGGCTTGAATCGAGATAATTCGCGGGTGTAATAGTTGATTGCCAGGTAGTCGCATTTACCCTTAAGCCCCTTGATTTCACCCTCAATACTTTTGATTACGCCACTACTCACGGGCCAAGGAAACTTGAGCACGCCCGACTCAACTGAACGAGGAAAGAGATGGTTGAAAATCTGGTCGCGGTAATAGCGCACCATATGGTCTAGAGGACTGAAGCGGTTCTTGGGATAGAAAGGTCGCCAATGCAAAGTATAGGAAACCGGCTTGTTGCTGTGTTCTTTGATGGCATCATAGGAAAGACTATGGCCCACCAGGAAATTGCGCAGAGCTGTAAAAGCGGCGACATAGTCGCGGTTACCACCGGGTGGCCAATGACCTGATATAAAGCCCTGATAGACATAAGCCAGGGGCTCGTTGATAGTCAGCCAATAATCGACTAGACCTTCAAGGCGCTTGGCCACGATGCCGCTGAACTTACCAAAGCTCACTGCTGTTTCTTCGTTTTGCCAGCCCCCGCTCATTGAGAGCTTCTCGGGCAGGCAAAAGTGAAAGAGTGTGACAAAAGTCTTAATGCCGTTCTCTTTGAGACCGGTGAGCACTCTCTTGTAATAATCGACTTCGCCTTCGTCCAGGCTGCCATCTTCTTTCACTAAAGCCGGCCAATTGAGCGAAATACGAAAAGCTGAGAGGTTTAAGTCTTTTATAAGTGACAAATCTTCTTCAAAGCGATGATAAAACTGGCAAGCATCGTCGGCATGAGACTTATCGAAGATCTTGCCTTCCACCTTGGTCCACTGGCTCCAATCAGAAAGAGAGCCGCCGATCTCCTTAGGATGCCCTTCTACCTGAAAATGCGAAGTCGCAGCCCCCCAGAGAAAGCCCTCGGGGAATTTGAGAATTTTGTCATTCTTATCGCTATTCATATGGTAATAGCCTCAAACACCCTCCACACTCTTTATATAATAGAGCCGATGAACCTTGCCAGCACAAATACAGAGCCCGCTGAGCCTATCCGAAGCGGAAACACAGAAGGCAACACAGACGGTAACACAGATTGTGCACCGGCAAAGAAACGGTCGTCTTTGATTATCTGCTTGATCTCTTTTTCTATCATCATTTGCAATATTCTACTCTTCTCTCGTTCTCTGGGCGGCTTTTATCTCGCCGATGACTTCGTTCATATTGATTATCTACACAAAGTCATGCAGGGAAATTACGGGGCGTTGTTGCAAAATTTCACAGGCAACTGGATGCAAGCGCAAGGGACGACCTTCTACAGGCCCCTTATTACTCTCACCCTGGCAAGCGATTATCTAATCGGTCAAGCGCGACCTTTTCTTTTCCACTTAAGCAATCTTTGCTATCACACCTTCTCAGCCGTGCTGCTCTATTTGGTCTCTAGAGAAATAGGCAAAGCTTTTTGTCTAAAGGCAAAAGACTGGTTCGGCGCCCTGTCCGCCTCAATTTTCACTTTCTACCCCTTACACAGCGAAGTGGTGAACTGGATAATCGCCCGCGTAGACAGCGTCGCACTTGTATTGACACTGGCTTCTTTCTATTTCTTTCTCTTGGCGGCAGAACACAGCGAAAAGAAAGGCTGGCTAAAAGCCGCATCAATCTTCAGTTTTGTACTTGCCTTAATGAGCAAAGAAATGGCTATCACTTTGCCGCCCTTGCTCTTTTTCTTTCTCTTTTTGCAAGGTCTCAGCCAGGCATCTATAGGTCAGCCTTATATAAGTCAGGCATCTATCAAACTGGCGCTCACACGGGCAACTAAAGCAGCGCTGCCCTATTTTATTGTGCTCGGCGCTTATCTGCTCTTTCGCCTCTTGGTCTTGGGCACCGTTTTTGGTGGCTATGAAGGTTCCATCGGCGAAGGGCTCAAGAACAGCTTACTGCGCCGCTGGACCGACGGCTCAATCCTGCGCATCTTCCTCCCCTTTCATATAGAAATATTCGGTTTGCGCTCCGCCCTCTCAAATACTCTCAAACTGGTCTACCAGCTTGGTCTGCTCAATGCCGCGGTGCTCATAGCCATCAATTACAAAAAGCAAAATTCTACCCTTCTCAAAAATTTCACCCTTCTCTTTCTTTTCGCCATAGGTTGGATCATCCTCTTCCTCGCTCCCACCTACGGCGTCTGGAACCTTACCGCCAACCTGCAAGGCGGACGCTTTCTTTACTTTGCCAGCGCCCCAGTTTCATTTTTGTTGGCACTGCTCTTCAGCTTGCCCTTAATTGCCCTAGAAAAAGACTCGACTATTACTTTTAAGCCCTTGCTCAAACTGCAAAAACTGCTCAGCCTGGGCTTGCTACTTGTACTATTTTCTAGTTTCTGGCAACTAAGCAAAGTCAATAACAATATCTGGATAAAAGCCCAGAGCGAGCTCAAGACCTTTAAGCGCCGAGTCGATGAAGCCCTCAGTAAACTGCCGCCGGGGCAAAGATTAGCCCTGCTAAACATTCCCGATAACTATATGGGCGCCCATATGCTCTATAACGCCGCCACAATGTCGGTGCTCTTCAAGCCGCCTCTCTCTAAAGACGATCAGCGCGGTCGCCTGCTCACCTTCGAACCGGCCACCTATGGTCAAAGCGACTTAATCTCGCCGGGGCGCGTACGCAGTCTGGTCGGCGCCGGTGAGCCTTTCTTTTACTTCGATAGAAGCAATTACCAACTTGTGCCCCTGCACTTGCAAAAAGAGCAGAGAGAGACAAGACCAGCAGTCAGCCTCAGTCTCAAAGAGGCAACTACACTTAACGAAAATCAAATTCTTTTATCTAAGCGTTTAGACCTTCCAGTTCTGGCTATCGATGCCATCGAAGTCGAGGGCGAGGGAGAAACAGTCGACCTCAAACTAATCGGCGCAAGCGGCAGAGTCTTTCAAAAGAGCGCCGCCCTCAAAGATGGTAAGGCTTTCTTTAATTTGAGCGAACACAAAAGCTATCTATGCCTTGAGAAACTGGCACGCATAAGCCTCAAAGCAGAGCACAAACCACTGAAAATAAAAGACATTCGCCTGCTTAATTTGCCTAACAAGCCTGAAGTCAAAGCCGATGGTCAGCTGGTGCTCGACAACGACGGCATCGCCCGCCCGCGAGGCAAGAGACCGACCTTCAGCTATGATGTCAGCACTATAGATGGTGCAAGCGGCGCCGCCTACGAAGTGAGCAAGCAAGACTCTTGGTTCGAGCACTACAGCGGCACTTTCCATGAAAATCAATTTTCAAAAGAAGCGTCAGTAAAGGGCTATTTCACCAAAACAAAAGGCAGTCTGATTCCGATTTCAGCCGTCGGCATAGGTGCAAATGCCCATGGTTTTTATGAAGTAAGAGTTATTGCCGTGGATAAAGACAAAGTGCCGCTGGGCTATTTTTCCGAACCATTATCAATTCAGCTCTAATTTGGCAAAAGCAGAAAGGGAAGTAAGAAACAAAATGCAAAGACGACTGCAAAAAGCAGGCATAGACTTGGGTTCAATCCGCACCCAATTGTTTATAGCCATCGTCATCTGCGTTTTTGCCGCCTTCATAAACTATGCCGGTACGCTCAAAGACGGCTTTCTCTTAGATGACTTTCTCCATCTCAATTATTGCGCCCGCGCTCTTGCCGGCGACTGGCAGCCCTTTCTGATGAATTTCACCGGCAACTGGGGCGGCTCAGACTTGATGCTCAGTTATCGCCCGGTGGTCTCTCTATCTATATTATTCGACTACTTGCTCTATCGCACCAATCCCTGGGGCTATCATTTCACCAATCTCGTCATTTTCGCCGCTTGCACAGCCCTTGCCGCTTCACTTTCGCTGGTGCTCACCCAGCGCCTGGCGCCGCGACTTTGCGGTGCCGCCGCTCTTTTTGGTGGTCTACTCTTTGCGGCCTATCCCTTGCACGCCGAGACCGTAGCCTGGATTATCGGCAGAGTAGATAGCCTGGCCACCTTGTTCTATCTCGCGTCCTTGTTGCTCTTTCTGCGTGCACGCACCCACGGTTCCAAAGACTTTCGCCGACTATCACTGCTTTCTTTCCTGCTTGCCCTCACCAGCAAAGAAATTGCCGTCAGCTTGCCTTTTGCTGTTTTCATCGTCACCTTTATTTTAGACCTGCCCCAGAACAAACCGCTAACAGCGGCAAAGAACGCCATCAAGGCCAGCCTACCCTATCTGGGGTTGCTTTTAGCCTTTGCCTTGGTCAGACAACTAATCTTAGGCACCACTATTGGTGGCTACGGCAGGGCTGATATCTGGCAGTCTCTAGGCAATTTTCTCAATCGAGATTCTCTGATAAAAATTATCGTGCCGGTTTCAGAAGAGTATCATTATCTAAGTAAAGCCATCAAACCAGCTGTCTTACCAGTGGCGCTCATAACTCTTTTGGCCGTGGTCAGATCGCTTCTGCACGGGGCACCCGGTAAACTCAAAATTTTACTCAGCATTCCGCTTCTCATGGTCTGGTGCTTTGTCGCCCTCTTGCCGGCTTTTCAAATCTGGCACATATATCCAAATTTAGTCGGCAGCCGACTTTTCTTCCTCTCTAGCGTGCCTCTTTGTCTGGTCTTGACCATGAAAGCCCTACCGGGGCATATCGCTGTCGACAAAAAGAAAATGACCATCTGGCTAATGAGCGGCTGCCTGGCTCTTTCATCGCTTTATCTAATTTGGTGCCATCTGCTGCAGATAAATTTGCAAGCCTGGCACCATGCCTCAAGCCGCATGGAAAAATTTGACGAACAAATCACCAAATTAGCCATGACCAATGCCAAAGTGGCGCTGGCCAATCTACCCCAAGATTACAAAGGCGCAGGTATGATCGGCAGACGGCTCTATCTAGATATTCTAGTCTCGCCGCCTCTAAAAGATAGATCTTTGAGCGAACGTCTTTTGACGGCAGAAAAACCCGGCGAATATTTCGATCAAAAAGAGTGGAAGGAAATAGTAAAAGAACTTAGCAAAGGGGCACCCCTAGTATATTTCGACAACAATACCGAAAACTTCTATTTCTATAAAGCACCGCTTCTTTCTCTGCAAAATTGGCTAAAGCAAAGAGAATCTAAAGAAGAATCTGAAAACAAATCAGAAAACGGCTATGATTGCCTGAAGGACGTCTTGCAAGCTCAAGCTAATACAAACGAGAAAGACTGGATGGTGGTCGATAAAGGGGCAACCACGCTGACAAAAGTAGTCAGCCCCGATGGCGGCGAAAGTCTCGAAGTGGCGGTGGCGGAAAAGCCATATATACTGACCTTGGATCTGCCCCTGCCCTCACTCTTGGACAGCCCAGAAATTGACCTTGCCTTAGAACTGAAAGCCCAAAAAGACGGCAAGAGCATAACACCGCAGGTGGTATTAATTGACGAAAAAGGAGAACTCACTGCGCGGCTGCCCCAAACAAACGAGGTCTCGCTCAGCGCAATTAAGGCGCTGGCCGCTCCGGCGATGCAAAAGGGAAGACTAGGGGTATATCTAGAGCCAGGCAACACAATTATTGAAAAGATCCTGCTCAAGCGACTGATAAATAAATGACCGAAAATCGCGATTTTATAAGAGCTGCCTATCCAATTTTCTGGCTGGTGGTCGCCGTCTGCGGCTATTTCTTTGTGAAAGAGCTAAGCATGATGCTTATCTGTCTGGTGGCCGCCCTCACCCTTTCAGCTTCGCTGACGCCACTGGCCCGTCTACTGGAAGCGCGCAAAATTCCTCGGGCTGTTACTGTCTTGACTGTTTACGCCTTGGTGGCCGCACTTTATTACATTGTCGGCGTCAATCTTGCCGGACCTATTAAAGAACAAGCCGGTCGTCTTTTCATAACCACCCGCGACAGCATCCTGCCCTTTCTATTAGAGCGCGGACACGAATTCTTTCCCTCGCTCTTCCCTGATGCCGCAAGCGGCAATCTGGTCACCGACGAACTAAAGGGCAAACTTATGGGAAAAGCCGGCACCGTAGCGGCAAGCGCCCTCAAACTAACCGGCAATATTCTTGGCTTTTTGGTCAATATAATCTTTGTTCTTTTTCTTACTGCTTACTTTGTCATAGAGGCCAAAGCCTTAACTGAAGGTCTCTTGAAATGGCTGCCGCCCAATAAGAGGCAGACAGTCAAAGATCTCTTGCCGGGGTTGGAAACCAGGCTGGGCGGCTATGTGAGAGGGCAAATTCTAGTCAGTCTGGCAGTCTCTACGATTATTTTTTGCGGCTTGGCCTTGGTCGGCATCGAAGAAGCCCTGACACTAGGGGTGGTATCGGGTCTCTTAAATCTGGTCCCCTTTGTGGGCTCTCTTCTCACTGCTGTTTTTTCTATCTTGGTCGGCTTCAATAGCGGCGGACTGACCAAGGCGCTTCTAGTGCTCGGTGTTTTCGTTGTCGAGCAGTGGTTGGAAAGTAACTTTATTGTGCCCCATCTACTCGGGAAACAAGTCGACTTGCACCCGCTGGTGGTTCTTTTCGCCGTTGTTATCGGCGGCAGTCTCATGGGGCTTTCCGGAGCGCTTATTGCCGTACCTTTGGCCACAGCCCTGCTCTATCTGGCTGAAGAACTTTATCTCAAAAAAATTCAGGAACAAAACTAAAAGTTATTTTGCGCTCTGATTATTGAAAAAACCTTCCTTTTTCAATTCTTGCAAGATGCTGTAAATCAAGAAAGGCCCTTTATATACCAGAGCACTGTAAAGCTCTACAGCGCTAGCTCCGAGGGCAAGCATTTCTTTCACAGAAGTAGCGCTGTCTATGCCGCCACAAGCAATAATTTCTTGATAGCCGGCTTTTGATGAAGCGAAATGCTTAACCAGACGGCAAGTATTTGCATAAAGCGGCGCACCAGATAAACCGCCGTTTCCGATTGTTTCCAAAACCTTAGGGCTTGTCTTGAGTGACTGTCTAGAGACGGTTGTGTTGCCAATGACAAAGCCTCTAATTTCATAGCGCAAAGAGAGCTTGCCTAGCGCCTCTAAAAAAGACTGAGGCGAATCAGGCGAAATTTTCAAGAAAACCGGTAGCCGCCCCTGGTTCAATTCTGATACCGCCTTTAGTATCAACTCCAATTCTTCGCCGGCAAACAAAGCCCCTTCATGGGTGTTGGGACAAGAGGTATTGATGACGACATAGGCAAAGGGCAAGTGCATCAAGGTCTTGAAGCTAAAGGCGATATCTTCGGCAGCTTTTTCCATTGAAAGATCGGGCAGGTTGGTTTTAGCGATGTTCAAACCCACCGGAATAGGAAACTGGCAGGCTTGCAGCCTATCGGCCACAGCCTCGGCGCCGTCACCGTTCAAGCCCAAGCGGTTGATGAGAGCCTGGTCTTGAGGCAGGCGAAAGAGACGGGGTTTGGCATTACCCGCGGACGGTCTGGCGGTAACCGAACCGATCTCGACAAAGCCAAAACCTAATGAGGCTAAACTATCAACCAGGGTGCCATTCTTATCAAAGCCGGCAGCCAGACCGACCGGATTTTTCAAAGTTGCCCCAGCAAGACCAAAGGTGGCGTAAGATGAGGCACCGCTGCCACAAAGCCCTGAGACTCCTAAAATTGCCCCCGAAAGGTCGAAGAGCCAACCCATACTTTTCAAGAGACCCTGCCCTAAATGATGCGCTTCTTCTGCATCCATGCAAAACAGAGCCGGTCTTACCAAGCTTTCATAGGTGGAAATTAGTAATTGTTCCATTTCATTAGAGTATGCCAGAAGGCGACTCTCTTTGGTTTGGACTGGGCAAATTAAAATTATCACTGTTAATAACGAGCCCAATAATGCCCGAGCCACCTGACAAATCCCCACCTGAGACCAGTTCAAGCCACGACCCGCTCGACTTTCGTCCGGCTTTCGGCTCAGACAGACTAATCAGAGATGAAGAAATAGAAGCTCTGATTGGTAAAACTGTCGCCGGCAACTATCAAATAATCGACTGCATCGGCGAAGGCGGCATGTCAGTGGTTTATCGCGCCAAACATAAACATTTGCAGCGCGCAGTGGCAATTAAGCTTTTGCATCGACACCTGGTCTCAAGCAAAAGAAACCTCGAAAGATTCAAGCAAGAAGCTCAATCGGTCAGCCAGCTCGACCATGTCGGCGTGGTGCGCATTCATGACTTCGGCATCTTAGAGGGAAATCGCCCTTTTATAGTCATGGACTATTTATCGGGGCGCTCCTTGAGCGATGTGATCAAAGAGCAAACCAGTCTAGGACAGCAGCTTGATACCGATACAGCCGTATCGATTTTTCAAAAAATAGCCGAAGCACTTGCCTATACCCATCAATGCGGCATTATTCACCGCGATCTCAAGCCCAGCAATATCATCGTCAACTTGCCCAAAGAGGTAAAAATTCTCGACTTTGGCATCGCTAAACTAATGCCCCACGAGGGCACCGATGCCGTGGCCCTTACCCAGACTGGAGAAGTTTTTGGCAGCCCGCTCTATATGAGCCCCGAGCAATGCAAAGGAGAGCCGCTCGACAATCGCAGCGATATTTATTCGATGGGTTGTCTGATGTACGAAACTCTGACCGGCAAGACGCCGATAAACGGCGCCAACATGCTCGAAATACTCTATCGGCATATGAATGAAATGCCGACGCCCATAAAAAATCATGGTGTCTCAATTCCCAAAAGACTAGAATCAGTGGTCTTCAAATGTCTGGCCAAAGATCCACGCGACCGCTTCCAGTCAATGGAAGAACTGAGCCAAAGCCTCTATAGCTGTCAAAATGAAGCAAGCAGTCTGCTTGAAAGATTGCTAACTAATTTAAGCATCTATAAAAGCCGCAGAAAACGCATTTCAAAAACAGAAAAAGCAGCAGCCGCTTTACTAGTCTTCGCCTGCTCGATTTTTGCAGTATCAAGCCTGGCCGCAGGCACACTTTACGTGATGGGCAGCCAAGCCCTGAGCCAAGAAACCTTGCCGAGTTGGAAACTCAGCTTCCAGTCGCAAGATATGGAAAGACCAGCCCAAGATCTGGTCGAAAAACTGCACAAAAGCCGCCTAATCGACACCCTAAAAGGAAAGCTAGAAGATATAGAGAAGCACAAAACCTCGGTTGCAGACACAGGCAATAATCCCCTCATTCAAGAAGGTTTAGGCATGGCCAGGCGGCTGATGCGCCTAGGGCTCAGCAAAGATGCCGCCGACCTGGCCGAAAACTGCATGAAGCTAAGCCTGGCAGAGAACGGCGAATTCAGTTATCCCACCATAGAAGCCAATGTCATCTATGCCCAAGCCCTCTACAGCGCTGCCGACTATGACCGCGCCGTGGCCTGCTTTGAGCAGATATTGCGCACCTATCGTTTGACCATGTCGCGGCAAAAGCAGATATCGACCGGCATGCTCTGCACCTTGGCTGGAGATTGTTTTTATAAGGCAAAGAACTATCAGAATGCCGCTCTGGCATTGAAAGACGCCCGCGAATTTTATCTTAGAGGTGACAAAAACGGCGAAAAAATGGAAGGTTGGGAATCGGAACTTTATGCCTTCTGCTTTAGCATAAGCGGCGATCTAGCCTTTGGCGAGAAGTCTTATGCCGAGGCTATTCGTTACTATGAACAAGCGCAAAAGAGCTGGCAGAGCGTAACTTCGCCGCAAGTAGCCTATAACCGCGCCCTAGTTTTATACAAACTAGCTATCGCCCAAGTGAAAAACAAACAGTTGGACGATGCCGAAAAAACCTACCAAAAATTGACCGAATATCTCAAAGCCAATCGCGAAAATACCATTCTAGCCAAGACTAGGCAGGACTTTGCCTCGGGCTATGCTGAGGCATTGAGGGAAAACGGAGCAATTTTTCAATCAGCCAGACATTTCATTGAGATTGGTCTGAATCGACTCAAGCAGGGTTAACTAAAGACAAAACACAAAAAAATCAAGGCAAGCCCAAGCCCGAATCTTCCAGCATCATGCTCTCCACTGATGTAGCAACAGCAAAATCTTTTGGGATGGCAAAATCTGCTTCACTAGTCTTATGCTTACCCAGAGAGAGAGTCTCCAGCACTACATACGGTGTCTTGTGCATTTCTTTATTATACTTTGAGTAAGAACGTCTTTCTATGCGAAGGGGCAAGCCCAAAGAATACTCTTCACCAGTGACAGCCCCGACTACGCCCACAAACTTCTTATCAAATTTCAGATCTCGATCAATAAATATAGATTCTTTGACGGTTATATAAGATGGAATCGGCCTTGAGCCTTTCAACATGGTGCGCTCCAGCACTATTACTTTACGCCCCTCCAAGACTGAATCGCCGACCTTACGCCATTCACTCATTACTTCGCGGCGGCGATTGCGCATTGTATTCATCTGACTAATACAAGTTTCAGCATCGGTGATAAAGTAGCGATTTGTCTTAAAACTATAGAGCGAAGCTCTCTTGAGATTGCCGTCATATACCAGATTGGCTATGGGCAATTCAATCTTCATCACATCGGGCAAGAGAGTCCACTTTATCTTGCCGAGATTATGCATTTTTTGCACAATCACATCGGCAGAGCCGTTCATCTTTGCTGCTTGCAGCTGAGCTTGCACTTGAGCTTTAGCAGATTTAGCCTCTGCCTGCAAACCTGCAGCCATAGTCGCCAAAACAAAGAAAATCGGCAAAATGTAGAGAAGATTTTTAGGCTGCATAAAGTCAGTTGCGCATGGCCGGTCGATCTTTGCTAAGTGGATCAATTTGGTCAAGTTTAGCAAGAGATGAAGAGTTTCCATCCGGGTCATTCCCTTTCCAAAATTTGCGCTTGAGAAAGCTCTGAAAGTCGTCTATATAGGTGAAAACCACCGGCACAACCACCAAAGTAAAGAGAGTCGAAGTGATGAGCCCGCCGATGACTGATATCGCCATTGGTGCTCGAGCTTCCGACCCGGCGCCGATACCCATGGCAATCGGCAGCATACCGGCAATCATGGCAATTGTGGTCATCAAGATAGGCTGCATCCTGGTTTCACCGGCCCTGGTGATGGCTTCCCTCTGACTAGCTCCGTCCCTCATTTGTAAGAGGGCATACTCCACCAACAAGATAGCGTTCTTTGTCACTAGTCCCATAAGCATAGTTATACCGATGAGAGCATAAAGCCCAATTGATTGCTTCCAAAGTACCAGTCCAAGCAAAGCACCGCAGAGACTGAGCGGCAAAGAAACCATAATCGTGAGCGGATAAAGAAAGCCGCCGAACAAGATGACCAGAACAGCATAAATAAGCATGACGGCACTGGCAATGGCGGTGCCGAAACCGCTGAATATATCTCTTTGAATTTCGGCGTCACCCAAGGGCAACTCGACTATTGTGCTGGGCATGTTCTTAAAACCAGGCAGATCATGCACTTTCTTGAGAGCTTGCCCAAGCGTAATCTTTGCTTCCATGCCGGACTCTAAAGTAACCTGTCTCTGTCTATCAAAACGGTCTATTTGAAAGGGTCCACAGCCAAATTCCACTTTGGCCACCGAAGACAAAGGCACCAAACGACCCGAGTTTGTGCGCACTTTGAGATTCTCGATAACCCGTAGGTCTTGTCTATAAGCCGGGGCGAGCTGCACTCTGATATTGACCTGCCGGTCTTCAAGATTGAACTTAGCTAGATTGGCTTCAGAATCTCCCAGGGTGGCAATCAGGGCGGTACGAGCGATGGAAGCCACAGAAACGCCCTGCCTGGCTGCCTTATCAAAGTCGGGCGTCACTAATATCTCTGGTCTCAGCAAAGCAGCACTAGAAGTAACATCATAGAGTCCATCGATAGAGCGCATTTGATCCTTTATCTCTTCGGCTGTGCGCTCCAAGAGCTCTGAATCTGCCGAAGTAAGCACCAAACGCAGTGGCTTACCCGAAAGACCCGAAGAGCGCGAGAAACTCAATCTCGCCCCGGATACGGCATTAAGTAAGGGTCTTACAGCTTCTTCAAACTGCTGCTGGGTGCGCTTGCGTTCGTGACGTGGCTTGAGAGATATATAGACTGTGGCGCGGGTAACATCGCCCTGATTTCCGGCAGAATTGCGCTTAGATGAAGTCGGTGTGCCGACAAAACCCACCACATCGACCACCTCGGGCTGAGGTCTGATGATCTCGGTGACCTTGCGCACTACTTTCTCTGTCTCAGTAAGCTCAGTCCCCGGAGGCAACTCGACATTCAAAAGTACTTCGCCTCGGTCTACGTTAGCCATGAGCGATGTGGGCATGGCCTTAAATAGAGCAATACTGGCGGCAAAGAGAATGACAGAGAGAATCACTGTCAAAAGACGGTGCTTCATCGCCTGCTCTAAGAGAGGGAAATAGAGGCGCATCAAACCCCGAGGTTTATGCGTCACTGTCTCGGCCTCAGGGGGCAAACGCTTCATCAAATAAGCAGCCAGCATAGGAGTGATCATACGGGCGACCAAAAGTGAAAAGAGAACCGCCACTGTCACAGTCAAGCCAAACTGCTTGAAAAACTGCCCAGGAATGCCGCCCATAGCCGCCACAGGCACAAAGACCACAACGATGGTCATAGTGGTGGCAATTACAGCTAAACCAATTTCTTCAGCTGCTTCAATAGCCGCCGTTAAAGGTGCTTTACCCATACGCAGGTGTCGCACTATATTTTCGATTTCAACAATGGCGTCGTCGACCAAGATGCCTATAACCAGTGCCAAACCAAGCAAAGACATGCTGTTCAGTGTAAAGCCGGCCCATTGCATAACGGCAAAAGTAGGAATGACCGAAAGTGGAATTGCAATTGCGGTAAGCAATGTGGCACGCAAATCTTTCAGGAACACCCAAACCACAAATACAGCCAGCAAGGCTCCGATGATAAGCGACTCCAGCGAAGCATCGTAAGACTCTTTGATATAGCGGCTATTGGTTCTCAGCTTTTCAATTTTGACCTGACCAGGCAGATTTTTAGACAACTCTGCCAACTTTTGGTCTACACCTTTTTCGACATCGACAAGGTTGGAGCCGGTGCTGCGAATGACACTAAAGGCTACTACCGGCTTATTGTTGAGCAAAGCCATCTGTCTCAGTTCGGTGGTGCCATCGGTGATGGTGCCCAAAGTATCCAACCTGGCATGGCTGCCATTGGGCAAAACAATCTCTTCACGGGCCAAATCTTCCACAGACAAAGCACTGCCTAAAAAACGAATCGACTGTTCACCAGCGCCGATTTGACCGCGACCGCCGGGCAAATTGATATTTAAGGCACGAATTTGGCTATTGACAGTGTCGGCAGTAATGCCCAAAGCTTCCAGCCTGGTAGGGTCTAGATTAATGCGAATCTCGCGGTCCACGCCGCCGGCTCGCTGCACCTGACCGACACCGGGCACCGAAAGCAGAGCGCGGGCGATATCATTGTCGACCACCCAAGAAAGTTCGGCTGGAGGAAGACGGTCGGAATGCACTGTATAAGTAACAAAAGGTCCGCCGACAAAATCGATACGTTGAATTATTGGCTCTTCTATCCCCTCGGGCAGGTCCTGCCTAATTTTTGAAACCGCATCGCGGACATCGTTCACGGCTCGGTCTGTATTTGTCCCGAGGGCAAATTCGATACTGGTCATTGAAGCACCGTCTGTGACAGTACTGGTGATGTGCTTGATATTGCCTATGCCGGCTATGGCATCTTCAATTTTGCGGGTGACCTGAGTTTCTAGTTCGGTGGGAGCGGCGCCTAACTGTGCCACCGACACCGATACCACAGGCACATCGATGTTGGGACTCTCATCAATGCCTAATTTGATAAAAGAAATAGAACCCATGATGGTCAGCACAAGAAAGAGAACCAGGGTAGGAACTGGATTCTTGATCGACCAGGTGGAAAGATTAAAGCTCATGGCTGACTCTGGGCATTCCCGGTGAGAACCCTGACAGGGTCTCCATCCTTCAAGAAGCCGCCGCCGCGCTCAACCACCATGTCTCCTGCTTTGAGACCATTCAAGACTTGCACAAAAGCCCCGTCGCGAGCGCCCAACTGCACATAGAGCATGCGGGCGCGACTGCCGCCTTGACTCTCTTCTACTTGATAGACCAGGGGTCGGTTGCCCTTGTAAGTAACACAGGAAGTAGGCAGGGTAGCGACATTTTCCTTACCTATGAGTATTTCACCGCGCAAGAAATTGCCGGGCTTGAGGTCTGGGCAAGAATCAATATCGATACGCACAGTGCCCAGTCTGGTCTCTTGCTCCACAAGCGGGCTTATTTCGCGTACGCGTCCCTTAAAAATCTTGCCGCTGTCGCCAGTCATCTCAACCGGCTGTCCTTCTTTGACATAAAGCAGGTCTTTTTCAGGCACCTGCGCTTTCAGCTCTAGGCGACCGTCGCGCACTATCTCAAACATAGTCTTATTGTTCAAAGCAATCTCACCCAAGTGCACATGCCTTTTCATAACAATGCCGTCGCAAGGGGCTTTGATTACTGTCTGATCAATTTGAGATTGCAGCTGCTTTATTGTCGCCTCAATTTCGAGCTTCTGAGCCTTGGCAATAGCAATGTCTTCGCTGCGCCCACCAGTTAAGCCCATCGAAAGTCTCTGCTGCGACTGCTCTGCCGAAAAGCGCGACGCCTTCACCCGCTCTTCCATATTGCGCACATCGGCGGCGGCAACCTTAGACTGGGTCTCTCTGGCATCAGCTTCCTGAGCGCTCACCGCCCCCTGGGCCACCAGCCAGCGGTAGCGTCTGGCATTCTCCGCCGCTTCCTGCATATTGGCTTTGGCTCGCACTAAATTAGCCTCTTCCTGAGCCACCGCTGCCTGGGCTTGGGCATAAGCAGCCTTGAGAGCAGTCAGGTCTTCCGGTCGGTTTGGTTGTATAGACTTAGCCAAAGAAGCCGAAGCCGCAAGCGCCCTCGCTTTCTCTCGTTCAAGCTGGGCTTTGAGAATAGAAGACTGCAAAGTAGCCAGAACCTGACCCTTTCTCACCCTGTCGCCTTCTTCTACAAAAATACCGTCGACTTTCAAACCGCCAACTTCTGAACCAAGAGTGAGGTGATCCCAAGACCATACTGTACCGCTCACCAAAAGCTTCATATTGACAGGGCGAACCTGCACAGGCAAAAGACGCACTGAAATAACAGCCTTTTCGCTGCCAGCATCGGGCTTAGCGGCTGCCCCATCGGCACCGGCGACCGGCTTTTTCTCAGAGCGGAAATAGCCAACTGCCAGCACGATGGCGGCAATCAAAACAACAGCCAGAACGCCGTACCAAATGCCTGGTCGTTTGCGCACTGGACTCGTCTTTATTTCCAGTTTCTCTTTATCGTTCAGTACTTCCATCAGGTTCCCTGTATTTGTTCTTTCTCGCTCAATACGCCTCTATAAAAGATGTCGAGAATTGGTGCTGTAAGTTCCTGCAATGATTGCTTTCTGCCTGAAAAATAATTTGCAAACAAGGCACCATAGACCTGATGGTTTACAAATTCAAAGATCTTCTCGCCTGGAATATCTCTAAAGATGCCGTCACGCCGCAGTGTTTCGTAGATTTCTATCCACCTAGACTTGCGCTGTTCAACATGCTGAAAATAAGTGGATGTCTCGCGACTCTTGAACTCAGCTCTTTCCTGGACAAGCAGCTCAACCACCTCTGGATTAGCATCAAAGAAAGCAAAGTAGGCATGCATTCCTCTTTCCAAAAGCTGAAAAGTAGAAGTGGCGTCTGCAGTCTCGTGGTCTATCGAAGCTCGCATTCTCTGCATGCCATAAGCCAAACAAGCAAAGAACAAATCGTTTTTGGTGTCGAAATAGTTATAAATGGTGCCTTTTGCCACACCCAACTGATCGGCCACCGACTTTAGATCGGTGTTGCGAAAGCCGCGGCTGGCAAATAATTTAGTGGCACATTCCAAAATATCTTCACGGCGCCGATGTAGATGCGCCATGTCTTTGGGGCGCCCTGGCGGTCTGCGCCCGCCTGTTATCGTTGAATCGTTGTGCATGTAGGTCATAGGCGTATGCTTTTAACCCCAATAATGACCGGGCTTTAATGACTCGCCGGTCACTAAATTATAGCAGTTGCTAATGCTTGCCTATCAGGTTTCCAACAAGTGTGTACGGAATCTTATGACCCAGGTTGAGAGCACCCACATCGATAACGCTGAGCTGGGGGGAAAGCTCACGGGCATTGTGCATTTGCCCAAGGCGATAAGAGCCCTTGGTCATACCGCCCAAACTGCGCACAAAACCGGAAAGATTAATGTTGACATCGTTCTCGGCGGCAAGCACAATTGAGCGCTCGGCTGTGGCGGCAACCTCGGCCAGGTGGGGTCTGAAACTTTCCATAGACATATCAGGTCGGCTGAAAATCAAAGTGTCGAAAACTTTGCCGCCTTCATAAGTTGTCTTAAACTGCGGGCCGGTGAGGTAACGAACCATGAGATTGCCGCCCAGACTGTGCATAACCACAGACAACTGACCAGGGGCAAGGCGCCTTCTCAGTGTTTCCATAAAATGCACGAATCTAATTTGGGTAGTTTCCATATTTTTCAGCGAACCAGGATAAAGCCAGGCCGGCGTAGCCCAGTCGTAAGCCAACAAAACCACATCATCGCCCATAGACTGCCGCAGACCGGCTTCCATATCGCGAGCCTGACCTTCCATCTCTTTGAAGCTGACACAACAGCCATGCACAAACAAAACCACTTTCTTGCCGCGACAGCTGTTCAAAAAGGAACTACCGCTCTCTTCAGCAAAATTGACACCGTCTTCGGTCGACAGCCAAGTCAAACTGTCTTGCCCGCTGTCTGTGAAAAATGCCGAGCTTAACTTACCGCCCTCTTTAGAGGGAAGAGCATTGTTCAAGGGTGTCATCGTATTGTTCTCTATACGCTTCTCACCCTCTCGCGAAAGCTTTCCGTCTTCCTCATCTTCACTGACTGTACCGAGGTGGTCGCTTGCCTTAGAGGGCAAGACAAAAGTCTCCCTACCGGTGGAAAGCCTTAAGGTAGCCCGGTCGCTGGCAATAAAGAGACGACCGCGCTTAGCCGCCGCCCTCTTTCTAAATAAGAGCCGGTCAAAAATGCCACCTGCACTTGTAGAGCGAGCCCCGCCAGAATCTCCACCAGCATCACCAGTAAATCCCCCGGCATGGGGCTGCCCCTCTGCGGCAATCCAGCCTGTACCAAGAAGGAGAGTAAATATAGACACAGAGACCAGCCCGGATCTCAGAGGGCCGGGAAAGCGAATATTCGACAGTATTCTTTGCAACACCTTAGCTAACGAACTCGAAACTATTAAAGTCGCACAAGAACCGGCGAACGGCTCAATGCTTCGATATTACCAAAAAATCGCAAGACTTGCCCAATCATCAACATCTAAGAACCAAGCAAATCAACCTACTTGGCGGCACCGCTTACCTAATTACTTAACACTTTTGCTGGCGGCACTTTTACCTTTGTGACTATGTTTGCCCGCAGTCTTATTTTTAGATGGCGCCGCTGAATAGTCAGGGTGTGGCGCCTGCTGCGGCAGAGCATTAGACGGAGGCTGCACCACCGGCGCATTGTTTTGCAACTGAAAGCGAAAGGCATGATGCTGATAGGCAGAAAAGCCAATAGCGGCAAGCCCATAAAGCACCAAGAAAGCCGCAATAAAAGGCGGCAGAGGCAGTTTCTCAACATTTGCATAACTATAGGGCGAGCCGGTGCGCCGCTCGTTATCTTTTAAAACAAATTTGAGCAAGATGATGCCCCCGACAAAGCCGCCTATATGGGCAAACCAGGCCGTCCCCCCGCCGCTCAAATCGGAGAATGCCGATGAGGCCACCTGCAAAACAAACCAGAAGCCAATTAAGACCCAAGCGTCCAACTTTGGTCTGAAATACCAAGACACCCAGGTATTGACCTTGACGCCAGGATAAAGCACCAAATAGGCACCTAGTACACCAGAAATAGCACCGCTTGCCCCTAAAGAACCAATTGTGGAAGAAGGATCAGAAATGATATGCGCCAAGTCGGCGAGTATGCCGCAACAAAGATAAAAGAGCAAATAGTTGGTATGACCGACGCGGTCTTCTACATTGTCGCCAAAAATATAGAGATACCAGAGATTGCCAAAGAGGTGCGACAGTCCACCATGCATGAACATAGAGCTCAAGATGGTGCCAAATTCGGTGAGAGAAAAATGATTGAGAAACCTAGCCGGAACCACCATCAGCTGCCGCTCTAGTACTTCACCGGCGGCACCTTGCAAAAAAAGAAACTGGGCAATAAAAGCGACAATATTGGCAAAGATAAGCAGATGATTTACAACCGGGTAGGTGCGAGTTGGATTCTCATCTGAAACAGGGAACAATTGTAAGCCCTCACCCTCAGTGGAAATGCAGTCAGCCCATACCATATGAATACCCCGCCGGAACCCTACAAAAACCAGGGCAGAGTCAAGAAGACAGCCAAATATCTGGCTGCCGTTTCTCTGGTTCTGCTCTTCAGCCTCTGGTGTTACCTGGCAGACTTCGACCTAGTATTCGACCTTTTTTGTCAATTCCGATATCAACTTAGTTTAACGGCAATAATTTTGCTGCTGCCTCTTTTGGTGAGAAAGTTCAGAGCTTCATTAAGCAAGCAACAGATCTTACTTACGGCCGGCGCTTGCCTGCTTGCTCTTGCTCTAAATGTTTTGGCTGTACTGTTTTGCATTCAGACAGAAAAAGCCGATTTAAAGGCGCCAGGCGCTGCCTCGCTAACGGTTATGCAATGCAACATAAACTCATCCAACTGCGATCCAGAAAAGATGCTCAAGGCCAGTCAAAATGCCGATATCATCTTTCTAGAAGAGATCTCACCAAAACTAGCCGAAGCAATAAATAACAAAGATGGGCCGGTAGCAAAAGCCTATCCCTACAAGATCATCAGGCCCAGGGCAGACAATTTCGGCATAGGCATTCTTAGTAAATTGCCTATTGAAAGCTCTAAGATAATCGAAAATGCCGAGAGTATTCCATCAATAGAGTGTTTACTCTCACTGGGCACCAAAAAAATTACTGTGCGCGCCCTGCATACCTTGCCGCCCCTCAGTGGCAGTATGTACCGCTCACGCAATAGCGACATAAAGAACCTGGCTATTCAAGCCCAGACTAAAACACCCCTAATTATCGCTGGTGATTTCAACTGTGTGCCTTGGTCACCACATATGAAACCAATCTTTGCAAGCGGCTTGAAAGAAGCAAGCCCGCCCCACTCTTTGCCTTTGCCGACATGGTGCACCATGCTACCGATGCCTGCGCAAATACCGATAGACCATATTTTTGTTTCAAAAGACTTTGCTGTTCACTCAGTAGAAACTGGAGCTCAAACCGGCTCAGATCATCTGCCGATTTTGGCCAAACTCAGCTTAAGGCCCACCAAATAGAGGTGCTTCTCTTGCAAGCAAAGCTTTACTTATTTGCCTTTTACAGGCTGTTTGGCATAGGCTGCATCAGCGCCACCCTAATTGGCTTATTTGCCCAAACAAGTTTTTGGTGCGATTTATGCTGCCAGTTTGTCTATCAACTAATCTTGGTCAGCGCCTTCATTCTCTTACTTGGTCTAAGCAAGACAATTAGAGCAAGCGGCCGCACAAACAAGTTTATTGCTCTAGCCAACGGTTTAGCCATGCTAGTCAACCTTTGGCAATTACAAGCAGTGCAAACCATTTCAAAAGAGGCTGCGTCAAGTGATAAAGACGGCGACCAAATCAAGGTAATGCAGTGCAATATCAACAATCTCAATTATGCCAAAGACAAGATAATATCAACACTTAATTGCGGTGCAGATATTTTGTGCCTGCAAGAGATTGCACCTTTCACCAATGACCTTCTTTCTCAAAAGGAAATGAAAGAAGCTTATCCCTATCGCATCTTGCTTATCAGATCAGATAGCTTCGGCGTAGGCATATTGAGCCGCTATCCACTTAAAGATTGCCAGATGCACAAGACCGAGCAAGAGACCGTATCTATAGAAGCCACAGTGGTGAAGGATGGACAGCCCATCAAGGTATTTTCTGTACACACTCTACCACCTGTTCTAGATGACTATTTTAGATGTAGAAACAATGAAATAGCGCACCTAGCTGCCGGGGCCGCGCAATCTAAAGACCCGGTTTTGGTCTTGGGCGATTTCAATTGCGCCTCATGGTCACCGCATATGAAACCAATATTTGCTGCCCAGTTAAAGGAGGTCACCGCTCTGCCTAAATACGCCCCGCAGAGTTGGCACGTCAAACTGCCGCCACCTTTCAGACTGCCTCTCGACCATATCTTTGTCTCAAAACACTTCACTGTTGAAAATTTTGCTCTTGGTTCAGAAAGTGGTTCGGACCACAGACCCATGGTTGCGACATTGAAGCTGAGCCGGTAAATCACCCAAAAGAAAAGAGAGCCGAAGTTATTCGGCTCTCTTTCTGGTTATCACTTGCTTTAGTGCGACTCACCGGGCGGTCCGCCTGGCGGAATCGGAGGAGGCGGGCAGTTAGGCAAAGGTGATGTGAATTGCCACTGAGCCACTTCCGAGTCACAAGCCTTAGCTGAACCATCAGGGTTGGTCTGGCCCTGTGCTCTTGAACAATCGAGCACATTGCCTTCCGACTCGGGGTCACCGGGCTTGGGAGGCTTGCGGCAATCGGCCTGGGTGGAATAGGCATTGTTACGCGCCATAATCGACCAGTTGATTGTGCAAGGATTGGTTCTGGTGGGCGGCTCAGTATAGACGTTCAAAGCCTGATAGTTGAGCTGTCCACGCAAGATCGACTGCGGATTGCTGGTGGCGCTGGGGCCGTTATTGGCTACGCTGACCAGTACACTACCATCACCGGCAGTGGCATCGCCGCGGACAATCATGCGGAAGTTGCGGGTGAGAGAAGAGGGTACGACACTCTGAGCGAAGACCGGCTGGAATACACCGGTTACATCAGACATGGCTATGTTGATATTGGGAGGAACGGTACCACCCATGATATACATGCCGTTATCGACCCAGTTCTTGGAGCCGCGAGCATTGCTGACCTGTCCGGTGGGAACCGGGTCGGTGCCTTCGATGGCAGCATCGGTGGCAGCCGTCTTGGGCGCAAAGAAAGGAATGCTGCGGGCGAGCATAAAGTCACCGGCTTTGATCTTCTTGGTGCCCATGGCTGTCACAGCCAGCAGGTTATTGATGACAGTGTCTACGACACGCACACCCATCTTGCCGTTATTGGCAGCATTGGTTGCCCGGTCGACCACAGCCTGATATTTGTTGACCAGTGCTTGAGCAGCGTCAACTTCTTGCTTGGCGGCAATGACAGTAGAGTCATTCTCGTCATTGTTTGCCGCCTGCAGGGCTCTGGTGTATGCCGCTTGAGCGGCAGCCAGCCTAGCTTGGGCAGCAGCCAATAGCGGTCTGTACTTAGCCAGCACTCTCTGAGCAGCCAGGTCGGTATTGTTGGCAATCTGCTTGGTATCAAGCAGTTCACGCTCAAGATCATATAGATCGGTGACGGGGTTACCATCAGTGGTGGTGGCATTACCGTCTTTGTCCATACCGGTTGCTAGAGTAGAACTCTGCTGAGCCCAAGCAAGTTGCTGGGGCACACTGGCTTGCATTCTGAATGTATAAGCCTGGTCTACATAACGCTGGGCATTGGCGCCATTGAAGTTCACCAATGAACGGTCGTCTTGACCGGGAGTCATAGCGGCATTGGCATCAACCAAGCGGAAGATGGCGCCGTAGACGTTGTTTGGATCACCAACGGGCGGTCTCTGAGCGCGGGCATCGGGAGCCAAGAAGGCTGTAAGAATGTCGCGCTCTGAATTGACTGTATCGCTGGGCACCACAGCCACAGTCTGTCCGACTGGAGTGTTGCGCAAATCAACGTTGCGCAAGGCTCTGACAACCGAATCGACATTGGGCTTGATGCCTTCGTTGCGCAACCAGTCATAAACAAAGAGACTGAGTGAGATCGAGGGGTTGTCCTGGTTGCGTCCCATAAAGTTGGAAGGAGCAATCGAACCAGAACCGGGGAAGGCACCGCCATTGGCGGTGAAGTAGCGACCGTTACCCGACCAGGGAGCGGCGTTGCCGTTCTGTCCAATGGAAGTTATTTGCGAAGCATTCATGATGGTCAGAGGTGTGACCACATTATTTGCAAAAGGAGCGGGAGCGCCAACAGGAGGCATGCCCTGAGGGAACTCGATGCGCAGCACACCGGATGTGGCAGGCAATCTCGGTCCACCCATCTGAGCACAAGCTACTGAATGCACCGTGCCGGAAGGCAGAGCACCAGTGCCTTGTTGAGGCGCCGAAGCGACAGCTTTCTCACGGGCAGTGAGCTTGATTACAGCAGGGATAACGCCGGCATTGGCATCCAAGCCTTCGAAGAGCCCTTTATCAACCAAGCGCACTTGCTCAGCCAAGTTGGAGAGCATGATTGAACCGATTGGGCTTGGAATATCAACTTTGGCGCGGTAGAAACGAGTGCCGTTTACCCGGGCGAAATAAGCCTGGTTGCCGCCCAGACCATCCATGCTCTCGGGACTGGGGCAAGGTGTATTGGTTACGCCCTGGCTGCCGAAAGTAGAGCGCAAATCGCCTATCTCAACTGAAAAGTCGGCGGGGCTGAGGTCTTTGTAGCCTCTGGAAGAACGGCGGTTGTTGGCGTTATAGGCATTTGCAGCGATATTGAGCAGATTGCCGCCATTGATTGACTTGCCGTCTACATCTTGAGCACTACCACCGCCGATGTAATCGTTCATCGAACGTGCCAAGTTGCGTGCCGCCGCTTTGGCATTGTTCAAATCTTGACCGGCAGCTGCAATCATCGTCGTGTTATTGAGCTGGCTGGCAACCAGACCATCGAGACGAGCAGTAGCTAATACGGTATTTATAGATAGAATCGGCCTTTGTTCGAGACCGCCTGTGCCGTATTGGTCGACGACACCGACGCGTCCCAGTCTCGGGTCGAGAATAGTAACGCGTTGAACATCCTTAGCGACTGCAATTGCTGCAGCATCGACAGCATTTTGAGCCTGCTTTTGGAATCCAAACAACTGTTGATAATTGAGGGTTATGAAGCCAAAGATAAGAGCGACAGCCAAAAACGCTGCCAACCCGTATATCAAGGTGCTTCCCCTTTTGACTCTGATCATAGGATTGACCTTCTTCAAGGAAATCAAAGCTCGCAAAATAGCGAGGCCTGGATTTCCCTGCTTAGTACGTGAAACAATTTTAACAATAGTAGAAAATGCGCCATTTTTCAATGGTGATTTTGCCAATGCAGCCGCATTTGAGATTAACTTATTTTTGCTAAAGCCCTTATTGCGGCGTCAACTGAGCGATATATCTACCAGCTACCAAGACAACAATTATGAAGACCAGGTTCACTGCCATCGCCACCGAAAGCAGACTGGTGCCAATCATAAGCTGCCAGCACACTAGGGCATGACGCAGAGACATGACTCTCAATACGCCGAAACGGCTGACAACAAACAAGAAAGCAGCGGCAAAAAATAAGACGTCGGCCAAGAGATAGCACCAGATTGCAGAACTCTTAGGACCAAAGCATGGCACTGCTAAAAACAAGAAAGCTCCAAAAATTGCCCCTTTCAATAGAGCAGCGCTGGCTTTGTCGCCTGATCTTATTTGAATGGAAGGGTCCTTCATGGCTTTGCCGACATAATTCCAAGACTCGACAAAAGCAGCCCAGTTAGATATACGTTTGCCTTCTTCGGGTTTCTCGGCAGCCTCTACCGGGCTTTCATTAGCGTTATCAGTCATTTTGAACCTTTCCGTAGGAATATAGAGATGCTAGAGCGGAACGACCTGTGGCGCAAGTACTGCTGTCAGTGGAAATGACTGCCTTGAAGTGAGAGTGACCTGGGCCGGCAAGATACCAGGGATAGTTGCTGGAAGTCTGTAATCGACTTGGGTGGTGACTTCCACACTGCCTTCAAAGTTACCGCCCATAATGGCGTTGGAGGGGCGCTTGAAGTCGGAAGATAGACTTACTGTTTGCAGGCGCGGACCAATAATATAGCCGTCAAGGTGCTGCATTTTGGTCACCACAGAAGCCGCACGCTGTCTAATTGGGCTGGAGCCGGACAAGTTGCCGGATGAATCGGAAGCTACAGGTTCAATCACCGATGCAGCACGGGCGGCATCACGGCAAGCATTATCGTTGAGGGTGGCAGCCAAATAAAACACCACAACATCGATTATCAATAGAAATATAGGAATAAGCACGAGCAAACCAGCAGCCAACTCCACTAGTTGCTGACCGCTTCTTCTGCCCGTTCTTTTTGATAAGTGCCTCTTGCTAAATATCACTGACCTATTCCTTTTATAGACCATAGACCTTTTTCTTCTATAGACCAATTCCCTCCGGATGCTCTACAGCGCATGTGCTCTGCGCCTTGGCCTGGAAGCTGAACGGAAAAAGTATCGGCTGAATAGAATATGTAGCGTCAACAACATAAGTGTATGAATAAATTTTCTGGTCTACCTGAACATTGGCGCCCACCCCGACATCGTAAGGCTCAGGGCTGCCCCCGTCGGGCACACGAAAAGTGCGCAAGGCTAAGCCGGAGGGATTGCGGGGGGTAATGCCACCAAAAGCTCCCAAGGGACCTGTCAAAATAGCGGCTCCGACTCTCTGCATAGCGGCTCTAGCACCGGTTTTAGTTTGAGAAGCCCCAGCCTCACGGGCGGCAGCCGAACAGGCAAAGTTGAGCGTAGCGTAACCACACAAGAGCGAAAACATTGAAATCATGAAGAAGATCACGAGAGACATAACAAAAAACGCCAACGGGCTCTCGGCGAGCACGCCCCCTTTTTTGCCTCTAGATGAAATTTTGCTTGCCCTATGCATGAAAAAGTACTAAAACTAAAGTGTAAGCCGAACATACTTACTTTACCCGAAAGAGCCGCTTTCTAAAGGGTGGAATTCCCCCATGATAAAGTAAGAACAAAGTCAAAATTAACCGCAGGTAAAACATTGAGTAAGAAACCAGTTCTATCTTTCTTGAATAGAAAGTTCACCCAGCTCTTCATTGTGCTGGCAGTATTGGTGGTGGCGCAGATTGTCTGGACTACTTATAAAGATGTGCCAGTCAATTACTTTAGCTTCACCCCTACAAATGCTCAGAGCAAAGACAAGAAAGATCCCACCGACAATCGCGGCGAACCGGTGGAAGGTTTAAGCGCTAGACAACTGAAAGCTTTCGAGGAAGGCAAAGTTCTCTTCAAGAAAAAGTTTACGGTGAAAGAAGGTCTTGGACCGCTCTTCAACGGCGAAAGTTGCTTTGAATGTCACGGTCAGCCTGGTGATGCAGTCGGAGGAGAAGGTCGCGATAACTCCAGCACCTCTATAGTCAATTTCGCACGAAGGCTACCGTCATCGCCCAAATCTAAGAAACCCTTCGCCGAAGTGGCTGAGTCAATTGGCAAAAGAGATGTAGATTTCTTCCTTGAAAAAGGCGGACCATCGCAGCAGAAGCGCTCAATTACAACAGAAGATCCAGAGCTTTTGCCCTTCCATATTCAAGTTGATGCCGACATGATTCCAGCCAATGCCGACATCATCTCACCCAGACACTCGCCGCCAATATTTGGCGACGGTCTCATAGACAATATCGCCGACGCCGATATTATCGCCAACGCTATCAAACAAAATATTGAGCATCCAGAAATGGCCGGACGTCCCATTTCTGCCGTCGACCGTTACACAGAAGCACCAAGAGTCGGTCGCTTCGGGTGGAAGAACCAAAACGTCAATTTGTTCAACTTCACCACCGGGGCGATGAATATCGAGCTGGGTCTAACCACTTATCTCAATTCCACCGAAAACTCATCTAAGTCATTCGGCATCTTCCCGAAAGAGGTCTATCAGGTGATACCACCAGGACCTAACGACAAGGGTGACATTCTGGTTAAGCTCAATTACTTCCAAGCGCTTTTAGCACCGCCCAAGCGGGGTGAAATCACCGACGAAGTGAAGCGGGGCGAAAAGCTCTTTGCCCAGACTAACTGCGCCGTCTGCCATCAACCCTCGATGAACACCACCCCGGTCGGCTATGTCATAGACCCCGACAGTCCACTACCTAAACTAAACTATATGAAGGTAGACGCCCTTTCCAACAAGAAGTTCTACCCTTATTCAGACTTTCTTGTGCACCAAATGGGCAAAGATCTGGCTGACGGCTTCCCACAAGAAGGCGCCAAGGGCGGAGAATGGAGAACCACTCCGCTTTGGGGTCTGCGCTTCAAGAAGTTTCTCTTGCATGATGGACGCACTCAAGTGGTGCACGATGCCATCATGTACCATGGCGGACAAGCAGAAAAGTCTAAACAAGCCTATGCTGCTTTGCCTAAAGCCGACCAAGATGCTCTTCTCGCCTTCCTCAACTCACTATAAAGGGCATGACCTAGTTCTTGATGCTACTTGTATTGTCCGGTATACAGCCAAAAGAGGATGAAAAACAGGTCTCTGAGAGAGCGCGACGTGTCGAGAACGATGTTGACAGTAGAGCCCTCGCGGTCAACCCAGTCTACATATACTTTCTCGATACGATAGCCTTTGGTGCGAGCCAAAAGCAAAACTTCCAGGTCAAAGAGAAAACGCTTGATTTTTGTAAGGCTAAAGAGCTTTCTGGCGCATTCGCGCTTGAAGCCCTTGAAACCAGCCTGTGTATCTCTGATACCGGGCAAAATGATATTACCGATAAGCCAACGAGAGCCAAGAGCCACTAAACGCCTGGCTAAACTTGGATACTGGGTTTCGCGCTTACGCTGGGCGATGCAAACATCAGCGCCTGCCATCAAGCCAGCCAAAAAATCTTCCAGAACCTCAGGGGCAAAAGAAAGATCGGCGTCGGTAAAAAAGATATAGTCACCAGATGCAGCCAGCATGCCTTCTTTAACAGCATTACCCTTGCCTTGATTGGGCTTTAAATCAAGTACTGCAAACTTGACCACATCGCCCACAGCCGCCTCTGCAAACTTTTCGCGAGCGACATCGGCTGTACGGTCCTTACAACCATCGCAAACGACCATCAGTTCGGTAGAATAAGCCGACTGCCTGGAAGCAAGGTACTTTGCAAGAGCCAGAACGGTGGGACCAATCCGCTTCTCTTCGTTATATGCCGGCAGAATTAGTGTAATCCGGGGCGCCATCGCATCCTTTTGATTGGCTACTTTAGACCATAGGGGCACATGCTAACATTTTCTTACACCTTAAGAAGCCTTACCAAACATGACCAGCGCCCCGGAAGAGTCCATTCAAAAGAAAATGCCGCCCACCGGACTTCTCTACAAGAGAATCTTCGCAATCTTTCTTTTTGTTGTGCCCCTCACCGCGGCCTTGTCGCAACCCAAGCTGATGCAAGCCTCAGATTTTCTGATGACTTTCTATCTAGCCGGTAAACTTACCGCCCAGGGCAAATTTGAACAGCTCTATCCACCAGTAAGCGCCCAAGACCTATTCAATACACCCTTCAATCAGTTTGCTCATCAGACCCTAGATGCGCTAGGGCAGGGCTTTACAGCCATCTATATGTACAGCCCGCTCAATGCTCTGCTGATGGTACCCTTTTCTATTTTCGACACACGCTATGCCCTCTTTGCCTGGCAAATTTTTTCAATAATCTGCCTGGCGCTCTCCGCCTTTCTTATTAAGAGTGCCACCGGCCGCAGTGCGGCAATGTACTTTTTTGCTTCGGTCTATTTCTTGCCTGTCTTTGCCACCTTGCTGATAGGACACCTAGGCATCGTCTTGGGCATACTACCTTTAGCTCTCGCATACTATGCCGCCCAAAAGCAAAGACCTTTCCTTGCCGGTCTCTGCTATTCGCTTTTTATTTTAAAACCACAATTTCTGCCTATCGCCATGCTGGCAAGCGGGGCCGAATGCCTAAAGGGGCGCTACAAAAGCTCAATAGGTATGCTAGCAGGACTGCTTGCCCTTGCCACTCTAACCATAGCAGTATTCGGCATCGATACCATTAAGGCCTGGCTCTCATCTTTCCGACTCAGCGACACTATATTCTCTGACCCGCGTTACAACTATCCGCACTATCTAGTTTCTTCTCTGCCAGGGGTAGTAGTGCAAGCAGTACCAGTAGAAATGAGACAGACAGCTAAATTAATCACCTACGGCTTAGGCGGTTTGTTCGGCTTGCATGCATTGTATAAGGCTTTCCAGTACCAAACTCGCTTTCAAGAACACGCACTACCGGCGGTGACAATGCTCGGCTGTTCGGTGCTGCCCCTGGTCTTGCCTCATTTTCTATTTTACGATCTCTGCATTATGGCTATTGCCGGCATGCTTATTTTCGGACACCAATTTCAAAACACCGATCTCAACTTACGAATGCATGCAATCGCTGTATTGCTGTTTACGTCGCTCTATACAACCCTTTATCTTTTTGGCTCGGTGGGCAACTTTGGTCCAATAATCTTGGTGGCTATACTGACTCTCGCCCATTGCCGACTGCTTTATTTTCTGGATAAGACAGAATCCATCAAACCCTTTACAGCAAAATAGGCTAAAGCCCTTTATCTCGGCTTATCGGGCTAAAAATATATTCGTTGCTCTGCAATTTCTTGCCGTAGCTTTCAGAGTTTGCAGCCGCGGCCTTTTCCTTTTGGGCGCGGGCATTGGCATGCTTGGTCGACGGTATGATCTTGGCGATAGGCAAAGCTTCAATTTTTTTGAAACCGTCTCTAGTAAATCCACAGCCATCAACATTAAGCGAACTAAGCTTCTTAAGGGCTTTCAGGGTAGGCAGAAAGTCATCAGACAATTTTGTATTGCCGGCTAGATGCAAGCTCTGCAAATTACTTAGCTTGCCAATGGGGGCGGCACTGGCTGCAGTTAGATGCGCCCGCGAAATGGCAAGCACTTCTAAACTTTGCAAACCAGCCAAATAAGGCATGTTGCGCGGTGCAATAGTATTGCCTTGCAGTCCTAATATTCTTAGTTTCTTCAAGCCGGCAAAATCTTTAAAAAAATCGCCCTCAACCATATTGCCGAAAAGATAGAGAACTTGCAAATCTTTCAAAGACTTCAAAGGAATAATGCCTTTGTCGGTAAGCTCAGACTGCTCTAAATCTAGGCCGGTAAGACCGGTAAAGCGCGCCAAACTGGCAACGGCAGGGTCGGAGCGACCTTCTTCAGAGTCCTGCAAGGAAGCATAACGCACCACCACAAAATCCAAACTATCGGGAGCTAGATTACTGATGCAAGAGGGATTAGCAAAGAAAAAGTGGTTGGGGAAATACACCACATAGCGACCTTCCAGCACATTGACCATGCCGCTGGCTTTGACATTGCCTTCTAACTTGAGCGGCTGACTGGAGTCTTTATGGTACTTATAAATTGCCAGCCCGCCGACCGATTGCACTGGAAACTTGAGAACACGAGCCGGTCGCAAGGGCATCTTCACCTCGGCGATGTTCTCGCTTACATCTGATGCCCTCGCCGATGCCAAGCTAAGCACCAGCATGCTCGCCAGTATCGGCAAATAGCGGCTAAGGGTTTCCATTAATTTGAGCAGAACCTTCATTGGTTCAATTATATATGTAGAATCAAGCGACAACGGCAAATTAGTTCGTCTATAATCCTAAGCTGCCTCGGCGCATGAGCAAAAATGAAGGAAAATAAAGACAACTCGGCTGTCAGCAACCGGTCAATTATGCCAGCGGCCATAACCTGGTTTGCCCTAGCTTTTGCCATTCGTGGCGCCTTTGTTTTCAATTGGTTCGATATCTGCGGGCTGCACCCCGACCTCAGCTTGGTGGGTGATGCCTACGAGTACAAAGAGCTTGCAGACAAACTGTATCAAATAGCCTTAAACAGCCATACAGCTCTAGATGGCCATGCAGCTATAGACAATACAAAGAGCCTTATAAGCGGTTTGCTTATGGCCGGTCCGGTCTTTCCATTTTATCTCGCTTTCGGTCTAGCCATCGGCCATTGGCTGCAGACTTTTCAGCAGTTTCTGCCCATTCAGACCGCCCCTTTGCTCATTCAAATCTTGGTATCATCGGCCACGGTGGCTTTGCTTGGCGCCTGCAGCGAAAAACTCTACAAAGGCACAGGCAAGATAGCTGCTCTGCTAGCTGCTCTCTATCCGGGCTTTATCATCAACTGCCACAGGCTGACCACCGAAACGCTGGCTATCTATCTCGTTACCCTAGCCCTTTTTGCATTTTTGAGAGTAAGCAAAGAGCGCAAAAGAAGCCTGCAGAGCCTGATACTGCTAGCAGTATCACTTACTCTATTGCAATTATTGCGCTCGGCTTTGCTGCCGCTATCATTACTATTTGGCTTAGCCACCTTGATTATCTTAATAGCCGAGAAAGAAAAGAAAAAAGCCACTCTATTCCTCATGGCGGCATCGCTATCAATAACTCCCTGGCTGCTTTTCGAATGCGCCGTCAAAGCGCCCCTCTCTCTTTGCCCAGACCGAGCTGGCAACCTTAATGTGGCAGTGGGCAATGATACAGAAAGTGATGGCTGGACCCGAGCCCCCTACCCAATTTATGCCGGGCTAGTCAATGAAAAGCCCTTGTCTATACTAAAGTTGAGCATCAAGACCAGCACTCGCAAATGGCTTGAGCTGACGTTAGGGAAAATTCCTCGTCTAATCAAGGCGCCATGGAACGACTTTCGCACCGCCATTGGTGCATTTAGCTATGCCAATCAGACGCTCTATCATCAACTAATCTTAGCCTTGGCGGCAATCGGCATTTTCCTCGCCGCCGCCGAAAAAGACGAACGCCGCCATATCTCACTACCGGTAGCATTGGCGATAATTGCCCTGCATTTTGTTTATATTCCTTTTGTGGCCATGCCTCGTTATTTCGTCACTGCCATGCCGGTGCTTATCATGCTGGCAGCCCGAGCAATCGCCGCCCTTTGCCGCAGCGAAAACAAAACCCTGGTCCTCCCCCTGGCAGTAGCCACCTTGCTTTGCCTGCTTTCTCTCAGACTGCATGCCGGCTGGCTCAATACTTTAATGGCGGCAAGCGGCGCCATCATCTCTCTTATCGTCATTAGACCAAGAGAGAAAAAATCACTTCAATATTGGCTTTTCGGCGTCCCGATTGTTTTGTTAATGGCTATAAATAGTCTGCCTTTAGCGGCCAACGGTCGCATCTATGACAGCTATTCTCTAAGAAACGATTATGCAATTTCGCTGCAAAATTTAGAAAAAGCTGATGATGCAAGCTTGCAAGGCAAAGATCTCTATTTGCTAATCGCGCCTGGACCATATCAAAGTCTTTTCAACAAGTTCAAAATCAAATACAACGGCGAGGCGCTATCAGCGCCTGCGATAAGCACGATAGCTTTGCTTGATGATCAAAAAACTCTTGCCCCCATAGGCAAGGATCATTTGATCATGCCCTACCAATATATATTCTCCAGTCTTTGCACAGCCGCCGACTTAAACCTCATCGAAGCCAATCAATACTTCCTCATTAAACTACCTTGCCGTGACAAGAAAGATATCGAAAGCTTGGTCTTATCGCCGACCAATAGTAAAGGGACGGAGCTACCGGCGGCAAGAGCGGCAAAAGACCGACTGCAAATGTTCGATCCCCGATATTACTCGTGGGACAAAATGTTCTATGGTGTTGAAAATAGCCTCGGCTTTTCAGACTGCCGGCTAGAATACAGTCACAAGCTGGGAAAAGGGAGCGGTACTGTCATTGAGAAACAACCAATGGCGAGAATAGTGGCACTACCGGCAGTGCCGCATCCGTCAAGACAAATTATTTTAAAAGATTCCATTAGCCTAGAGGTATCTGCCGACAAGCCTGAAACCATTGCTGCTCCCTTAGACAAAACAGCTAAAGAATCACTAGTTGGTCAATCTATATTGCGAATCAAGGGCGAAATTGCCGGCAGCCAAACTCAAACGCAGATCCGCAGCGCAAGCTCAGCCATAGAGCCTGGTATGGACGTCACTCTCACCTACAACTGCGGCGGTGAGACACGCACCTTGGGCGCACCGCTCTACCCCCACAGAGTGAAAGAACTAGAAAAGCACTCATACCGGTTCGACTTTGCCATGCCGGTTATGCTTAGAGATGCTGCTAGCAAAGACAGACCTAGCCTAGAAAAAATCGAGCTTACACTGAAAGCGCATGAGCCTCTAATGAGAGACTTTTATAAAGTCAAGACTAAAGAGAAAGTGGAGTTCAAGAACATAACTATTAGTCTGGAAGATTACTGCCCATCAGCACTGGCAAGCGGTATTGCCGTCTACTGATTCACAGTCACAATAATGCCAAAATCAATCGGCATAATGCATCATGCCATTGAACGGCGGAAACCTTAAAACCTAAGCTTACTAAAAGCCTCCTGCCCCATCCCCTCTTTCAGGAGTACTCTCATGCGCCAAAATTCCTGCGCAGAAGCGCAATTTGACTCGCCCATAAAACCTACCGAAGCCCAAGAAAGCAACTTATCCAGCAACTGCATAAAAGACTGGCAAAACAGCACCTGCCTAAGCGACAACAGAGGCAACAGCGAAGCACTGGTGCACTGCGGCGTTCTGCCTGACTGTGTCATCGACTTCGGTGAAGACCGTTGCGCAAGCACGCCTAGTCAAAATCAACATGCAGATACTACCGGTGATTGCCCACCTGTAGATTCTTATCTGCCTGTAGAATCGTGCCCACCTGTAGAATCGTGCCTGCCTGCAGATTCTTGCCCACCTGTAGAATCGTGCCCGCCTATGGAGTCATGTACGCCCGACGGTGAATGTACTCCCATTGAACAAACTGAATACGATTGCACTATTTTGCCGCCACAGCCGACAGAGACCGACGACCAATGCCCACCTATCGATTCATGCATTCCTGATGGCGACTGTACAATATCGCCACCCCCGAATCCACCAGAAACGACACCTATTGCTCCGCCGGTCGACACCCCAACAATCAGACCGGAAGAGCCCCCCGTTTCCGACACCGGCGGTGACACCGTTGGCGACACTATCGACTTTCAGCCACGCCCAGGTTTGGAAGGAGGCAGAGCGCGAGTGGAAATCGGCAGAGGATCGCGTCCAGAGACATTACCGGAAGGGCTGAGAGAATATGCCAGATACGAAGGAGGCATGCTGGTAATCGATGCCAAAGGCAACGAGATTCCACCACTTTCAATCACCAGCGACAATGTGGTGATTCGCAATGCCCGCATCAAGGGCGATCAAGGACCGGCAGTATCAATTAATGGAGCCGACAACGTCACCATAGAAGACTCTGAAATAACCGGCGGTAGTCGCGGCATTCTCGCCGACAGATCGAGCAATATAACCGTAAAAAACAACTGGTTGCACGACTTTGATTGGAGAGAAAAGTTTGATACAACCGCAGTGGAATTCGATCATGTCAACGGCGGACGCATCGAAGGCAATCGCATCAACGGACTATTCAAGAGTGATTCAGTCAGTATGTACGAAAGCCAAAATCTTGTTTGCACCGGCAACAATATAGATATCACTATAGATGAGTGGTCTTCTGCCCCCTTGATGGTAGAAGGAAACTCCGCCTACAATATCGAAGTCTCAAACAATGTGATCAACTATCCAGTCGGCAATAATGTGCCACCAGGTCTTTTGGGCGGCAGAAATCACCGCGCCAACAACAATATCGTCAATGGCGATCGCTCGGTCGGAGCCTGGCAGATGTACGCTTATAACGACGTCTGGCAGGACATCTATTTCAACGGCGTCAAACTCGCCTAAAGCAGAAATAGATGGGAAGAAGGAAGGAGAACCGAAACGAAGGTTCTCCTTCTTTGCTAAGCAATGAAGATTTAAATCAGGCTATAATCTAGCGGAATTCTGAAGGCAAAAACAAGAGATATGCCAAACCAAGAAGTCTGCAAGAACTGCCATTTGCCCTTTCTATCGAAAGAAAGGCGTGGTTCGTTCACTTCTTTTGTCTTTATCGATATGCACTGTCAGTGCCATCTTGCTCAAGACACCGCCACGGCTGGCGCCCGCAAAGCCAGTAAAGCCAAAGTAGAATCTCAGTCTTGCGCCAACTGCGGCAAAGTCATTGCCAAAGCCAAACGCGCCGGCAGCCTCACCAGTATGCTCTTGGTCGATTTGCGCTGCAGTTGTGCCAATCCTAAACCCAAAACTCCGCGCTTCGATATGCAGACCCGCTTTAAGCCGCCTGCTTCTCTTACCAAGCGCAGGCGCGACAACGCCACGCGCATGCGCACCCGCGGCGTCACTCTTACTAAAGCCGATACCGCCCTAATCGAACTCAAACCCGGCGACCGCATCGGCGGTGACTTTGTGCTCATCGAACAAGCCGGTCAAGGCGGTATGGGACTTGTTTACCGAGCCAGACATGAAAGACTGGCTCGCACTGTCGCCCTAAAGTTTCTCTTGCCCTCGATGGTTTCGCAAGAAAGCTGGTCTCAGTTCAAACAAGAGGCTAAGCTCAACAGCATTCTCACCCACCCGACCATCTGTCAAATCTATGACCTCGGTCTGCACCAAGGCGTCTTGCCTTTCTATGCCATGGACTATGTGGACGGTCTCACCCTCGAAGAGATTATCTTGCAGGTTGGTTCTCTTAGTATCGGCGCCACCCTGGAAGTATTTATCAAAGCCGCCGAAGGTCTAAGCTATGCCCACCGCAAGGGTGTTGTGCACAAAGATATCAAGCCAGCCAATATCATGGTTGAAAAAACTGACGACGGCGATATCTTGGTCAAAATTCTCGACTTTGGCATTTCTCAGTTAAACGACAAAAATAGTAAGCAAGAAAAACAAGACCTGGTCGTGGGCAGCGCCCCCTATATGAGCCCCGAACAAATCAGGGGCGAGCCCCTCGATGCCAGATCAGACATCTACAGCCTGGGCTGCTCAATTTTTGAAACGCTCTGCGGCGAGCCGCCCTTCGTCGCCGACGATTACGACACAACAGTAGCAATGCATCTTGATGATGATACACCCCTGCTCGCCGATCGTACCGATATCGATATGCCCATCGAAATCGATGCCGTCGTACAAAAGTGTATGCACAAAGAAGCAGACCGCCGCTATCAAAATGCCAGTGAACTGATTATCGACCTAAAGCGCATCATGGAGGACAAAGCCCTTCAACATGCGGCAGCCGAGTTGAAGTTTCTGGAAGATCAAAGCGAAAATAAAAACTCAGCAAGCGCCATAAAACCGCGAACTTTTCTCATTCTAGGAGTGCTAACAGCCATTTGCGCTGGACTTCTCTTTGTTTCTTTCTTGAGGTCGCCATCAGAGGTAAAGATTAGATTAACCGCTGATAAAGAGTTTGTTGATATAACCACAACACAAAATACACTAGAAAGTTACCCCCTTGAAGAGAGTAAAAAAATCCCTTCTGTAAAGTATTACAGAGCCTTTGAACTACCCAATACAACCAGTAAAACAGGAGAACGCTATAGAAATTTTTCCTTTCCACCTCTCAAGGGAAACACGGTACCATTCGCCCTGGTAACCTTTGATCGCACGCTTGATTTTCACAAGGTGTATGAAAAATACAACCGTTTTCTGAGACTCAAGAAGCTCAACCTTAGCCTAGCTAGCTCCTACAGTCAAAATGATGGCATTCAAAACGAGAGTGGCAAAATCACCATATACGGAGGCTATGGCGATGTTTCTTTTGAGAGCAATCGCTTGGTCACGCTCTTGCCCCTAGATCCAATCATTGGCAAAGAATCACTGCTTCTAGGTTTCGGACCTGAGAGCATTGACGCGCTCAGCCTTCACAACCTTACTGCCTCTCCCAAAAGCTTATTGAGCTTGGTGCCATCAGCTTTCCAAAAGATTCAAGGCATCACTCTTTCCGGAAACGATCAGCTTTTAGCTTGCAGCAAAATAATCACCGACTTTAAGCCGGAGGTAGTCTTGCTGGACAACTGCGATTTCGATAAATTGAAAGAAGAACCATTCGCTATCTTCAAACTTAGAACTTTAATCATAGACAAGTGCCGAGGCGGTCTAAGCAAGCTTCTCAATAGTGCATCCACTGTTAGATCCCCTGAGTCTTTGCGATTTTTCTCCTGTTCAATTTCTGCAAAAGACCTGAAACTTATCAGCGAATTGCCGAGACTGCAAAATTTAGTACTAGTAGATTGCAATCTCAGCTCTTATGACGAAATTCCAGATATCTTAGCCCAAAAGACACTGAGAAAATTTCACTGGCAAACACCGACAATATCTTTTCCAGAAGGCAGTCTCGGCAAACTCAAGCAATTACCAGCACTTGAGAGACTAGAACTTACTTTCAGACACCCACTAAAAAGCGAACAACTTGCCGAAATTGACAAACTGAAAAAACTCAATCCCGATTTGACTGTCGTTCTAAAGCTTTACTAAACCACAAAGCTATCCACTTGCGTGGCGCCGCCTTCTAACTTGAGCCAATGGGCAAATTGGGCGACGGCACGCTCTGTCACTGACCGCCAATGCGCATCCGCCGGCGAATATATGACACCAACCACACTGGTAGTCTTGTCTTTGATCTTGCCTGCCATCGAATCTTTCACCGGATTACCCAATGGCTCATCTCTTTCGCCACTGCAAGCACAAACAAGACCGGCAAGGTCGATATCTTGACCAGAAGCGTTAAAAACATAACGCTCACCGGGGCGCCCATAGCGAATCTTTAGGGTGCCACCGATGGCAGAGGCATCAAGCAGGCTTATGGGCAAGCCGGTCTCTAGCGAAATCAAATTATTTATGTCGACCAAGTTATTGATATAAGGGAAACGTCCCTCTCTAGCGGCTTGAGCCAAGTATTCGCTGGCGGGCTTGTTGCGACCACTCGGCTTAAAGCCGCCGGTCTTAAGAAGATTGCGCACTGCCTCTTTAGTCTCTGCGGCAAATTCAGTCTGCGCCTTGTCGCCTACAAGGGCGTCCAGTGCCGATTTCAAATCAGGTCCTGTTTCCTTGACAGCGACAGCCTGAGCGTATACCACTCCGCTCAAAACACCATTTGCTGCTATCTCGTTCACCACATTCAATATCATTTATCGCAGCGCCACTCCCAAACTGTTGTGCTTTTTTCTAAACAAAGCCAAGGCTTCATCATTCCCTAAAATCATTGCCAGCGAAAGATACTTTTCAGCCTCAGCAGCTTTCTTCTCTTCGGTCGCCAGCTCATAAAACAGTAAAGCCTGGTCACCATCAATCTGAGAATGCCGCAAAAGTGCTTCCAATGCCTTTCTTGCCGAGGCATTATCATGACAGCTCCAGGCTACAGTGGCAAGAGTATCGGCAGAACAAGTCTCATCGGGTGCCATAGCAAAAGACTGCTGCGCTAGCTTAAGAGCCTTAGTTTTGTCGCCCCTCTCAAGAGCTTCATCGGCCTCTTGATGCAGAGAATGAGAATCTAACTTACTCTGCCCCTCTTTTGATCCGACTTCAGCTTTATCGCCAGATGCAGCCGCACTTCCCCCCGGCCCAGCCGCTTCTTCTGTCTCCGACTCTACTGGTTCTGACTCCAATTCATCTGTGGAACTCGCTTTCTCTGCGCTTACCTGGGCTACTTTAGTAGTATCTTCAGCTAAATACTCGGCAAGACTATCTTTCATCTCATCGGCAATATCTTGCTCAGACTCTTTGGCAATAACCAATTCCATAAAGCTTGCAGCCAACTCTTTAGCCTTAGGCTTTGGTAATTCAGGCAAAAGATACAAGAGAGCATATCGATAATCGAAGGCCGATTCATAATCTTTGAACATCTTCTTGGCTTTCGGCATAACAAGCGTCACAATGCTCTCATACTCCGACTGCCGCCCGTCCAGCTTAAGATTTTTAAGCAAAGCAGCGGCTTCACACATATCTACAAAGTCGGTACCGTATCTATCCGACTCCAAACTCTTGGTCATCTGTTCAATAGCTCCAGCCTTGACCCTGACACTGCCCGCGGTATCACCTTTGACGGCAAGCAAATTGACATATTTTAGAAAGTCTGAGTAATTCAAGTACTCATGTGGCAGGGCTACCAGTTCCTGATAAATCTTTGCTGCGCGATCATAATCCAGCCTTTTCAAATAATAGTCGGCCAAACTACGTTGTTTCTCATGAAATTCGTATTCATCAGTATCTTTCTTAGCGGCCGCAAGCTCTAAAGTGCGGGCGGCGCTATCGCCGTCAAGCATATCAAGATAGCGATCGCACAAGTCTAGATAAGTACTCAGTTCAACTTGGTCGCCTTTATACTCTTGCAAAATCTTGTCGAAATCTTTCTTGGCTTCAGTCTTTCGCTTCAGTGAAAGAAGCGATTTTCCCCTAAGCAATAAGCGCTCGCTATCAAGACCAGAGAGAGCTATCGCTTTTTCGACATCTTTAAGAGCCTTTTCAAAGTCATCAGACTGAAAGTAAACCTGCGAGCGCGCTTGGTACCACTCAGAGCGATTGGGCTCAAGCCTGATCAGATGGTCATAGTCAGCCAAGGAATTCTGATAGTCGAGCAAGTCGGCATAAGCGGCAGCGCGGCTGCGCAAGGCATAGGTGTCGTCCTTATTGACCTTGAGTGCGGCACTGGTTTCCTTAACCACTTCTTGAGGGCTCTCATAAGACTCACCAGCCCCTAATCTCTCGAAGAAATCGCGTATAACCCAACGGCAGAGACTTTCATTCTTGGCGTAATAGAAGCAAAACCCTGCCAATAACGAAATCTGCGCACCAAGAATAAAAGCCAGGGCAATGAATAGTTTTTTGGCAAAGCTCATCAGTGAATGTGAATGTTGGCGGTCTTCCGATATTCTTCCATCTTATCCCATTCAAGAACTTCCGGTTTAGAAGTTACAAGCTGATTCCAGGTGATGTGGGGGCGACCGGTTTCGATTTCCACCATTTCAATGCAATCATCCACCGGACATACTTTCGAACAAAGATCACAGCCGACACAATCTTCTTCGCGCACCACCGGCCAAAGTCTTTCGCGGGCTTCGCCGGTTAGTTTCAATTCTTTCAAGTCTATACACTGGTGGGCAGCATCATTGCAAGCGATATAGCAAAGATTGCACTGTATGCACTTATCATGATTGATGCGAGCCACAGATTGGAAGCCGAGATCGAAATCACCAAAATTGGAAATACGCGGCAGTGCTTTGCCAATAAACTGATCGCAGCTGGTGAAGCCTTTCTCGTCCATCCAATTAGACATACCGTCAATCATGTCTTCGACTATGCGGAAACCCCAGTGCATAACGGCAGTGCAAACCTGCACTGAAGTAGCACCAAGCAGCATAAACTCAACTGCATCGCGCCAAGTTTCGATACCACCCATACCCGAGATGGGAACTCCCGATTTAATTACTTCAGCATCTGAACCGACGGCTGAAAGCAAATGCAAGGCGATGGGCTTGACTGCCGGACCGGCATAACCGCCGTGACCACCTTTGCCGCCGACATTAGGCTTAATCTCGAAAGTATCGAGATTGACACCGGTAATGCTGTTAATTGTATTGATAAGCGAAAGGGCGCTGGCTTTGCCGCGCACCGCCGCACGAGCCGGATGAACAATGTCGGTGATATTCGGTGTCAGCTTGACGATAACCGGCTTGGTAGCCACTTCCATCACCCATTCGGTGACCATGCAAGTATATTCGGGGACTTGCCCCATCGCCGAACCCATGCCACGCTCAGACATACCGTGAGGGCAGCCAAAATTGAGTTCGAAGCCATCAATACCGGTGTCTTCGGTTCTTTTGATGATCTCTTGCCAGGCTTCTTTCTTTGATTCCACCATGACAGAGGCAATTACCGCATGACCAGGGAAGTTACGCTTCACCTCGCGCATTTCTTTCAAGTTGATATCGATAGGGCGGTCTGAAATTAGTTCTACGTTGTTGAGACCAATTATTTTGCTGCCCTTGTAATCGATTGTGCCGTAGCGATTGCATACATTAAGGACCGGAGCACCGATTGTTTTCCAAACAGCCCCGCCCCAGCCTTCTTCAAAGGCTTTCTGCACCTGATAGGCCGAATTGGAAGGAGGAGCCGAAGCCAACCAGAAGGGGTTGGGTGATTTAATTCCGGCAAAGTTGATAGATAGATCCGCCATTATTCAAGTCCTTAAAATTATGCTGCAATATCAAAACTATTTTTTAGCCAAAGCGGCTTCATCCACGAGTGCCCGAGTAATGGCTTTGGCTGCGATTTTTCCGTCCTGCACAGCCATCACTGTCGAAGCTTCACCATGGCTGCGCACACAGTCACCACCGGCATAGATTTTTCTATGGGCAGTGCGATTGTCCGAATCGACCTTGATATAGCCTTTCACCGACTCGACCCCAAAGGGTTCAAGCATCTTGAGAAAATGGGCAGGTTTGACTTGACCGATTGCTTTCACCACCATATCGCAGGGCACAACAAATTCCGAGCCCTCAACCGGCACTGGACTTCTGCGTCCCGAAGCATCAGGCTCACCGAGATCCATGCGCATACACTTCAAACCATCTACTTTGCCGTCCTTACCCAGAACTTCCACCGGCTGAGTGAGGAACATAAAGCTCACGCCTTCTTTCAGGGCAAACTCATACTCAAAATGATAGGCAGGCATCTCGGCTTCAGAGCGGCGATAGATCATGGTGACACGCTCGGCGCCAAGTCTTCTGGCGATGGTGGCACAGTCTATGGCAGTGTTGCCGGCGCCAATCACACAGATGCGATTGCCGAAAGAAATGCTATCTAAAGCTTGTACTTTGGTCTTTTCAATAAAATCCAAGCCATCCAAAACACCGCTCAAATCTTCACCGGCAATTTCCATCTCGGGCACTTGTCCAAGACCAATACTGATAAAGACTGCGTCATTATCGTTGACCAGGTCTTCAAACTTAAGGTCTTTACCGACTGTGACGCCGGTCTTCACGGTGACGCCCATTTCCTCAATCATCTTCACTTCTTTGAGGCTGACTTCTACCGGTTCTCTAAAGACGACGATGCCATAAGTGGAAAGACCACCAGCCATTTCTTTCTTCTCGTATACAGTCACTTCAAAGCCGGCTTTAGCCAACTCGCCGGCGCAAGAAAGACCGGCAGGGCCAGAGCCAACCACTGCTACTTTCTTACCGTTAGGTTTGCCTTTTTGAAAGAATTTGATATTGCGCTCGCTGGCATAGTCGGTGGCATAACGTTGCAGACGACCGATGGCAATCGGCTTGTGATCAGCCCCAAGCACGCAGTCACCCTCGCAAAGCACGTCGACAGGGCAGACCCTGGCGCAGGTGGCACCCATCAAATTTGATTCGAGAATGGTGCGAGCCGAACCCTTGACGTTGCCGGTGGCAATCTTTCTAATGAAAGTCGGTATGTCTATATGAGTCGGGCATGCCACCATACATGGTGCATCGTGGCAGTAGAGACAGCGATTCGCTTCCAAGGTTGCTTCCCGCTCTGAAAAGGGCGGATAGACTTCCTGAAAGCGCTCTTCCAGGGTCATCTCCCAGGCTTTATATTTCTGCGGTTTGTAATGCTCTGCCATCTGCAACCTCAACTAGCTTAGAAAGAGAACCAACACTGTTTAAAAAAGAAAGCGCGCCCCTGTTTGCAAAAGAGCAAAAGGGGCGCTCAGCAAAAACCTTAGAGTTTGACCAATTGCTCGTAGGTTTCCGGTCTTCTATCTCTGAAGAACTGCCAAGTATGGCGTACTTCCTTAATCTCATCGAGATTGAGATCGCCCACCAAAAGTTCTTCCTGGTCGCGGCTGGCCTGATAAATTATCTGACCGCGTGGATTACAGAAATAACTAGAGCCATAGAACTCGCCAATATTCCAGGGAGCTTCGGTACCTACCCGATTGATGGCGCCGACAAAATAGCCGTTGGCGGCAGCATGAGCCGGTTGCTCCAACTTCCAAAGATATTCGGAAAGACCAGCAACGGTTGCCGAAGGATTGAAGACAATCTCAGCTCCAGCTAGACCGAGAGCGCGTGCGCCTTCGGGGAAGTGACGGTCATAGCAGATATAGACGCCGATTGTGGCAAACTGTGTCTGGAAGACCGGGTAACCGAGATTGCCTGGGCGGAAGTAGAACTTTTCCCAGAAGCCGGGAGCGACATGGGGGATATGATTCTTGCGGTATTTACCTAGATAGCTGCCATCGGCATCGATGACGGCGGCTGAATTGTAGTAGACGCCGGTCTGCTCTTTCTCATATATAGGTACAATCAAAACCATGCCGTACTTCTTGGCAGTTTCTTGCATTAGTTTAATTGTCGGACCATTGGGAATCTCTTCCGCTGTTTCATACCAGCAAGTCTGCTGCTCAGCGCAGAAATAGGGACCATTGAAGATTTCTTGATAGCAGAGAATCTTCACGCCTTTCTCGTGAGCCTGCTTTGTGTATTCGAGATGCTTGTTGAGCATCTTCTCTTTGATCTGTTCAAGCATTTTCTTATCGGTTCCGCCGGCGGGCGAAACTACTTCGTTCTTGGTCTGAATCAAACCACAACGCACGACATTACTCATCTAAGTTCTCCTCTTGCCTTATTTGGCGCCGACTTTGACAGTGGCTTCCATTGCTTTGCGAACCACTTTCAGCATGGTATCTACGTTTTCTTTAGTGATTGTCAGTGGCGGCTTGATGCGAATGGTATTGCCATATAGCCCGCCCTTACCGATTACAACACCATCATCCTTAGCCATTTCTACAATTCTGGCTGTTTCTTGAGTGAGCGGAGTCTTGTTCTTATCAGCCAACTCCATGCCGACCATCAAGCCTTTGCCGCGCACATCGCCGACCATGTCGGGGAATTGTTTCTGCAAGTCACGCAGACCATCCATGAGATAGTCGCCGACAACGCGGGCATTTTCCATCAACTTCTCTTCTTCGATTGTCTCTAGCACAGCACAAGCGGTTGCGGTTGATACAGGATTGCCGCCAAAAGTGTTGATCTGCTGTTTCACAAGACCATCGACAACTTTGGGAGAGGCTACCACAGCACCGATAGGTAGACCGTTGGCCAGACCTTTAGCCATGGTCATCAAATCAGGCACGACACCCCAGTTACTGATTCCGAACCAGTGCTTGCCTGTGCGACCAACACCGGTCTGCACTTCGTCTGCAATAAAGAGCGCGCCGTATTTTTCGAGGATGCTCTTCACTTCTTTAAAGTAGTCGTCCGGCGGGGTAATGGCACCACCCACGCCCTGAATCGGCTCAGCAATCATGACAGCCGGCTTACCGCTGGTCTGAGTCTGAATCACACGCTCAACATCTTTGGCACATTCAAGCGAGCAGTTATCGGGTGTCTTTTTGAAAGGACAACGATAACAGTAAGCATTGGCCGCATAAGCCACACCGGCAGCCGGCATGGTGTCAGGGCGCCAGTTGTGATTGCCGGTTATGGTTGAGGCCAGATGCGATTCACCATGATAAGAATGCTCAAGAGCAATCACCTCATTGCGACCGGTTGCCAGGCGGGCGAAGCGAATCGCCGCTTCGTTTGCCTCTGTTCCCGAATTGGTTACAAAAGTCTTGCTCAAATCTCCGGGTGTAATTTCAGCCAGCTTTTCGGCTAGTTCAACCATGGGTTGGGTCATAAAGATGGTCGATGTATGCTGCAAAGTCTGCACTTGCTCGACAGTGCGCTGAGTTACTTTGGGATGACAGTGTCCAACCGAGACGGTGACGATGCCGGCGAACATATCTAGGTATTCGCGCCCGGTTTCGTCATAAAGATATTGCCCCTTGCCCTTTACGAAGTGGGGAGGCTCGGCGTACATCTGCTTGACGCCCGGCACTATGTACTTTTCCCGCTTCTTTTTTAGCTCTTCGCGATTCATGGGACTGGACACTTCTTCCTCCTTGCCCGAGGGCAAATAAGCAATCATGGGCTCTAGAGCGGCAGTCCTGCATAAGCAAGACAAAACAAAGGCACCGAAATGCCCCTGCTAAAGCCGAAAAATAGATACCCGTTTTATAAAATCAAATGGTACTAATGTATCTTTTATATAGTCAATATCTCTTAATAAATGCTTTCTTATAATTCTCCCTCTCTTTAGAAGAGCCTCAGCACCCTGCAAAGAAGAGAAGCACTGTATTTAGTATCAAAACAGTAAGCCCTATCGCCAAAGAAAAAGCCCGTTCGCTTGGGGCTCGAAAGAAGGAAGAGAAAGTTAATGAGCCCCATGGGCATTTGGCGAAGCAAGTTATTCACCTAATTTACAATTAGGTTGACGCAACCCTAGACGGCTGTTAGGATGATTATTCGTTGCCGCTAAGCGCCTGTAGCTCAGCCGGTAGAGCACTCGGCTTTTAACCGATTGGTCGTGCGTTCGAGTCGCACCGGGCGCAAATTTTTAGAGAGGTGTTTTCTAACACCTCTCTTTTGCTTTATTCACTGCAAGTTTTGCTAAAAAAAGAGCCCAGTTAGAGCTCTTCTTTCAAATCTTGCGGATTTATATAAGTTTCCTGCTATTACCAGGGAAAGTTGAATCTTGCGGATTTATATAAGTTTCCTGCTACTACCAAGGAAAGTTGAACCTTGCGGATTTATATAAGTTTCCTGCTATTACCAGGGAAAATTGAATCTTGCGGATTTATATAAGTTTCCTGCTATTACCAAGGAAAGTTGAACCTCGCGAACATGGGCGTCGAAGAAGCATTGAGACCTTGTCTGAAGTCGAGGACGCCAATTTGCACGCCGCGATCTTCAAAAGAAGCCGGATAGAGATAAAGCGAAGCCGAGAACTGATCAACTGTGCCACGCTCGCTGGCGCCTCGTCCAAGCTCGAATACTACTTCTAAGCCGCGGGGCGAACGCACCGGTGTCTCCAGTTCAAAGTATTTTTCAAACAAAAGGTCTTCGCCATAGGGCGGCGGTTCTTCAAAATCTATAGGCAAACTGTGGGTGGTCCACTGCCAAAGAACAGCATCCGAGCCCGATTTCTTCAAAGTAACATTGAGCCTCGGAAACCAGTCGTCTACACCAACTGCTCCTATCTCACGATAAACAGACAAACGACCGCGAGTGAGCAAAGGTCTATCAACTAAAAGCTGCCGTCCCTGTGCGTCGATTTCATCCATTCCTGGCTATTCCTTATTTATCTATTGTCAGTCGAAAGAAAAGCATAACACCACAAGACATTATGGCAGTAATCGGATAATGTTACTGCCTACAAAAGCCAGTACATAATTACAACCGGCCTCTTAGTTCCCCAATAAAACGGATGCGAAAGTGAAACTGCTTCGATTCCCCAAGCGATTCTCAATGGGCGGGCTCTACATTGCCCCCAAAAGTCAGCCAGAAACATGGGAGCTTTTGACCAAGCCCCAAGGTCTTATTGTCAACCCGGACAATCAGCCAATCAACTGGCAATGGCTGGATGAAGCCTCAGGCGACATCATGATCGAAGAACCGGAAGCAAACAAACTGCAACTTAAAGTTTCACCTTCGGCCGCCGGTTCGCTGAGCCCCCTTGAGAATCTTCAGGCCGATAGCCTGCATGTGCTTGACATGAGCCGTTCTCAAGTGATGGATCTAGGTTTGACCCATATTTCGCACCTGCAATCTGTGCGCGTTCTGGAACTAGCCTATACCCCCATTACCGACGCCGGTCTAGGCTTCATCGCCCGTCTCAAAGACTTAGAATCGTTGGGTCTGACCGCCACCAATATCACCTCAGACGGTCTCACCTATTTGGCCCCCCTCACCGAACTGAAAGAGCTTTGGCTAAACGGCACAGATTGCGGCGATGATGCCGTCGAAAGCCTTCTCGGCTTCAGCGAGCTTATGCTGCTTGGGCTTTCAGGCACCAGTATCACCGACACAGGTCTGCAAAAACTCGCCGGTCTCAAAAATCTCATTCGTCTCTACCTATTCAATACAGATGTCTCCGAAGAAGCCATCGACTCTTTGCGCAAAGCCAATCCGCAACTGCGCGTCAAATGGAAGAGACAGGGCCCAAGCCGACCCGAATTCACCCTGGCAGACTGGGTAGACCTTTCGGTCGCCGAAGAGAAAAAGGACCCTACAGAAAGTGCTGCTTCTGAAAGCAAGGCACTGCCCACCTTGCAGAATCCCACTAAAGAACTGAGCGAAGTGGAATTTTGGGACATCATCGACCTCTTAAACTGGGACGAAGAAGGCAATGACGATGCTGTAATGGAGCCGGCGGTCAACTTTCTATCGCTCAAGAGCGAAAAGCAAATTTGCGCCTTCCAAGAAATTTTGACTAATAAACTCTATGAAATTGATGGTGAGGCTTTTGCCAGAGAAATAGGCAAAGACTCTTTTCAAGGACAAGATAAATATTTCTCGCGCGAATGGTTTTTAGCAGCTCGCTGTTGCGCTGTAGCCAATGGACAGGTCTTTTACGAAGAAATTGTGGAAGAGCCAGCTTTGATGCCTAAAGACCTTGGCTTTGCTGCTCTTTCTTCTCTGGCGCCGCGAGCCTATCGCAAAAAGACCGGCAAAGATTTCACCTACTTACCCTGTAAGTCTGAGCAATCTATGAGCAATCTAGATCTTTGGCCCTCACTCAACTAAATTTCTGATGAGCAAATCTGATGGGCAAATCTTATGAGCAGATCTAATCGCACAAGCACAACCAAAGCTACCAAGGCTCTTAAGTTTTTAAAAGATGCCGACGCCAAACTGGGCGAACTTATAGAAGAAGTTGGTGCTTATAAACTGCCGGTCAACGAGTTGCAGTCTACATATGAAGCTCTGGCTGAATCGATAATTTATCAACAAATTACAGGCAAAGCAGCCGCCAGCATTCATAACAAAGTCATTGCCGGTCTAGGCGAAAAGGGAAAAGACGGCATCTTGAGCTTTCCCTCCCCACAAAAGATTTTAGAGGCCGATCTGCAAACCTTGCGCAGTTGCGGGCTTTCTCAAAGCAAAGCGCTGTCGCTGCAAGACTTAGCCAGGCATTCGCTTTCCGGGCAACTGCCGGAAGGAGATGAGCTAGCCGCGCTGGAAGACCAAGAGATCATCGATTCACTTGTCACCATCCGTGGTATCGGTCCCTGGACTGTCCAGATGCTGCTTATCTTTCGCTTGGGAAGAGAAAATGTTATGCCCCATACCGACTATGGCATTCGCAAAGGCTTTACCCGCACTTTTCCCCGGCACGGGAAGAAAGCTAAAGACGGTTTGGCAACCCCCCAAAGTGTGCTCAGCCGAGCTGAGCGCTGGCAGCCCTATCGAACATGTGCCAGTTGGTATCTATGGCGGGCTACCGAACTCTGAGATAATATATATTCCAGTCTAAATTAGTTTGCCCTTCAGCCATTTGAATTGAGCCAGCCCTTGTCACTTTTCCCAAAGACCTCGCCAAAACATAGTAAAGCCCTGGCTCTGGCTTTTCTTTTTGCGCTGACAGCGGCGGCTTTGCCCTTGGTCAGCCTCGCCCAAGGCTATGACGACGATGACGACGACTATCAACCGCGCAAAAGGCGGCAGTCGACCTATGACGACGGCGGCAATGCCGACAATAGCGGACGTTCAAACGACGATAATCCGAGCAAGCCTTCAAACAAACTCTTCATTCCTGCCTTTGTTACCTATTGGTCGCATGATGCCCTCGGCTATCATCCATCCATCGCCTTCACCATAGAAAACAATACCGGCAAAAGCCTTTTAGGCACAGCAATTCAGCTACAAGCTCATTTTAGAGTTTTGTCTGAAGGCATACTCAATGTCTATAACTGGCAGACTTATTTCGACACCAGCGGCGGACAGCAACTGGTCAACACAGAAGCCCACGGCAAAAGACCTTTCGAATTGCCGATGGACCAAAGCCAATGGCCCCTAATCGAATGCAAAATCCTCTGTAAACTGCCCGACGGCTCGCCCAGCCAAAACCTCCTTGTAGCCAGGGTGCAGCCAGTGGCGATGACCGACGACGACGCCAGAAGCCAGCTCAACTTTTTATTGGGTCGCACCAGACTGGCCAAAGCCAAGATGGAAGCGCAAAAGAAAAAAGACCAAGAGAAGCAACAGCAACAGGCAAAAGCCGCTCCAAGCCAAACCAAAACAGCAAGCAGCGGCGCCACCAAGGGTAGTGCACAAACAGCTGATAGTCGCCCCGACTCTAGACCTGACACCAGATCTGACAATAGATCTGATTCCAAAGCCGAGGCCAAGGCCGAGCCGCTCATGGCTGTAGCCGGCAGCATGGGCAGTAGTCTCAAGCCGCAAGAAATCACAAGCCCCTTCGAACTGCTCATTCGCAGCAGCTATGCCGGTCTTGCCGACGACTTTTATTTGTTTGAAAAAACAATCGGCATGCCGGTAGAAACCGACCTGAAAGACAAGAACTGGATCTGGGCCAACTATAGACGCCAACCGGCTCTGCGCTTTTATGCCGGTTCGAAAGGACGCACAGGCAAAGCCGATACTGTTATCGCCGTTTTGCAGCAAGACAATCTCAGCGACAGCCAAGTCAGTCAGGCTATCAAAGCCCTGGCAGGTAAGTTCAAGGGCGAAAAACTCAACCCTATAGAACACTCGGTGCGCTATGTCGATACATCGGTCAGCCCCACCGGTCGCATCGAATTTATGGTAGCTAACGGTCAGAGTTTCCGCGGTCTCTGCTTTAAGCAGCGCGAAAATGACGGCAGTGTCTCTACTGTAATTGTCGTCAGCAGACTGCCAGGCTCGCTGGCTGAACAATTAAAGGAAGAAGCGCACAACACAAACGTGCTTAGCTTCTTGCTTAACGGTCTAGGTGAAAAGGGCGATAAAGCAAACCGTAGTGCTCGCCCTGATGATCGCTAACTTTTTTGCTTTAGTCTTATGGTGTTAGTTTTCTGGCTAGTCTTTTGGCTAGTTTTCTGATAAGAAATTAAATCGAGCGTAAAGCCCACAAGACGCCCTTCTCAATCTGAGGGTGGGCACTAAGCTGAAACTACTACATACTTAGTTATATGTCTGGCCATATAATTTTTTGTCCTCTTGTTTAGTACTTGCAAGGAATAGAAAGTAAATGGCAGAAAAGACTAGTACTTCGACCACATCGAGAACAAAGAGCCAAACAATGCAAGCACCGCCATCTGATTCCAGGCCCATGCCGCCTGCTGGCAAATCAATCTTTGATGCCATCCCTGTTTCAATGGTCCTCTTCCTCGCTAAACCTTATTTAGCCGGTGAAACAGCAGCCGAGGCTCTGTCTTTGAGCCAAAAGCTCTATGACGATTTCAAGTACTCTTCCACCCTCGATATTCTTGGTGAAGACGCCCAGGCTGAGAGTGATTGCGATGCCTCAGTCGAGCATTACAAAGAGCTAATTAGTCATATCGCCCAGCATCCACTAAAGCTGAGCCAAGCCATCGCCGAAGAAAGAAGACAGCCGACCGTTTCTTTCAAACCTTCTATGTTTGCCACCAAGGCACCGGTAAAAGAGGGTACAGCTTTTCAGGTGCGCAGCAAAGAACTCGACCTGGCTTACAATCGCATAGAAACAGTGGTGGCTTTTGCCGAAGAGCGGGGCGTGCGCGTCACCCTTGAAGCCGAAGACCACAGATGGGCCGACTTTCATCTAGAGACCTATTTTGCCTTGATTGAATCGGGCTATAAAAATGTCGGCACAGTTTTGCAAACAAGACTTTTCCGCACCAAGAAAGACCTGGCTCGCTTTGATGAGCGCATGCGCACCCGCCTCGTGATCGGTATCTATAACGAGCCGGCCAGCCTGGCCCACACTGCCAAACCAGTCATGAAAGACCTCTTGGTTGACTATGCCCGTGAATTGATGGCCCGTGGCACCTATGTCGAAGTGGCCACCCATGACACAAAATGTCTGGCGAGCTTCTTTGCTGCTGCAATAACCGATAAGGTTGATCCCAGCCGCTTCGAAACCCAGTTTTTACATGGCGTACCGCGCAAGCGCTTTCAAGAATCACTAATTTCTGGTCGACTGTTTGAAGGTGAAGAATACAGACAACTGAGAGAAAATCACGAGTACCTGCAAAAACTGGCTCGCGAAGGAGTTCTCGTTAGAATGTATCTGCCCTTCGGCGAAGGCAAAGTGGCAGGCGCCTATTGCAGAAGAAGGCTGAAAGAAAACCCAAATATGGTTACTTACGGCATCAAAAATCTGCTCAAGCTTGGCGAATAGTTCTCTCTAAAACTTCACCGGCATGATAGCTGGAACGCACCAGCGGACCTGAAAAGACCGCGGCGAATTTGTCTTGCCCATAAACTTCGAAACTCTTAAATTCGTCTGGATGAACATAACGAGCCACCGGTAAGTGATTGGGCGTGGGCTGCATATATTGTCCGATGGTGACTATATCGACGCGAGACTTTTGCAAGTCATCAAGCACAGCAAATACTTCTTCGATACTCTCACCCAGCCCCACCATCAGCCCAGACTTGGTGGTCATACCGGCTTCTTTCGCCCGCAAAAGAAGCTCTAGAGATCTCTTGTAATTGCCCTGCGGTCTAACGGGCAAATAAAGCCTGGGCACTGTTTCTATATTATGGTTGAGGACATCGGGCTTTTCGGCAAGGACAATATCAAGGTTCTCCCAATTACCCATAAAGTCGGGAATGAGCACTTCAACCTGGCACCTACCCTCGGTGGAATGGCGGACCTCTTGTATAGTCTTGGCCCAGACATTGGCACCACCGTCTTTCAATTCGTCGCGGTTGACCGATGTAATGACGGCATATTTAAGCCCCATGCGCTGCACTGCATCAGCCACCCGCCAGGGCTCTTCCAGATCAAGTTCGGTGGGCTTGCCTGTTATCACATTACAAAATCCACAGCTTCGCGTACAAACATTGCCCAAAATCATAAAGGTGGCAGTGGACGAAGACCAGCACTCACCGCGGTTCGGGCAAGCTGCCGACTCGCAAACTGTATGCAAGTCATGGGTATCTATGATCTCTTTCACCTTTTGATAGGCGGCGCCGGTGGGCAGTTTAACTTTGAGCCAATCCGGCTTAGGCAGCGGCTTTTCCACAGGTTGCATTTCTACCCTCTATTCATCTTTTGTTTACTTTTTCGCTCCACAACCGGCTCTTGTCGCTCTCAATAACAAAGATTTAGAGAGCGCTTTTCCTCACAAACCGTAATATATGACATACTTTCTATGTTATACAGCATAACTGTCTTTATCTGTCTTTTAAGGTGGTCACAAAACCATGCCAAGAAAACCAATCGAGCTGCCCCAGATCGAATACCTCTCGATTCTCGACGAGGACGGAGTTGTCGATAAAGAACTGGAGCCGAAAATCTCAAACGACGACCTCAAGTGCTTGTATCGCTACATGCTCTTGGCCAGACGCACAGACGAGCGCATGCTCATGATGCAAAGGCAAGGACGTCTCGGTACCTTCCCTCAATCCTCCGGACACGAAGCCATCTCGATGGGCTCGGTCATCCACCTCAAGAAAAGCGACTGGCATGTCCCCGCCTATCGCGAACTAGCCGGTCTGCTCTATCGCGGCTGGTCTATAGACAGCACTTTGCTCTACTGGAACGGTTATGAAGAAGGCGCCAGACCGCCGGAAGGCGTCAACGATCTGCCGGTTTGCGTGCCGATTGCCAGCCAACTCTTGCATGCCGCCGGTATCGGCATGGGCATGAATATCAGAGACGAAAAAGGCGTGGTCATGACCTATTTCGGCGACGGTGCTTCATCTGAAGGCGATACACACGAAGCCATGAACTTTGCTGCTGTTTATCAAGCCCCGGTTGTTTTCATGTGCTTGAACAACCAGTATGCAATTTCAGTGCCGCTTTCAAAACAAATGCGCAACGAAACCATTGCCCAAAGAGCAATTGCCTATGGCATGCCCGGCATCAGAGTAGACGGCAACGATGTACTGGCTGTCTATGTCGCCACCAAAGAAGCGGTGGAAAGAGCCAGAAAAGGCGAAGGTCCAACCTTGATCGAAGGACTGACCTATAGATTCACACCGCACACCACCGCCGACGATCCTAAACGCTACCGTTCTGAAGAAGAATGCAAGCTCTGGACAAAGCGCGAACCGCTGCATCGCTTCAAGAAATATTTGCTCGATAAAGGCGTCTACAAAGAAGCCGAACTGACTGCTTTGGAAGAAGAATTAGATGCTTTAATCAAAGCCGCTATTGCCAGAATGGAACAAGCTTCCACTTCGGAAGAACTGATGAATCCTTTGGCCATGTTCGATTATCTGTATGCCGATATGCCCCCTTACTTAAATGAACAAAGAGAAGAGCTGCGTGCCCATCTCGAAAAAACAAAGAATGCCGGCAAGAGCCCGCAGCATGCCTCGGCGAAATAAGCCGACACTTTGTTTAGTTCATTTAGCGACAAGCAAGTAAGAAATTTTCAGGAGTAAAGTCAATGGCTTTAATGAATATGGCAAAATCCATCAACCTCGCTCTATTCGAGGCGATGGAAAGAGACGAGAAAGTAATCGTCATGGGTGAAGACGTTGGTCCCGACGAAGGCGTCTTCCGTATCACCGAAGGTCTGCATGCCAAGTTCGGCGACAAGAGAGTGCTCGACACCCCTCTAGCCGAGTCGGGCATTGTCGGCACAGCAATAGGGCTGGCTATCTATGGCATCAAACCTGTTTGCGAAATCCAATTCTCTGGTTTCGACTATTACAGCTTCCACCAGCTGGAATGTCATGCCTCGCGCTTCCGCAACCGCACCCGCGGCCGCCTCTCGGTACCGCTGGTGATGCGCGCCCCATACGGCGGCGGCATACGCGCCCTCGAGCACCATTCCGAAAGCCGCGAAGCTATTTATGCGCATACCCCCGGTCTCAAAGTAGTGATTCCTTCTGGACCGAGAAATGCACGAGCCCTTTTGCATAGCGCTATACAAGATCCCGATCCGGTCATCTATTACGAGCCGAAAGCCATCTATAGATTATTCAAAGAAGAAGTGCCGGAGAAGATGGAAACCTTGCCAATCGGACAATCACAGATAGTGAAAGAAGGCAAGGACATCACCCTCATCTCTTACGGCGCCTCACTGCGAGCCACTATGGAAGCAGCAGAAATGCTCGAAGATGAAGACGGCGTCAAAGCTGAAGTAATCGACTTGCTCACCATCGCCCCCCTAGATGCCACCTTGATTATCGAGAGCATCAAGAAAACAGGAAGAGCTGTGATTGTGCACGAAGGACCTCGTACCTGCGGACTGGGAGCCGAAGTGGTAGCCAGAGTAAACGAAGCGGCTTTGCTCTATCTAGAAGCGCCCATCAAGCGCGTCACCGGCTTCGATACTCCGATTCCTTATTTCTCTAAAGAAAGATTCTACTTGCCCGATCCAGAAAGAGTGCTCTCGGCTTGCCGTGAGACTCTCTCATTTTAAAGAGGAACTAGCTAATGTCAGTTGATTTTATTTTGCCGGATCTTGGCGAAGGCATCCACGAAGCCGAAATCATCGCGGTAAAAGTGAAAGTCGGAGAAACAGTCAAAGAAGACCAACCCATCTTGGAAGTGGAAACAGACAAGGCTGTGGTTGAGATTCCTTCTCCTTATGCCGGTGTTGTCTCGAAAGTGCATGTGGAAGCAGGACAGCAAGTCACTGTCGGTAGTGTCATGATCAGCTATGACCTTGCCGGCTCGGGCTCTAGCGCTGCATCTGGCTCTGCCTCTAGCTCTGTCTCTAAGCAGGCCGAAACAGCGGCGCCGGTCAAGGCAGCCGCTGCTGCAAAAGAAGCAGCACCGATGCAAACTCATGCCCAAGGCGGTAACGGCAAAGGAACCGCCACAGCTGTGCGTGTGGAGAGAGACCGCACCAGACCGGTGCCGGCTGCTCCAGCAGTAAGACGACTGGCCAGAGAGCTGGGAGTCGATCTATATGTAGTGGGCGGTAGCGGCAATGGCGGTCGCGTCTTGAAGGAAGACGTCATGGCTTTTGCAGCAGGCACATTAGAGAGCCGCATTCAGAGCGGCTCCTCAACGGTAGACCACCCGGCTGCTCGCAGTGGCGGCATCGAGATCAATACTTCTTCGGGTCCGGCAGTGCCGCTGCGTTCTGGAATGGCCGCAGAAGCCGTCGAATATCCCGATTTTGCCAAATATGGCCCGGTGGAAAGACAGCCGCTTAAGTCTATAAGAAGAAAAATCGCCATCAATATGACCCAGGCTTGGACTCATATTCCGCATGTCACCCACTTTGATGAAGCTGACGTGACCATGCTTTCGGCTTTGATTCCCAAGTACGAAGCAGAATTTGCCAAGAAAGCCGGTAACCCCAAGGTACGCCCCACCCTCACTGTTTTTGCTCTCAAAGCTATAGCCAGTGCCCTCAAGGCTTACCCTCAATTCAATTCCAGCCTCGACGAAAACACCGGCGAAATAGTGGTCAAACACTATTACAACCTGGGTGTAGCCGTCGCCACAGAACGCGGACTTATAGTGCCGGTAATCCGTGACGTCGATAAGAAGAGCTTCTTTGAAGTGGCTGTGGAATTGGCTGAAATTGCCGAGAAAACTCGTACAGGCAAAATCGAATTAGAAAGACTGGCCGGTGGCACTTTCACCCTCACCAATATTGGCTCCATCGGCGGAACAAGCATGTCACCCATGATCAATTTCCCCGAAGCAGCAATTTTGGGCATGGCGCGCGCAGCTCAAAAACCAATTGTGAAAGACGGACAAATAGCTATCGGCACCATCCTGCCGCTGGCCCTTTCCTTCGACCACAGATTGGCTGACGGTGCCGAAGCAGCATACTTTGTCAGACACGTGATCGATAGACTGGAAGATCCGGTCCGCTTCCTTCTTTATTAATTGGACAACTGAAAACTAGGCTAAGAGGTGCTTTATGGTAGTCGGTGAAATGGTGCAAGAAGTAGACGTTGCAGTAATCGGCGGCGGACCCGGCGGTTATACGGCGGCGCTCAGATTAGCCGAACTAGGGCTGCGTACCATCTTGGTTGATGCCCAGCCCAAGCCGGGCGGTGTCTGCCTGCACATGGGCTGCATTCCTTCTAAAGCGCTGCTGCATGCTGCCGAAGTTTTGGACAGCGCCAAAAGCGCCGCCAAAATTGGCATCACTTTCGCCGAACCGAAAATTGATGTGGACGCCCTGCGCAATTGGAAACAAAGTGTTCTGGACAAATTAGCCCAAGGCATTGTCGGCATGTGCAAAAGCGCCGGCGTGGAAATTCTGAACGGCAAAGCAGTTTTTCAGGATTCACGTTCGGTGAGAGTAGATTGCCCCGGCGAAAGCGCTGTGCGCATCAAATATAAGCACTGCATTCTTGCCACTGGCTCGCGCCCCACAGCTCTGCCCAAGCTTTTCGCCTCAGAAGAAGAGATGCTCAGCGATAGAGTAATGGATTCGACCAAGGCCCTTGCCCTGACTGAAATTCCGAAAGAATTGGTGGTTATCGGCGGCGGTTATATCGGGCTCGAACTTGGTTCGGTCTATGCCGCCTTGGGCAGCAAAGTAACAGTGATTGAAATGACCGACGGGCTCTTACCGGGCGCCGATCGCGACTTGGTCAAGCCGCTGGCGGCTAAGCTGGGAGAGGCTTTCAAAGCCATTCACTTAAGCACCAAGGTCACTGCTATTAAGGTCAATAAAGACTCGGTCGAAGTTTCGGTGGAAGGTAAAGACGTACCGCCGGTAATCAAAGCCGACAAAGTGCTTATATCGGTTGGTCGCCGCCCCAATTCAGACGGTATCGGTCTGGAGCATACCCAGGTGGAAATCGACCAGTTCGGCTTTGTCACCATCGACGACACCTGCCGCACTAAAGACAAGCGTATTTTGGCCATCGGCGATGTCAGCGGTCAACCAATGCTCGCCCACCGCGCCCTTAGACAAGCCTTTGTGGCCGCCGAAGTCCTGGCCGGCAAAGATTCGCGTTTCGACAACCGAGTCGTACCCGCTGTCGTTTTCACCGAGCCGGAAGTGGCTTGGTGCGGACTGACCGAAATCGAAGCCAAAGCCAAAGGCATCGACTTCCAAGTAGCACGGTTCCCCTGGTCGGCATCGGGCAGAGCCATGACCTTGGGCGGAGCGGCTGGCACCACAAAGGTCATGTTCTCACCCGAAACCCAAGAAATATTGGGTGTCGGCATTGTTGGACCAAGAGCCGGCGACCTAATCTCTGAAGCCTGCCTGGCTATTGAGATGGGCGCCACTCTAGAAGACTTTGCCGTGACCATCCATCCCCACCCCACCCTTTCTGAAACGATTAATGAAGCTAGCTTGGCGGCTCTTTCTAGATTGGAAAGAAACCGCGCCAAAGAGGCTGCTAAGACTGCCGGCTAAGGCTGCCACTGTTAAGGGACGGTTGTCAGGCGCTTAGTTGAAAATTCAAGTGGGCATACACTTAATAAGTGGTAGGCCGCTTTCGCAGTGGCGTTTTTCTTTGCAAAAGTGTCTCCGAAAGATGCCATGAAGTCTACCATTATGGGATGTGTGGCATTTCAACTTCGAGGGATGTAAATGGCGGAGGATAGTTCCAAACCGGTATCTTCAAATCAGGCAGGGGGCTTCGGCTCGGCGGCCAATTTGATGATCGAGGCCCTGGAAAAAGCAGGCAATGAGCTTGAGAATACAGTCAGCCTCTGTATGCAGCAGTTGACCAGCTTTACAGAAGGACTCGACCAGAGCCTCACTTTACAGCTCGACAAAGTGGTCAAGCAGAGCAGCCACTTGGTCGATAGTCACGGTAACGTCTTAGAAGCAAAACGCGACGAAACCATCGACCAAATGGCTGAAATAGAAGCCAGAGAGATGGAAAAGCTGCTTAGCGCCTCGTCCGACATCAAAAAACAGCTCGGGCAGCGAGTGCAGGACGCCATGAGAGAACTGGCGGAACTTATGGAAGCCCAGCTAAAAGAGCTGAATGAACTGGTGGAAGCACCAAGCTCGGAACTTTTGGAAGCCAGCAAAGCTCGTGCCCTAGAGGCAGCTAATGACGGTCAGACAGCCAAAAAAGATATCAACTTGCATGGCGAGACCTATGAAAACTCTATGTCTGACACCGCCAAGTCAATCGACGAAGAAGCAGGTCAGGTTATTGAAGCAGCTCGACTGAGCGTCGAAGACAGCCTTGCTAGCTATGGCGAGCATTTTGACGACAAGATCAAGACAGTGCAAGAAGAGCTTGATGAAATAGTAAAAACTGCCGTGGTCGACCTGAAGAGACTAGCTAGGCGCGGTGAAGACAGCATCTCTGAAGCAAGAGACACCAATGTGCAAGCGGTTATGGAACAGATTGAGCATTGGCAGGAACATCTGCATGCCCTACGTGATCGCTTCAAAGCCAACAGCTTGGAACAACAAAGCAAGCATGTCAAAGCCTACAACGACGAAATTGAGCGCACCCTAGCCAGTTCGCAAGAAGAAATCGGGCGTATAGCCCAGTCGGCAAGGAAGCGCATGTCTGTAAACCAGAAGCTCTTTATCAATACCTTGCGCAGAGCTGAAAGACAAATTACCGACGACATCGAAAGATTGATCACTAAGTTTGAAGCAGCTGTCGCCCAAGAAGCGAAAGTGCACCTTTTGGTCTCGGGCAGCAAACTTTCAGCTGGTCCGGAAGTGCTGGAGAAACTAAGCAGCCGCCTCAAGCTGCATGGTCAAGAAATAATCAAAACTTTCAAGACCCAAGTAGACCAGACCGAACAGGAGTTTATGCGAGCATCGCAAGTGAAAAACGAGCGCATCGAAAGCATCAGACAGTCATCGGTGGAAGCTCTGGAGAAACAAGTGCGCATCATGCGCGCCGACCTCGAGCGCATCGCCCGCAGTTTCAATACTGAACTGACCGACTTGAATATCAAACTGCCGATGATTGAAGAATCGGGCAGAGCTGCCGCCATGGCAGTAATGACTTATAAGAGCGCCATGCTCTCTCTGGAAAATGACTAACCTAAAAGTAGGGACAGGAAAACAGAAATGACTTTCTCAGGCAAAAAACTGCAAGATATCTACGACTCGGGTTCAGCACAACTGAACGAATTGGAAGACAGCAGCACCAGCAAGCTTTCTTCTAAGTCTTCAGAGCATGTCAGCGAGAGACAAGAAAGCGAACAGCAGTCAAAAATGGAAGTAGCGGCTAAAGCCGCTGCCGTAGAAGAAGAAATTAAGCGCCACGCCAAAGAAACTGCTGAGCGTATGAAAGCGGCAATGCAAGCCGAAAAAGAAAGTACCGCCAACCATCTAAGGGCGCTTTTGGAAAGACTGACCGTCTATACAGGCGACTTAAAAGCCGCCATCGCCGAGCTAAAGCAGAGCTATCAGGTCAGCCTCGACGACAACTATCAAAATGCCGCCGATCACTATGCCAGCGCCGTCGAAAACACCAGTCATGAAATCGCCGTGCAGCACCACGAGAGTGGACAAAGATTGCGTTCTCAGTCGAGCTTTTATGCCAACTCTCTGCAACAGAAACTTGATCACAGCCTCTGGGAAACCCGCGGCAGCGAAAAGCAATCTATAAGTCAACTTTTCCGTAACTATATGCAAAAAGCAAATGGCATAGAAAGCCATTTCTCAGGCTTGATGCAAAAACTGCAAGACGAATTTCAAGAAGCCTTCACCTCTTTGGAAGAATTTTCGAAAGAGACCGAGTCGAGTATCGGCGAAAGCACCGAGACTTTCAATGAAAGAATCGAGCAAGTTTTGCAGACCGTCGAAAAAGACATCAACGAAATCTTTGCCGCCGCCCGCGATACCAATCTTGAGACCCTAAAGCAAAAATTCGAAGGTACGCGCAGCCAAGTTGAAACACTTAGCGGCGACACCGCCAAGCAGTTGAAAGAAGAAGTAAAAGAGCTGACTTCCAAGTTGACCCAGTCTTCTTTGCAGAGCAGCCACAACCTGCGCAAAAAATGTGATGAAGTAAAAGACAAGGTACAAGCCGATATGAATGCCTTTGTCGGCAGAATGACCGAGCATGTCACCGAATCTGAAACTACTAGATTGAAGCTGGCTGAGGCTAAGGCAAGAGTCATTGCCGAAATCAGAGCCGACCTGGTGGCAATCAGAGAAAACTTTGAAGAAAATCTGCGCACCATGATGAAAAAAGGCGAAACCGAAATCGTCAGAGTACAAGAAGAAGTGATCGAAGATATGAAGTCGGCTTACTCACGCTCGCTGCTCAAGATAGGCAGTGACAGCCAAGCCACTAAAAATGAAATAGAAGAGGCTGCCTCTAGACTTTTAGACCTAATTGAAAAGAGTAAGACCCAAGCTCTGGCCGAAATATCCAGAGCAGCCGGTCAATAGGTACTCCCCTCACGATAGAAAAAGAAGAATCGAACAATGAACTCAATGCTTCGCCAAAACAACCTGAGACTGCCCGATATCAAGCCGTATCTGCGCTCTTTCGAAAGACAACAACCAGTTTCGCAAGAAGAGTGGGGCGCTAGAGAAAGCAAGCTATTCCAACCAGGTTGCTTGATCTTTTGCTTGGAGCCGGCCGCTGCCCCCAGCGGACTTTCGTCTTTCTCTAAGAAAGGCGAAGAAGCCGCCGGAGAAAGCTATAGAGTCAAGGATCTTTGCTTTGTCGTCAGTGCGGAAGACGGGCAGACCATGGTCGTCAACGTCACGGCTTCAGCCTATGAGTTCCGTACCCTCGATTCACTAATGGTCGAGAAAGCCCGTAAGTCTATCCTGGACGGCAGAGACTTCCACTACGTAGCAGCGCGCCCGACCCAAAGACTGGACAAAGCCAAAGAGAAATCTTTATATGAAGCAGCAGCCAAGTACGCCCAGGGGGGCGCTCGCCGTAGTCTGACAGTGGAAGGCTCCACCTTAAGCGAACCGGTTTTCGCCCTATTGCGCGAGCTAGGCGCCAATCTGGTCACCACCAATCCGCAAGCTGGCAGAACCGTAGTTGATATCGGTCAAGTCTGTCACATGATTATTACTCCGGAAGGTAGACAGGAAGACAAAACCAAGTCACTACTGCGTACTAATTTTGCCGCCATCAAAGCAGCCGACCTAGAAACCTTAGCCGGTGGTGGCAGCGCGCCGCAACCTGCAGCAGCCAATCAAGGACTTTACACCGAAGACCCCGCTGCTCTTTTCTACGGTCAAGGTGCCGACCTTGGCGCCCTTGCATCGGAACCAGCACCGGCGCCTATGCTTGAGACTCCAGCGCCCATGCTTGAGACTCCAGCACCCATGCTTGAGACTCCGGCGCCCTATATCGCACCACCAGCGCCACCAGAGCCGGAACCAATACAGCCCGGGCTTTCAGCCGGTTCCTTACTCTCACCGGCACCAGCGCCGATCATTTCATCACCGACCAGCTCAGCGAACAGACTGGCGGCTCTGGCTCCGCAAAGCCTCGATGAAATGAGAGCCGAGCAGGTGCAAAACACCAGTTCTGAAAAGTTAGTGGCTCCCGAGTGGTTTGTGCTTTCGCACGACCTGGTACCTCTATCGGCCCTGGAAAAACCAGTCAGTGCAACCAACAGCTATGTGCAAGAAGCCTTGGCGGCACCACCCGAGGCTCTTCCGGAAACTCCGGCAGCAAGCAAAGAAGACTTTGCCTCGCAGTTCTTGAGCGACTACAGCGCCGGACATGCAGGCTCTAAGGCTATAGAAGAGTCGGAAAGGGCAATCGCTGCCGAAAGAGAAATAACCGCCCAGGAAGAAGCAGCCAAACAAAAGAGACTGCGCGAGTATTTCGGGGACGAACATTTCAATACCTATATAAGTGAGAGCAAACCCGCCGCTCTGCCCCAAGAAACAGGCGCCGAAAGCACACCAGCCGGCAGTCCCGAGCTTGCCACTTTCGATTCGGATATCTTTGCCTCGGCAGGCAGAAGCACACTTGAAACCAATCCGGAAGCCGCTCTGCCCGAGCCGCCTAAAGAGGCAGAGGCTCCTGCTTTGCCGAATAGCTGGATGTCTTATGCAGACAAACTAGAGAAAGAAGCACCGACAAAAGGAGCCTTTGGCTTCGACAGCATGATCACCACCGGTGGTGATTCGCCCATTCCGGAGAAACCGACATCCGATATTGAAACAGTGGCGCCCAGTTCACTGACCGGCTATCCTTCCAGCCCCGATGTTTCTTCGCACGACGAGCTTTTGAGTCAAAGAAGTTCGAGCATTCTCGATATGCTGGGCGGCTATGAGACACCGGAAAATCAGTCACAAGCGCCGTCCGAAGCGGCAGCCGTTTCGCCAGAGCCAGCACAGGCGCAGGAAATCACCGCAGCGCCGCAAGAAACAGCAGCTCAGCCTGAAGCACAAATTGCTGCGCCAACGGCCGAAACACCCGCCGAAGAAGCACCGGCTGAGCCCCGCACTCTGCCACCGGCGACCAGGGTCAGACCCCGCGACTACTCCAACCCGCTCAAGGGCGCCAAGCCAATTTTTGAGCCCAGACGCACGCCCCAAGCCACACCGATGGGTGTGAACCAATCGTCTATGCCGATAACAGCTGAAACCAGTCAACCGGCACAAACAGAAGAATCAAATTCTTCAAAGGTCGAGGCACAAACTGTGTTCGAGCCTGTACTGGAAGCCCTGATGCCCACTATAGAACCTGCTGCTCCTATAGCTGAAGCTCCTGTAGTTGAAGCTCCTGTAGTTGAAGCAGCGCCGGTGTTCGAAGCTCCTGCTCCAGTATTTGAAGCCCCAGCTCCCGTTGTCGAAGCGGCGCCTATATTTGAAGCGCCCGCTCCAGTTGTCGAAGCGGCTCCGGTGTTCGAAGCTCCCGCTCCCGTTGTCGAAGCGGCGCCTGTAGTTGAAGAAGCTCCTGCTCCTGTTATTGAAGCAGCTCCCGCGTTCGAAGCCCCCGCTCCAGTTGTTGAAGCAGCTCCTGTGTTCGAAGCCCCCGCTCCAGTTGTCGAAGCAGCTCCTGTGTTCGAATCGGCTCCTGTTGTCGAATCGGCTCCTGTTGTCGAATCGGCTCCAGTTGTTGAAGCAGCGCCTGTTGTCGAATCGGCCCCCGTAGTTCAAGCTGCTCCTGTTTTCGAAGCCCCCACTCCTGTTGTCCAAGCCGCTCCTGCTGTCGAATCGGCTCCCGCCGGGTCAGGCGGTCAAGACGCTCGTTTGATGATGAACGAGATGACCATGCTCATGAACAAACTTGAGCAACAAGTCTCCAAAGCAGGCAACAAGCTCTCGTCGAGAGCAGAAGAGCTGAAGGCGCGCCTTAATAAACAAGTCGACGCCCTGCTCAAAGAAGCCCACGAGCTTGAGAAACAAGCAGAACATAACCTCTCAAACCTACTTGCCGAACTGAGCACCAAGCTCGATACGCTCTCTCAAGAAGTTCATTCGGGCATTCAGAAAGACAGCCTAGGCAGCCATGAGATTTTGGAATCAGCGCTCAAAGATGGACTAGAGTATCTTGATTCAGAAAAACGCTATCTCTGCGGTCAAATAGTTCGCACCTGCAATGATTTCAGAAATGAAATGACCGAACTTTCAGCCACCATGGCCAGAAAGCTCGATGAAGTCATCGCCACCCGCAACAAAGAACTGAACAGCATGCGCCAGAGCGTGCTGGACGAGCTTAAGGAAGGTTTCGACAATTACACCAACACAGTCGAAACTCGTTTCAGCCGCTTCAAAGAGCGTATGAACGAAGAAACCAGCTCGGTGGCTAAGTCGCTTGAGCGCAATATGAAATCGATGATGGAAGAGATTGAAAGTTCTCTAGAGAGAGCTTGCGACAAACTCACCTCCACCCGCAAAGAACTCGAGCGCACCATAGCTCACACAGTCGCCTGCGCCGAAACCAAAATTGCCAACACAAGCAAAGGTGTTCTAAGCGAGCAGATTCTGCCCAGATTGACCGAGCAGAAGACTATCTTGCGCACAATGGTCGCCGACATGACCAAACAAATCGGCGAAGAAACAAGACAAGCCCTTCATAAAGAAGCTCGTCGCCTGGAGGATAGCGTCAATCGCACCGCCCAGGAATTGAAGAGAATCGTTGAAGATTGCTTTGTTGAATATGAGAAAGCCGGCTCTGGATTGCGCATCGGTCTAGACGAAGCCTATACAAAAATCAGCCATGAGTTGAATCAGCGCACCACCGAGGTCTTCAACTACATTAAAGAGACCGAAAAGCGGGTTGCCGAAAGTGAGCATTTGCTGCGCAATATTGCCGATTCTACAGCGCCCGATGCCGAACCCGAACTGCAGGAAGAACGCGGCAACGCCATGAACACCCTGCAGTCGCTGAGACAGGAAGCCCATCGCAAACTGGCTCATTCTATAGAAGAAAGCATCAACCTTTTGGAAGAGAAGAGCGAAAGTTTGTTTGCCGAACTAACCAATAAGCGCAGTGACGCAACCGCCTCGGTCAGAGAAGTGGCTGAAGTTAATCTCGAGAAAATTCGCAGAGCCCTGGAAGCAGCAAATAGCGCTATTCAAAGTGCCAAAGAACAACACATGCAATAGTCCGATAAAAAGAGAATAGGTCTGGTTAGAGTAGAACCATGAGCGGGAATACTCTAAATACGTTTACAGGTTCAGGAACTCTCTTGAGGGATTGGTTCTGTTCAGTCTCCCAGACCATGAAGTACCTCCGCCTCTTGCGAGTTTCGCCGAGAGCCATCCCGGCGTCGAATATAACTCGGCGACAAACGAGATCATTCTCTATCACGGCACCAATTGCTACAGACGCTGGGAAATCAACCGTAGCGGCTTTATTGAACCTGGGCGCAGCAATTACAGCTTTTACAGCACCAGACAGCAAGACGCCTATGCCTACGCCCGTATGGCTTGCATGCGCGACGTCAAGCCAGACTCTGTCTCTTTCAATTCTCTCAGCTGCGAACCGGTGGTTCTCAGGCTCAAGTTTAATGAGCGAACCTGGCTGCAAGTCGATTTCGTCAACAACGAACAAGACTCAAACGGACTGGTCATGGCTGTCTTGGGCCCTATCCATTCAAGCAATGTAGTCGAGGTTTTGCACTGCAACCATGGCACCAAGCGCCTAGCCCAAGGTTTGTCTATCAGAACTTTTGAAGACGGCGAATTTGCCAGAAGTATCCAAAGACTTAGAGAAAACTTTCAGAAAAGTCGCCTAGACATGTGGGTATTACGAAAACTGGGATTTGTCGCAGACAAAGTCGGTGTTACACTGAAAGGTGGGGAAGTGCCAGCACTAACTCACAATGACCAGTTGCGAAAGCTCAGACAAAGAGTACCCGGCTCCGACCGTTGATTAAATGGCGTCCGGGAAATATTACCCCTGGGGGTACGGATGCAAAAGCTAGAAATAAGAATGAACCAATTAGCAGGTCTTATGCTGGGCATAGTCAGCCTGACTAGTTTTGCTCCGGCTATGGCGCAAATAAACTACGACATTGTCGGCGGTGTACCTATAAATGGTGGTCAGCAAAACAACGGCGGCCAATATAATGGCGGCGGTCAATATAACGGCGGTCAGCAAACCGGCCAAAGAAGCCTGCTAGACACGACCGGCTATCAAAATACCCAGACCGGTTCGACTACCAATGGTCAACTCCGAGACGACAACAATCTCACACCTTTCGGGCAGTGGCTCTACAACCTTGGCGCCTCAAAGCAAGGTCAAACAATCGTCTTCCCTAAAGAAGATAAAGCGCAGCCTAACTATAACCAGCAAAGAGCCCAAAATCAGCGCCAAAATAGAACACCGATGCCGACCCAGCAACAGTTGCAGCAACAGCAAAATCAATTCGGCGATAACGGCACATACAACTCTGGCTCTTACAGTGGCGGTGGCCAAGGCAATTACAGCGGAGGCGTCAGCTCAGGCGGTGGCGGCGGCGGCGGCGCTGGACAAGACAGTTCAATCATGAACTATTTCGGTCGCCAAAGTGCCGGCTCGGGCTCGGGTGTGCTGGGCAATGCAGTCAGTCGTTTCAGCGGCGGTCTGATGGGCGCCGGGCGTTCTGCCGGAGGTGCGCAAATGCCAAATGGTCGCGGTAGTTTCAACAGTGGTCAGGGACAGCTCTTTCAAAATCAGTTCGGACAACAACAGCAGCAGCAACAAAATTCAGTCACCGGGCAAATGGCCTCGCAAGCAGCATCTCAAGCAGCTGCTATGGACTCAAGAGTGCAAAGCCAACTGAACAAAACCAGAGACATGGCTAATGCCGCCTCATCGGCAATGGACCGGGCCATGTCGTCTAACGATCGCAATGTGCGCCTAGCGGCTGCCAGTGAAGCCAGGTCTTATGCATCAAGTGCCCAGGCAGCAGCCGACAGCGCCAGGTCACTGGCCGCCTCGGCACAGACCGACCGAGCCTACAGCTTGGCCCAAGAAGCCCAAGCAGTAGCCAGTCAAGCGCAAAGCTATGCGCAGCAAGCTACAGCCAGAGCCCAATCCAGCTTCTAAAGCAGGGTTATTAGAAACTTGTAAGCCTGGATTATTGCGAGAGGTAAAGCATTTTGCCTGCCCGCGGGATATCCTTATAGGTCACATTGTATAGACAAGTCTCTAAAAACCGCTCCGGGAGGCGAAAGATGGTAGTGACCAGTACAAAGGCGACCAAGTGCCAGCTTCTAGTTGGAGGCAAATGGGTCGATTCGGACGCCACTGAATTTCAGGAAGTCTACAACCCATCCACAGGTGAAGTCATAGCCCTCACCCCCATGGGCGGCAAAAAAGACCTGGACCTGGCAGTACAAGCCGCCCATAAAGCATTTCTCGATTGGAAAGAAGTGCCGGTGGTGGAACGCGCCCGAGTAATGTTCAAATTCAAGGCTCTTTTAGAGGCCCACTACGAAGAAATCGCCCGCTGCGTCACCAGAGAACACGGCAAAACCTTGCCCGAAGCCAAAGCTTCTGTGCAGCGCGGCATAGAAGTAGTGGAATTTGCCTGCGGAATACCCAGCTTGATGATGGGCGACAGCATGGCTAATATCGCCAGAAACGTCGACTGCGAAACAGTAAGACATCCACTCGGCGTCTGCGCCGGTATCTCGCCCTTCAACTTCCCAGCCATGGTGCCGCTCTGGATGTATCCGGTGGCCATTACTTGCGGCAACAGCTTTGTACTCAAACCTTCCGAAAAAGTGCCGCTCTCCAGCATAATGATCGGCAAGTTGCTTGCTGAAGCCGGCTTGCCCGACGGCGTCTTCAATATCGTGCATGGCGGTAAAGACTGTGTCGATGCCATCATCGAGCATCCCCTCATCAAAGCTATTTCTTTCGTCGGCTCAACAAATATAGCCAAGTATATCTATCAAAATGGTACCGCCCATGGTAAACGGGTGCAGGCAGCCGGTGGCGCCAAAAACCACATCATCATCATGCCTGATGCCGATATGGAACAGACAGTGCAAGCCCTGCAGGCATCGGCTTTCGGCTGCGCCGGCGAACGTTGTATGGCAGGCAGCCTGGCCATACCAGTCGGTGAAGCAGGCGAGGAGCTGATACCACAACTGGTGGCATCATCGAGCAAAATGACTGTCGGGCGCACCGACGGCGACCAAGCCCCAGATATGGGTCCGGTCATCACCAGAGAGCATCTTGAGAAAGTCAAAGGTATGATCGAAAAGGGCGCCAAAGAAGGTGCTGAGTTGGCTCTCGACGGCAGAGAAGTTGAAGCTGCCAAAAACAGCAAAGGCTTCTTCCTCGGACCGACCATCATCGATCATGCCCGTCCCGAAATGACCGTGGTCAAAGAAGAAATCTTTGGACCGGTACTGTCTGTGGTGCGAGCCAAAACCTTAGAAGACGCCATCAATGTCGGCAAGCAGTGCCCTTACGGCAACGGTGCCGTCATTTATACAAATTCAGGCAGAGCCGCTCGCGAGTTCAAGCATCACTTCAATGCCGGCATGATCGGTATCAATGTCGGCGTACCGGCCCCCATGGCTTGGTTCCCCTTCACAGGTTGGAATAATTCATTCTTTGGTGACCTGCACATACAGGGCTATGAAGGCATTCAGTTCTACACCCAGCAAAAAATGACCATGACCCGCTGGTTCGAACCTAAAGGTGATGCCTTCCAAGATCCAATCTGGAAAGCCAAGAAATAGAGACCGCTTTCTCTCGACAAAGAGAAAATTTACTGCTCAGCTAAGTTCACAAAACAGGCAAGAGCGTCTTTTGTCGCCTTGAAAGAATTGAGAAACTTTGCAGTTCTGCTAGTATGAGACTATGAAGCAGTCGAGATACGAATTCGAAAAGCTAACCACAAGGTGGAAATTATTCTTTTCCGTCTTGATAGTTATGGTCATGGGCTGGACCAACACCCTGCTGCACGATATGGCTGATTCTCCAGCAAAGCAAACCGCTTTTCGCTATGAAACAGCAATAACCGCTCATACGCATAGCCCCACCATCAAGCAGAACAGCGGCGATTCGATGCTGACGACCGTGCAAGACATCTCGGCGGTCGGTCTAATCTTGCTTAGTTATATGGATTGGGCAAGCACAACTTATCAAAGCCAGAGCGACAAATTCATCGCCTTTGCCCCCGGTGAAGGCGCTATCTTTGCCAATTCACCACCAATATTTCTTGTTCACTGCTCATTTTTGATTTAACTCTCGCAGCAAACAAAGACTTATAAGCCCGAGGGGCTTTGTTGTTTGCGTCAAAGAGAGTTATTTATCATGCTAAAAAACATATCGAGTCTCTGGCTCGCCCTTACCTATACTCTGATTCTTGGCGCTTGCCAAATGCAGTTTCAGACTGGCAAACCAGGCGAAAATGCGGTCGTCATCGACAAGCCTCAGCCTAAAAATTCTGACGGTCTATATAAACTGACAGACGATCAAATCAAAAGAGCAAAACTAAAGACAGTACCGGTAGGGACCAATGGCATCGCCCAAGAGCTTGAGTTTTCCTCGGTAATCGAAGCCCCATTTGAAGAGATTGGCACAGTATCACCTCAGATGAACGGCGTGGTCAGCAGAGTACTGGTCGATCTTGGCGATCATGTGCGTAAAGGACAGGTCTTACTTTATGTCAATAGCCCCGACGTAGCCGAGGCTCAATCAAACTATTTCGATGCTCTGGCAAAAATGACCAGCGCCAGAGCCGAAATGGAACTGATCAAAACAAGAATCGACGTTGCCGAAAAAGACCGACAAAGACTGAAAGACCTGGTAGACGAAGGCATTAGCTCAAAAAAAGATCTAGAAGCATCACAGGGTCGCTATGCTGCCACACGAGCCGAATTGGTAGCGGCAGAAGCGACCTACAAAGCAGCCCAAGCACAATTTGCCGCAGCCGGTGTCAAACTAAAGGCGCTGGGCATTGCAAAACCACAGAGCAGCCCCGACGGATTCACATCAGAACTGCCTCTTTTGAGCCCGCGCGACGGCATAGTTATTCAGCGCAATGTTGTCGCCGGTCAAGGCGTCTCTCCGACCATGGCCAACTATCCAACCAGCAACGCCGCCAATAACGCCAATGCTGTCACCAGTCATGCTCTGCTTTCTATTGCCAATCTCAAGAAAGTCTGGGTCATGCTCGAAGTTCCACAGTCTCAAATTTCTTATTTAGACTTAGATAGTTTGGTCAAGTTTGAGACAGAAGTGGCGCCGGGTGAAGTCTTTTGGGGCAAAATCACCAAGATGGGGCAGCACTATGACCCGGTCTCGCACTGTGTGCAAGTGCGCACCGAAATCGATAATAGCCGCGGTCTGCTTAAGCCGGGCATGATGATTATCGCCAAAGTAAACGTAAAACCGCACAATCAGTCGGGTCTCACGGTGGCATCGCAAGCTCTGCAAAATATAGAAGGCAAAGACTTTGTCTTTGTCAAAACAGGCGAGCAGACCTTTGCCCAAATAGAAGTAAAACGACTAGGTACAAACGGCGCCACCAGTCAAATAGAAGGAAAAATCAAACCTGGTGCAGAAGTTGTCGGTGAAGGCTCTTTTTATCTAAAGACTGAAGCAGTGAAACGAGCCATGGGAGAAGGCTAAATGAAAGCAGATAAGCTGCCGAGCATGCCCGACGGGCCACTGGAAAAGCTGGTCGGTTTTGCCTTGAATAAAAGACTATTCTCTTTATTCGTAAGCATTGCCCTGCTGCTTGCCGGGCTCTGGGCCTTCTTTTCTATTGCCATCGACGCGGTGCCTGATATCTCCAACATTCAAGTTACCGTAACCACCACCGCCCGTGGTTTAGCACCGGGCGAAGTAGAACAATATATTACCTATCCGGTTGAACTGGCTTTGCAAAGCATGCCTAAGTTGCATCTGCAAAGGTCAATATCCAAATATGCTCTTTCGCAAGTTACAGCAGTCTTCGAAGACGGTACTGACATTTACTGGGCCAGGCAACAGGTAAGCGAAAGACTAAAGTCAGCCCAAGGGCAGATGCCGCCCAATAACGACGTAAGCATAAACCTAGGTCCGATAGCCACCGGTCTTGGTGAAATCTATCAGTTTGAGTTGCGCGGCCCCGGTTATAGCCTTATGCAGCTGCGCGAAATTCTAGACTGGCAGGTCATTCCGGCACTAAAGACGGTACCAGGTATAGACGAAGTACAATCGATGGGCGGCGAAGCAAAAGAATATCAGATCTGGCTCAAGCCCGAGCGTTTACACGGCTATGAAGTAACCCCCTCGGAAGTTTGCACCGCTCTGCGCAATAGCAATGCCAACACCGGCGGTGGCTATGTTGTCGAGCAAAGCGATCAAATTTTGCTGCGTGCCCAAGGTCTTCTTGCCAGCACTAAAGATATCGAAAACGTACTGATAAAACGCTCGCAAAATGGTGCCGTGCGCATCAAAGATCTTGCCGAAGTCAAGATCGGCAAAATGTTGCCCCAAAGCATCGTCACAGCCGGCGGCAAAGGCGAGACGGTCATAGGCATTGTCATTATGCGCAAAGGCGAAAATTCAAGAGAGCTTGTCGGGCGCATCAAAAAAGAGATCGAGCTACTAAAGCCGACCCTTCCCGAGAATATTCAAATTGTGCCGTTCTATGACAGAGGCGACTTAGTCGACCATACAATAGAGACTGTCAAAGACAATCTAATGCATGGGGCTCTGCTTGTTCTTGTAGTTCTCTTTTTGCTGCTGGGCAACTGGCGCGGAGGTCTGGTCGCAGCTACGGCTATACCGCTCTCGCTCGCCGGTTCACTTTTGTTTTTAAACTTAAGCGGGGTCTCTGCCAATCTACTTTCGCTTGGCGCTGTTGACTTTGGCATACTTATTGACGGCTCAGTGGTCATGGTCGAAAACATTCTGCGCCGCCTACATGCTGCCAAACGAAACGCAGACGGCGCAGAAGAAACACTGAACACACAAAATAGATTAGGCACCATCGCCGCCGCCGCCAAAGAAGTGGCAACGCCGGTCTTTGCCGCGGTCACCATTATCACTGTGGTCTATTTACCCATCTTGGGTTTACCCGGCGTAGCCGGCAAGACCTTTCAACCAATGGCTCTTACTGTTGTATTTGGTCTAATCACTGCACTCTTCGTAGCCCTCTTTGTCACACCCTCGCTATCTTATTTTCTGCTAGAAAAACAAGTACAAGAGAAAGAAGCCTTTTTGATGAGGTTAATGAATAGGCCTTATCGAAGGCTTCTACTTGCCGCAGTCAAAAGACCGAGCGCCACTGCCCTAACTGCTCTTGCCGTGTTTGTCGGCAGCCTGCTTTGTTTACCTCATTTAGGCAGCGAGTTTATTCCAGTACTAAGAGAAGGTTCCTTAGTATTAGGTCTGACTAGACCGGTCTCTGGCTCGCTGGCCACGGCGGCAGCTCAAACCACCATGATCGAAAAAGCCATACTTGAAAATCAATATGTTGAAACCGTGGTATCACGCACGGGGCGCAGCGAAATCGCTTTTGATCCGATGGGTCCAGATGAATCAGATGTCTTTGTTATCTTTAAGCCAAAGTGGCAATGGCCGCCAAACTATACCCAGCAAGACCTCGAAACAGCAATAAACAAGAAACTAAAAGAAAGCATTCCCGGGCTGATTTATTCGATGTCGCAACCTATTGAACAAAGAATGAATGAGCTTGTTGCTGGTGCACGCAGCGACGTTGCCGTAAGAGTGTTCGGCAGCGATCTCGACAAGCTAAAAGAAATAGGCAATGAAATTGGTGCCAGAATTGCAAAAATCGATGGCTGTGCAGACCTAAAGTTAGAACAAACATCGGGTCTGCCGGTGGTGAGCGCCAAGCTCAATCAAACAGCCCTTGCCGCCTACGGTGTCTTTGCCTCAGATGCCTTAAACACGGTGGCAGCGGCCGTCGACGGCTTAGTGGTCGGCACCATATATGAAGGCAAGCCAAGATTTCCTCTTACTGTTCGTTTTGAACCAGACTGCCTAAAGACAGCAGACGACATTGCCGAATTACCTGTGGCAGCCAGAGACGGCACCTTGGTGCCGTTGCGCCAAATTGCCAAAGTTGAGCGCGACCTCACATCGGCGCAGATAGCGCACCATCAGGGCAACCGCACTTATATGGTGCAGTTCAATGTGAGAGGCCGAGATCTAGGCAGCTTTGTGGCCGAAGCCCAGAAAGACATCGCAGCCAACATAAAACTGCCCAGTGGCTATCACATCGAATGGGGCGGTCAGTTTGAAAATATGCGCATTGCCCAAGAAAGACTTTTCATACTTGTGCCTGTTTCTTTGCTTCTCATTTTTGCCCTACTATTTATGCTATACAACGACCTAAAGCCTGGTCTTTTGATATTCACAAATATTCCTCTAGCCTTTTCGGGCGGCATAGTCGCACTTTATCTAAGACAAATGCCCCTTTCAGTCACAGCCGGCGTCGGCTTTATTGCGCTCTTTGGCGTTGCCGTCTTAAACGGCGTTGTCTTGGTCTCGACAATAAGACAGTTTGAAGCAGCAGGAATGCAGCCAAGACAAGCAGCCGTTGCCGCCGCCAGACAAAGACTAAGACCAGTGCTTATGACCGCCCTGGTTGCCTCCTTAGGCTTCATTCCCATGGCAATTGCCACTTCGGTGGGTGCAGAAGTACAACGCCCGCTCGCCACCGTTGTCATAGCCGGCTTAATCACATCTACAGCCCTTACCTTGCTTGTACTACCGGCCCTCTATCCGAAAGTATGCCGCAAAAGAAAGGAGCCCTCATAGGGGCCCCTTATCAATAGCTTAACTACCGGCAGGTCTTACTTGACGGCTTCGCCGACAGCAACAGGTTCTGCTAGATTTTCTGCTTTAGCTTCGCTCTCAACCATCGAGATTACAGCAGCAGGCTTGAGCGATTCAACGGGCTCAACCACTACTTTACCGCCGGCGGGTTTGATGCGGCTGGCAGCCATTGCTGTTTCGTTAGGTCTAACTACATCTTTAGCCAAACCAAGTTTCTCAAGCATCCAGATGGTTGCCCAAGTGATGTCGAATTCCCACCACATCATGCCATGACGAGCCGACTTGGGGAATGCATGGTGGTTGTTGTGCCAACCTTCGCCGCAAGCAAGAACAGCAACCCACCAAACGTTGCGGCTATCATCGCGCGATTCGAAATTGCGATAACCGTGATTGGTGAGATGGCAGAAAGTGTTAACGAATTGCGGGCTCCAAAATACAATGAAACCAGCCAAGAAGTTGGCGGTGAAAGCCACCGGTCCGAAGAAAGCCAGGATAGCAAGACGCCAGGCAATATTGAGAGCCAAACAAAGTTGGGCTTGACCAGCAGAGTGACTGGTACCCAGCATACGCAATACAGGATCTGACATCAGATCTTGACACTGTCTAGCGACTTCTTCCGGTCCTTGTTTCTCACCCATGTTGAGCATCCACTTGTAGAGGGCATGCTCAAAACCATCACGGGGTGAGTGAGGATCACCAGGAAGATCAGACTTTTGATGGTGCAGACGGTGGGTGGCAACCCAAGAAATTGGAGCCCCCATAAGGGCCAGGTAACCGCCGGAAACAAAGAAATACATTACCCAGCGGGGAACTTTTAGACCTTTGTGAGTGAGGAGGCGGTGGTAACCGAGTGTTATGCCTAGACCGGCGTAGAGATAAGAGAGAAGGAACCAAACTGTAAACGTACCCAGCGCCGATGGCTGAGTCCAAGCCGAAAAATCCAAAATGTAGCCCCCATAGTCCGCCGGTCGTGCCAGCTCTGTAACAGGCGTCGCTCAAAAAATTAAGGACGCATCATCTGCAGAACATTGCCGACGTTTTTTCGGACGAACTGCTTCGATGTTCACAAATATATCACGGAAGGAGTTGTCACGCCTTCAGCCCCCCGAATGATTGACGAAAGCAAGAGTCCGTGAAAGCGTCACCGAATGGCTATTGGCGAGATTCTAACCGGAAGGATAGATAAATTTACTTGTCAACTAATATAAGGACCCTACCGAGGACAAGCAATCTGAAAACAGAATGAAAATCAGATTTAGAAATTCCGATTACCGAAATCAGGTACTCTGCAAACTGCAAATGCCAATACCGGACCAAAGAACTGAGACAAAAGAACTTCGCCACCACCAGCGGTGCAGTCATAATCAGTACTAATACAGTACCAATGCCGTCTGAATGCCGTCCTAAATTCGTTTCAACCTAAAGACAGCGCCAAACTGGTCAAGACGAGGGCTACTGGCGGCAGCAGCCTTAAATTAGAAACAGTTAGTCTAATTCCAATCGTCTGGGCGTCCCAATTGGGAATCTTCCCATTTCAGGGGAGCAATTGTTAGAACAATCACCTTGTAGAGCCTCTTTAAAAAACCTAAAGTGCAGGAAAGAGAGGCTCCTGATAACTATAGGCTTTATTCTCTGGCTGGCGACATTTTTTGAGGCATAACGCATGAAATTTGTAATCACAGGCGGACCATCAGTAGGCAAAACAACCATAGTCACTGGTCTGCAAAATCTGGGCTACAAAGTAGTACATGAAATTGCCACACGCCTAATTCAGGAAGGTCGTATCTTGCCTTGGGTAGATAGGCAAAAATTCCAACAAGAAGTCTTGCGCAGACAGCAATCGGCCGAAGCGGCCATTTTAGACTTCGACAAACCGGTTATACTCGACCGGGGCTTGTTTGACGGCGAAGCCTACTATCTATATGACAAGCTGCCGGTGCCGGCCGCTTTCTCTAACCTCGACGCCGGTCAATATGCTGCCGCCTTCCTCATCGAACCTCTCAATTTCTTTGAAGAGACTGATGTGCGCAGAGAAAATCTCGCTTTCACAAAAGAAATAAGCGTCATTCTCGAACATTGCTATGAAAGCAGAAATGTCAAAGTCGTAAGAATACCGGCAATGCCGCCCACCGAGCGCATTCAATTTGTCATGCAAAAAATAGAAGAAATCAAGAAAGACCAAGTGGTCTCGCTCGAACAGGCCGTCAATAAAGCCTCCTTCTATCTCAGCCCTCAGGCCGCTGCCTTCGCCTTGCCGTATTAATCTTCTAAAGAAATGCTACTCTATTAGCATTTCCTAAGGAGGCGATAATGCGAGCATCTGAAGCCACCAACCACTATTTCAAAAGAGCGGCAAAGGCCCTTAGACTGGGCGCAAGACTAGAAACAGTCTTGATGAACCCGCGCCGAGAAGTAAAAGTCGAATGCGTTTTTGAACTTGATAACGGTGAACTGGGAACCTATACCGGGTTCAGAGTGCAGCACGACAATAGCCGTGGACCATTCAAGGGCGGTTTACGCTTCCACCCAGAGGTTGACCCCGATGAAGTTAACAGCCTCGCCTCGCTTATGACTTGGAAAACCGCAGTCGCCAATATTCCCTATGGCGGCGCCAAGGGCGGCATCAATTGCGACCCCGGCAAACTCTCACACGCCGAGTTGCAACGCCTCACCCGTGCTTTCATCGACGAGATTCACGACATTATTGGTCCTGGTCTGGACATCCCGGCCCCCGATATGGGCACCAATTCACAAACCATGGCCTGGATAGTCGACCAATATTCTAAATATCATGGCTGGACACCAGCAGTGGTGACAGGCAAACCCTTAGAGTTGGGCGGCAGTGAAGGTCGCGAACAAGCCACTGGTCAAGGGCTTTTCTTTGTCACCGAATCGGTGCTCGCCGATCTAGAAATGGACATCAAGAAAACACGTTTTGCCATACAGGGCTTTGGCAATGTCGGCTCTTGGGCAGCTAAATTCATTCATAATGCCGGCGGCATCGTCGTCGCCATAGCCGACGTGGGCGGCGCCGTCTATAACAAAGACGGCATCGATGTAGACGCACTCTGGCACCACAGCATCGAACGCGGCGGGGTCAAAGACTTCCCCGGCGCCGAAAACATCGATGCCAAATCGATATTTACCCTCGATATCGATGTGCTTGTACCAGCTGCACTCGGTAATGTGATCACCGCAGAAAACATGAAAGACATCAAGGCTAAAGTGATAGTGGAAGGTGCCAATGGCCCCACCACACCCGACGCCGATGAATATCTAGCCGGCAAGGGCATCACCATCATTCCAGACATCTTTGCCAATTCCGGTGGGGTTGTAGTCTCTTACTTCGAATGGGTCCAAAACGTGCAACAGTTCCGCTGGCGCCTCGATAGAGTCAACCAAGAACTGAAAGCACTGTTGTTAGATTCTTACAAAGAGATCAAACACATCTCTAAGTCATCCGAGTGCGACATGCGTACCGCCGCCTTCCAACTGGCAATCAGCAGAGTAGCCAGAACAACAGCCCTTAGAGGGCTAGAGAACGAAAACTTCTGTATGCTTTCGGCCCCGCACTAAAGCTCAAACAGCAAAACACCAAATAGGAAATAGCCTGCGTGGAAACAACCAATTCAGCGCCTGAAGAGGCACATCTTTCGGGTGACCTTCACGAACTGAACGAAAGAGAATGGTTCGATAAAGTCTACCAAGGAGACAAAGTACCGCAGCTGACACTGCGGGCGGTGCTGATGGGCGGGCTCTTAGGAGCCCTCATGTCTATTTCAAACTTGTACACCATGCTTAAGGTAGGCTGGGCCTTTGGGGTGGCCATTACAGCTTGCGTGCTCTCTTTTGTCATCTGGAAAGTGGTGCGGCTTTTCGCCCCTAAACTTTCAGACATGACCATACTAGAGAACAACTGTATGCAGTCGACCGCTTCGGCAGCCGGTTATTCAACAGGCGCCACAGTTGGTATCGCTTTTGGTGCTTTACTGCTTATTACCGGCAAACATGTCGACTGGACCATACTCTTTCCCTGGACCTTGGTTTCAGCGCTACTGGGCGTTGTGCTGGCTGTGCCGATGAAACGACAGATGATCAATCGAGAGAAACTGCCTTTTCCAAGCGGCATCGCCGCCGCCCAAACACTTAAGAGTCTGCACAGCCACAGCGCTGAAGCAGTAAAACAAGCATACAGCTTGGTGGCAGCCATGATCATTGCCGGTGTCACAGGCTTTATGAAAAACGGTGAGTTTGCCTGGCAGCTGGCTATGAAACTAAAGCTACCCGAGTTGATTCACTTTCCAATCAAACACCGCGGCATAGATATGGCGGCCCTGCCCGGCTTTGGATTAGAGCCAAGCTTGCTTTTGGCGGCAGCAGGCATGCTAGTGGGCTTGCGGGTTTCGCTCTCGATGATTTTGAGCGCACTCTTTCTTTACTTTATAGTGTCACCTGAACTTTTGCAGGCCGGCATCATCAGCAAACCCAGCGAATTAATCAAAGGTTGGGCTCTTTGGACCGGTTCCGCCATCATGGTAACATCGGGGCTGACAGCCTTTGCCATAGAATGGAAAACCATAGTACGCAGCTTTACCGGTCTCAAAAGCGGCAAACAAGAAGGTGAAAGCGACCCGCTCGCCGCCATAGAAGTACCAAACAGCTGGCTTATCATCGGGGTTGTGCCCCTCGCTCTAGCCTCAGTAATCTTGCAATATGTAGCCTTCTCGATTAACCCACTAGTAGGCTTCACAACAGTCGGACTAAGCTTTTTATTGGCTCTAGTGGCATGCCGCGCCACCGGCGAAACCGACGTCACACCAATGTCGGCCATGTGCAAAATCACACAGCTAACCGTGGCGGTGCTGGCGCCACGCAACATCACAACCAACTTAATGGCCGCTTCGGTTACTGCCAATATCGCATCTAGCTCAGCCGACCTACTGACAGATCTTAAAAGTGGTTATCTGCTCGGTGCCAATCCAAGAAAGCAATTTATTGCCCAGCTCATAGGCGTTTTCTTTGGCGTGGCAGCCATTGTGCCCGCCTGGTACATGATGGTACCCAACCAAGCCGCACTCGAAGCCATGCAACCACCCTCGGTGCAGACCTGGTACGCTGTAGCCACCGCTCTTTCAGAAGGCATCGACAAAGTGCCGGTATCGGCCAGATGGAGTATGTTAATCGGCGGCATAATCGGTATAGTGCTGGCAATCACCGACAAATATTTGCCGCCCAAAATCAAAAAGTTCACCCCCTCAGCCATGGGACTGGGACTATCTTGGGTCATGCCTTTCAGCAATGCCCTAGCCTTTTTTATCGGCGCTTTAGTTGTCGAAATCTGGAAGAGAATCAATGCCAAGAACGCTGAGATTTACTATGTTCCTGTGGCATCAGGGGCGGTGGCAGGCGAATCTTTAGTTTGCGCCATGATAGCCATAATCAATGCCGCTGCCGCACTAGCCAGACACTAAAAATAAAGATATGAAAATCACCTCTTTGACAATTTACCCGGTAAAGTCTCTGAAAGGCATTGCTCTTGAGCGCATGCCCATAGACAAACGAGGACCGGTATTTGACCGCGAATGGATGCTCGTCGATAGAAACAACCGCTTTGTCAGCCAACGTGAACTAGCCAAACTATGCTTGATTGAAACCGAACTTACCGACTTTAGCCAGGGTAAACAATTGGAGTCGGCGCGGCGTCTTGTTCTGCGAGCGGGCGAAAGAGACATCTCAATAAACATCGAAGCCCCTGCCCAAGGACAACCCATCGAAGTAAAGGTTTGGAACGACCTATGCCAAGCTTATGAACAAGATAAGAACGCCAGTTCTCTTTTGAGTGAATTTCTAGACTATGACGTGAGACTAGTGCGTATGGGCGCCAGCGAAAAACGCATAGTCGACCCCAAATACGCGCCGGCAGCTGAAGACAAAGACCATATAGTCGGCTTTGCCGACGGCTTCCCTTTGCTTGTCATTTCAGATGCCTCACTGCAAGATCTCAATGCCAAGCTTGAATACCCGGTCGAGATGAATCGCTTCAGACCAAATCTCACTTTTGACGGCGACGAGCCCTATTTAGAAGACAAAATTAAAGAGCTGCAGAGCGCAGACTTGACCCTGGCACTGGTAAAGCCCTGCGCCCGCTGCCAAATCACCACCATCGACCAAGATAGCGCCGACACAGGTAAAGAGCCTCTGCGCACACTGTCAAACTATAGAAAGATAGACGGCAAGGTCATGTTTGGGCAAAACGCCATTGTTAAAGAACTAAAAGCCGGCGCCGCTCTGCATCTGTTTGAGCCTTTGGTTTTGCGCTGAACTGATGTAAAATGTCGGCACTATGAAAAACAGAATCAGGCTTATAGTTCTCTCATCAGCCCTGGTGTTGTCGTCTGCAAACTTGGTGAAAGCCATCGACACATCAGATACTTATCCCCGAATTTCGGCGATGGAATTGACCCTCTTGGGGTCTAGTCACCCCAACGACAGCCTCGGCGACAGATTGTCGCGGCTGGAAGTGAAAGCTTTTGGCAAAGCTTCCACAGGCGATCTAAGCGACCGCACCGACAAACTGCAAGACTATGTCGAAAGCAAACTCAAAAAACCAGTGGTGGCGCCAGACCCAGGTTATGTAAGCGACGAAGCCGCAAAATTAGATTCCACCGGACAACCGAACCAATCTGGCTCGAGTGAATATGCAGGCACAAAGTATCCGCGCGTCACAGCCCTAGAAGAAGCCATCTTGGGGCAAAACTATGATGCCGATGGCGCAGACTTGAACAAACGACTCTCGCGCATGGAAGTAAAAGTCTTTGGACAAGCCCTTGAAAAGAATTCACTAGGAGACCGTACCGACGCGCTAGAAGACTATGCCGAGAAAAAACTGCACAAGAATATCTTAGGTCAGTCTGAAGCACCGCAAAACGGCATGCCCGGTCAAGCCACCGGTGGTGGTGGCAGCAACGTGCTTTCAAAAGTGGGCAACGCTCTATTTGGCATTCCACCTGCTGGTTCGCAAGGACAACAAGGTCCGTCTTTCTTCATTCCAGGCTTTGGACCCTTTGCTGGGGTACGAGTGCAACCTAAAAGCGCCCTACAACAGCAACAACAGCTAGGCGACGATGACGACACGCCGAAAAAGCCAGCTTTGTCGAAAGCCGATGAAGACGCAATAAACGGCACCGAGCCACCACCGGCAAGCGCTCGCCTAATCACAAAAGTAAGTTGGTGCGAAAAACGAGTCTTTGGTATGGTTTATCAAGACAAGCATCTGACCGAGCGTCTCGATTTTCTAAACAACGCCTTGAAGTTTGACCCAGGTCAAAAGGGAATGGCTTTGATGGACGATGTCGACAAACTTATGCAAGCCGCCCAAAAGATTCCAGCTAGATAGAATGCTTTGTCTCATTCAGCAAGTCGGCATAGTTGTGCCGCATGCGCACAAGATCGGGATGCTCTTTCCCAAGAGTAGCTTCCAAAGCTGCTACAGCCCTCTTATAGAGAGTCTCTGCTTGTGAGTACTTTCGCTGGGCGACATAAAGCAGCGCCAAGTTATTGAAGAACTCTGCTTTTTGGAACTCAGTTAAAGCAGACTCTTTTACCAGTCTGAGTGCTCTATCAAAGGACTCTTGGGCTTGAGCAAGTTTGCCCTGAGACCTATAACAATTGCCTAGATTGCTTAGCTCCGTCAACAGCTCCACCGAATCAAGACCAACTGCTTTCTCCTTAATCTGCAAAGCTCTCCGATAGAGAGGTTCTGCCAATTTAGGCTCAAATCTGTCCATATGCAAACAGGCAAGATTACCTAGTGCTTGCCCCAAGTCCTCTGTTTTATCGGGTCTATTCTCGAGAGATTTCAAAGCACAATTAAACATACTCTCCGCTTGAGAGAAGCGTCCTAGAGCCGTATAAATCAGTCCTAGATTATTGTATAGACAGCCACTAATCTTCCCAGCCTTCTCTTCGATTGCCAAGGCGCGCTTGTTCAAGCTCTCAGCTTCCTTAAAATGACCCAGTTTATAATTGATATTTGCCAGTCTGCTTATCGCATTCACGAGAACAAGAGGCTCAACCCGCGCCTTTTCTTCAATGGCGAGTGCCTCTGAATAGAGGGACAAAACCTGCTGCAATTTCCCTTGCTTTTCGTATAGGTCGGCAAGGAGATAAAGATAAGGAATTCGTTCCATAGGCTTACAACTGGAATCTTCATTCATTACGGCAATAATTTGTTTATAGCTTTCCACAGCCTCAGAGGTTCGACCGCTATTTTCATAAATGCCACCAAGGCTACGCAAAACCACATATAGATCTTCCTTAAGAGTTGGATCCTTCTCAAGCAGAGAGATAGCTTGACGACACAATGAAATCGACTCTTCAATCCGACCTCGCTCATATACAGCAGTTGCAAGATTGCACAAACTATTGCCTATGAGGTCTTTCTTACCGCTCTTCCTCGCCAACTGCAAAGCTTGCCGAAAGAGCGCCTCTGCTTGCTGCGTTCGCCCCTCATGAAAGGCAGCAGTAGCAGCCTTTGAGACCTTTTGCCAATGACTTATGTCATTGCTTTCTGAAGCAATTGCCCTATGCGCACCAAAAGGTAGCTGCGGCGCTAGCAACAAAGCAAGCAAAACAAAGACGACGGTCACATGTTGTGAGTAGCAAGATTGCAAAGAATCAACCCATCTGAGAGACGCCATACACATCCTACTCCACCGCCGGTCTAAAGAACAAAACCTTAGGCATATGCCCTTCTTCTAAGGGAACGAAGGAAACCTTTAGCGAAAAATTCTCTGGACGCGCATCACCGTCGCCAGGCAAAACCCAAGGTAAAGCAAAGAAATATCTCAACCTCTTACCACTATCTCCAGCCTTTGCAGCAAGCTTACTTTCTTTGCCTTTGCTCTTAGCGTCGCTATAGCCGACCATGACGCTCAGCTTACGCGAGCCGCTTTCACCCCAGTTGAAAGCTTTCCCTGACGCAGCGGCTCCAGGCATAACTTCAAGCAAAACCCGCCCAGGCTCATCGGCAGCGACATAGCCCCATACCACGCCTGGCGACAAATTAACTTCGTCGTGACCGCTCGATTTATATGACTGCCCAGCCAATATAGACAAGTCAAAAGCCGCCCCTTTCTTTTCCGCCTCAATCGCCGCCTTTATCTTTCTCAGCTGACTGAGTACCAGGTTTAGAGACCGCTCAGAGGCGGCTCTATTCTCATGGTAAGAGCTTTCAGATATATTAAGCAACAAAGCCCGCGACGCGGCAGTAAGATTTGAGTGCATCCAGAGACGATTATTCTTATCATCGAGTGTTGTAGGAATGCAGGTCATATCAACACCTTTCTTTAGTTTGGCACTATCTGCAAAAACAAGTGTTAGCTTTTCACGATTCGCCCCACTGCCGATATAGCCAATCTCTTTGTTGGACACTGTATTCAAAACATATAAACGGGTCGACACCATCACCGAGCCATCACCTTCTGCCAGATAAGCACCACCTGCGGTACTGGGTGACAAGCGTAAATTTCGTTCAGAGTCTTTGGTGGCGTCGCCGGTGCGCTCAGAAAAAAGATCTGAGACGAAGTGGTTGGAGGTCTCTGGTTTAGGCTTGGTAAAGAAATCAAGATTATAGCGCAGAGCGGCGACGGTCGAGCCTTCTAGCTGAGGCTCAAGTTCTCTTTGGGCAGCTCTTCCGCATAAAGAGTCTCTATCATCGGTGACAAAAAATCGAGCATCAGAATATAGATAGCGCAGCAATCTATACCGATCAGACTCTAAAAACTCTGATAATACGCTACAATCTATTGGAAGTGTGCGAACAAACTTATTTCTATCGACAATCGGCTCTGGAGCCGTACAAGCAGCAAGAGTAAGAGAAGAAAAAGCAGCGAGGGCAGTTAGAACAAAAACTTTAAGTCGCATTTTTGATCCTACTTCTTAGTTACTTACTCAATGTCTCAAGGAGCGCACTCTAGATTATGGCAGAAATGAGCCAATTCAACTCAGATGACAAAGCCGCCACCGCCGCTCAAGAAAACCCTGCCAAGGTCAAGCTAGCCGACGAAATGGCGGCGGCGCGTACAATTCTAGCGATGGACCGAACTCTACTAGCTTGGATTCGCACCGCCCTCAGTTTGATCGGTTTTGGTTTGGCTCTTGTAAAATTTCTCGGTCGCTCCTCTCTGCATAATCTTTCGGTGCCCCGAGGCGACGCCCATTCTATTGAATGTCTCGGGCTAGGTGTTATGACCTGCGGTCTGGCCTTTCTACTCTGTGGTGCCATCGACTATTACAAAGCGGCGCACAAACTAAGAATGGATAACTTTGGCATTAGCGTTTGGTCGCGGTCGCTGATTATGTGCCTTTTGCTATCAGCTCTGACTATAGTCACCATTATTGGCATTGTCGGCGAACTCTTGCACTAAAGAATAAAACCAAGATAGCTCGCCCAAGCACCATATGCGATACTAGACCAAACCGGCGCAGGACAAGCTTACCAGGTCTGAGGTTTGCGCCCGATGCCCCGAGAGGCTAGAGTCTTATCAATCAAAGCACCAGTAGCAGGAAAATATCTGCGCAAGCCTTCAGCCAAGCTTGTATCGCCGCTTTGATAGATTTCGGCAAAGAGTTCTTTGCTGGCGCTTTCGTTTAATTTACCGCGCAGCAAGGCAGACTGCACAAAGGTATGCAAAGTCGGCAGCTCATGCTCAAAGTCTATGTTTCTTCCTTTTTGAGCCTCTAGATCTTGATTAACGGCTTTAGCAAATTCGGCACTTTCGCTAAAAAAGGCGGCGCCTGGCACAAGCGCGTCGTCGATGGCATGACCGACTTCGTGCGAGCGCGCCTTAGAGGTGCGGTCTCGTCTTTCTAGAACAATCTCTTTGCTGCTTGGATTATAGAGAGCCTGTGAAATAGCGATTACAAAAGAGCGGTCGATATGATGGGCAAGAGCCTTTGACACAGGCTCTTCGGTGAGCTTAACCTCAACACCGGCAGCGGCAAAGAGTTCAGGCACTCCTTGCGGCAAAGTTGAGAGATCTTTATCAGGCTTAACAGAGGGCAAGAGCGGCTGATTGTCATAAATTCGGCGCAACTGTTTCACTTCGGTTGAAGCGACCGACAGGTCTTCTTTAGTGACCTCGTCGGGATCGATCATATTGAGATTCCACCAAGAACCGCCCTTGTGCAAGGCTCGCAGATAAGGGCGGCGGTCGTTAAGGCTCTTGAGCAGCTCCACTTCCATAGTGGGCGGCAAGCCGCTTATTGGGTTGCGACTGGCTTTGGCATCACTAAGACGGGCATCTAGTTCGCTTTTCTCTAGTTTGCCATTGCCGTTTTTATCAAGCAAGTTAAACTGCGACAGACCATAACCGATGCTAATGTCACGCACCTGCTCTTGGCTTATCGCAGGTAAAGTCTGCTCATAAGCAGTTTTTTGTTTGGCGTCGTAGCCAACATAGACCGACTTAGTCTCGGCAATTAGTTTGGCATAGGCAGCCTCGGCAGAAACCTCTTGCGACGCCCGCAAGATGGTGCGGTCGGCATTAAGGGCTGCTTTCAACTCGTGGTTATCGTATTGCATACGATAACGGTATTGAAAAATAGCCGCAGGTGCAATGGGGATGTTACACCGCCCCTGTCACAACTCTGACACAGCTTTATGCTTATCTAAATGAGCGCGATCAAGTGCCTATTTTGCCGAGACATAAACAGCCGAGAGAATCGGCTTACTTTTGCCTTTGAAATCAAAGCGGATCTCGCCCCAATCTTTCTGATAGATGGCTATAAAGTCTTCAGACCAAATCTTTTCGCTCTCGTCACCTTCGCGGGTCCAGCGACCCAACTTAGCGGCCACGTCTTCGGGAGTGATGGTTCTATCTGGATTCACCTTAAATTCGACGACGCGCATATCGTCTTCCTTTAAGACACAGGTACGCACTCTCTGAATAGGTTTGTTGCGCAAGAAATCGGTCTCGAACTCTCTAAATTCACCGGCTACTGGGTGAAACTTTTTGCCTGTGAATTTTTGCAGATAATCTAAAGTGAGCAGGTGCCCAGAATTCAATTCATCAAAAACAGGCTTGAGCACATCTAGTTTATGACTATGGCCGTGCGCGGCGCGCATTGGCGAAGGCACGGGCATTGCGATTATAGGCTGGCTGAGGACGGCGGTAAGACACAACGAAAGCAATGGATTCATAATTGACATTTGCCTCCCTGACAATTTCGCCGAATATTCTGGCAAAAGATTGTGCGGGAATTGTGACGAGCTACTTGATATCCATCGGACGAGTGTCCATACCAAGGCGCTGCGAGACATCCAAGCTCCACTGGAAAAGTCTTGTGCCCAGCCGGGTATCAAGGGAGGCCTTAGAGGACTTGGCTTCTTCCTCTTTGACGAAATATTTGCCAGTGGTGGCATACAGCTCTGGGGCGGATGCTAACTTTATTATGGTTCTTGCGCCGACTTCGGGGCTGACACCAAAAATCTTGGCATTGGCTTGAATTATCTTGCCGACCAGACCGTTATTGCCGCCAAATTCGGTGGCAACAACACCCGGGTGCAGAGCATTGACAGTGACACCGGTAGACTTGATGCTGTAAGCCAAATGGTAAGCAAAGAGCAAATTGGCCAGCTTGGTGTTGGCATAGCCAAAGTAACCCACCGGTAAATTCTCTTTAAAGTTGGGCATGTCGTCGAGCATGGCTCTTTTGTGAGCATCTGACGAAACGATTACTACACGACTGGGAGCTGAAGCCTTAAGCAAATCGAGGAGCATGCCGGTCAGCCAGAAATAGCCGAAATGATTCAGCGCCCAGGTCATTTCAATGCCGTCGACATTGTATTGTCTGCGCATAAAGAGAGCCCCGGCATTATTGACCAGTACATGCAGCTTGCTATGCTTTTTCTTGACGGCGGTGCTTAAGGTGCGCACTTGCTGAAAGTTTGATAGGTCGCAGACAAAATATTCCAAGTTATCGCTGCCGGTCATTGCATTTATTTCGTTGATTGTGCTGCGGCAACGCTCTTCATTGCGACCGACAATGATGACGGTGGCGCCTTTGGTGGCTAATTCCAAAGCCGTTACTTTGCCGATACCGGCTGTGGCGCCGGTGACCAGGCAAACTCGACCTCGCATTGAAATATCCGGTACTGACACAGAGCCTCCCTTTCTACCCTCATTTCTTGCCGACAAATCTTGCCGACAAGAACTTCTTCAGACGCTCATAGGCGGTCTGGAACTTTTCATCTTCTAGACAAAAGCAAAGTCTAGCCATATCGTCGCAACGTCCCCATGGTCCAGGGTTGATCAAGAGTCCGGCTTCTTTAGCCAGGGGCTCGAACTGGTCTGAAAGCTTGCCCAAAAGGAAAAGCCCGCCGCGGTAGGGGGTATCGTAGCCGTCATCGAGACCATATTGTCTCAACAGGGCAAGTAATTGTTCGCGCTTTTGAGATAGACTGCGACGTCTTTCCATCAAATAGTTTTCTACTTCGTTAAAGACTTTGGTGACGTCGAGCATGTGGTTGAGCGAACGGTCTAAGAAAGCCGAATAAAGCCCGTCCCAGGCACGCAAGAGCGACAGCGGCGGCACCGGTGTATAGCTTTGAATTTCTTGCGCCCAGACATCGCTGGGGGTGAGCATAAAGCCTAAACGCATGCCACCAGAGGCGAAGCTTTTGGCAACACCATCTACCATAAAGATGCGGCTTTGGAAGGGTCCTTGGCTGAAAGAAGCAGTCGAGAGAGAAGAAGGCGTCCAGCGGCCCAAGCGGTGGTCTGATAGCAAGAAGAAGATCTCGTCGCTGAAGATATAGATATCGTTCTCGTGACAGTGCTCGACTATCTTGCGCAACTTTTCGGGGTCAAAGAAGACTCCGCTTGGATTATTCGGCTGGGTGATCCAGAGCACGTCGAGTTTGACGCCTGAATCTCTTAAGGTCTGCAAATCGCGAGAGGAAAGCAAATAGGCTTTCTCAGGCGATGTTTTAATTTCAACAGTTTGGGCGCCATAATATTCGAGCATCGGATAGAGCGGACCATAACTGCCTGAAGGCAGCCCCACCACTGGTGCGCGACCAAGTCGGGCTTTCATAGCCTGCACGAAAGCGCCAAAGAGCGGAAACACGCCTTGCGCCAAGACCACACGCCTAGGTGTGGTGCCCACATGACGGGTGAAGTTGACGTAAGAGCAGACCCTTTCTTGCACAATTTGAGGCAAGACTGCGGTTTCTTCGTCTATGAAGCCCTTAAATAGAGACTTGACCAAAATATCAGGCGGCGGCGCTTCAAATTCACCATAGTCAAGACGAATAATATCTGCGCCTTCTGGGTCGACCGGCTTGGGCAAAAAGACTGGATCTTGCTCTATAGAACGAATCAATTCGCTCACCTGAATACCGCTATAGGCATCGCTGCACGACACTTTCTTTTCGGCGCTTTCGTTGAAGGCAAAAGTCATTAGATCTTCAAACAGCCATTGATAAAGCAGCTGGGTCGGATAAGCAATGCGAGAATAAGTCAGCTCGGCGCCGACATCAAGCCCGGGCAGCCACTGCAGCGGCGCATTGACGAGAAAACTCAGCTGCAGGTCTGGGCTGAGAATATTTTTGACCAGACCGTATAGCAGTATCAAATTTGGTGGCAAGTTTTCTTGCGCCGCCAGACGCAAAGTCATATTGGCGCCAAGATTAGAACTGATAAGAAAATTCTGCGAATCATCAATTAGATAAACACGGTCGGGATGCTTAGCCGCTTGCTGACAAAGCGCCTTAATTGTAATTGGCGAAGGCGCCGACAATTGCTTTGGCGAGATCAGCACTATCGACGGTGCCACTAAGTCATCAAGCTCGCAAAGCTCACTGAGGTCATCATTGCCTACAGTTACATCTAAACCAGCTTGGTTTGCCGTTGCCAGATAGACATCGGTCAAAGAAGAAGAGAGCAATATCTTTGCGGCTTTGGTGCCGGAGCATAGCTTGAAAAGAATTGCCGCCAACTCGGCGCGAGAGGGCGCGACAAACAACTCTTCAGCTTTGACCGGATAATAACAAAAGCCCTCAAGATAGCGAGCGAGGAGCTCTCTTATGCTCATATCGCCGCGTTCATGGGGATAAGGCAGCGAACGAGCCTGCATCATAGACTGCGAAAGACGCGAGAGAAAACTGACTCGCTCTTCTTTCAAGCGAGAAAAATCGAGTTCTTTGCGCAAACTAGAAAGACCCATTTTAGAAAGATTGCGCACAAAATCAAAAACATAGGGCTCGAAGCGAGTGTTGGCCTCATAGACAAGCAGGTCGTGATAGATCGGTCTGCCATTAGAAAGCAATTTCACTGCTGTCTTAGCCGAGACAGATTCATCGGCATCAGACTCGCGCGACATAAAGAAATGGAAGCGAATACCGTAAGATTTTTCCAGTTCGACCAGTGAGGCTAGATCTGTATCGTCGGCTTGCTGAATGCGGCGCATCCAAACCAGGCGAGCGTCAAAGCCACGACGCTCGAACATGCTTTCGATAGCCTGACGACCGGGGCGTCCGCCCAAAACCAGGGTGACTTTGCCGCCGGCATTGAGCAAGAGCTGCGATTGTTCCAGAGCCGAGGCAATAAGAGGCAAGCCAAAACGGTCTTCTAAGATGCCTTGTTCAAAACAATAATTTGAGAGGTCGTAGAGATCTTTCTCGGAGTAGCCCTCTATATTGCCGTCAATATCTTGCAGTGGCACCACTGGTTTAGGGTGCAAAACCTGAGGAATACAACCGACCACATGGTCAAAGAACTCGCCTCTAGCCAAGGGCGTCTGCAACAAGTCTGAAACTTCTACGCGGAAAGCCTGCACAATTGGTTCACCAGCTAAGCTTAGCCGGTCGGTACCGTCGCTGTTTGTGCCGTTCAACCAGGTATTGAGCCTGGCCATGGTCACGGCCACCGGATTGAGATCGAGACCAACCACCTCTTTGACATGGGTAAAGAGCAAAAGCAAGATCGAGATCCAGCCTGAGCCGGTGCCGACTTCTAAGACTTTGCGACCTCTGAACTGCTCTTTGGCTTTGAGCAAACCCTCGGCAAAGGTGCGGCCCCAAAACTCGGGCGAAAAGACTGCTTTTGTAAGCAACAAACGAATCGGGTCGGTAAGACCGGGCACAGTTACTTTCTTGAGCTGCAGACTTTCGATATTTTCGCTTTCGAGCTTTTCGGCTAAAGCATGCAAAACGCTAAGAGCGCGCTTGCTGAGCTCGGGCGAATCGCTGTCGAGAGCTTCTTTCAGCCGAGTCAAACTACCGACCAGCTCGCTGCTTTCTCTTTCAGCGCCGCTATCAGACTTTTGAGCAAACGAAATAATTTCATCCAGAGTAGGACAAGACAAAACCTTAGCCAAGACAACCCCTCAGAAAGCAAGTTCGACTTCAGATAATTCTGAAGCCGAACCTATTTTACTTGTTTAAGCGCCATTACTTGCTGCCGAGCGCAATTTTAAGGTGTTTCTAGTCCAGGTCTCGGGCTTACCGCCGGGGTAGCCAAGCGCAGGTCACTGCCCTTCCAACGGCTCTTCAGAACCGGTGTTTGCATGACTCCTCTTTCTCTGAGAACCTCTTCCTGCACCTTATCTTTCAGGTTCTGGAAGGCTTCGCCCAGGGTTGTGGCGTCGCCATTCTTGCGCAGTGAGTCAATAAGACAACGGGTGAAAACACTGTTTTGATATTTCTTAGATTCCCAAGACACTTGAGAAGGTTGGCTACTTGAGATTACAAGTTGTCCGGTGCCTTGGGCAACCGCATCGGCGTCGAGATTGCCCTTGCGGAACAGCCCCTTGCCGCCGGTTTCGGCAGCGCCGCTATGGCAAGCGTCCAGCACCAGCACAACTCTATCTGAGTGTACGCGCCCCTTGATAATGCGGGTGAGGTCTTGCATAGGCAAGCCGGAGGCATAAAGACTATCAACCTGACTGTCGTAGGCGAGCAGATAATTGACGCCGCCGATATCCATATCAGAAGCACTACCGTGGCTGGAAAAGTAGATAAGCACCAGGTCGTCGGGATTGGCAACGCGGGGCAACCACTTATCGCCCAGCTCAGAGAGAATATTGGCGCGGGTTGCCTTTTCGTCGGTGAGCAGTTTGACGTGATCGGGGGCGAAGTTGGCTTCTTTTACAAGAAATTCATAGAAGTCTTTTGCGTCTTTAGCCGGATATCTCAAATTGAGAGTGGAATCTTGGAAGTTGCTGATGCCGATGATAAGAGCCCATTTGTCGCGCACCGGACGGTTGACGATTTCAAGACTATTGGTGGTTTCCGTAGTTTCGGCGGTCTCAGCTTTTGGCTTACCGGTTGCAGCATGACCATTCTTCTCCGCCAAAGCCAGTCTTCTAGCTTCAGCCTCAGCCAAGCGGGCTCTTTCTCTTTCTTGTCTCTCTTCGATTTCTTTCTGCTTCAAAGCCAATCTCTGATTCTCAGCTTCGGCTTTTGCCCGAGCCAGAGCCAGCTTCTCGGCCTCAGCCCGCTCTCTTTGAGCTTTTACTTCAAGCTCTTTTTGCAGAGCGATCCACTTAGGGTCATTAACTTGAGCAGCACTTGCGGCAGTGCTGGTGCCGGTTTTCTTAACCGGATTAGAAGAAGAAATAGTAGCAGTAGTAGTCGTCGTCATCGCCAACTGAGTGGCTTCCGGCTTGCTAGCAGCGTTCTCTTTAGCGATGCGCTGTTTTTCCAATTCTTTCAGGCAGAACTTCTTATTGATTTCGGCCTCGTTCAAATTGCCGTCATAGCGCAGAGCCTCTTCAAACTGCTCAAGAGCCTCTTGCAACTTGCCTTGGTTGGAATAAATCAGACCGCGGCTCAAATAACAAGTGGCGCAATCGGGTGCCAATTTAATGGCTTCATCGAGATCTTTCAGAGCCCGGTCTTGCTGCTTGATGGCTTGATAAGCCATAGCGCGCCAATAAAAGGCACCGGCGCGGGTAGGGTTGAGCTTGATTACTTCTGAAAACTGGCTTATCGCCTGGTCGAACGCCCCCGAGTTGTAAGACTGCTTGCCACGCTCGTGCAGGGTATTCTCGTTGTCATACCAGGCCGCCAAAGCCGGCTGAGGCAAAACACCAAACAGGCTGGAACTCAATAGACAAGACAGTGAAAGCAAGGCAGCGAGACTATTCTTAGAGAGCCCGCCGGCAAAAGCAGCCAAGCCCTGAGTTCGCCCTTGCGTCACCCGTTTCTCATGCTTCTTTATGCGCTCTTTAACCATCGCAATATACCGATTTTCCCGATTTCACCAGACAAGACAATTATTGACTAAATCGAAAGAAGGAACCAGCTGAAAAGTCTCATTAAAAACTGTCGCCTGCTTCTTTCCTTAACGCCGGGTTCTTCATCTTTCTAAGGATGTCGAACTTGGTCGGTTTAACTGACTGTTCGGAAGAATTAGGGGGGCGGCCAGAACTTGATGAATTGACTGCGCTTTGTCCATGCGAAGATGACGAAGATAACGAAGATGATTTGGTATGGGCAGGTCTCTGACCGCGCAAACGGTGACCGTGGACACCACTCTTGTCATCCCCGGATGTGGCTTGGGAGGGGAGACCACCTGCATTTAAGGCATTATTAGATGCGCCGCTACTAACGCCTTTAGCATGCCGGCCAGAGGCGGCGGGTCTACCTGTTTCAGCCGCTTGAGACTCATGGGCAGGCGGGTTATCGAGATTAACATGCCTTTCTAGAGCAGGGGGACGCAGACCGCGAGCCATAAGCAGGGCACAAAAGACAAGCAATAAAGTGAGAAAAGCCAAGCCGAGTGGACGTTGAAACCTGGTCTCGGGCGAAGAAACGGCGCTAAGATTATTATGGCTGCGCTGAGCCGGCAGACGCACATTGGAAGCGCGGGCAAGCTTATCGCGGTTGTTTTGCAGGCTATCGCGCAAAGGACCCAAATCGACGGTGACACCAGGACTACAAGCTGAAATAAGAGCATCTTTCAGCTCGGTCATTGACTGGAAACGATCGGCCGGCTCTTTGGCCAAAGCCTTGGCTATGACAAGTTCGAGCGCCTCAGGAAAATCGCCTTCGGGGCAGGCTTCTTTTAGCGAAGGCGGCTCTTCGTAGACATGTTTATGTAAGAGCTCATAGATTTCGGCGCCATAGAAAGGGTCTTTGCCTGTAGCCATTTCAAAGAGAACTGCACCGAGAGCATAGATGTCGGCCCGATGATCGATGCCGCCACCCTTGATCTGCTCGGGGCTCATATAGGGTGGAGAGCCCCAAAGCTCACCTGAATTGGTCAGCCGACGGCTATCTTCACCTAGTTTAGCCAAGCCAAAATCGACCACGCGGGCAGATGTAGTATTACTGACTGCAGTGGTACCTTGCGAGAGTTTATCAGGGATTATGCAAGCATCGCGATCAGCACCACTTTCAGTATCACCTTTAGTATCATTACCGGTATCATGATCGGTATCATCTTCTAGTCTGTCAAAAGCGTCTGAAACATCATCAACCAGCATGATGTTTGCCGGTTTGAGGTCGCGGTGAATCACTTCATGACGATGGGCATGAGCAACTGCAGATGCCACCTGCGCGCCGATACGAGATAAACTTCCCAGGTTGAAGCGACCTTCTTCGGCAAGCACTTGGTCGAGGGCCCGACCACGCAAAAAGTCCATGACTACATAAGGCTGACCATCATCACCGATGATACAGTCATAAACAGTGACTATGTTTGGATGCGAAAGTTTGCTCAAGGTCTTGATCTCGCGCTCAAAACGGCGCCAGATATCTGGTCTTTCGTCCACTCTAAACTTTACTGTTTTGATTGCCACCAATCTGTCTATGGGGTCTTGCCTGGCTTTATAGACAACCGACATGCCACCCCAGCCCAAGACCGAAAGTATGTGATAACGGTCCTCGAGACAGCGGCCAATCAGGGGGTCTTTATATGGTCGCCTGGAACTTTCACCGGCTGACTGCAAGTCCCTACTCAGAGGCTGAGAATCGGCATATTTTGCCTGTTCACTTTCATCTGCCAGTGCCGGCGAGCCACCGTCAACCGCTGTGATGCTGCGCCAATCGGCAACTAGGTCCAGTTTCTCGGTTTCTTCTTCTTCGGCGCGGGAGAGCATGTGAAAGCCTTGATTCGGATCTTGTACCGGAGGAGCAAAACGACTCCAATCGGAATTAGCCTGCTTATTTAAATCCGAATCAGAACTTGTCTTTCCCATCTCAGACATGATTGCTAATCGCCGCCTCCAGGCGGGAATCCATTTAAATTGCCCGGCTGATTACCGGGGAGGCCGCCGGGGGGAGGACCAAAGGGAGGACCACCGTTAGGACCGCCATTAGGTTGAGGACCACCATTTTGACCGCCATTAGGACCGCCATTCTGGCCCCCGTTTGGGCCAAAACCGGACGGCATGCGATTGTATCCCCCTTGATTTTGCGCTTTCCTCATGGCTTCGTTGGCAGTAGCATGCACTTTCATCTTTAGTTCGCGCAAAGCTTTGATGCCCGAAGCAGGGTCGCGGCTCATCAAAGACTGGCAAGCAGCAAGCTCTGAATTGAGGGCGGCAACATTGACTCCATGCTCTTGCAACTGCTTGATCTCGGAGCCCAAAAGCTCGACCAACTTACTGCCGTCAAAGCCTATTGCCCGCAGATTCTCCTTAAGCTTAGCTTCGGTACTCGGTGATGAAGCCGGGGTAGATACAGTGCCCTTAACACCTTGACCGCGACTGACCATTTCAGCCTGGCGACAAAGCTGTTCTTGTTCTTTCAATTTCTCGGCCAAGCGAGCTACGAGCAGCTTCACTTCAGAGGACGGGGCGGTTTTAGCGGCTTCGTCCATGGTGACAAAGAGCTTTTCGTAAGGGGCGACACCGGTGCCTCGTTTACGCAAACTATTGATGCGATCTAAGAGCATCAAACGCTGTTCTTCATAAGGTCCAGGCGAAACGACTATGGTGCTTTCGCTGCCCCGACTCTGTCCAGCAGTGTCGCCGTCTAGCTCACCGTCGATGCTGACTAGCTTTAGGCTGGCAAGAAACTGCTGCGGCTCCATTGTGCCGGCGCCGTAATTTTTGATGTCTTGTTCAGTGACAGCAATCTTCTTGCCATTGGTGCCGTCTTCGTCTCTAAACAAAACCCTGACACCGTCAAGACAATAACCATAAGCATCAAGCACAGATTTGGTGATGAGCACGGCATCGATCTTCATATCTTCTTCTTTGGCACGTGGATGCCGCCGAGTCAAGACTGTGGCAAAGTTGCCAGAGACCACCACATGGACGGGATAATCAGGATTTACAACTTTAGCTTGTCTAATCAAATCGACTAAATTTGACGAGCTAGGTTTTTTAGAAAAAGAGGGCTCCTCTGTCGGGGCGCTTTTGGGCGCTGCTTGGTTGTTGCCGCCGGCTGATGAAGCCTGGGCAAGGGCGGGCGAAACCGACACCAAAGCCGACACAAATAAGCGGCTAACCAACCTTTTGCTGCTCAATTTATTCACCCGAACCGAAATAAGCCTGACAATTAAACTAAAGGGCAAGTAAAAACTTGCCCCTTCAGCTTATCAAATTAACACTAGCGAGGACGATGTGGCATTTTGTGTCGAGAATGGCCCATTTTGCCCATCATCATAAGCGGGCCCTTGACCATTGCCTGACGCATATCTTTGCGCTGGTCGGCGGTCAATATTTCCATAAAGGCAATCTGGTTATCTATCTTGATTGATGACAGATCGCTCTTGAGGCTTGTGATTTTGCCCTTCAGATCGGCTGCCTTCTTACTGTCTATATCAGCGCGCGTAATGGCGTCCTTGAGCTGCCTTTCCAAAGAATGCAATTCCACCATCTTTGGTCCAACTTTATCGAGCATAGAGTTCTTGAGGCTGTAGAGCTTTTCATACTGGTCATCGGTGAGAGCATGCTCGCCGCTGAATAGACCGCGCATTGCCGGGCATCCGCCGCCCCCGCCCGGACCACCCGGACCGCCGGGACCAGAATGACGCCCCCAAGCCATAACAGCTGGCTCTGGAGCGGGCGCATCAATAGCTATGGCACCAGGTAGAGGTATGGCAGGAGACATGGGCGCAGCCGGCAGTCCGGCCATAATTAAATCGACTTCCATTTCACGGTCTTGAACCTCAGCATCCTGGGCAAGGGCGAAGGTCACCGTAGAAGTAAAGGTTAGAGCTAAGGCTCCACTAATTGACAATAGATATTTCGGGCTGAGTTTCATTTTGGATTACTCCCAAATTCAGGGGACACTTATAGAACGTAATTTCGAGGCAAAAAGTTCAATTTTTCCGGATAAAAATTCCAAATCTTTCCGGTCTTACCACTCAGATGCGATAAGCTTGTAAGCCAAGCGCAATGGGCGTAGGAAGAACTTGTTCCCGTGAGGGGACTGCATTAAGGTTTTCTAATGAGCAAATCAACCACCCAAACAGCCCCATCCGACCCCTCCGAAACGATAAAAAGCGAAGCCCCCAAAACTTCTTATCGATGGGTGATTTTGGCTTTTGCCTTTTTCATTACCCTGGTCAATTATCTTGACCGCACGGCTATTTCTTATGCCATGGAGCCGATGAAGAAAGAATTCGGCTTCAACCACGAAGATTTCGGCAAGATAACCGCTGCTTTTGGCGTGGGCTACATGATTATGACCACAGGCGGCGGCATCATGGTCGACAAATGGGGCGCCCGAAAAGTCTGGGCCGGAGCTGCCATACTTTGGTCAGTTTGCACCGCCTTTATAGGTAAGGCTTCCACCCTGCCGCTTTTCTGCTTTCTGAGAACTTGCCTGGGCTTATCTGAAGGTCCGCATTTTCCCTCACTAACAAGGGTTGTGGCAGACTGGCTGCCCACCCAAGAAAGAGCCCGCTCCACCGCCATCGGTCTAGCGGCAGTGCCGATGGCATCGGCTATAGGCGCCCCGCTTCTCACTTTCCTCATGGGCACCTTCGGCTGGAAAGAAATGTTCCTCATTTTGGGCGGTATCGGTATTGTCTGGGCGGTAGTCTGGTGGTTTGTCTTCCGAGATTATCCCGAGCATTCACCATTTGTTTCAGATGCCGAGTTGAAGCACATTCGAGACGGTGTAGCGGTGGACCGCCAGCGCCAACACCAAGAAATCAAAGCCCATGAAATTTCGCTCGGTAAGACCACCTGGAAGTTCATGCTCACCAATAAGTCTCTTGTAGCCAATAACTTTGCCTTCTTTGCTTTTGGCTATCTGCTTTTCTTTGCTGTGCACTGGTTGCCTGAATATCTCTGCCACACCTTCCATGTCACTATGAAAACAGTGGGCGCCACTTTGTGGATGCCATGGTTGGCTGCTGCCGCCATGCTTTCCATCGCCGGCTATATTTCCGACCGGCTTTGGGTAAAGACCGGCAGCATGCGCATCGCCCGCTCTCATATGATCTGGATCTGCCAGTTGCTTTCGGCTATTTCTTTCATTCCCATTCTCTACAGCCCAAGTTTTGAGCATGCCTTGGTCTTTCTTTCACTGGGTCTCGGTTTTGGTCTGATGCCCAATGCCTCCTTTTATGCCATCAATACTGATTTGGCCAAAGACAAGGCTGCCACCAGTCTTGGCCTAATGGACAGCTTCCTGGCTCTGGCCGGCATTATTGCTCCATACATGACCGGTTTCTTGGTTGAAAAAACAGGCAGTTTCAATTCCCCCTTCATGCTCTTGATTGGCTTCACTTTAACCGGTGTTCTGGCAGTGGCCCTGATGCAAAATCCGGACCGCGACAGGCAGCTGAAAGCCGGCTAGCATGACCGTGCACCTTAGCCCCAGCAATCTGGAAATTAAAGAGATGCTGGCTCCGGCCGGCATCTTGCCTGAAGATGTGCAGCTCACCACCTTGCCTTCAGATAGACATCGCCATGTCTATCTGGTAGAAACCATGCCGCAAAAGCAAAAGCTTATTTTGAAGCTCTTCAATGACGATCGAGAAGTTTGCAGCTTTGAGAAGGAAGTGCGCATTCACCAATTGCTCACCGGCAATGGTGCCATTCCCAAACTGCTCTATGCCAGCCAAGAAAATCCGCTTTTGGGCAGCCGCAGCCCCTATACAGTGCGCACCTTTATAGAAGGAAAAACACTGCAAGAGAGCCTGCCCGAATTATTTCAGCTTGATGCAGGTAATCGCCATGAGTATAGAGAAAAAACGGCGGCGGCACTGGGAAGCGCTCTTGCTTCGCTGCATCGCATCGGCTTTAACAATCAGGGCTATTTAGACGGCGAACTAAAAGTAGGTCGTGTCGCCCCCCTTAGCGGCAAAGAATTAGAGATCTATGCCGAAGCTGTGCTGGTCGCTAAAGCAAAAGAAAATGCCCTAGGTAAAGATCTAGCTCTGAGACTTTTAGCCTTTATAGAACAAGAAGCCGACTTGCTCGATGCAGTGAAGGGTTTTTCCTGTCTTTGCCACGGCAAACTGGGACCCGCCGCCATTCTTATTCAAGAAGGTGAAAACCAAGTCAGCCTACTCGACTTTGATGAAGCTTTTGCCGGCACACCTTATCTAGATTTTGGCAACCTCAGACGAGAGTTGCTGGAACTTGCTGCCGGTGAAGCCGAAGAAGAAACAGCCAAGCAATTTCTGCAAAATACAGTCGCCTCTTATAAGAGAGCCGGAGGCAAGTTAGATCAAGACTGGTATCGCTTAAGTATTTTGAGCGACCTTTTCAACTTACTAGGCAAGCTGGACAGTCGCGGCAATAGTGAAGCGGAGCTGACAATAATCAAACTCCGCTTCAGTGAAATTATGACCGAATGGCTTTTTCTATAAGCTCTTTCTATAAACTCTTTCGATAAGCTTATCGCCTTAGAAATCGGCTGTTTTAGGCGCTCTCGGGAAGGGAATCACATCGCGAATATTGGCCATACCTGTGGCAAATTGCACGGTGCGCTCTAGACCGAGACCAAAACCAGCATGGGGCACGGTGCCATAACGACGCAAGTCGAGGTACCACCAGTACTCGGCTGGGTCAAGATGGCAGGCCTTCATACGACTTTCCAGCACATCGAGACGTTCTTCTCTTTGACTGCCGCCGATTATCTCTCCCACCTTGGGCACCAAGACATCCATGGCTCTCACTGTTTTGCCGTCTTCGTTGAGACGCATATAGAAAGCTTTGATGTCTTTCGGATAGTCATAAACAATTACCGGTTTCTTGAATTTTTTCTCGGTGAGGAAGCGCTCATGCTCAGACTGCAGGTCAATGCCCCAAGAAACCGGGAACTCGAAGTTTTCGCCACTGGCAAGCAAGATATCGACGGCTTCGGTATAAGAAACACGAACGAAGTCACTTTCGACAATACCTTTCAGTGTCTCGATAACAGTCTTGTCGATACGATCGTTGAAGAAAGCCATATCGCGGGGACAGTTGGTCAAGACATCAGAAAAAATTGTCTTGAGAAAGTCTTCGGCGCACTGCATATTGCCTTCCAGATCACAAAAAGCCATTTCCGGTTCAATCATCCAAAACTCGGCCAGGTGCCTAGATGTGTTTGAATTTTCAGCCCGGAAAGTCGGTCCAAAAGTATAGATATTGGTGAGAGCCGTGGCATAGATTTCGCCTTCCAACTGACCGCTTACTGTGAGGTTGGTCGGCTTGCCAAAGAAATCTTTCTCGAAATCGATAGCACCAGATTCGGTGCGGGGCAGATTATCGAAATCAAGGGTGGTGACACGGAACATTTGCCCGGCGCCTTCGCAATCGGAGCCGGTAATGATGGGAGCATGCACATAGACAAAGCCGCGCGACTGGAAGAAGTTATGGATGCTGCGGCAAATCTCATTGCGCACTCGGGCGACGGCACCAAAGGTATTGGTGCGCGGGCGCAAATGGGCGATAGAGCGCAGGAACTCAAAAGACGTGCCTTTCTTTTGCAACGGATAAGTGGCCGGGTCGGCAAAGCCGAAGACTTTCACCGACTCGGCTTTTACTTCGGTGCTTTGCCCTTTGCCGGGTGATTCAACCACGGCGCCGATTACTTCTATCGAGCTGCCGATGCCAAGTTTCAAAATCTCGCCTTCATAGTTGGGCAAAGCCGCCTCAGCAAGAACCTGCACACTATCAAAAGTAGAACCATCATTGAGCTCAATAAATGAGAAGCCGCCTTTAGAATCGCGCCTTGTGCGCACCCAGCCGCAAATGCGCACTTTCTTGCCGATGTTCTCTGCCTTCAGCGCATCTGCCACAGGGGTTCTAGAAAAACTATCCAATTTCACTGTCATTACCATTCAACCTCAACCTTAACGCTTGCGAATCAAATAAACGCCGTCTCTAATAGTGAGCATGACTCTGTCGACCCTCTCGTCGGCAGCGACAAAATCGTTAAATGCGGCAATAGCTCTTGCATTTTCATCAGTGGTCTGGGGGTCGCAAACATAGCCGCTATAAAGCACATTGTCTACGAGTATGACACCGCCCCTGGTGAGCTTCGGCAAAACAGCATTGTAATAATTTTGATAGTTTACTTTGTCGGCATCTATAAAGACAAAGTCGAATGGACCCTCAAGCTTTTCTAGTGATGCCAGGGCGGGTCCCTCCACAACAGTAATTTTCTCGCCGAAGGGAGAGCGCTCAAAATAACTTTTGGCGAACTTAATGCAGTCGGCATCTATATCGAGAGTGGTGAGTTTGCCGCCAGCAGGCAAGCCTTCTGCCATAGAAAGAGCGGAATAACCAGTGAACATGCCGATTTCAAGCACATTCATCGCCCCGGAAATTTGCACCATCATCTTGAGGAAGCGCCCTTCCAGCCTACCGGTGAGCATCCACGGTACCGACATTTTCTCCCAGGTTTCCTTGCTGAGACTATTGAGCAAGGCGCTGGTCGGTTCAGATTTAGACTCGGCATATTCTTCAATGCCAGGCTTGGTCAAGGTGAGCATAAACAAAACTCCAGTTTTTGAAGCGGACGAATTGGGTGCTTTAGCCCCTCGTTATAGCAGAAAAGACGCCATTCTCAATTAAAAGAGAGACGGCTTCATCTGCTAAAATTTGCAACGAAATGGCGATTGAGAAAGCTCTATTTTGTAGTCATCAAGCGAGCTTTTCCTATGGCGCCAGTATTTACCAAGAAAAATTAACAAGACAGTTTATCAAGAGGATTCTATAGATGAAAACAGCCCTATCACTGCTAGCCTTTTCCCTTCTGCTTACAACCAACTGCGCCTATGCAGAAGGTGAAACCAAGCCGGAAGTAGGCGAAAAACTGAAAGAAAAACGCGAGAAAATGCTTGAAAAGTGGGACACTGACAAAGACGGCAAACTCTCGGACAGCGAAAAAGCAGCACGCAAACAAGCACTGCAAGAGAAAGTGCAGAAGCGCCTAGAAAAATGGGATGCCGACAAAGACGGCAAGATCTCTGATGCTGAAAAAGCGACCAGAAAAGAAACAATTGAAAAGGTAAAGGCTGAAAAGCAGAAGAGCAAAGAAGCAAAGAAAGAAGCCAAAGCCGCCGCCAAGAAAGAAGCCGGCGAGCAGAAAGCTTCAGAGCCGAGCAAGACCGAGGTCAAGTAAAGATTTGGAGGAGAGGGCTCAGCCCTCTCCTTTCTCACTGACACAACTAGCGAGTTAAAAATGAGAGCCGATCACATCAGCCCCCTCGATATGTTCAAAATTGGCGTCGGACCGTCAAGCTCACACACTGTGGGGCCGATGGTTGCCGCTCTTGCCTTTAGAGAAAGCGCCCTAGCCTGGCTAAAGAAAGCCAAGCCGGGCAACTATGCCATGGTGGTCGAGCTTTATGGCTCTCTATCTTTAACCGGCCAAGGTCACCAAACCGATGGAGCAGTCTGCGCCGGTCTAGCCGGACTCAATCCAAAGTCTTCGCAAGTAGCTGATATCTGGGGCGCCATGGGCAAACTAGAAGCAGAAGAGACTCTAGACTTTGGGAGCAAAGTCAAGTTCAAGCCCAGCCAAGACATAAAGTGGTATGCCTGGACTTTCAACGGCGAAAGCCTGCCTCACCCAAACACAATGCGCTTTTGTCTGATGCAAGAGTCAGAGCCTGTGCTCTCAGAAGTCATACTTTCAGTCGGCGGCGGCTTTATTGAAAAGTTGGCTGATACAAAGGACCAGGAGGCAGAAAGCCTGAAAGAGAGCCGCTTTAAGGCTCTACCCTACCCTTACAACAGCGCCGCCGAATTTGTCGAACAAGTGGAAACAAGCGGCAAACAGCCATGGGAACTGGTGATTGCCAATCAAGAAGCCCTTGGTCTTTCTGAAGCAAGCTTGAGAGAAAGACTATCGGAAATTTTGCAAGTCTTTGAAAACTGCATAGAAAGCGGTCTCAAAGCCGAGGGTATTTTGCCCGGTGGTCTCAATGTGAGAAGAAGAGCCAAATCTCTCTATGAAAAAATCATGGCGGGCAAGGAGTCATCTTGGTCCTCGGGGCTTGGACTGAAACCTTCGGTCTATGCAATTGCCGTAAACGAAGAAAATGCCGCCGGTGGCCGAGTGGTGACAGCCCCAACCAATGGTTCTTCCGGTTTAATTCCTGCTGTTTTTCGCACCCTCAAAGAGAGCCGAGATTTGAGCCATGAGACCCTGCAAAATGGTCTTATAGTAGCCTCTGTAGTCGGCGCCCTGGTCAAAACTCATGCCTCTATATCTGGTGCAGAAGTAGGTTGCCAGGGAGAAGTCGGCACATCTTGCGCCATGGCTGCAGCCGGCGCCACCGCTATGCTTGGCGGAACAGTGAGACAAATTGAACAAGCCGCTGAAATAGGCATTGAACACCATTTGGGTATGACCTGCGACCCTATAAAGGGACTGGTACAGGTGCCTTGTATCGAGCGCAATGCCATGGGGGCAGTAAAAGCACTCAATGCTGCAGAACTATCCCTGGCAGGCGACGGGCAACATATGATCAGCCTCGACAAAGCCCTTCTGGTGATGAAACAGACAGGTTTGGATATGAACCAGAAGTACAAAGAAACCGCCACTGGAGGGTTAGCCCTAGGCTAAAGGGCAAAGTTTAGCGGCCCTTTGCCGCAGTTTGAAAGAAAAAGATTAATTCCGCTTGACAATCCAAATTAATGGGCTTACCTTACTTCTATCTATCATTACTAGAATTAGCCGCATCTTCTGCAGTCAATTTTTCTTTGGTGTCCCATGCAAGAATCATCTAAGACCGAGTCGGCCAAAGTTAGGCCTGAATCTGAATCTGAGAAACTTGACGTTCCACTGCAAAGTTCGGCGGCTGAAGGTCGCGGCGTTGACGAATACGACTCTTCCTACAAAGAAGTCGAGCTTGGCACTAGGGTAGACGGTCCAATCAGAACCACCTTTCATGTCTATAAGAGCGAAGAGCGCATCGGTTATTTTCTAGAGAAAGTCTTCGACCCCGAAGGCAGGCTTATTCGCATCGCCAAACGAACAGCTGAAGGGCGGTCTGAAACTAAGTTCGACCCTCTAACGGGCGACATCGAAAAGATCTTTGAAACTTATACAATGCCCGACGGCAACTTATTGACCAAAGAGAAGCGCTATCTTGAAGACGATAATTCACTTGAGTCGGTGATAGTGGTAGATCCGCTCGGCAACCTGGTTAGAACTGTATTGCGCGAAATGACCAGCCTAAAGAACGTCTTTACTGGTCAAACCGAATATAACAAAGATGGTCAAGCCGTGCTCACAGTCAATCACTGGTTCGATAAACGCACCGGCAAGCTCTCGGTGCGCGAACAGATTCGCTGGATGGCCACAGGCGAAAGAGGCGTCACCGAACACTTCACTTTCACCCAAGACGGCTCACTGGTGAAATACCAAAAGCTGCTTTTGCATCCGCCTACAGAAAGCTATCTGGAAGAGATTCATCTTTATGATCCCCGCTCGCAGGCGCTGCTTAGAAAAGAAGTGCGCACCTATGGTCGCGGCGACGAAGAGGCCCAAGTGGAAGTAACCATATACGACACCAGAGGCAATCAGCTGGAGCAGAAAAACTCAGTCGAGCGTAGGCTCTAGCCGAAATATAAGTGCAAAAACCAAAACGTCGAAGCAATGCTCCGACGAATCAATTCAATTATTGAATGTTATTGACGGGTATCGAACCCTGATAACTGAATAGCCTGAATAAAGACCCTGTCGCCTCCACTTAATTGGTCTTTGAGTATACCTGTATTCATACCAAATAAGCTTCATAGGCATCGACCTAGGAGAA